>Ga0116227_10009515_pt1 | contig 17595 bp, 14 predicted proteins | sample S1TSphgellanicum_FD_89693 | JGI IMG/M metagenome (GOLD analysis project Ga0116227, IMG submission 89693) | Host-associated microbial communities from peat moss isolated from Minnesota, USA - S1T2_Fb - Sphagnum magellanicum MG | ecosystem: Host-associated > Plants > Peat moss > Unclassified... | reverse complement strand
TTTTTTTTTTTTTTCCCACATTCAAGAGTCTTCTGACCCATTCTTATTATTGGGTTCAATTCCATGTCCACACTACACATTCCCCAATGTCAAAGATTTTTAATTTTTTAAAACAATTCCCTACCAACCCAAAGAGTTTAGATCCATGATGCCTTCAATGAAGTGCTTTAACCTTGTACATAAAGAATTTAGAAATACATCCTTTGCATTTGGAGTGGCCTTACTCCCTACACCTACTACCTGCCTGGGGATCTTTGCATGCCTTTACCAGAGTATATATGACACTCCCCAAGCTGACAAAGTGGGTTAAAGACCCTTCTTTTTTCAAAATTCCAGTGACACGTAATGGGAACTGGTATATGGGGGGATTTTTTTGGGAATCCCTTGCATGGTCATTCATGGACCATTCCAAAGATAATTTCAGAAATAATTAAGCCTAATTATATCTCTTTTTTTAATAATTATTTCTTTTTCTTATTAACTTTTTAAATAATTATCTCTCACCTTTTTAATAACTACCTCCATTTTATAATTACCTCACTCTTTTTCCATATAAAAAACAAATAAACATGTGTTTTTTTATGTCCATGAAATGTATATTAATTTAAATTAAATTTGACATTGACGTAATAATGATGAATTATTGAAAACCATATGAAAACATAAGAAATAAAATAAAATAATTGATCTCACTGGTAGTGCGCAGCTTGATGGAGCTCAAATTATTTATGAAAGGGGTAAAAGGCAAAGCTCATAAAGTTATAGATTTCCATAACTCAAATAAATTAAGCTAAATTATGGACACTACTTGACTTGAATTATGGATCGGCCCGAACTACGTATTATTAGGCAATTTTAGGCAATTAATGCCTGTAGCATTGATCATTGCTTAGCTTGGAAGATACCTTCCAATGATAGATGCATCAAAAAGGTCCGATTTTTGTCCATCTCCCATTCAAGGATTGAAAAATCAGACTCAACTGATGTGGCGTTGGCAAACACGGTGGCCAGACCACCAACAAATGCACACAAGGAATCGAATTGGTGGCCGATAAGACGTCCCATCTAGGGTTGAATGATGTCTAATGGTCTTACTTATCAATTGGGTCTGAATTATAGACCTTGAGTAGATGATGATGCTCGTCTTTGATTAGGTCGATCTTTTAAACAGGCCAGAATTTTGAGATATGAGCGTGGAAAATGTCCAGCACCTCATAGATGAACACGCCAATGTGGAACTTGACCAACTGAGCAGGCAACACCAGCGGTGCATCTGAATCGAGGGGTCTATTCATGCCGTCCCACTCGGCCTTGACATCTTCGAGGCCAGCGACCAGTTCCATTACAAGCATGCCAATCTCCTTAACGACAAGTTCCTGATTGAGAACATCTAGTTCTTCGTAGCACTGCCAAGGGAACAACCCTTGGTCCTTGATGTGGGCAACGATTGAGTCGACATTGATGCGCCATTGCTCGTGGTCCTTGATGTGGGCAACGATTGAGTCGACATTGATGCGCCATTGCTCGAAATTGATATAGTTGCCCGCTCCTTTGTTATCGCCCCCGTTGAACTCCTCGATCATCTCAATGTTGAATATTGTCATAATGGTGCCGATTAGCATCTGGATACGCTACTCCTGTTGCGTGAACAAAAGCGACTTGTCTTGCAACATGACGAAGGTGACATTAACTGCATCGACGGTCGAAGCGATCGACTAGGTGATGACCCACCAAATGGAGGATGGAGCATTTGCAAGGTGTTTCTCAATCATATAAGCGATCAGCTGACGCCAACACCAGTATTGTTGGAAGAACTTGAGTAGGCGTCCCAAATGCACCCATTGATTGGTCTTCTTCAGGCATTTGATGATCATGGCAATTATAAGATCGTCTTACAACCGCAGAAATACCGACCAGTTGTATGCAAATTTGATCCAAGAGCCATCCAAGATTGACTTGGTCAAAGCCTTGACAATAATATCGATCTGATGTGGCGCGCACTAAACGTGCAACACCTTGTTAAAAGCGGATTGAACCATGCATGTGACGAACCTGGAGTGACAACTGGTCATCGTGTTCTCTCCATCAAATGACACTCCAATCAACTTGTCACGCCACCGGCCGTACAATGCAGCGAGAAATTTGATGACCATGTTGAACATGTTCGCAACGGTGTGGCGCTCGAACATGGGGACGGCAACTAGGTGGAGGTTTGTGAAATCACTGCAATAACAAATGCACAGGCATAGATTGAAAAAAGATTATCCATGGTGCATGCTCTATCGCCAACCAACGAGATTGCCCAAACAAATTCGTTGTCAATGATGTCAAAAATGTTCTGCAAAGCAACGACGACCACGACCCGGACATACTGATTAACAATTAGGTCATTGATTCCCACCAACTTGGCCATTTTAGTGCAGTCCTTGGTTTATTGGATGGTTGCTACTATTTGTCGAAACAACATGCTGATCGAAACATGGTCCATCGCCAATTCAAAACGCGTGACATTTTTTATTGTGACCTTGTACGTTAACTTGTCAAATTGTTTGACGTATAGCTTCATGTCGTTGACCTTCTCCTTGGACTTCTTAGCGGCCTTCTTCACAATCGCCTCAACCACCATAGTGTCATCGTCACTATTGCTATCATTGAACAATTGTTTGTCATTGTGAAAGAAAATATTGCCAATGATCGTGTCAATAATGTCAACCAAGACGACAAATTCAATCAAGTCCACAGTCAGGTCCATGTGTTGGTGCAAAGTGTTGATGCACTTCACCTTGTTTTTAAAGTACCCCTTTTTGTCTTAGTCAGACAGTGCCTGGTAGGCGGCCCACGACTCAGCATGTTGTTTCAAATGGCAACGATAGTTGAAAAGAGCAAACGACTTTGTGAAATATTTAATGGTCAAGGTTGCCTTTCGCTTGCGGCCCGAATTACCGCTGACCTCCACGCTGTCTTGGCCTTTGTGGACGTAGAAAAAACACCACACAATCACATCTCCTTTGGCATCCTTGGAGATGACCTTTAAGCCAAACTCCAGGGCGTGCTTCACCTGGAATGGGGTCAACTTCATGGTGCATAGATGAACAAAAATGCTAAACCTTATTGAGGAAACCCCGCTGCTAGTTGTCACGTGTGTATAATTATCTTCTTATTTTATGGACAATTCCAAACTTATTTTATGGAAATCCAAATACTATTTTTTAAAATCCATAATTTTAAGAGGCTTGGGTAAAAGGGGTTTCTCTAAACTTTACAAAAAAATTATCCTACTAGTGTTTTGCCCTTGTTCACATGGGCTCAAACTTGTGAAGCCCCTAGTGGGATCCCTTGCCTTACCTTACCTTTCACAGAAAGTACATTATCACAATCAAGTATGCAAATATGCCCAAAGTGAAAGCAAAAGTTTTTTAGTGTATTTGGAGGGCTCGTTATCAAGTGGAATTTGTCCTTCACAAATGGCAAGGTATTTCAAAATGTAGAACTTAGACCGAGCATTTTGCTTTTCAAAATGCCTTGCCTTTTTTTCAAAAACAAAATGCAAAAGAGTGAAAAGTAGCACATATTTTTTGGATTGCCCCTCTCCATGGGCATTGAACTAAGCACTTGAAAAAAATTATGAGTGTATTTGGAAGTTACCTACCTTATATTCATGAATATCCCTCCTAGACAAGGAAAGATATATGTATTATGCCTTTTCTTTAAGTGTGAGAGGAAAACTATGCCTATTTCATAGTTGCAAGATCCTTTTAGTACCAAGTAGGTGTAATAACCCTCCTTCTCCTATGCCTTTTCATACATTTATGTTTTTAAGTTCATGATAATGTTACCCTCGTCCCTTTTAATGGATACAAAGATGTTTTTGAAATGTGGGGTCAAACTTGATTAATGCTTCACCCTAGGACCCTTATTTTGATAATGGCCCCACCTTATGCTTATGGCCCTACAAATGGTAAGGCAAGCAAATTTTGAAAGTGATTCAAGATAATTCTTCAAATACCATTTCAATTATCACAATTATTCACCTTGATTCAAAATGATTTTTTCTTTTTCTTCTTGGAGGACTTTGAACTAAACCAAGATTTTGAGTTTTATTTTAAATCTTTCAAGTTGGCATTCTGATGCATGTTTCAAATTGTTTTAAATAGTTTTTTTAAGATGGTGTTTGAACACCTTTGAGATTGTTTTACTTGAAAGTTTTTACACATGGCTACATTCACAAATAAATGAGGCATAACAAATGTAATGTTTGGTTTTTTATGTTTTCGTGTCAAATTTTGTACTAATATTGTAAATTTTTTAATGTGTTTAGATGATTTAGTTTTTAATATATTATGAAAATGTGTGAAATAATTTAGAATAAATCCAATGAAAAAAAAAATCAAAAACATTTTTTACACATTGTAACCAATGTTTTCATTATTTAATAAAATCAAAATGAACTTTAAAAGAATTGAAAATGACATAATTTTAAAAATATTATTAAAAATATATTTACATAATAATATAATCCAACATATATTTGAGTCACAAGGATTTTATTTTATTTTATTGTGATTTATACATTAATTTTTTTGTATATCCTAAGAATATTTCCAAATAAGTAACAACCTAAATCCTTATTCAAGGTACACATTGACTCATTATTTTGTGCATACACCACCTTAATGACTTCCCCCAATTCTTTTAATTGTGATCTCATGTTGTATAAAGCCACATCCTTCATCACATTGGGATGTCCTTGTAGTAACATGCTTTTAAACCATGCTTAAATATTCTAGTGGTGTACATCTCATTGCCATAGGTGGTGTTGTATCAACTCATTAGTTGCATGTTATGCTTCCAATTTTGGGATGAGTTTGTAACACCTTTCTTCCTACATTAATTTGAAGTAATCACCAAAAGTGGGTGTGAAACTATGGTGCATGACATTTGATGCATTTTAAATCTTCACCTAAATTGGGTTGTCCTTCAACTTAACATAGCAAACACCTTCAATTTAATGTCAAAAAGAATAATGTTTCAAGAACTTTGCATTGCAAGTGGGGATGTTGTACAATTCATTCCTTGTGTTTACACATTTTATGTATTTGAATCTTCTTTGTTCTACAACAACCATAACCATGAAGGTGATATTATTATGATCCCAAATTTAATCATGGGAACTCATCAAGTGACCTCTTGGGAGGTGCACTATTCACTTTCACACACATTAAAACTTTATAATATATAGTCAATCAATTTCCTTCATGTTTGTTTGCAATCATTGTCAATGACAAACACATTATAGATCTTATTGCAATGGTTCCATCTGCATATGAATATTTTTAAACCCAATTTTATGCAATAGACCCTTTTGTCTAACCCCATAAATGTGTTGTTTAACTTGTAATATGATTTTGCCACCCCAACACAATTTAACACACCATTACATGGTATTAGATCTTGGGAATTTCAATGGGTTCATTATCATTCATATCATCTTTCATCAAAGATGCCCTACTAAAAAACTTTTGACACATGTACTTGTTCCTCAATATAAAGATTTTGAAACGGCTTTTGGAATTTTAGCCCACTATTTTGTGCAATGGTTTTTTTACTTATTACATTGCTTACCCCATTCTCCACTTTCATCAAATTCCATGCCTTATTTTACTCTCTTTTAAAAAAAGTTTAATGTTTTTTAGGTTTAGGGTCCTTTAATAATTGAAATGGTGTTTTAATCGATAAACAAGCTTCCTTTCCTACAACTTATACAAACATTGGACTCATTTGTAGTTGTGGCTTCTATTGTAGTTGTTAGGTTTTTGATGGACCAATGTCCTTTCCTCCTAAAAGTCTTAATTCAAGTTAACACTAATCTTTTTCCATTTCAACAACACGATAAAATAACTTGTGATTTATTATTAGCCTCAACACATGTGTGTCCTCTTCCTTTTGAATAAATGGTAGGACAATGTTAAAGTGGTTCAACTTTTAGATTCCATCTTGGAATGTTTGCACAATCATATCCTTACCAACATGTTCTTTGAAAAGTTTCTTGATGTTCATCCAACCCACATCTTTATCGTGTTCTAGTCGTGGGTCTGGCATTTGATTTACAACTTAACTAATCCTTGTGAACTTCCAACTATCTTTTATAATATTTTTGATAGCACTTTGAACATGATTCAAGCTTTTGCAATTTTTAATTATAAACATTGCCTGATGTGTGTGCATGAAATCAATAAACCCAATGGGTGTCCATACCTTATGATATGCCCACAATAATGAATGCATTGGGACACATGATGTAGTTTGGGACACTTCTATTTCTTCAAGTGCCCAAAAAACAAGTTTTCATATATAAAAATAATTGCATGCTCTTCCTTCGGAAACATTCAATTCTTCTTGCAAATGAATTGACATTGGGTTCATGAAAAACAAGTTTTGTACCTTGGTCAATATCATCATAGCCAACCCAACACAAGTGGATTTATTTTTTCAATCATGTTCAATTCAAGGATTCACAACATCAATGGCAACTCAAGCAAAGGAAAGAAGTTATTGTGATTAAAATCACATTAATTGACTCCTCACTTAGACAATTGAAATCTTTGACCATTTCTACAAACAAGCAAATGTTTTCTTCCATGAATGAGGCTAAAAGAATCAAAGGGCCCTCCCTTTTCAATCCTTGTTACTATTTCTACCAAAGAATATACATGGCATTACAAACAAATGTAAACATTCTAAAAAATCAAACAATAGAAGGAGAAAATGTTACTTCTCAACTTGCCCCGCCTCAAGACCCATCCCCAATCCCCACTATTGACTTGTAAGCATATGATATAGATGACTTAAGGACCTTTTTATCTATCCTTGATTCTCAAATGTGTACCTCCTAATCAACTTATCTGGACTCTAGTCCTTTCTTTTTGCACCTTTACATCCTTTCTAGGTTTGGGATATGTATATAGACAAGGGGTGTGTCACCTTGTGGCCTTGCCATTTAAATTAAAAAGTATCTTAAAGACAAAAGAAGAATTATGGAAACCCAAATATTTCACCATGCAAAAATATAATCTTCAAAAACTCCTCTAAAAGAAACCAAAATCCTTCAATATATTATAACTCTATAACATATCTCAAGTTTGAACACAAGCCAAAATATCATCTTTCAAAAATCCTCATATAAAAAATAGACCTATTATTATTACCTAGGGGCCAAAATCCCTTGAGCTACTATACTCTATAATGGATCTAAACACAATAAGGGCCTTGGTACTACGCAAGGCCAATAAAGTCAGACAAGGCTACAACAACTGTTCACTCGTTTTCTGTAGCATGTGTGATTTCTGAAGCAGGCTGTGATTTAGGGTTTCGATTAGGGTTTGAATTAGGGTTTCCTTCGTCTTCCTTCCTTCGCTTCACAGATCAACACTGACACAGCTACTTCCTTGTCCTCGCGGAGATTTGAGGATCAGGTTTTGCTCTCGTATTTTTTTGGTTTTCAATTTCATGTGTCACTTGTGAGAAGCCTTTTTGAAGAATGGATTTGAGGAGCTTGCAGTGAACACAAGTTTATAATTTTTTTCGGTTTCTGGTTTTCAGTCTCTCATTCCTCTCTAGCGAGAAACTTGTGCTTTTGTTTCTGAAATGGAAGGTCAAGCACACAACAACAACAACAACAACAAGGGCGTCCCTCCTGCAGGCATTGTGTATTTGACGAAGATTAGGCGTAAGGAGTTTACTATCGATTTTCATAAGGGTCTGATTTTACTGATTACGTTTGTGGCTTATGCTTTGTTTCATGCTTCTCGGAAAGCTCCCAGTATTGTGAAGAGCGCGTGGGATCCGCAGGAGTCTAATACAGTTGCAACAAATGGCACTGCTCATTTTTCTCTCTTCCCTTCCCGCAAAGTTGTTCGTGCTGTGAATATCATCAACACAGGTTTCGTCTCCGACATAGCAGCATTCACCAACCCTAATTTTTCGTTTGCCGAAAGACCTAGTGACCACATTCTCTCAAACGTTGATGGTTTTGAATCTCGTGATCTCAACAGCATGCATCTCTCAAAGGCTCAACTGGATCTGGACTTCACTGGCAATAGCAACAGCAGCAGCAGCAGAAATGGTCATGGTTCTTTCCTCCTCGAGGCACACAACAACACGGCGCACGTTCAGGGCCATGATGGCTTGCCCACACCACCACCATCCACTCCCTCTGGATGGGCACCTTTCGCCGGAAGCACAGGGAAAGACAAGCTGGGAGAATTTGATTTCGCCTTTCTGGCATTCTATGCCGTTGGAATGTTTTTCGCAGGGCATCTTGGAGATCGAGTTGATCTCAGGTGGTTCCTTTCAGTAGGAATGGTGGGGAGTGGGGTTTTTGCATGTCTCATCGGCATGGCGTACTGGTGGGACATTCACATTCTGACTTTCTATATCATGGTCCAGATGGCGGCAGGGCTGTTTCAGGCCACTGGATGGCCGTCAGTTGTGGCAGTAGTGGGCAATTGGTTTGGCAAGAGTAAGAGAGGTTTGATCATGGGGATTTGGAATGCACATACATCCACTGGCAACATTCTTGGCTCATTGATTGCAGCTGCAGTACTTCAATACGGCTGGGGCTGGTCCTTTGTGCTCCCAGGCCTTCTGTTGGTGCTTGGAGGTGTGATGGTCTTCTTCTTTTTGGTGGTGGAACCAGCTGATGTTGGCTTTGAATCCCCCTATGAGACCACCACCCATGATGCGGAAGGTGAGAATCTGTGAGAACACTGAAAGGCCCCTTCAGCTTAAGGGATATGAAAAGTTCATCAAGGAGGTTTTAGCTGTCCAAGAATGCAAAGGCAGTTCTGGAGATAGCTCCTATGAGATTAAGAATAATGAAGAAGAAGACCACTGCTTAAAGAAGATGAAAAAGTTATCAATGAAGCTGTAAGGTAAGCCAGTATTCTTCCTAGTCCAACATGAGCTAAAAATGACAGTCAGGAGAGTGCAAATGCATGGGTTGGCAGACATTGTCAGTACTTTTGAATATTGCAGGCCCTCAGGTTCATGCCAAGAAGTTTGCACTCTACAGGCCTTCTAATGCAGAGACCTAGACAGCTCAGATGACTCTAGGTTTCAATGCCACTAGAAAGATATCTGGAAACCAAGCACTGTTTGCAATGATCTATCTTTTACAGATCTCTGATTACTTGGATACAACAGGCAGAATTGCTGAAGAAGTTGTACCAAACAGAAATGATGAGGAGATGGTATTGCTAAGCAACATGGAAAGTGGTGGCACGTCAAGTGATCCTGAACATGGTGTCATGTTGGCTAATGGAGAGGGACATAATGGAATCCAAGAGTCAAGGCAACTGGTGAGGCTGAAGACTGAAGGCATACAAACATTAGGCAGCAGGAATGATCCTGCAATTGGATTTCTGGAAGCTTGGCAGATTCCAGGAGTGGCAACTTATGCTCTATGTTTGTTTTTCTCAAAGCTCGTGGCTTACACATTTTTGTATTGGCTGCCATTCTACATCAGCCAGACTCGTAAGTTCTCACACCCCCCCCCCCCCCCCCCCCCCCCCCCCAAAAATGCTTTTTTTTTTTTTTTTCCCCCCCCATTTTTTCTTCTTTTTGCCCTCCTACATTAATATTTAAACCTTTTTTTATTTCCCCCCCTCCTCAACTCCCCCAGCTCCTATGGTCCCCCACCCCCCCCCCCCCCCAAACCCCCACCTAGAATGATCTTTTGAATTTTGGGTACCCTCCATCTGTAGTCATACTGTGTCCCTGTCAATTAATAGGTACACTTGTCATTCCCAAAAATCGATGGCTCTCTGGAAAAAATTATGCTTTGCTGAGATGGTCTAAACTAGTGGATGGAGTGCTAATGAGGCTGAATTTTACCAGTGTATAAATCAAGGTTTTTAGCTTGGAATTTTCCAGGCTGATTTTGGGTTTGGGAGAAATTCTTGAATTTTTCAGGAGATGTAAATGGCAAGACTGCTGGAGATTTATCAACACTTTTTGATGTCGGTGGTGTCCTTGGGGGAATAGTTGCTGGATATGCGTCAGACTGCTTAAGTGCTCGGGCGATTACATCAGCTTCTTTCATCCTCTGTGCAATACCGACCCTCTATTTGTATCATGCCTATTCACACATCCCTCTTAAAGTAAACATAGGGTTAATGATGCTTTTGGGTATGTTCATCAATGGCCCATACTCTCTGATTACAACAGCAGTTTCTGCTGACCTTGGCACTCACAGCTCTCTTAAAGGGAGTGGAAGAGCACTGGCAACAGTTACAGCCATAATTGATGGAACAGGGTCAATTGGGGCAGCTATTGGTCCACTCCTTGCAGGATTCATTTCTGAGAACTTCGGCTGGGGAGCTGTTTTTATAATGCTCATGCTTGCAGCATTGCTTTCTGGGCTCCTTCTAACAAAACTGGTGATTGGAGAAGTCAGGGAGAAATTGGAAGTATTCCAAAGGGTACAAGTTATCAATGAACCTGGCCATGTCAATCTAGCAGGTGCAAATGAAGTACCAAATTTTTCTTCTTCTTGTTGGGCCATATACTCTCTAATTTTGCTGTTAAGAGGGTACTTCAAATGTCTGATTATGTGACTTTTGTATGCCCTGCAGAGTTGTGATGGGCAAGCTTGTATTAGTGATCTGGAAGAAATGCAATTCTTTCCACAGAAGACACAGCAATGAAGAAAGTTGCAGCTCTTTGATCAACCAGGAAAGGTACATTATCTTTCAGTTCTTGTACATAACAAAAAGCCCCAGGTAGTTGATGTGAGGGGCATATACAGTTGCATTCTTAGAGTATCCCACATTGGGTTACTCCAAACAATAACCAAATTCAGAGAAGCCAGGACTATAGACCAAAAAGTACACAGAAATGAGAGAAGGAAATTGGTTTGCTGTGGGAAAATGATAGGTATTCTATCAGATACTGGTTGAAATGAGATTAGCCTTACTAACAGAAGTTCTATAGATTTGAAAATGCTGCCGTGGTGAGGAATTTATTCCCTTTCCATCGGCATACATTCATTAGTGTTCACAAAACATTAGCCAACCAAAAGGTTCATGATGTATTTTACTCCTGTCTGCTGCAAATTTTTTGATCTCCATTAGAGAACTTGGCACTACACTGAGGTAGGTGCAATTGAGTTCTGCAGCATTGAATACAGAACTTCCACATTGGATAGGCTGACATTGTTCAGACAAGTTGTATAAAGTTCAATTCTGTTGATTGGTATGTTATTACGTGTCCTTAAAGGTACATGTGCTCCCTTAAGTTGCATTATTACAGGTTTTGGATACTTATGGATTTGCCCACCCTTATGAAGCAATCAAGGACATTGGGTTTTCCTTAACCACACAGTTTTGTAACCAAAGAATTTTAGCAGAATTAATCAACTACAGATGGTGAGTACCAGATGAGATCAAGCAGGAGAACAGGAGGACAGTCCACAACAGGTCGAGTCTCAGAGGCAGTGAACTTTGTTGTGATAATTCAACTACAATTGACAACACTCGTATCTTCAGAAGCACCATGGAAATACGGCCTTTAAACAAGGTGATCATTCTCGAGACCTTTTGCATCCAAAGTGGTTGTTTCACACACACATGCAATATTTTGTTTGTTCAAGCAACCAAACTTTTCTATTGTTAAATGCCAGGAATAGGTCACTTGGGTATTGGTCATGGTAACTCCTTTCTTATGCTTGTGTCATTTTTGAATTTAAAAAGCCTCTTTGGAGGTTGAGCAAGCAAGCAGATTTGTTTGTGTGCCATTAGCAATTAAGTTGACAATTTATTGGCTCTGCCCAGAACTTCAGCTCTTTCTCTTTTGAAGAAATTAGCTTTTTGACAGAGAAAGGGCTTAGATTTCAGCCCAGCTGTTCACTGTGCTAGACAGCTGATAGCCCTTTAGTAGGGTAATCAGTGGTTTAGTCTCAATTTCTTGTTGCCACACAAAGGTCAGGTTATCACTATTTTCTTTTTGTTGTTATGGGTGAGCTGCTTACTTGCCAGAATTGTCCTTGGGCAGGTTAGACTCTCACATCTGTACAGAGGGCATTATGATTTTTGTATTTCCTTTGGTATGGACAGCCTGTTGTACTGCTTCCTTGATCATTGCTCTCAATACTCCCACATTCAAAGGGTGGAGCTTTACACCCAGCATGTCCCTTGGAGTGGGGTCTTCCTGAAATGCCTGATTGCCCTTGTTTTGGGCAACGGGCGATCATTTCCAGAAGGCCCTGCTCCCCAGGCCTTATCTTACACATAAGCTGCTTCACTTTGCAGTTCAAGACTACTATTTGGGAGACATATGGAGGTGTCCAACAGCAGAGAATCTCAGGGAGTCCAAAAACCATCTAACTTGGTTGTTTTAGGTGTGGATCTAGATTGAAAATTGCATGGCCTGGATCCAGGTGTTTGCTTTGCCTTTGGCCTGTTAAACAGATAGATATATACAATGAGCCCAGGCTGAGGCGTCACATACCATGTAAAAACCTGGCAATCAGTTCTCTGTTGATTAATAGTAACCCACTTTTCGGACAGCTTCATCTAATGTGTTGCTTGTCATTGCCCAAGAGGAGGGGCTCCATTACAGGTATTTTCCTACCCTTTTTTCTTCTATTCTCTACCTACAACAGGCCTTCTATACCTTCCAGATTCAATTTTCTCTCACTGTTGGGTTGGGGTGTAAGAACTCTGATATCAATCGAATTGCTGCAATTCAAATGCATGCTGACTTTGAACAAGATACCAGATAGGTACTTGGAAAAACTATGTTCCTTTTCATAAGCAAAGTGATAAATAGTGATTGGGTGGCATTTACATATCATTACTGGTATCTTCTATTTGTCGGCCTTGCCTACCAAGGCAAGGATATTGTGTCTAAATTCATTAGAGAGTATAGTAGCTTAAGGGATTTTGTCCCCTAGGTAATAGGTCTATTTTCTATGAGGATTTTTGAAAGATGATATTTTGGCTTGTGTTGAAACTTGAAATTAGTTATAGAGTTATAATAGTATCTTGAAGGATTTTGGTTTCTTTTAGAGGATTTTTTGAAGATTATATTTATGTATGGTGAAATATTTGAGTTTTCATAATTCTTCTTTTGCCTTGAGATACAGTTTATTGTAAATGGCAAGGCCATGCTGTGACACACCCCTTGTTCATGTACAATTTTGGTTTAACTATGTTTTTAAATCTTATATGAAACTGATTAAATTATCTAACATACATAGAAAATGGAGTAATTTGAAATAAAATTAAGTTTAAAAACTGGTAAAATTAATGTAAATATGATGGCATGGACCTTGTATATTTTTACATCTTTTTTTTGGCTTAAATTACATGACCTCTACAAGCAATTGGTCAAATTGTAGAGGAAGAGCAAAACTTTTGTAACGCTACTTATAAGGCTACCATTTACTGTTTTATTTGCCAAAATTCCAGTCAATGATTTAATCATTTAATGCCAAGTCTGGTCACTAAAGGGATGATGGCTATTGATCTAAGTTTTGAATTAAATAGACATCTGAAAAAAAGAAAAAAAATAGTTGACTGCCCCCTTGGCTGAAATCACACTATTTACAGATACTTTTCTGAATAGGGTTTGTGGCTTCTGTGCCACAAAAGTGACATTGCCCTAATTTCAGGCCATTTCAGGGGAGAATATTTCTAAACAGAAATTAAACAGGAAGCTTAGGAATGTGAAGAACCAATTTTAGAACTAGACTTGAGGTTCTATCAATTTATTTATGAAAAAATTGAAACTAGAACTCGAAGTTATCTTCAAGATCAAGATGCAGATGACACTGGTATGAGTATTTCCCCCCACATTATTAAAGGTTGATTATAAAAATGTTTGTGAATTTTACATATCAACCAATTATTAACATTTTAGTGATACCCACTGTTTTTTCCTGGTGGATTGTTAAGGTTTACCATTGTACTTTTATTCTTTGGAAATTTGTTGCTGTTCTAGTTGCTCTTCGTGAAGATTTGTAACTTGATATCAATAATTTGTTAAGGATTATTGATAACTTATTAGGTAGTGTTGTTTTGTAATTTAATCATGGTTTAATAAGTCATCATCAACTAGTCATGATTTCAATTAATATATATCAATTGGTAATGACTCACCAAACAATATAAAATTATAAAATTTATCACTTAATAAGTTATTAAAATTAAATTTTAAATAATTACATAAATAACAAAATTTTGACATCAAATTATGTACTCATCAAATTTCAATAAGAAAATGTTAAATTGGCCTTGTAAATGTAGTCAGTACAAAAAGCACTGGTGCAATTTTTTCGCTCAGTCTGCCCTCTGCCCCGTTTGATTTTACCATGTGATATCTAAACACATTTTAGGTCAATGTTATGCATGTTTTGGACATGTTATGGGTATTAAGGGTATGTAACATGTCATTGGGCATGTTATGTGCCCTTTGGAACATTCATAACATGGAAGGTTACAAGTGCAAAACATGCCCAATTATCACCCATTTTTTTGTAGAAAAAAATGAAATGGGGGCAAAGGGCAGACTGTGGGAAAAAATTGCAGCAGTACTTTTGTACTGACTGCTTTTACAATCTTAGGCCAATTTAACATTCCCCATTTCAATAGATCAATATACATATTTATTTAAGAGCATTTGTCCGTTAAATGAATGGGCTACTGCAAATGTTACATGGGTTGTGTTGCCAAGTGTTCAAAATTTTTGAGTCAAAGGATAACTACCAATAGGTAGAAGGTGATGTGTTGGGAAATAAAAATTAGAATGACTTGTGAACCACTTGTGCCTAATATATTTTCACTTATTTCCTAGTCATTGGTGTTAAGGTATTGATTAGGTTGGTCACATGGAAACTGACCCTTAGAGCAGCTCCAAGGATGCTCAGTATGTGACCTAACAGAATCAAATTGGATTAAAAAGTAGTCTCAGCGAAGTGATTTCTTGGCCTAGCATTTTTCCAAGGAATGCTGAGCCTCATAAAAGAGAGAGTATAGCTTAATAAATTTGATCTGACTGCAATGAACAGGTATAATACACAAGATTTGATTGCTACCCCCTGATTGGCCAACCATAATGATTGGTCTAGGTGGTTTGCTATTAGTAGTCTCCCACCTATTTGAACTCCCAGGGTTAGTTTTAGGGGTGGGGTTGAAAAAAGTGAAGAACTAAACTTGGATGTGAGAAATATGTTTTCTGGGTCACACACTGAGCACCATTAAAGCTATTTATTCTTCGTAACACCATCCATCCAAAGTTCCCAGTGTAAAAAGTGAGACCATCATTAAACAAAAGTACTGCCTCCTATATTTTTTCCTTATCTGCCACTGGTGCAATTCATTTTTTTCTCAGAAAAGATGGATGATGCCCAGACACATTTTGATGCTGCCCATCATAAACTTTTATGCACAATTACTTACCTGTACACCTTGGGCGTGTTAGGGAAGGGGCTAATTGAATTGTTAGTAAGTAGCAAAAACAGAAACTCAGATAACCACCATGATTAGTTACTATGTAAACCAAAACCCAATTGAAAATTGTTTTCTGTCCATACACCATCCATCCTTTGATGGCCAAACTCAGGGCCATAATACTTAAAGGTACATAGGTGGGGGTCTCTTCTGTGTATTGCATAATCTGCTATCTCAGCAGATTCCAACTGAAGTGGTAAATCTGCCACCATCGGCAGCTTCTACCAACAGAATCAACACAGGCACAACATTTGTCCATGTACAAACCAGTGTTGGGTGATTCTTAAAATGAGGGACAGATACCCATTGGGTATCAGCCTGGTATATATGTTCTACCCACCGGTTATCAAAAAAACCAGTATTGGTATATAACTGCAGTTCTTTGACAATCTGAAACAGTCAAAAACTGACCATAGAACCACCGGTTTTTATTTGGTTCTTTAATGAAAATCAATGATTCTTTGAAGTTTTTTAGATACTCGTGACTGCCGATTCGTTCCAGTTCTTTCGTGAAAACCAATGATTCTTTGAGGTTTTTGGGATAACCACAATCAATGGTTCTTTGATCCAGAGCTGATGGTTCTTTGATGATTCTGCAATATTTAATGAACACAAACTGAAGGTTCCACCCAACACTCCTAAAAAACTGCTGATATTAGAGTTATTCGTAAAGTCACGTGATTATGGGGTAAGAACGGCCAGTTTCAGCATAATAGTGCACCATATATGTAACTGAGAATGAAAATTTTACAAAACGAAATAACTAGGACCCAAACTAGTTTTCCCACCAATTTTGGTAATAAATTGTGTTTCATCCTGTCTTTCCTTTTTCCGAGCTCCTTGACACTGCCAGTACATCTATTTTCACTGGTCCCATGTACAACTACTATAATTATTCTCAAACCTTGTGCATTAAATGCTGAAGTCCAGCATTTCATATCTTACTTGTATAAAATAATTGGTGTTCGCACATACTTGATTCAATAATTCATGATTGGCTGGAGACCCTCCCCCCCTCCCTTGAGAGCCCCCAGCCAAAGTGAACGGTGGTTGATATCTCCATGGGATACTGCTGTTTTTAATCCGCATTGAGCTCAAATGGAATGTTCTTACGAACCATCATTTATAATTTTTAACTTTGGGGGTGGGCGGGATGCCTTTTTTGGGTCAACTATGCCTTTTATTAGGCAAGACTACAAGTTGCATTCACTTATTAACCCCATTATATACCCCCAAAATTATTTTGGGGGGCGGGGGTGTTTATTCTTGCATCTAATAATAATATCATATATTGTAATACCTTGGCAGGTTGAACCAATGTTTGTCAAATAATTAATTAGTTTAAAAAAAAAGAACATACCTTGATAGCAAGCTTCAAAAAATGTTTGTCAAATAAATAAATAAATCATTTGAAAAATCATTTCAACCAAATAGAATTTTTTTGAATGTTCAATTTTTTCTTTCAGAATTTTTTTGTTACTTGGGGGAAAAATAAATAAAAAATTGAAAATTTCAACATTTCTGAAAAAATATAAATTAGTGTGGAAAACTGCCAAGGTAGTAGTAGGGTATATACTATTAAAAACCAATATACCCATCATCTATCTCTCTTGCAAATGATGTACCCACCCACGCCCAAAAGAAAAAAAAGGTTTTGGGTTTTGGCATTTGGTGTGTGTGAAAAAAATATAACACACACACAATATACACACACAAGTTGTGGAAAAAAAGAGTACCTTTTTACACAGCATTCATTTGATGGGTAGAAGTGGACAAAATGGACTTTGATACATAACACTTTAGTCTTTTGCTTATTTAATCATTTTGCCACAATTTGACCTGTGCTGATTTTCATAGTGTGGTTGGTGGACACGTTGTAGGTAGTAGGGCCATAATTTTCCTCCTCTGTGGTGATGGGTGGGGAATGATTTTGAAAACAAATTATGTCATAATTGCTTATTTGAGTGTGGTGTTTTTTATTTTTTCCAATTTTGTGATGTTGTTACATTGGTGATCATCCACAAGGAGATTTTAGCCATGTTTGGCTATAGACTAACTTTTAAAGTAAAATTTGATTAAAATCCTTTTA
>Ga0116227_10009514_pt1 | contig 17595 bp, 17 predicted proteins | sample S1TSphgellanicum_FD_89693 | JGI IMG/M metagenome (GOLD analysis project Ga0116227, IMG submission 89693) | Host-associated microbial communities from peat moss isolated from Minnesota, USA - S1T2_Fb - Sphagnum magellanicum MG | ecosystem: Host-associated > Plants > Peat moss > Unclassified... | reverse complement strand
CTTAGCATCAACACTGTATTACTTAATGGTAACAGATTTTGATTGATTGCCGAACCTATCAGTTTATCTAAAGCGTTGTGCCTCCCTACATCTTCGCGCACCAACAGCATTTCGCCGGTATTGGTAAATAAGGCCGAAGCATGCAATCCGCCGGTATCGGCAAAAACATCCTGCCGGGAGCGCAGAATATCAGGTAACCTATATAAAGTATTGTAATTGATAATGTTGTTATCTATTTGACTATCATTAAATTGACCAACGGTAAGTATAGCGTTTATCGAACCTTTACCACAAACCCCGCAACTTGATGTGGTATAAAAATTCCGCTCGGTATTGCGCAGGTTAGGGACGCTATCGGGATTCAAACTTACCTGGATCACATTCTCCTTATTCTCCGCGCAGGCGATAAAGCAATGATCGATATTGGAGATTTCCTTTAAATCGGTAATAATACCTTCGGTAAATAAAAAGCCTAAAGCCAGCTCAGCGTCATTACCGGGCGTACGCATTGTTACCGAGATATTCTGCATTTTGCGATCATCCACCGGCCCATGCTCCAGTCTAATCTCCAAAGGTTCTTCAATGGCAAGCGCGTCGTTTGTGGCTACGCTTAAAGCGGATTTAACCTTTATAATGGGCAATTGTAAACTCGATGCTGCGCTCATATTATTAATACAATCAAGGGCAAGGCTTTGTTCTGATTACAATAGGCCTAAACTTGATTTCAGTTTTTTAGTTAGCTTTTCCATCACCAGATCGTAAGATTGCCTCGCGTAGTGCTCCCACTCCTTTTTAGTGAATAGACTAATATCATCAATGTGCACCCACACGTTTTTAGCTAAATGTGGAGCCTGTTTAAAACCATCGCGTGCTACCAGCTCTTCAAAATCATCGGGGGTTACTTTAAATGAAGCCGTTGGCGGGAAGGAATCAGGCGCGGTGATCAAGAACATTTTTGCACCCACGTTAAAGCAGAGGTGCTCTTCCCATTTGATATCCTTGGTTATAGCGGGAAAGCTGTCGCAAATGGTTTCGATGTCTTCTATGGTCATGGTTTAATTTCTGGTGATTGAAATTAAACATTATTTTATAAAGAAGCGTCATTGCGAGCGCAGCGTGGCAATCTCTATGCTGTACAGAGCGGACTTGCATTTCCGACCTGCCTATGTAGTGATTGCCACGCTGCGCTCGCAATGACGCGGTGTTGAGTTATTTATAAGTGATTTACACTGCCTTCCTCAACACAACTTCATTCTCATCTTTCAATTTCTCCTCTATCTCACTAATCGCATTTACTGTTTTGAAGAATGAATCCGGTGTAACCGAGATCGAATCAATACCCTGCTCAACTAAAAACTGTGCAAAGTCAGGAAAATCTGATGGGCCTTGACCGCAAATACCAACCTTTACTCCTGCTTTTTTAGCTGAGTTAATCAGCATGGTGATCATCGTTTTTACGGCTTCGTTACGCTCATCGTAAATGTGTGCCACTAAGGATGAATCCCTGTCGAGACCTAAAACCAATTGTGTTAAATCGTTCGAGCCGATGGAGAAACCATCAATATGCTTGGCGAATTGATCAGCCAAGATCACGTTTGATGGTACTTCGGCCATCAGGTAAACTTCCAAGCCATTTTCGCCACGGCGTAAACCGTATTCGTTCATGCTTTCATAAACCTGTAACAGCTCTTTTGGTGTACGGCAGAATGGGATCATCACCACCACGTTGGTCAGCCCCATTTTCTCCCGAACTAACTTAATCGCCCGGCACTCCAGGCCAAATGCCTCTTTGTATTCCGGTGAGTAATACCGTGATGCGCCTCTCCAACCAATCATTGGGTTTTCTTCTACCGGTTCAAAATATTTACCCCCTAACAGGTTAAAATACTCGTTGCTCTTAAAATCAGAGAAACGTACAATTACTTTATTAGGATGAAATGCTGCCGCGATACGTGCTATACCGCAAGCCAGTTTCTCAACAAAAAAGTCTTCTTCGTTTTTAAATCCGCGGGTTATTTCTTCAATCTCAGCGGTTAGTTTGGTGTCACCAATTTCTTTATGCTTCATCAGCGCCAATGGGTGCACTTTGATGTAGTTGTTAATGATAAATTCTTCACGTGCCAACCCTACTCCTTTGTTGGGCAAATGCGAGAAATTAAAGGCCATACTTGGCGATGCTACATTCAGCATAACCGGGGTATCGGTTTCCGGCAATTCATCCAAATTGTATTGGATCTCTTTAAAAGCAATAGCGCCTTCGTAAATCAAACCGGCATCACCCTCGGCGCACGACGCGGTGATCAGCTGGCCTTTTTGCAAAACTTCAGTCGCGTTGCCACAACCTACTATTGCCGGCACACATAACTCACGGGCCACAATGGCTGCATGGCAGGTACGGCCACCTTTGTTGGTAATAATTGCCGAAGCCATTTTCATGATTGGTTCCCAATCTGGGTCGGTCATGTCGGTAACCAAAACATCGCCTTTTTTAAAATCGATATGGCTGATCTCATCTTTGCCCTGGGCTACTAAAATATTCACGTTTCCGCTGGCAATTTTATCGCCAACAGCAATACCTTTCAATATCAATTTATCTAAACGGTTGCCATCGGTAATGGCGTATTCGGTAATGGTATTGAGGCGTTTACGAGAGTGAATAGTTTCCGGACGAGCCTGTACGATAAATAACTCGCCGCTTTGTCCGTCAACTGCCCATTCCACATCCATCGGGCACCAGCGGTTTTTAATGCCAGAGTAGTAATCCTCAATAGTAACCACCCAACGAGCCAGTTCTAGTACCTGCGCGTCGTTAATACAAAAGTTGTTCAGCTCTGGTTTGGTGGTTTCGATGATCTTTACCCTTTCGGTAGCGGTATTGCCATAAACCATCTTTTTATCTTTGGTGCCTAACTTACGCTCAATAATAGAATCAAAACCTTGTTTTAAGGTTGGTTTGAACACGATAAACTCATCCGGAGATACTGAACCCTGAACAATCATTTCGCCCAAACCATAAGATCCATTAATGATCACGGCATCTTTGAAACCGCTCTCGGTATCTAATGAGAATGCGACGCCAGATGCGGCCAGATCAGAGCGTACCATTTTTTGAACGCAAACCGATAAACCGATATCAAAGTGATCGTAATTAAAACTTTCGCGGTAACTGATGGCCCTGTCGGTAAACAACGAAGCAAAACAATTGCGGATAGCCTCAAGCAAACCTTCGGCGCCGCTTACGTTTAAAAATGTTTCCTGCTGACCGGCGAATGAAGCATCCGGCAGATCTTCGGCTGTAGCCGATGAGCGCACAGCCACATCAACATCAGCCTGTTTGTATAATTTAGATAAGTCGTCATAAGCCTCAGTAATTTGATTTACTAAATGATCCGGAAATACACCGGCAGCAATCATTCTCCGTACCTTTAACCCACAGTGGCGCAAAGCATCAATATCGTTCAGGTCAGTTGATTTTACTACCGAATAAATTTGATCCTGCAATCCGTTATATTCGATGTAGGCTTTATAAGCTTCAACTGTAACCACGTAACCACCCGGAACGCGTACACCAAGCTGGGCAAGGTTTTGGATCATTTCGCCAAGGGAGGCGTTTTTGCCACCAACAATATCAATATCATTAATGCCTACTTCGTTTAAGTTCAGAATGAATTTGTTCGTTTTCATATTGGTTAAATGTTTAATTGGTTTGATTGAACGATACAAAGTTGAACCCAAAATCTTATTAAGCTTGGATTTAACTTAACATATTTTGATACTATCTTAACCACAAATTATGTTATATGATGCCATATAAGTTATCTTAGTATGTAAATGATAGCGCAGTTATTTAAAGTACATGAAACACCAGGGTATTCGTTCAATACCCGGCACGATATCGTTTCGTACTTTTATAACCAATGGCATTATCACCCCGAAATTGAGTTGGTGCATATTGTGCGCGGCACAGGCAGCCGTTTTATTGGTGATAGCGTTGATAGTTTTAAGGAAGATGAGTTAATATTGATCGGCGCTAATTTGCCGCACCTTTTCCGAAGCGATGATGCTTACTATCAAAATACACCAGGCTTACAATCGGAATCGTACACTATTCATTTTCTTCCAGAAATATTTGGGCAATCATTTTTGAATATACCTGAAAATAAGCCTATTCAAACTTTGCTGGAGAAGGCGGCATACGGGATCAGCATTCAGGGTGAAACTAAAACCACGGTTAAAAAACTGATACTGGATGTACATTTCGCATCAAAAAGCGAACGCATTATTTTACTGATGCAATTATTGAATGTGATTGCTTACGCCGATGACAACTTACCTATAGCACAGTTTAATGCCAGCAATACCATCCACAAAAGCGACGAAAGCAGGCTTAACAAGGTTTATCAGTACACTCTTAACAATTACGCCCGCGAAATTACCCTGGCCGAAGTTGCCGCCATAGTTTACATGGTTCCCCACTCCTTTTGCCGGTATTTTAAACAGCGCACCAATAAACGGTATTCGCAATTTATATTAGAGGTGCGGGTAAGCATGGCTTGTAAAATGTTGGCCGAAACAGATAACAGCGTAGCCGTTGTTTGTTGGGAAAGCGGTTTTAAGAATTTTTCGAATTTTAACAGGCACTTTAAAGCTATAGCTGGGAAATCGCCGTTGGAGTATAGAAAAAGTTATAAGAGGATGAAATAGCAACCTTTCTGTCATTGCTTGGTTCCTCGCAATGACAAGATGTTTATATGGTACTTTTTACCGATTCGATAAATAATACCATTCAACCCATTAATAGTACCATTGTGTTAAATTATTCTGCATTACCTTTGTTGTGTAATGAAAGAGCAGTTCCCGATATACGATATATGCGAAATTTCCGAATTTAAACGGGATGATATCCTGATCAGCCGGTTTGCGCCTTATTTACAATCGCATAAAAATCTGGCTTTGCCGCATAAACATACCTTTTACCACATGGTATTATTTACCGAAGGTGGCGGTACGCATGCTGTTGATTTCAATAATTTCCCGGTAAAGCCCTACCAGATCTATTTTATGGTTCCCGGCCAGGCGCATAGCTGGAGCTTTGAGGGCGAGGTTGATGGGTATATCATTAATTTCTCGGTGCCTTTCTTTCAATCGTTTTTATTGAAGCCTGATTACCTGGAAGATTTTCAGTTTTTTGATGGGACGACGGATCATGCGATAATTAATATCCCGAAAGAAGTTCAACAACAGGTTAAAAACCTATTTGAGCAAATCATCCACGAAAGTGAGAATAGCCAGAAGCTGGGTTTGGATATGGTTAGGGCCTTAATGTTGCAGATCTTTATTTTGATTTCACGCATTGATATTAATAATGTCAATAGAAGTGCGGTAAATTATAACCATACGCTATTACGTAGCTTTCAAAAGCTAATAGAGCAAAACTTTGCGAACCTGAAACTACCAAAGGATTATGCCGAGTTATTATACATTACCCCCAATCATCTGAATGCGATCTGTAAAGACATGCTTGGGATGTCAGCCGGTGAAGTGATCCGCAACAGGGTAATACTTGAAGCCAAGCGACTGCTTATTAACCTCGACCTGTCCATCACACAAATAGCTTACAATTTGAATTTTGCCGATAATTCTTATTTCAGCAAATTCTTTAAAAAGTACACCGGCCAAACTCCTGAAGATTTTAGAAAGAACACTTTAAACAACACACATCATGACAACATTAGCTATAAATAAGGATTTCGAAGTGAAGAATACAGAGTATAAAGTAATGAGCGAATTTGCAGCCGCTGTGCATTGCAAATGCCCGCGCTGCCGTACCGGTAATATGTTTGCCAATAAAATGTATGGTTTTAAAGGCCAAAAAATGAACGAGTTTTGCCCGCATTGCAATTTGAAGTTTGAACGTGAACCGGGATATTTTTATGTGGCGATGTTTGTAAGCTACGCGATGAATGTAGCGCAGATGGTTACGCTTGCCGTTGCTACCTATGTTTTAACCGGAAGCATGAACCCCTGGTTATATGTTGGGATATTGTTAGGAATATCTGTAGTGTTGTCGCCGTTTAATTTTAGATATTCAAGGGTGATCTTATTGTACTGGTTAACCCAAAACCTGCATTTTAATCCAGAAAAAGCCAAACCGCATGCCAATAATGAACTGTAAGCTAATGCTTGTTTAAAATCATTCCAAAACATCTGTTGCTTATATTTGCGTCAAATAGAAAATATGAGCACAAAACTGACCATTAATAATAACGGCTCCGTGAAAATAGAGGGCGACGATTTTGAAATTGTAGATATGCAGGGTAACGCTTACGGTTTACAAGGCCGTACAGTTGTATCTATCTGCCGCTGCGGATTATCAGCAAACAAACCTTTTTGCGATGGGGCACACCGCGGACACTTTGAGCATAACGCAATAGCGTTTGACTTGCCTCCTAAAAAGGTATAATCAAAAAAAGAACTAAAAAGGCCCGGGTGATTATCATCCGGGCCTTTTTTATGAGTTTAAACTTCGGCAGCTTCTTCTTTGTACGAAGATATTTTGCTGGTTTTGATGGTCAACATAAATGCCTTACCAACATTGATCTTGATACTTTTCTCTTTCAAAAACTCCTTCATGTACTCATCAGTTTTGATGGTTTCGAACAAGTCGCGGGCTACGGCCGATCCGCTGATGTTGTTGGTTACTTTGCCATTCTCAATCAGCATATTAAAGGTATAACCTGATTTACCCCTATCGCCTGCCGATTCAAAATCAGTTTTGTTTAACAAAAACTGCTGCTCTTCGTTAGCGCTTTTTTTAAGGTGTAAACGCACTACTGGCGCGTACTTTTTCCAGATCTGCAAATATTTTCTTTCTTCCATGTTTTACTGTTAAGGTGTTACCTTGCAAAGCCGCGAAGTACGGTTAAGTAAGATTTGTATTCGGTATTGCGTATTTATCGGACGAGGTACTGGGTTATTTGTCCGGGTAAAGTTTAATCGCGAAAGCGGACGCAATAAAGGTAACAATTAATTAACAGAAAGACGGATTAAAGCGGTTATTTCTTCTTAGCACCCTTAGCCGCCTTAACATCGGCAAGTTTAATGGCCGGATATTTATTGCCAAAACTGCTGCGTACGTAGGTTAAAACATCGGCCACTTGCTGGTCTGTAAGTGCGGTTTGGGCAGGCATGGTGTTAGAATATGATTGACCATCGATATCTGTAGATGGTGGCAAACCGTTCAATACAACTTTAATGAGTTTGCTTTTATCGCCTTTTACATAGCTGGTATTACTTAGTGGCGGGTTCATGTTTGGTACACCTCCCCCGTCCATCATGTGACAGCTCAGGCAGTATTGCAGGTAAATTTTTTGACCGGCAGCTACCGAAGCGGCCGGACTTGCTAACGCGGCTGGCTTTTTAGCCTGGGCTGATGCTTGTAACGAGATCATTAACGAAAGACAAACGGCAGTAATAAAAGTAATTTTCATTGGTTATTATAAGATAATAGGTTGTTTGTTATTTTTTATAAACGATACGGTAAATAGAGCCTTTAGAATCATCAGACACGTAAAGTGAACCATCGCTGCCCTGGGCTAAGCCACATGGGCGGTGATCTGCACGGCCGGCAGCTGTTTTAGCTACTGATCCCGAAAAATTATCGGCAAATACTTCCCAATCGCCAAAAGGTTTACCATTTTTAAATGGCTGGAATACTACAAAGTAACCTGCCTGTGGCTCTGGCGCACGGTTCCATGAACCGTGGAAGGCTATGAAAGCACCGTTCTTATATTTCTCCGGGAACATATTGCCGGTATAAAACAACAAAGCATTTGGTGCCATGTGGCCAGGGTACGCAGCCGCCGGATCGATAAAATTACCTATGGCTTCTTTTTTACCATCGCCACCATACTCTGGTGCCATAATTTTTTTATGCTCCATCTGGTTGTAATACATGTATGGCCAGCCGGCATTATCGCCTTTTTTTAGGGCGTATAAACATTCAGCAGGTAACAAGGCCGATTCTTTATCGGTAAACATAGTTGGGAAGATAGAGTGTAACTGATCGCGTCCGTGCTGCATTACGAAGAGTTGGTTATCCTGTTGGTTCCAATCCAAGCCAACTACGTTGCGTAAACCTGTTGCGTAGCGGATCCCGTCTTTATAAGTCTGGTTTAATTTGTTGGCTTTAAATTGCCAGATGCCCGCGGCAGAATCTAATATAGGGCAACCTTTAATACCCATTGAGCCTTGCTGGCGGTCTTTCTCCTGACAAGAGTTTGAGTTTGCACCAATGTTAACGTAGATATTGCCCAGATTATCTAACACAATAGATTTTGTTGGATGCTCGCCGGCTTTTAAGCCAGTGATAATTTTTTCGGGACTGTTAGGATCAATGATCTCGTTTTTAGCGTTGAGCTTGTATCTGAAAACATCATAGTTTGATGATGAATACAGGTAACCATCCTTAATACAAATACCCGTACCAATATAATTACCAAATCCGCCTACAACATCGGCTTTACCGGTAGCATTTTCTTTTAAGATGAGTACACCTTTACCATCTTTAAGGCGGTTAAGTTTAACATAGATCAAACCTTCGGGAGTTACTACCAAGTGACGGGCCTGGCCACCCAGATCGGCAACTTTTAGAGCACCAAAACCTTCGGGCAGCTTTAGTCCGGCATTATCTGCATCCGGTGCTACGCCTGTATCCGCTTTTAAAGCGTATAACGAAATGCTTACGGCAAGCAAGGCCGCGGGTAATACATATTTTAAAATGTTCCTTTTCATGGTTGGTTAGATAGTTGTTTTTAATAGATAAATACCAATTGGGTATTGTTGTTTTGGTTGCGCTAAAGATATCTAAAAAATTACGAACCGGAATATTGGTAAACAAAAAAAGCCACCCTGAAAGGCGGCCTGATTCATATCACCGGAAAAATGTGCTGGTAAGATTATATTTCTAAATCAATCAGGCTATCATCAGCCTGTTTAGCTTGGCATCAATAGCCATTTGAGCTTTTTTAATATTATCGCGCAAAGCTGTACGTGCGCGGCATACATGGGTTCTGGATTGTAATACGGTTATGCCGGTTTTATCGGCAATTTCCTGGTGCGAGTACCCTTCGATAGCGAACAAGTTAAACGCCACGCGATAATTAGCAGGCAGGCGCTTTAAGCTATCCAGTAAATACTGGTTATCAGTAGCATCACTGCTGGTTTGGTAGTATGATGAGTAATCTCCCAATTCAATGTCAGTAGTTTTTACGCGGCGCTGGTTGGCGCGGTAATTAGTTAAAGCGGTATTTAACATGATACTACGTACCCAGCCTTCAAAGTGGCCCTCGCCGGTATAGTGATGAATTTTGGTGAAAAGTTTTACAAAGCCATCCTGCAGAATATCTTCGGCTTCCATCCTATCATTGGTGTAGCGCATACACAAAGCGAACATTTTTGACGAAAAGTACCTGTATATAGCTTCTTGCGATGCCCGGTTGTTGTTTTTACAACCCTGGATGTGCAGATCAAGTTGAAACTGTTTCATGGTGAATTGTGATTTATTAAGCCCACGCATAAAGCGCGGGCCGGTTTAAGGTGAAGGTTATTATTTGTAGCTGTAGTGAACAGTCTCGATACTACCCGGACCGTTAGGGTTTACAGCCGTTTTAATTTGTTGGGTTGGATAGCCGTCCGTATCATATAGGTACGAGTAAGCATATTTTTCGATAACAATATTTTGCTCATTTTTTACAGTTTCGTTAGCCACGTTATGTGCCCCTGAGTACGACATGGTTAGGAATAACGGTGTAACCTGTGATGCTATCGCGTTAGGGTTTTTCTTATCGTCGTATTCGTAAGTAGTGGTAGTCCTTAATTTGTAAGCGTTATCAACTATATCCCAGTAGTATTCAGTTTGAGTTACCAGGTCGCCATTGGTATTGTAAGCCATGGTTACCTTGGTATCCGGTGTGTTACCATTCACATAATTGATAAATGATTTAGCTTCAATTATCTTTCCGCTTTGCCAGGTGTAAGTTGTATAACCTTCAATATCGCCCTGGGCACTATTTACGTGTACCTCAATTTTGGTGAACTGGTTGTTGGCATCGTAAGTATATTTAAAAATGTTGCCACCATATAAAAATGACTGAACTTGTTTATTGGCGTTGTACGATAGTGTGATGGTATCAGAATAGTTGCTGTTTGAGCTGATGATCTTACCCAGCAAACCATCGGAATTGTAAGCGTACTCCGAAAAGTTTCTAGCATCTGCCGATACTTTTATCAGTTGATGGTTGGTAGCCGACGGATTTGTGTTATCCTTTTTACATGATGTGATAAATAATACGCCCATGGTTAGCAGGCATGCCACGTATTTAATAGGTTGTTTTAACATTGTTGTTTTGCTTGATTGTGAAAAATTTATTTTTCTGCAAAACTATGTTCTTAGTACAGCGGCATCAATCACATGATGATGGGATACGAAACAGGTTGGATTTAGAAATTATTTTTGATGGCTTTGGCTACAGCTTCGCTTTTAGAGTTCACGTGGAGCTTATCGTAGATCTTTTTGATGTGTGAGCGAACGGTATCTATCGAGATGAAAAGATCGTTGGCTATCATTTTATAACTATGGCCGTTCACCAGTAAATGGAGTACGTCGCTTTCCCTGTCGGACAGGTTAAAATCTTCGTTAGACGTATTACCCTGCGAGAACATTTTGAGCACTTGTGATGCGATAGAAGACGTCATGGGGGCGCCGCCGCTTTGAGCATCGTGAATGTATTCTAATAGTTTGGCAGGTGGAGTTTTCTTTAATAAATAGCCGTTAGCACCGTTTTTTATGGCTTCGAACACGTTTTTGTTATCATCAAAAACGGTTAGCATCAATATTTTAACATCGTTATTTTGCTTGCGTATAATTTTTAAACCTTCCAGCCCATCAACATTGGGCATGTTGATATCCATTAAAATAACATCGGGTTTCAGGGCTTCGCAATGGGCCACAATATTGGTACAATCGGGAAAGGAACCTACAAATTCAAAGCCATCGGTACCGCTTAGTAAGATGGACAGGCCATCGCGCAGTTGTGGATTATCTTCAAAAAGCAGTACTCGTATCATTATAAATCAGTTATAAAAGCGCAAGATATGCAAAGCAAATACACGCGTCAATCACATGTTTATGTTATGGGGATCTGGAGGATCACAACGGTACCCATGTTTTTTTGCGAAGTGATATTGAAACTTCCCTTCATACCGTTGGCCCGTTTGCGCATGTTTACCAGTCCGTTACCAAGAGTAACTGTCTCCTGATCAAAGCCAATGCCGTTATCTTTAATAGTTAGCTGCAACATGGATTGATTAACCTCAAACTCAATTTGCACCTGTGTGGCCTGTGAGTATTTAACCAGGTTGTTCAGCGTTTCTTTATAAATCAGGAATAGATTGCGGCGCACATCCATATCCAGCTTAATGTTTTTTAACCTATCTACATTGGTAACAGTGTAGTCAATATCGCGGGGCTCTAAAACGGTGGCAGCGTATTCGCGCATGCGGGCTACAATGCGGGGCATGGTATCGTTGGCGGGGTTAATGCTCCAAACAATATCGTCCATTGCATCCATCATTTGGTTACTGTTGGTACTGATACGGATAAGGTAATCTTTAACCAACTGATTATCGCCGGTTAATTTAACGTTAGCTATATCGCTCAGTATATTGATGGATGTGAGGGTTGAACCCATATCATCGTGCAGATCCCGGGCTACCTTTTCGCGCAGTTTTTGTACGGCTAACAAGCGGTTGATGCGGAGCTTATAAATCACATAAACCGGCAATGCGGCCAAAATTATCAGCAATACGATAAAACACCAGGTTTGCCAAAAAGCTGGTTTGATGTAAATATCCAATGCAGTGGTATGCAACGAGCCTAAACCATCAGGACTATCGCATTTTACCATAAAGGTGTAATGGCCCGGCATGAGCGAAACGTAGGATGCCGTTAACGAATTCTCGGCTTTTACCCAATCCTCAGCTATGCCAACCAATTTATAATAGTAATTTAGTTTACTGCGCTGCGTATAGCTTAACGAAGCAAACTGTATAGTTATAGAATTTTGGTTATGATTTAAGGTTAAACCGCCTCTACTTTCTATAGAATCAACCGGCAAATACTTATCAAAAAGTTTAATATCAGTTATGGTGACATCCTTAGGGGCTTTTATATCCCTTATGGCATCGGGGCTAAATATTAAAAAGGAATCGCCGCCGGCAAAAACTAAATTGCCATTGGCAAGCCTCAGGCATTTTACCATTTGGTTTTTAGTATCGGTAGTACTTATTAAACCGTCTTTTTGATCATAAGAACGAAATTCATTTTTTTGAAAATTGTAACGCGCAATGCCACTATAAGTAGCGAACCATAGCTGGCCCCTATTATCGGTAACCATGCAATTTATAACGGGTTGCGGTAAACCATCATAAATTGTAAGGTGCTTTACCTTACCGGTTTTAATATTTAAAATATCTAAATTTGACAGGCAAGCAACGGCATAAATGCTATCATTTACCTGTACAATATCTTTAATGCCATCGTATGATAATCCTTTATCAGCATTTTTATCCGGGTGATACTCTTTAACTGTGCTTCCAGTTTTAGGGTCAACAACAAAAATTCCCTTTCCCCCGGTTGCAATCCACAGAAAGCCTTTGGTGTCAATTATCATTTTTGCGATGTATGATTTAACATCGCGAATAAAATTGAACTTGCCGTTGGGCGTAACCTTAACTAATTTGCCCGAGTATGAACCAAACCAGATGTTATGATCGTGATCTTCAACAATTTCTTTAATGGTACTATGCCGAAAAGTTGTATCTCTGATAAATTGAGTTTTTTGCTTTACTGGATCGTAATCCATTAGCGTACCGCCCTGGCAGCCTATCCATAAATGTTTTGTTACTGAGTGCTCTAACAGGCTCCATGGCGAGTGGTAGGCACCAATATCAACTTGGGGCATCCCTTTATAAATATTTTTTTTTAGAATGGAATCATCTGTTATAGCAAGGTCTTTACCTGGTATTAATGGGAATACACCTTTACCCCACGAGCCTATTACCAAATGTCCGTTGGACAGAGTTTGAGCGAATGTAATATCGGTATTAACCAGAGGTAAAAAACCATGCCTGATGTTATTACTTAAAACGTTGCCTGTATATAACCCATTATCTGTTGCTACCCAAATGTTTTTATCTGCATCCTGATAAACCTGCAACACATCGTAAAATTTTATGCCGGTGTTGTAGTTTTTATGATCGTAAAATATGGAGAATTTTGAATCTTCATCACCTAAAATATTCAACAAATTAGCGCCGTAAGTCCAAACATAGCCATTGTACTCTTTAAAACCATTCATCTCAAAATAACCGGGAATATCAGATTGTACATATTCTACAGTTAAATTATCGGAAGTTTCGTTGTATTTGTAAAACGTTTGACCGGGTATTTCGGGCCAGGTTACAAACCAATAGCGGCGCTTGCTATCAATAAAAAATCGGATAAGGTATTTGCCAAGTTCTTTGTCCAATAATGGGATATGGAGCGGATTATATCCTTTGTAGTAAAACTGTTTAGTGTTACCATCATAAACGCCAAGCCCTGATGCTCCGCCTATCCAGTACCGGTTTGTTTTAACATCTTCAAAAACGGTTATAGGTTTCCAGGTTGCTGGTATTTTAAATTCAACACAGGGTTCAAAAGAGTTGTTTTTTTCGTTATACTTAAATACACCTGCGCTTGAATAGGTTAAATAAACTGAGCCTTTACTATCTGTCCACAGGGAGCAATCGTAATCATTAAAATTACTTGTTTTAGCTTTAATAAAGCGGTTTGTTTTTAGATCGTAACGACCTACTATTTGCCCCATGCGCAGCCACATCTGGTGCTTTTTGTCACCTATTATTTGGTGTACCGGCAGTGAGGGAAGGCTTTGATCGGTAGATTTATTGTAAATGCTTATAAACTTATTACCATCATAGCGTTGTAAACCGCTTACACTACCTACCCAGATAAATCCTTTTTCATCCTGCCAAACGCAGTATATAAAATTTGAGCGAAGGCCGTCGTTTGTAGATAATCGTGAAAAAATTATCTCTTGAGATAGCGCGAATTTGCTTATGAGTAGCAGAAATAGGTTTAACGCTATAAAAAGTTTACGTACATATTTACTCTTCATGCTAAAAGCAGGCTGGCAATTGGATCAATTTTTCAGTTAATGGGAATACGAATATAAATACCAGACGCTAAAAATAGAACAGGTGTTACAGTAAATAAATAAACACGGTTGTGGCCGGGTTTACCAAAGCTTAACTGAATTTTATTGTAGGATCGGCATTTTGAGCTGCCTTTTTGCTGGCTTTGAGTTTAAGTAGTTGCTGGGTTAAGCCCACCAGAAAAAGACCTGTCCAGAAACCTAATACCATTGTTATGATATTTGCTTTAGGATCGGCCGCTATTGGTGCACTTATAGGTAATCTGGTTAGGGTTTCTACCGTAGCCGGGATCATGGAAAGCAGTAATGTAAACGACATGATACTGATCTGGATATAATCGGCCGCTTTACCGAAGAACTTGATGGATTTTGCGAATACAGCTACAGGCAACAATAGCAAAATAATTACAGCCAAAAAATGGCCGGGTGTTGGCTGGCCGGTTTTCATGATGGGCAAGCCTGTAATACAGGTAATTATAGTGAGCCAAAGATAAGCTTTACCGGCTTTGGCAGGATCGATCTTGCCGGATTTGAATAAGGCATATAGCGCGGCAAAAATTGCAAGAATGCTGATAGCGGTATGAATAATACCAAGAATGGATAAGTGATTTGGCATGGCGATAATGATTAAGGTAAATATTTACTAATTATAGCAATTATCTGTCTTAAATACAAATTTATCGTACACGTAATCAGTTAATTAAAATTTGGCAATGTTGTTTTTTAATGCGAACAGTACTAAACCCGTTCTGGATTTGATATCAAATTTTTGAAATAGCGCCTCACGGTAATTATCGATGGTATGCGGGCTGAGACACATTTTATCGGCAATTTCTTTATAGGTTAATTCGGTACAGCAAAACTCTAAAAAGCGTTTTTCGTTGGCGGTTAGTTCGGCTGATGGTTGTTTGGGTAGTGTATCATCCTGAACGGAACGCAGTAATTTGCCGGATACCAGTTTGTTAAGAAAAAATTCATGTTCGGCAACGGTTTTAATGGCATGCACCAGATCGGATGCTTTTGACTCTTTGAGGATATAGCCGCTTGCCCCGCTTTTAAGCATCTTAATAATGGGTTCGTCTTCTTCGAACATGCTAAGGGCAAGCACTTTGATGGCCGGATAGTGTTGTTTTACCCAGCGGGTGGCTTCGTAACCGTTTACCAGTGGCATGGTTATATCCATTAAAATAACCTGCGGTAAAGGGTGCTTGTCAATTTTATCTTGCATATCGGCGCCATTGGCGGCATCGAACACAATTTTTATATCATCATACTCTGATAGAAGGCTGCTGATGCCGTGGCGGAACAAGGTATGATCGTCAACAATTGCTATAGATATCATTTTACTATAAATTAATGGTAGGGCACAATTATGTTAATTTCGGTTCCAACATCGGGTACAGCAATAATATCAATATTACCACCAATTAAGGTAACTCTTTTGCGGATATTGAACAGCCCCATCCCCTTTTGTTGTTTTAAAACTTCGTCAATGTTAAAGCTTTTACCGTTATCTTTTATGCCCAGCTTAATTTGATCTGCAGTTTGATCAATATCAACATCTACGGTTGTAGCGTAAGCATGACGAACAACATTGTTTAATATTTCCTGAAAAATACGGAAGAGAATGATCTCGTTATCGGCCTGTTGTTCTTTTATTACATAATTACTATTGAAATTTATGGTATGCAAACCGGCATTTTTAAGATAATCCAATTCAAAATCGATAGCGCTGGCTAAACCAGTGCGCATCAACTCTTGTCCGTAAATCAACCGTGAAAGCTGGCGCAGTTCTTTAATTGAACGTTTGGCCAATTGCCCGGCTGATTCTACCTTTTCGGCTACACGTAATGGCTCATCCAAATTAATGGAACTCAAGGTTACAACGGTTAAACTGAGTAACTGGCCAATATTATCGTGCAGATTACTGGCTATGGTTTGCATAGTTTGCTCTTGAACTTCCATCTGACTTTTTAAAAGCTCGTTCTCAAAGCTTTTTTTGAGGATCTCCTTTTCTTCTTTATGCCTCTTTTTACGCCGGTTATACAGGTTTATGTAGATGAGAAGCGAAAATGGAGCTATCAGGAATACGATGGACGTTAATCCGATAAGGTAGATGAGATCCGTTGACGATACCTGCATATAAATGAATAAGACCAGTTTAAATAGAGAATAACATTCAGAATATTGAACACCATGTAACGTACTGAATGACTTACGATGTGGCTTTTATCGTGTACGAGGTAATTGAAAAATATATTGCTGGCGGTGCTGGCAAAATAAAAGCAAAGCGTACCGCTTACCCACCAAAAGGGCGCGTAAACCGATAGCTGCCTAAACTGATCTTCGTTTAACACAAGGTAATAATAATAAACGCTGGCCAGTATCATAATCACCGAAACTACTGATGAACTAATGAACACGTAACCACCAAAATGATTGCGGGAAAGCTCGGCAAAGTAAACCAGCAAAAACAGGATAAGCCAAATACCTAAAGCTTTAGTAGCATTGAAATACAGCTTGTACAGAAAATAGAAAAAATAGCTTTGGAAAAAGCACTCCACAACCAAAAAAACGTTGTAGAGCATAAAGTTTGATTTATGCAGATCAAGACGAATGTAAATACCCGTAACCTCGACCACGCAGGTTGCAAACATAAATAAGATAAGGACACGCCAAATGGGGTCCTTATCTTTATATAAACAAACCAGGCTTACTATAAAGCAAACAAGCTCGGCAATGGTGTTCGCGGTTAAATACGCCGGCATATTATTTTTTTAGTCCTGTGGTATCGGTTAGTAAACCTGCACCTATGTTGTCACATTTTTCGGGTGGTGGGCATAATTCGCCTTGGTTTTGCGGGTTGGCCATTAACATGCTACCCTTACCTTTTGTGGTATAATAATCAAAATGTTTTTTTGATGGAGTATCGAGTTGGGTTGACACCATAACCAGCGTAGTATAATCAAGGTATTGAGGGTTTATATTTTTAAGATCGGGCTGCATGGTTTTATCATAAGAGGCCAGGTAAAAGCGGATACCATCGCCGTTTTCTTTGTGAATATCTGCTACCAATTTCTCCAGCTGAGGTAAACTAAACCATACGCAACGGGAATCATGGGATCTTAAACCACCTTTGGTAACATAGCCCGCTCTGGAATTGTAATTGGTAACCAATCGCTTAGCTGTTTCTAACGAAATAACATCTTTCAATACAGTATCGGTTGCCACAGTTTTTGGGGGTGCGCTGCATGCTGTGATCATTGTTGCCATGGCAGCAGCTAATAAAAAAGGTTGTGCTTTTTTCATAAAATGGTTAATT
>Ga0116227_10009513_pt1 | contig 17597 bp, 21 predicted proteins | sample S1TSphgellanicum_FD_89693 | JGI IMG/M metagenome (GOLD analysis project Ga0116227, IMG submission 89693) | Host-associated microbial communities from peat moss isolated from Minnesota, USA - S1T2_Fb - Sphagnum magellanicum MG | ecosystem: Host-associated > Plants > Peat moss > Unclassified... | reverse complement strand
GTATGCGGCGCTCGGCGACCGCATGCGCGAAGAAATCCACGCGCTCAGCATGAAGACGCTGACGCCCGCCGAATGGCAAAACGCGTAATCTGGAACGTTAGTGCGAATTACACAAGACAGGCGCGAGGCCGGTAGCGGCGCCGCCGCAGAAAGCAATGCAGCTCCGGTGCAGAGCCGGATCGATCAGGAACTGACAGGTATGGACAAACTCGTCATTGAAGGCGGCCAGCGGCTGGCCGGTGAGATCGTCGTGTCGGGGGCGAAGAACGCCGCCTTGCCGATCCTGTGCGCCGGCTTACTGAGCGCGGAGCCGGTTCATCTCGAGAACGTGCCTGACCTGCAGGACGTGCGCACCACGCTCAAGCTGCTCAACCAGATGGGTGTGCGCACCGAATCCAGCGCGGGTCGCGTGTTGCTCGATGCGTCGAAGGTCGACAACCTCGTCGCACCGTATGAGCTGGTGAAGACCATGCGTGCCTCGATCCTCGTGCTCGGGCCGCTGCTCGCACGCTTCGGCGAGGCGAAGGTGTCGCTGCCGGGCGGCTGCGCCATCGGCGCACGGCCGGTCGACCAGCACATCAAGGGCCTGCAGGCGATGGGCGCGGAGATCACCATCGAGCACGGCTTTATTGAAGCCCGCGCGAAGCGCCTGAAGGGTGCGCGCATCGTGACCGACATGATCACCGTCACCGGCACCGAGAATCTGCTGATGGCAGCCGTGCTGGCCGAAGGCGAGACCGTGATCGAAAACGCCGCGCGCGAGCCGGAAGTGGGCGATCTCGCGCACCTGCTCGTCGAAATGGGCGCGCAGATCGAGGGCATCGGCACCGACCGTCTCGTGATCCAGGGCGTCGACAAGCTGCACGGCGCGAAGCACACGGTAATTCCCGACCGTATCGAAGCGGGCACGTTCCTGTGCGCGGTCGCGGCCGCCGGTGGCGATGTGATCTTGCGCAAGGTGCGTCCGCTGATCCTGGAAGCCGTGACGGAAAAGCTGCGCGAAGCCGGCGTGACGATCGAGGAAGGCGACGACTGGATGCGCGTGCGCATGGACCGGCGTCCGCAGGCGGTGAGCGTGCGCACCTCCGAGTACCCGGCGTTCCCGACCGACATGCAGGCGCAGTTCATGGCGCTCAACACGATTGCCAACGGTACGGCTCAGGTGGTCGAGACGATCTTCGAAAACCGTTTCATGCACGTCCAGGAACTGAACCGCCTCGGCGCCAACATTACGATCGACGGCAACACGGCGCTCGTGAACGGCGTCGACAAGCTGTCGGGCGCCAAGGTGATGGCCACCGACCTGCGCGCCTCGGCAAGCCTCGTGATCGCCGGTCTGTGTGCCGACGGCGAGACGCTGATCGACCGTATCTATCACCTGGACCGTGGCTACGACCGCATGGAATCGAAGCTGACGGCGGTCGGCGCGAAGGTGCGCCGCATTGCGGGGAGCCTGGCATGAGCGCGTTGCCGCAAACCTCGTCCTCGACGGCGGTGAGCGCACCGCTCACGTTGGCGCTGTCGAAAGGACGTATCTTCGAAGAGACCTTGCCGCTGCTCGAGGCGGCCGGCGTGCAGGTGGCCGAAGACCCGGAAACCTCGCGCAAGCTGATCTTGCCGACCACCGACGCGAACCTGCGCGTGATCATCGTGCGCGCCACCGATGTGCCGACCTACGTCGAATACGGCGCGGCCGACTTCGGCGTGGCGGGCAAGGACGTCTTGCTCGAGCATGGCGGCAGCGGCCTGTATCAGCCGGTCGACCTCGACATCGCGCGGTGCCGGATGTCGGTCGCCGTGGCGGCGGGCTTCGATTACGAGAACGCGGTGCGCCAGGGGGCGCGGCTGCGCGTCGCCACCAAATATGTGGAAACCGCGCGCCAGCATTTTGCCGCGAAGGGTGTGCACGTCGACCTGATCAAGCTGTACGGTTCGATGGAACTCGCGCCGCTGGTGGGCCTTGCCGATGCGATCGTCGACCTGGTCAGCTCGGGCGGCACCTTGCGCGCCAACAATCTTGTCGAGGTGGAAGAGATCATGCAGATCTCGTCGCGCCTCGTCGTGAACCAGGCTGCACTCAAGCTCAAGCGTGCCGCGCTGCGGCCGTTCCTCGACGCGTTCGAACGCGCGTCGCGGCGCGCCGATGCGGCGGCCTAAGCGCCTGACGATGCCTGATGCGGCCCGATGCCGCCTGATGTTGCCTGATGCAAGTTGAAGGGGCCTCGGGCGCGCCTTACCGAAACGGATACCAGCATGTCTATCAAGATTCGCAAACTCGACTCCAGCGCTCCCGAATTCCAGAAGGCGTTGCACGCGGTGCTCGCGTTCGAGGCGAGCGAGGATGAAGCGATCGAGCAGTCGGTCGCGCAGATTCTGGCCGACGTGAAGGTGCGCGGCGATGCCGCCGTGCTCGAGTACACCAACCGCTTCGACCGTCTTACGGCGCCGAGCGTCGCCTCGCTCGAATTGCCGATGTCGGAACTCGAAGCGGCTCTCGAAGGGCTCGATCCGCGCCGCCGGGCCGCGCTCGAAGCCGCCGCCGGCCGTGTGCGCGGGTATCACGAGAAGCAGAAGATCGAATGCGGCAGCCATAGCTGGCAGTACACCGAATCCGACGGCACCGTGCTGGGCCAGAAGGTCACGCCGTTGGACCGCGCCGGCATCTACGTGCCGGGCGGCAAGGCCGCGTATCCGTCGTCGGTGTTGATGAACGCGATCCCGGCGCGGGTGGCCGGCGTGCGCGAAATCGTCATGGTCGTGCCCACGCCGGACGGCGTGAAGAATCCGCTGGTGCTGGTGGCGGCGCTGCTGGGCGGCGTGGACCGCGTGTTCACCATTGGCGGTGCGCAGGCCGTCGGCGCGCTGGCTTACGGCACCGCTACCGTGCCCGCGGTCGACAAGATCTGCGGCCCGGGCAATGCGTATGTCGCGTCGGCCAAGCGCCGCGTGTTCGGCACGGTGGGCATCGACATGATCGCCGGTCCTTCAGAAATCCTGGTGCTGTGCGACGGCACCACCGATCCGCGCTGGGTCGCCATGGACCTGTTCTCGCAGGCCGAGCACGACGAGCTCGCGCAATCCATCCTGCTGTGCCCGGACGACGCCTTCATTGCCCGCGTGCATGACGCGATCAACGAGCTGCTGCCCACCATGCCGCGCCAGGACGTGATCCGCGCCTCGCTGGAAGGGCGCGGCGCGCTGATCAAGGTGCGCGACATGGCCGAAGCCTGCGCGATCGCCAACGACATCGCCCCGGAACACCTCGAGATTTCCGCGCTCGAGCCGCATCAATGGGGCAAGCTGATCCGCCATGCGGGCGCGATCTTCCTTGGCCGCTACACCAGCGAAAGCCTCGGCGACTACTGCGCGGGCCCGAATCACGTGCTGCCTACGTCGCGTACCGCACGGTTTTCCTCGCCGCTTGGCGTCTATGATTTCTTCAAGCGCTCGAGCGTGATCGAAGTCAGCGCGGAAGGTGCGCAGACGCTCGGTGAGATCGCCGCGGAACTCGCGTATGGCGAAGGACTGCCGGCGCATGCCCGCAGCGCCGAATACCGGATGAAGCAGAACGGCTGAGCGCGCCAGGCTGGTGTCATCCAGCCGGCGCCTCACCGACCTTGACCAACCGGGGCGGCTCTCGCGCCGCCCCTGCATGACTGGTCCGTTGTACGGAACAGTCCGCCCATCTATGACGACACCTCAAGACATCATTCGCCGCGACGTGCTCGCGATGACGAGTTATCCCGTTCCGGACGCGACAGGCTTCGTGAAGCTCGACGCGATGGAAAATCCGTTCCCCTTGCCGGCGCCGCTCGCGGCGCAACTCGGCGAGCGTCTCGCCGGCGTCGCGCTGAACCGCTATCCGGCGCCGCGCCCGGAAGCGCTGCTCGAGAAAATCAAACGCGCGATGGGCGTGCCGGCCAACTGCGAAGTGCTGCTGGGCAACGGCTCGGACGAGATCATCAGCATGGTGTCGATGGCCTGTGCCCAGCCGGGCGCCAAGGTGCTCGCGCCGGTGCCGGGCTTCGTGATGTATCAGCTGTCGGCCAAACTGGCGAATCTGGAATTCGTCGGCGTGCCGCTCAAGGCCGATTTCACGCTCGACGTCGAAGCCATGCTCGCCGCCATCGCCGAGCATCAGCCGGCCATCGTCTACCTGGCGTATCCGAACAATCCGACCGGCACGCTGTACGACGACGCCGACATGGAGCGCATCATCGCCGCCGCGGACAAGAGCCTGGTGGTGATCGACGAGGCGTACCAGCCATTCGCGCAGCAAAGCTGGCTGCCGCGCGCCGACGCGTTCGACAACGTGGTCGTCATGCGCACGGTCTCGAAGCTCGGCCTCGCCGGCATTCGCCTCGGCTATCTGGCCGGACGCGCGGCCTGGCTGACCGAGTTCGACAAGGTGCGCCCGCCCTACAACATCAATGTGCTGACGCAGGCCACGGCCGATTTCCTGCTCGATCACCTCGACGTGCTCGACGCGCAGGCCGCGCAATTGCGTGAGGAACGTACAAAGCTGGCTCAGGCCGTCGGCCAGTTGCCGGGCGCGCAGGTGTTCCCGAGCGCCGGCAACTTCCTGCTGGTGCGGGTGCCTGACGCATCCGTTATGTTCGAAACGCTGCTTACCGCGCGGGTTTTGATCAAAAACGTGAGTAAAATGCACCCATTGCTGGCGAATTGCGTGCGTCTGACGGTGGGTTCCCCTGAAGAAAACGCGCAACTGCTGGCCGCACTGAAACTCGTGCTGCATTAAACGGCGTGCCGTTGCACCGCGCACCGCGTAGCGGGCGCGGCATCCGGCGTTCCCCCCAAACCCCCATCTTTCATAGTCAGATTCGAGGAATTACCATGCGCCAGGCGGAAGTCGTTCGCGACACTAGCGAAACGCAGATCCGTATCAAGATCAATCTGGACGGCACCGGCAAGCAAAAGCTCGCCACCGGTGTGCCGTTCCTCGACCACATGCTCGACCAGATCGCGCGGCATGGGTTGATCGATCTCGACATCGAGGCGCATGGCGACACGCATATCGACGACCACCATACGGTCGAAGACGTCGGCATCACGCTGGGGCAGGCGGTCGCGAAGGCCGTCGGCGACAAGAAGGGCATCCGTCGCTACGGTCATTCTTACGTGCCGCTGGATGAAGCGCTGTCGCGCGTGGTGATCGATTTTTCCGGCCGCCCGGGCCTCGAATTTCACGTGCCGTTCACGCGCGCGCGCATCGGTACGTTCGACGTCGATCTCTCCATCGAATTTTTCCGCGGCTTTGTGAACCACGCCGGCGTGACGCTCCATATCGACAACCTGCGCGGCCTGAATGCCCATCACCAGATGGAAACGGTGTTCAAGGCGTTCGGACGGGCGCTGCGCATGGCCGTCGAACTGGACGATCGTGCGGCAGGGCAGATTCCGTCGACCAAAGGTAGCTTATAAGAGCCCCCAAACCTGTCGCTTCGCGCCAGGCCCCCCGAGGGGGCGGGCAAGAAAACCTGGGGCGGCCCGGCGTTTTCTTGCAATCAGGCGAGTGAGCAAGCAGGACTAACCGGACCGGGCGCGCGCCTTGCGTGGGCCTGGCTTGCGATGGATATCCTCAAGTCGTTTATCTCGCTGCTGGCGTTGATCAACCCGGTGGGCGCGATTCCGTTCTTCATGAGCCTCACGGCCCAGCAGTCGGACGGCGAGCGGCGCCGGACCATCCGGATTGCTGCGATCTCAGTGTTCTTCGTGATCGCGGTGACGACGCTGCTCGGGCAGCAGATCATCGGCTTTTTCGGCATCTCGGTGGGCTCGCTGCAGGTGGGCGGCGGCATCATCATGTTGCTGACGGCGATCAATATGCTGAATGCGCAGATCGGCAACAGCCGTTCGACGCCGGAAGAGCGTCACGAGGCCGAGCAGAAGGATAACGTCGCCGTGGTGCCGCTCGCGATCCCGCTGCTGACGGGGCCGGGCGCCATCAGCACGGTGATCATCTATGCGGCCCACTCGCCGCATTGGTATGACCGGATTAGTCTTATCGTTATCGGCGCGGTGCTGGCGGCGATCTGCTTTTTTTCGCTGCGGCTTGCTGAACCGATCGCCCGCTGGGTGGGGCAAACGGGCATCAATATCGGCACGCGGCTCATGGGTTTGATGTTGTCGGCGCTGGCGGTGGAATTCATCGTCGACGGTCTGAAGGCGTTACTGCCTAACTTGAAATGAAAACTTCGATTGCGATTGTGGATTACGGAATGGGCAACCTGCGTTCGGTCGCCCAGGCATTGAGAAAGGCCGCGCCGGAAGCGGAGGTGGCGATCGTCGACCGGCCGGAAGCGATTCGCGCGGCCGACCGCGTCGTGCTGCCCGGCCAGGGCGCGATGCCCGACTGCATGCGCAGCCTCGCCGAATCGGGCCTGCAGGAGGCGGTCGTCGAAGCGTCGCGCAGCAAGCCGCTGATGGGCGTGTGCGTGGGCGAGCAGATGCTGTTCGACTGGAGCGCCGAGGGCGGCACGCCAGGGCTCGGCCTGTTGCCCGGCAAGGTGCTGCGCTTCGACCTGGAAGGCCAGCTGCAGGACGACGGTTCGCGCTTCAAGGTGCCGCAGATGGGCTGGAACCGCGTCCGCCAGACCCTGCCGCACCCGCTGTGGGACGGCGTCGCGGACGGCAGCTTCTTCTACTTCGTGCATAGCTACTACGTGCAGCCGGACAATGCGGCGCACACCTCGGGCGAGACTGTGTACGGCGTGCCCTTTACCTCGGCGGTGGCGCGGGATAACATCTTCGCAACCCAATTCCACCCGGAAAAGAGCGCTGAAGCGGGTCTGCGCGTGTATCGAAACTTCGTGCACTGGAACCCGTGAGCGCCTGCCGTCCCATCTTTCGTTGTACCGTGAGCCGCCTGATTCGTACCGTGGCGGCGTGCGGCGCTGCGTCTTTGTGCCCGATGCACGTGCGCCGGGCTCCTGAAAGAGTTGTACTAAACTAGCGAAACGGCGCGCGAGCAGCCTCATCCGGCTTTTCGGCGCCGCCCGACTTTAAACCTTCTTCCCTGACTAGACCCGATTGCTATGCTGCTGATTCCCGCCATCGACCTGAAAGATGGTCAGTGTGTACGCCTCAAACAGGGCGACATGGACCAGGCGACGATTTTTTCCGAGGAACCGGCGGCGATGGCCCGACACTGGGTCGACCGCGGTGCCCGGCGCCTGCACCTCGTCGACCTCAATGGAGCATTTGCCGGTAAGCCGAAGAACGAAGACGCGATCCGCGCGATCATCGAGGAAGTCGGTGGCGAGATTCCCGTCCAGCTGGGCGGCGGCATCCGCGACCTGAACACCATCGAGCGGTATCTGGACGACGGTCTGTCGTACGTGATCATCGGCACGGCGGCGGTGAAGAACCCGGGCTTTCTGCAGGACGCCTGCACGGCGTTCGGCGGCCATATCATCGTCGGGCTGGACGCGAAAGACGGCAAGGTGGCCACGGACGGCTGGAGCAAGCTGACCGGCCACGAAGTCGCCGACCTCGCGCGCAAGTTCGAGGACTACGGCTGCGAGTCGATCATCTACACCGACATCGGCCGCGACGGCATGCTGCAGGGGATCAACATCGAAGCGACGGTGCGCCTCGCGCGCGCGGTGAAGATTCCGGTGATCGCGAGCGGCGGCCTGTCGAACCTCGCCGACATCGAAGCGCTGTGCGAAGTCGAAGTCGAAGGCATCGAAGGCGTGATCTGCGGTCGCGCCATCTATTCGGGCGACCTCGACTTTGCGGCGGCCCAGACGCTCGCCGACAAGCTGCGCGAGTCGGACGACGCCTGACGCGTTTCGGCGCCGCGGGTGCGGATGCCTGGTCGCTCTGGACTGCGGCGACCCTACGCTGCAAGGCAGCGCCGGCCGTCGAGGCAAGCGAAGGCCAACCCAGGCCGACCCAGGCCAGCCCGGCACGGCAACGCGCGCCGGCATTGCGCCGCTCCGGTATGAGCGGCCTCATCAGCGGTATTGGCAAGAATTTGCACGATCATGGCTCTAGCTAAACGCATCATCCCCTGTCTCGACGTCACGGCTGGCCGTGTGGTCAAAGGCGTCAACTTCGTCGAACTGCGCGATGCCGGCGACCCGGTCGAAATTGCCCGTCGCTACGACGAGCAGGGCGCCGACGAACTCACCTTCCTCGACATCACCGCCACCTCCGACCAGCGCGACCTGATCCTGCCGATCATCGAAGCGGTGGCGTCGCAGGTATTCATTCCGCTGACGGTCGGCGGCGGCGTGCGCGCGGTCGAAGACGTGCGGCGCCTGTTGAACGCGGGCGCGGACAAGATCAGCATGAACTCGTCGGCGGTCGCGAACCCACAACTGGTGCGCGACGCCACGGATAAGTACGGCTCGCAGTGCATCGTGGTCGCGATCGACGCCAAGCGCGTCTCCGCCGACGGCGAAACGCCGCGCTGGGAAGTCTTCACGCATGGCGGGCGCAAGGCGACCGGGCTGGAAGCGGTCGAATGGGCGCGCAAGATGGCCGAACTCGGCGCTGGCGAAATCCTGCTCACCAGCATGGACCGCGACGGCACCAAGAGCGGCTTCGACCTGGCGCTTACGCGCGCCGTGTCGGACGCCGTGTCGATTCCGGTGATCGCCTCGGGCGGCGTCGGCTCGCTGCAGCATCTGGCAGACGGCATCAAGGACGGTCACGCGGACGCCGTGCTGGCCGCCAGCATTTTCCACTACGGCGAACACACGGTCGGCGAGGCCAAGCGCTTCATGGCCGAACAAGGCATTTCGGTGAGGTTGTGACGTGGTGAACCCTACGGCAGTAGATTGGCTCGACAAGGTGAAGTGGGACGCGAACGGCCTCGTGCCGGTGATCGCGCAGGAAGCCTCGAGCAACGACGTGCTGATGTTCGCGTGGATGAACCGCGAGGCGCTCGCCAAGACGGTCGAGACCGGCCGTGCGGTGTATTTCTCGCGCTCGCGTCAGCGCCTGTGGTTCAAGGGCGAAGAGTCCGGCCACGTGCAGCACGTGCATGAAGTGCGGCTCGATTGCGACGAAGACGTCGTGTTGCTGAAGGTCGAGCAGGTATCGGGCATTGCCTGCCATACCGGCCGCCATTCGTGCTTTTTCCAGAAATTCGAAGGGACGGTCGACGACGGCGACTGGGTCGCTGTCGAGCCCGTCCTGAAAGACCCCGAACACATCTACAAATGACGCAAAACTCGCAATCGACGAACGACACCCTGCTGCGCCTCGCCGCAGCGATCGACGGCCGCAAGGGCGGCGACCCGGACGTGTCGTATGTATCGCGCCTGTTCCACAAGGGCGACGACGCGGTCTTGAAGAAGATCGGCGAAGAAGCGACTGAGGTCGTGCTCGCCGCCAAGGACGTGCGCCAGGGCGGCGCGCCCACCGCGCTGGTCGGCGAAGTGGCCGATCTCTGGTTCCATTGCCTCGTGATGCTGTCGCACTTCGATCTGAGCCCGGCCGATGTGCTCGCCGAGCTCGAACGCCGCGAAGGCATGTCGGGGATCGAAGAGAAAGCGCTGCGCAAGAGTCGCGAGCGCGAGCAGCAAGGCGACTGACGTCAACTGAGGTCAACCGAACGCCAACAGGAAGGAGGACGCAAACATGGAACAGTCGCAAGGTGCTTATCCGCCACCCCCGCCGCCGCCGTCCTACCGCAATGCCGTCGAATCCGACCGCGAGCGCAGCGCGCGCACCCTGACGCATGTGCTGTACGCCCTCTACGCGGTCTATTGGCTGACGGGCGGCATCTCGGTGCTGATCGCCATCATCGTCAATTATGTGAAGCGGCCCGACGTGGTGGGCACGCCCTACGAGGCGCATTTCCAGTGGCAGATGCGCACGTTCTGGTGGTGCATGCTCGGCTATCTGATCGGCGGCCTGCTGTTTTTCGTCGTGATCGGAATTCCGATCCTGTGGGCTGTCGGGATCTGGATGTTGTACCGTATCATCAAGGGCTGGCTGTATCTGTACGACAACAAGCCGCTGCTGAATCCGCGGGCGTGGTTCTGACGTCTGGTCCCGCCGCCCGCCCGTTTGCGCTTCAGGACACACATGAGCCACGACTCAAATTGCCTTTTCTGCAAGATCGCCTCGGGCGAGATTCCGTCCACCAAGGTCCATGAGGACGACGAGTTCGTCGCCTTTCGCGACATCCGTCCGGCCGCCGAGACGCATGTGCTGGTGATTCCGCGCAAGCACATCGAAACGCTGTCGAACTGCAGCGAAGGCGATGCACCGCTGCTTGGTAGAATGCTCGTATTGGTGGCGCGTCTGGCCGAGCAGCTCGGCGTGGCCTACACCGGCGGTGAGACCGGCTTTCGCACGGTGATTAACACCGGGCCGGGCGGCGGTCAGGAGGTGTACCACCTGCATGCGCATATTCTGGCGGGACCGCGTCCGTGGCAACGGATGGGGTAAGCGCCGGGGCGCCGCGAACGCAGACGTATTGAACTGCGTATGATGGCGGACGGCGGAGCGAAGGCGTTTTTCTCTTGCGATGTAATGACGCCGTCGCGATTGCCTGACCACAATCGTGCGCAGAGCCGCTGGGGGAATCCGAAGCAGCGGCGGCAACGTATAGATGAGGCGTACGCGCTTCGATTCGGGCCGTAAGGCGCAGATGTTCGACGCGTGCAAACGCGATGTCGGGGTTAAGGAGAGTAGTCATGGGTTCGTTGAGTATTTGGCACTGGCTGATCGTTTTGCTGATCGTGGCACTCGTGTTCGGCACGAAGAAGCTGCGCAATATCGGTACTGACCTGGGCGGCGCAGTGAAGGGCTTCAAGGAAGGCATGAAAGAAGCGGAGACACCGGCCGGCGACGCGCAACAGCGCGAGCTGCCCCGCACCGACACGGTGGACGTCGACGCCAAAGAAAAGACGCCGCGCTCGAGCGACTACCGCTAAGCCGCGGTCCATCCGCGTACTGACGGGAACCCCACCTCATGCTGGACCTCGGTCTAACCAAGATGGCGCTGATCGGCGTCGTCGCGCTGGTCGTACTCGGACCGGAGCGGCTGCCGCGCGTCGCCCGCACGGCGGGGGCGCTGTTCGGTCGCGCGCAGCGCTATATCAACGACGTGAAGGCCGAAGTCACGCGTGAAATCGAACTCGACGAATTGCGTCGCATGAAGACCGAGTTCGAAACGGCGGCGAGCAACGTCGAAAACACGGTCCACGACAATCTGCGCAAGCACGAAACCGAGCTGAACGAGGCGTGGGGTTCGGGTTCGTCCGTGAGCCCCAGCATTGCCGGTGGGGCGCTGGAAGGCGCCGCGGATAGCGGCCTTATGTCCAGTTCGACATCCTGGCCGAGTTCGACGTCCTGGCGCAGCACGGCTGCCGCCGCGCCCAGGCGCAAGAACTGGCGCGTCAAGCAGACCGCCATGCCAACGTGGTACAAGCGTGCCACTGCCCGCCGGACGCGCGTGCAGTCGGGCGCAGCGCGCGTGGCGCGTCATACGCCGGTGAGCCTGCGCCGGCCGACGCGCTTCTTCTGATGACCCTAGCGACAATCTCCTACCGAGGGCCGGTGTGAGCGACCCCCAGCAAACCCAGACTGAAGGTAACGAAGAGACCTTCATCTCGCATCTCGTCGAACTGCGCGATCGCATCATGCGCGCCGGCATTGCCGTCATCGTGGTGTTTCTCGGGCTCGTCTACTGGGCGCCGGACATCTTCAAGCTGCTCGCGCGGCCCTTGATGATGAATCTGCCGAAGGACGGCAAGCTGATCGTCACCGACGTCACCGGCTCCTTCTTCGTGCCGATGAAGGTGACCATGATGGTGGCCTTCGTCATCGCGCTGCCTATCGTGCTGTACCAGATCTGGGCGTTTGTCGCGCCGGGCCTGTACCAGCATGAAAAGAAGCTGGTCGTGCCGCTGGTGGGCAGCAGCTACATCCTGTTCCTGTGCGGCATGGCGTTCGCGTACTTCGTGGTGTTTCCCACCATCTTCCGCGTGATGGCGCACTACAACGCGCCGCTTGGCGCGGCGATGAACACGGATATCGACAACTATCTCAGTTTCGTCCTGACCATGTTCATTGCGTTCGGGGTGACCTTCGAAGTCCCGATAGTCGTCGTGCTCCTGGTCCGGATGGGCATTCTGACGGTCAAGAAGCTGCGTCAGATCCGGCCGTATGTGGTCGTCGGGGCGTTTGTCGTGTCCGCGGTCGTGACCCCGCCTGACGTGTTTTCCCAGCTGATTCTCGCGGTGCCGCTGATCGTGTTGTACGAGGCGGGGATCATCGCGGCGCGGCTGATTGTCGGCAAGCAGAAGGAAGTGGCCGACGAAGAGGAGCATGCGCCGAGTTGAGGGGGATGACGCAAAGGCCGGGACAAGGGTGATGCAAAAAGGGCAGTCCGTGATTGGACTGCCCTTTTTATTTGGGTGGGATCTGGGCGCGGCCTGAGCTCGACTCAACCGGGCTTAACCGCCGTCGTCGTTCTGGTCGTCGCTGTCGTCGGTGGGCTGTTTCGGCGGCGGTGGACGCTTGCCGATCATCACATCCAGATCCATCTCGTGGTTCTTGCGCACCAGATGGATCTTCGCGTTGGAACCCGGCTTGATCTGCGCGATGAGGTTCAGCAGACGCGTGGTATCCGTGATGTCCTGGCCGTCCACGCTGACCAGAATATCGCCTGGCTTGATGCCGGCGCGGTCGGCCGGGCCGTTCTTCAGCACCCCGGCGACGATCGCCCCCGACTTCTGCTCGAGCCCGAACGACTCCGCAATCTCCGGCGTCACGTCCTGCGGCTCCACGCCGATCCAGCCGCGCGTCACCGAGCCGGTGGTGATGATGCTCTCCAGCACGCTGCGCGCCGTCGACACCGGAATCGCAAAGCCGATGCCGAGCGAGCCGCCCGAGCGCGAATAGATCGCGGTGTTGATGCCGAGCAGGTTGCCGTTCACGTCCACCAGCGCGCCGCCCGAGTTGCCCGGGTTGATGGCCGCGTCGGTCTGAATGAAGTTTTCGAAGGTATTGATGCCAAGGTGATTGCGGCCGAGCGCGCTGACAATCCCCATGGTGACCGTCTGGCCGACGCCGAACGGGTTGCCGATCGCCAGCACCACGTCGCCGACGCGCGTCTGGTCCATGCGGCCGAGCGTGATCGTAGGCAGGTTGGTGAGGTTGACCTTGAGCACCGCCAGATCCGTCTCCGGATCGACGCCGATCACCTTGGCGGTGGTCGTGCGGCCGTCGGCGAGCGCGATTTCGATCTGATCCGCGCCGTCGACGACGTGCTGGTTCGTTAGAATGTAACCTTCCGAACTCACTATGACACCCGAGCCGAGATTCGCGGCCGGCTGTTCCTGCTGTTTGCTGTTGTTCTTGTTGCCGAAGAAGTAACGAAACAGCGGGTCTTTCGCCCGAGGGTCGGGCGGCAACGACCCGTCTTTGCTCGAGAACACGTTGACGACCGCGGGTGATGCCTTCTGCGCGGCGTCGGCATAGGAAGCCTGTGCGGGACCGCTACCGATGCCAGGCGCTACCTCCCGCAGTGCGACGATCGGTTCGGCGAGCTGCTTGCCGAATTGCCCCTGGCGCTGCAGCCATTGCGGTTTAAGGGTCGCAATGATGAACATCAGCGCCAACAGCACGGTCACCGCTTGGGCAAAGAACAGCCAAAAGCGTCTAAGCATCTGAAGATTAGAGGTTTATATGGATCGGATCGAACTTGAATTGTACTTGAACAAAGTCCTTGAAACCGCGCGCTTCAAGGACTACTGCCCGAACGGCCTGCAGGTCGAGGGGCGCCGCCGGGTCAATAAACTCGCGACCGGCGTGACCGCCTCCGTGGCGTTCCTGGAAGCGGCGCTCGACTGGGGCGCGGACGCCGTGCTGGTCCATCACGGCTACTTCTGGCGCAACGAGGCGCCGCAAATCACCGGCCGCAAATACGCGCGCCTGAAGCTGCTGCTCGCCAACGACCTGAACCTGTTCGCCTACCATCTGCCGCTCGACGATCACCCCGAGTTCGGCAACAACGCGCAGATCGGCGCGAAGATGGGCTGGATCGCCGATACGCGCTTCGGCGAGAACGACATTGGCTGGATGGCCACGCTGCCCATGCCGGTCACGCTGGCGCATTTCACCGCCGAGGTCGAGGAGACGCTCGGCCGCATGCCGCTCGTATTCGGCGACCCGGACGCCGAACTGCGGCGCGTCGCATGGTGCACGGGCGCGGCGCAAGGCTATTTCGACGCGGCGATCGAAGCCGGCGCCGACGTCTATCTCACCGGCGAGGTTTCCGAATCCACCATGCATACCTCGGCGGAGAGCGGCGTCGCGTTTCTCGCCGCCGGCCACCATGCCACCGAGCGTTTCGGGGTGCAGGCGCTCGGTGCGCATCTGGCGGAATCCTTCGATATCGAACACCTCTTTATCGATATCCACAATCCGGTCTGAGTCGCGAACCAAACCGTAACTAAAACGCACGAAATACACAGGGCCCACTTAAAAGGAACGACTAAAAAGTTTCTGATTGGTGCGGGGAAACCCTTGGATATCAAAGACTTCGCATGGTTTTTGGCATTCGGGCCTTGTAAATGACGACTCCATTCGAGCAAACTAGCGTCGGTAGAAGCGACGTGAAGGAAAAATCCAACTCAGAAGTGGGGCGTGTGATGCGAGACAAAGAAGATGAGCTCGTCGACGGCGGCCGCCGTACATGGCTGATAGCGACGACCGTAGCAGGTGGCATAGGAGGCGTTGCCACTGTCGTACCCTTTGTTAGTTCGTTTGCACCATCTGAAAAAGCCAAGGCGGCCGGCGCGCCGGTCGAGGCCGATATCAGCAATCTCAAGCCCGGCGACATGATGACCGTCGCCTGGCGCGGCAAGCCCGTCTGGATCCTGAACCGCACCGACCGGATGCTCGCCGACGTCCAGAAAGCCGATAACGAAGTCGCCGATCCCCATACCGAACATCCCTTCTCGATGCCGTTGCCGGAGTACTGCAATAACGAATTCCGCTCGCGTCCGGATCACAAGAACCTGCTGGTGACTGTCGCCGTGTGCACCCATCTGGGCTGTACCCCGACGCCGCGCTTCCAGGAAGGCGCGCAGCCCAATCTTCCGGACGACTGGCCCGGCGGCTTCCTGTGCCCGTGCCACGGCTCGACCTACGACCTGGCCGGCCGCGTCTTCAAGAACAAACCCGCGCCGCAGAACCTGGACATCCCGCCCTACATGTTCACGTCGGCTACCCAGCTCGTGATCGGCAAGGACGAGAAAGGAGAAGCGTAAATGGCGATCGAACACGAAGTGGAGACAACCGGGCTGGCCGGCTGGATCGACCGCCGTTTTCCGATGACCTCGACGTGGAAGAAGCACGTCTCCGAGTACTACGCGCCGAAAAACTTCAACTTCTGGTATTTCTTCGGCTCGCTGGCGTTGCTGGTGCTGGTCAACCAGATCGTCACCGGCATCTTCCTCACCATGAACTACAAGCCCGATGCGACGCTCGCGTTCGCCTCGGTCGAGTACATCATGCGCGAGGTGCCGTGGGGCTGGCTGATCCGCTACATGCACTCGACGGGCGCGTCGATGTTCTTCGTGGTGGTCTATCTGCACATGTTCCGCGGGCTGATGTACGGCTCGTACCGCAAGCCGCGCGAACTGGTGTGGATCTTCGGCTGCGCGATCTTCCTGTGCCTGATGGCCGAGGCCTTCTTCGGCTACCTGCTGCCGTGGGGCCAGATGTCGTTCTGGGGCGCCCAGGTGATCGTGAACCTGTTCTCGGCGATTCCCTTCATCGGGCCGGACCTGTCGCTGTGGATTCGCGGCGACTACGTGGTCTCGGACGTCACGCTGAACCGCTTTTTCGCGTTTCACGTGATCGCGATTCCGCTGGTGCTGATCGGGCTGGTGGTCGCGCACCTGGTGGCGTTGCACGAAGTGGGCTCGAACAACCCGGACGGCATCGAGATCAAGGCGAAGAAGGACGCGAACGGCATTCCGCTCGACGGCATCCCGTTCCACCCGTACTACTCCGTGCACGACTTCATGGGCGTCACGGTGTTCCTGCTGATCTTCGCGGCGATCATTTTCTTCGCGCCGGAGATGGGCGGGTACTTCCTCGAGTCGAATAATTTCGTCCCGGCCAACCCGCTGCAGACGCCGCCGGAAATCGCGCCGGTGTGGTACTTCACCGCGTTCTATGCGATGCTGCGCGCCACCACGGATCCGTTCAAGATCGTCCTGATGATCGTGATCGCGCTGCTCGGGCTGTTCGCGCTGGTGCGGGCCCGCGGCAAGTGGAAGCTGGGCTTGCCGGTGCTCGCCGTGCTGGTGATCCTGGCGATGTACTTCACCCAGTCGAAGTTCTGGGGCGTGGTGGTGATGGGCGGCGCGGTGATTTCGCTGTTCTTCCTGCCGTGGCTGGACCGCTCGCCGGTGAAGTCGATCCGCTACCGGCCGTTCTTCCACAAGGTGTTCTACGGGATCTTCGTGCTGGTCTTTCTGACGTTGGCGTTCCTCGGAACCAAGCCGCCGTCGCCCGCCGCGACTCTGATCGCGCAGATCTGTGCGCTGGTCTACTTCGCGTTTTTCCTTGGCATGCCGTTCTGGACGCCGCTTGGCACCTTCAAGCAGCCACCCGAACGGGTGCGGTTCAAGCCTCACTAATCGCGGGCCAAGGAGACATGAAGATGAGAAAAATGCTTGCGAGGCTTGCGGTGATCGGGACCGCATCGCTGACTTTGGCGCTCGCGCTGCTGGCTGCGCCGGCTTACGCGGACGAGAATTTCCCGCTCGACCGCGCGCCCGATAACGCGGACAATTTTGCTTCTTTGCAGCATGGCGCCAAATTGTTTGTAAACTACTGCCTGAATTGCCACAGTGCGAACCTGATGCGCTACAGCGCATTGACCAGTTTGGGCATTTCACCGCAGGAAATTCAGACAAACCTGCTTTTTACCACCGATAAAATCGGCAACACCATGTCGGTGGCCATGAAGCCGGACGACGCGAAGGCGTGGTTCGGCACGGCGCCGCCGGATTTGTCGGTGGAAGCGCGGGCGCGCGGCCGCGATTGGCTCTACACGTATCTGCGCAGCTTTTATCGCGACGATACGCGGCCAACCGGCTGGAACAATCTGGTGTATGAAAACGTGAGCATGCCTCACGTGTTGTGGCAGCTTCAGGGGCAACGTACGGCGAAGTTCGACGACGTCATCGACGAAAGGAGCGGGGAAACAGTCCATAAATTCGTCGGCTACCAGCAGATCACGCCGGGGACGTTATCGCCGGTGGATTATGATTCGGATGTGGCCGACCTCGTGTCGTACCTGTCCTGGATGTCCGAACCGACGCAGCAAACCCGCCACCGGCTTGGTGTGTGGGTGCTGTTGTTCCTCGGCGTCCTGAGCTTTTTCGCCTGGCGATTGAACGCCGCGTACTGGAAAGATATCAAATAATCACGCCATGACTGGCGTGGGGCCGGCGCTAGGAGAGACCTGCTGGACGGTTTTTCCGCGTGCTGGCCCTTCAGCTTTTTGAGGAAACGTAAACATGATGGTTCTGTATTCCGGCACAACTTGCCCATTCTCCCAGCGCTGCCGGCTGGTGTTGTTTGAGAAAGGC
>Ga0116227_10009512_pt1 | contig 17598 bp, 15 predicted proteins | sample S1TSphgellanicum_FD_89693 | JGI IMG/M metagenome (GOLD analysis project Ga0116227, IMG submission 89693) | Host-associated microbial communities from peat moss isolated from Minnesota, USA - S1T2_Fb - Sphagnum magellanicum MG | ecosystem: Host-associated > Plants > Peat moss > Unclassified... | reverse complement strand
TTTTTTTTTTTTTTTTTTTTTTTTTTTTTTTTTTTTTTTTTTTTTTTTTTTTTTTTTTTTTTTTTTTTTTTTTTTTTTTTTTTTTTTTTTTTGGCTAGGATCAAGTTTTTTTTAATATTGAATTTGATGCAAAACATTTGTTGGATGATTTAATAAAGCAAAGCATTATTACCACCCTAAACATGAGACATGCCGAATACATAAATGCTACTTTTTAGTGTAAATTTGCACCGTCTCAAACTTAATGGTTTAATATCTATTGTTGTTTAATCTAGTGAACTTCAAATCAAAAAAATTCTCTAACTTTTAAATGGTCAATTTATTAATTTAAGACTTTTCAAAAGTTCAGAATTAACTAAATACTGTCTACAATTCTGCTACTAAACAAACTAGCATAAAATATGTAGAGTATAATATTAGTAAATAGTAGTAGCCTAGTAGTAGTAGTAGAAGTAAATTTTAGCACTAAGTTTTTTGTGTCCATTATTGTGTTGGTGTTGTTCATTACTGTGACACAAGATGTGATTTTTTTGGGGGTTTGCAGTAGTAATAGTAGTAGTAGTTTTGTGTCTACGGTAGAGTTGTTGTTGTTGTTGATGATGACTACTGTTATGGTGACATTTTGTTTTGCACTAACTAGTAGTTTTGTTACATGGTGGGGAAGAGGTGGTGGTGGTGTTGTTGGGTTTATTGTTGAATGTGATTTGGGTTATGCTTAAAATGGTTCTTAAGTGTGTAGCTTATAGTTGCTGTCTGCAATTGCTTGGCTTGTGGTCTTTTGCTTTGCTCATGTGCACAGACATAGACTAAGTGTGGGTTTTGCTTTCCTAATCACAACTCTAGTAGGAGAACTCTTTTTTGTTGTTGCAGTAGAAGGTGGTGTTGTTGTTGTTGTTGTTGTTGTTGTGGTGTTGGTCTGTCTTGCAGAGCTTGAATCAATCCTTTCTTCCTTTCCTTCCTTCCCTCCATTGGTTCATGAGGGTGTTAATGCTTTTGCTGTCTAAGTGAAGAGCTTGTGTTTTTGTTGCAGCAGCTGCTTACAAGTTCTTTTCTGCTGAGATCAGAATGAGCTGTTGCTGCTGCTAGCTAGTGTGACAGTTGTGCTGTTTGTCATTTGGTGTTGGAGGTAGCTTGGCTGCTTGCTTGCTTGCTCGCTTTCGTTTCACTCTCACTCATGTTGTAGCATTATGGATTCTTTTTCTTCTTCTTCTTCTTGCTCGCGCGTGAAGGGAGAAGCTCTAGTGTAGCTCATGTACTGTACAGCTAGCTAGCTTGCTTGCTTTATCCTTTGGTTTTGATGTGTACACTTATCAGCTGATGATTCCAGCAAGCAAGCTTCAAGAGTATTTGAGCTCTGTTGTCATGATTTGGGCTTGCTTGAGGCGCATGCAGCTGGGCAGCTTCGGTTCTTCTCTGGCACTCTAGCTTCATGAATCTCTGCAGGGGGCTGTGATCATCTGCAGCAGCGTGTAAGCTTCATTTCGCTGCTACTTTGACACACTAGAGAACTACTCATTTTGAGTGCAGACCACCGTGCAACAGCAGCATTGGCATTTGTGACGACTAGAGAAACTACTGCAGCAGGTCAGTCTGTAGTGGAGCTGCCGCGGCCGGACTTTCTCCTCCAGATCCAGCTCCCTAGTTGTGTTTGCACAGTCCAAGAGCACCTCGCGGAGGACGGAGTACGCCACTGGGCTTCCTGAAATTTCTAGACGTGTTTCCGGCTGAGTAGAAGACATGCCGGTAACTGCCAAAGGTGCAGGCGAGGCCGGCCCTGCTCCCGATCAATTAGAGATGGTGGGAAACTATGGCGAGTTTGAGGAACAGAACCAGAAGCTGGATCAATCTCTGGAAGCTGAACAGACTCAACTTACCGATCCGTCAATGAATGGACAGCTGAAGCGCCTCTTGTGGCACGGTGGCTCTGTGTACGATGCCTGGTTCAGTGCTGCTTCCAACCAGGTCGGTGCTCCTGATCATCAGCTGAATTGCAAACACATTGCGGCTGCAGAACTCGAGGTCCATACTTGTATACATATTGCAGCAAGCAAGCAGCCATGAAGCTGCTGCTTCTTCTGCACTAGTACAGCCGATCTGAGTCAAGAGCTTGAATGTTGTTGTACTGTTGGGGAGGGATGGGACGGGATTGATGGATTGAGGAGAATTTCTTTCTTGGATTTCAATGGATTGATGGGTGGCTTGTTTGCAGGTGGCACAAGTGTTGCTCACACTGCCCTATTCCTTTTCACAGTTGGGGTACCCATCTGGAATAGTGTTCCAGCTGTTCTATGGCGTCATAGGATGCTGGTCCTGTTACATGATCACCAGTCTCTATGTTGAATACCGCACCCGCAAGGAAAGGGAAGGTGTGCTTTTCAAGAATCATGTCATCCAGGTGAAGATTTCATGTAGCACCTTTGTTGTACATGGTGTGCAGCAGCTTCAATACCATCATTGTCAGTCACACTGGACAGACATCAGGCTTCAGCCTGATCTTGCATTTCAGGAAAAAAAACCATAGATCTAGCTGCAGTTTTCTCCTCCCCTTCTTCTTCAGAGTTTGCAATTTCCTTGTTGAGCATTCAAGTGAAGTTGGACTGGTTTCTTCTTCTTCTTCTTCAGAATTTGGAATTTCCTTCTTGAGCATTCAGGGAAGAACTCTAGTTTCTTCTTTTTCTTCTTCTTCAGAGTGTGCAATTATTCTTGTTGAGGATTCAGGGAAGAACTTTGGTTATTTATTTCACCACCCATCTCATCATCTCAAGAAGGAAGGAAGGAAATGTTGCACTCATTTTGTGATCTGTGGTGGTGGGTTTTGGTTTTTGGTTTTTGGTGACAGTGGTTTGAGGTGCTGGATGGACTGCTGGGTCCTTACTGGAAAGCTGCAGGTCTCTTCTTCAATTGCACATTCCTCCTTTTTGGTGCTGTCATTCAGCTCATTGCATGTGCCAGGTGAGCCAGCCAAAGCCCACACCAATAGTTATGCTGCTGGCCGACCAACTGATGGACCCATGATGATTTCTTAATCCAATGTGATTCAATTCCTGCTTCAATTACAACAGCAACATGAGTTTTTGAGCTTGTAGTCAATCTTTGAATTCTTGTATTGCCAAACACTATATGTATCATAATGGGCACCAACAACTATGAGGATTTGTTTTTCCTCCACTCTCTGGGTTTTGCAGCAATATCTTTCTGTTGAATGACCACCTGGACAAGAGAGAATGGACCTACATATTTGGAGCTTGTTGCATGCTGACAGTACTGGTGCCAACATTCCGCAACTACCGACTTTGGTCTTTCTTTGGTCTTGTTATGATTTCTTACACTGCTTGGTACATGACTATTGCTGCACTCGCCCATGGCCAGGTAGGTAACACACTGGCCAATCATCCACTGAATATATATGAATCCCTTCTGAAAACTTTTACAACCTTTTTTTGCTTTGTACCCGCTTCTTAGAAATTAGGAACCCCCGAAAGAACAAAAATTATATCTTCACAAGAATTTGGGGTTTGATGAAAGGATTGAAGTATGTGTTGTACAGGAAAAGAATTTGTATGTTTGAACTGTCAAGGTTGTCAAGAACTGTCTGAAAGTTGTAAATGGAAAACATTATGTTGATGATGCTCTTGACGAACTTTCTGTTTTTTGGGTGTTGTTGTTTCTCAATTCTCATGAGATTTCTTATGTTGTTTTCAGATCCCAAATGTGGTACACAGTGCCCCAACTGCAAAAGTGCCATACTTTACAGGAGCCACTAATATTCTCTACACATTTGGAGGTCATGCTGTCACTGTGTATGTCTGCTCTCTCTCTCTTCAGGCTGCTAATTTGCTTGCTTGTCTGCCTGTCTGTCTCCACACAGTTTGAATCTGATTTCGGCTGCTTTGGGTGTGGAAATGGGTGTTAGTTTTCTTTCCTTTCTAATTTACTTATGGGAATTATTGCTAGAGTTTCAATGTGTTTGGTAGTTGTATGGAGTGTGGAAATTGTGTGTTGACAAAGTGATGTGACATTTCTGTATGTACAGCAGAAGGGTTTATCTTTAGATCCTTTCGGGATTTGAGGCACCTGTCATGAGGCCAGCAGGATGAGTGCAGGTTGCCAAAAATGATGGAAGGGACTGAAGATAGATCCTTCCCTTGCATAAAGAAACAACAAATTTGCACTGAGTTGAGAAACAGGAAATAAAAAAATGAAATGCATAAAGATTAAAGAAATCAAAGAGGCAACTTCCTTAAAGTGGCAATTTCCTGAGGGAGTTACATCATGTGGCATGAGGAGGGCAGAGCCCGAGTCTCACTCACTGACCATGACATGACTATTGTGGGAAAACGCCTCCCCCTGCATAAAGATTTACCAACCTTTTCAAACTACCTTACAGAAAACTGTCCACTTTCCTGGGATCTGACAGGATCCATGAAATTTCGTTGCATAACCCAATTGAAAATGAAAGAAAGCCTCTCAGCTCAAAAATCTTTACAATTTTGTGATTGCAGAGAGATTATGTATGCCCACCAACATGTTACCCAAAAGAAACTGTGAAATTCAAACAGGTTGTTTGAACATGTTGTTTGCAATTGAATATGACAGATTCTGAGTAAAATGTTGTGTGTGTTTACAAACTAGTGGATGGGTGGTGGCATTGTGATCATTTGTGTTCTGTGATTTGCAGAGAGATTATGCATGCTATGTGGAAACCTGTGAAGTTCAAATATGTATATGTTTTTGCCACACTCTACGTATTTACATTGACCATACCTTCGGCCATAGCTGTTTACTGGGCATTTGGAGACCTCCTTTTGGACCACTCAAATGCACTATCCTTGCTACCCCGGAGTGGTGCTCGTGATCTTGCTGTTGTTCTCATGCTCATCCATCAGGTACTAACAGTTTCTCTTCTGAATCCAAATCTCTCTACAAACCCACAGTAGTAGATGATAGTTACAGAGGCTTGAATAAACTTATTAATTAATTTCTTCCTCCGTGATTCATCATCATGCCTGGGAGGGAATTGTTGGCTGATATTGGCTGGTGTTGTTCATGTGGCCAGTTCATAACAGTGGGGTTTGCTGTCACACCTCTTTACTTTGTCTGGGAGAAGATTATTGGCATTCATACTTCAAAAAACATGTTGCTTCGTGCTGTCTGTCGGATGCCAGTGATTCTGCCAGTCTGGTTCTTTGCCATAGCATTCCCATTCTTTGGACCCATCAATTCAACAGTGGGTGCCTTGCTTGTCACTTTCACAGTCTACATCATTCCTTGCACTGCTCACATGCGTGTTTTCTACACTGCCAAGGCACGCCAGGTTAGTACTTCAAAAATACCCACTCCCCAACCAAAAAAAGGCAAAAGAAATCCCTGCAAAAATCTGTTGATTGGCTGACTGTTGCCAATTCTCTTGCTAAAAAGTTCAAGAAAACAAAGAGAGTTTTGAGAAAAAGAAAAGTTTGAGAAAAACTGAAAGTTCCATATTGGCTGCAAATATAGAATGAAAATCAAAACCCGTTCTTTTCTTTCCTTTTCTTTAGCACTGATTCAGCAGACGTGTCTCCTGACAATGCTGTTGTGTCTTCTTTTCCTGCTCCAGAATGCGGTAGTGAGGCCTCCTTTCTTCATGCAAAGCTGGATTGCAATCTACCTTGTCAACATTTTCATTGTCATTTGGACAGTGGTAATTGGCATCGGATGGGGTGGTTGGGCCAGTGTTACCACTTTCAAGGATCAAATCAAAACTTTTGGTGTGTTTGCGCCATGCTATCAATGCCCACCAACAGCAGCACCAGCACCAGCACTCAGCCCAAACACCACCCACCATAACTAAAACCTCTTGATTCAAAGGCGAAACATATCTAATCTACATATATATATATATAGATTTACATATTCTTTAACACTTATTTTCAAGCTTCTTAGATCTATGTCCCTATGCAAAAGATTGGTCTTTTGGATAGATAAAGCAAATTCAAAGTGACTCCCACTTGAAGCCACCACCATGAAACAACAAAAAGAAGTCTTGTCCGGAGTTTAGGGTTTAGAGTTTTTTTCTCTTCCCCTCGCCTCCCACCCTTACTCCTAAGCCTGGGAATACATGCTCACTTCTTGGCCCGGCTCTTCTTTTTTCTAACAGGGCTTCAGACTTAGCAGCTCCTAGGTCTCCACACTAGGATAATTGGTTGACCTAGTGATCAACAATATAAGCCAAAGATGTTTAAAACTATGTTGATAAGAAGGGTAGCAGTTGGCACAGTGCATTTTGAAGCTCAAAGCTTTCCTTGAGCTCTTATGATGGTTAACTTTTGACATTCGCTAGTGACTGTGATGGTAATGCTTGTCGATGATAAATGTGTACAGATATGTAGGCTATATGCCACCTAAAAGTTTTGTACCTTGAATCAATGAAACATATGAGTTAAATTTTCTCCTTGGTTTGTATGTATTTCTAAAGAGAGGTGATCAAGTATATTCGAAGTGTCAACCATTAGATAATCCCCTAGAATATCTTGTGATTGTGAATAACACACAAGTCATTTCATGTAATTCAGGTAGCATCATGCATTTGAGTTTTCATATAAGATTTTACTTATGATTTTGATCTAATCATTTCACTTCAGAGTGTTGTTTAGGGTTTAGGGTATTGACAATAGATATTCAGATTCCAATCTGATGGCATTAGAACATGTTGCCAAGACCAAGGGTTGTGGCAATTTCCATGGTTGATCATTATATTCCATATATAATAATAATAATCATAATGTCTACTCCATGACAAGAAAGTCGATTGCAGGAACAAATAAGTGGTAAGATATAAGAAATACCCTTAATCAAGGTCTCAATGGAGAGGAATTTTCTTTTCTTACCAATTTCAATATGTGCAACTTTTTCTTAAGTGGTTGTGTTTTAGTTTTATTTTTCAACCTCGAGATTGGTCTACAATGCCATCACATATTCTCTAAAAATCACACACCCTTACATATTTGCTCAACATCTACCCTTATTCAAAGGCAACTCTTTGGAAAGAACTCTTGTGGTAGACCTTATTGCAATCCAAATAAAAATGTTACTGTGTTCAAAGGCATTCTTGGTTTTGGTCTACACTAATAAACACAGGAACAAAAAATCAAAAATGAGCAAAAAATAAGGAAGCCTTACCTATCAATTACACTCTTTGGGATTGCCATGTATGTACCATGTATGTTATCCTTTAGAGATAACAAACACTTTGCATCCCACCATTATTATATGTGCATACTAGCTTGTAAACCCATTTTGTAAGTAAAATGATCAAATAAGCAAAAGATTAAAGTGTTATGTATCAAAGTCCATTTTGTCCATTTCTACCCATCAATTATTTTTAAAAATCAAATGTGCCCCAACATAGAATAAGTGGGGTGTTCTTTGCAAGGGGCGTTAGCCCATGCCAAAAATGGTGATGAAGTCTTTTGGAAAGAGAAATTTCATGCAGCCAATGGGAAGGCCCAAGCATGCACTCAAGGTGCCTTGTTTTTTTTCCTTTTATGTTTTGGGGTGGGGGGAGGAATTTTTTTTTTTTTCATTTTTCTCAACTTCCCAATGTGTTCGTGTATAACACAAACGGGTTTGAAACCGAAACTATGTATGATTACTACATAGTTTTGAAATCTATGTTTTTGGTTACAAAATTATTCTCTCACCCTTCTATTGTCTATGCAAGCTTCACCATTCTCCTACCATGAACTAAACTCAAACAACATCAAAACCATTCAAAATCAAAAGTCTTTCAAAAATCAAAACTTCAATTTCAACAAACTTTGCATTCATATCATAACTTTGTACAAGGGGAGGTGTTTTTCAAGGTCACAAACACCCCCTTATATACTAACCAAAAGAAAACTAATTGAGAAATTTTTTAAAGTTTATCTTCCACATGGTTCCCCAAATAATCAAAATAAAACAAAATCACAAGGAAATAAAATCATAGGGTTCCCCATGTGATTCCACAATTAATCATAAAAAAACAATATCACATGGTGCACATGACATAAGTCAATGCATCATGACCAAATTATGAAATCCTACCATTCAACTTACCCCTTTAAACAATTACCTAAATAATTATGCAATTTCATCAAGTTACACACCAAGTTACATTCGCACTATGTTCTTTTCAAATTCGCAATAGGTTCCCAATATTTTCCCTAACATTTTTTCCATATTTCCTCATTTTTATATGCCTTGAAAAATGGTGTCCTCTTTTCACCTATATAGGTGGGCCAAAGGGGAGGAACTGTACAAATCAAAATAGAGCCTTCTGTTTTGAGGAATCTCCATTATTTCTTTTTTTTTGAAGTGATGGGCCAATCAAATTGGCACGTTGCCCAAAAAAAAACTTGGGAGACATTTCATTTAATTAATAGAAGAGGTGACTATTTCCCCAAATTTATTTTTCGACCATTAGCCTAGGCCAAAAAGGTGACTAACAGTTTTGGAAATAGAAATTGCATGTAGCCAATGGGAAGGTGCAGCATCCATTCAGATGCCCCAACTTTTTAATTTGGGTTTTGGGTTTTGGGGGGGAAAGGGGAAGGGGGAGAGGTTTTTTTTTTCATGAGTTGCTGATGTGTTCCTACCATGTTCCCAAGTTGTTCCTCAAGTTTTCAATGTGTTCCCCAAGGGTGTTCCCAATAGCACCTAATATCAAACCCATATGTTTTGCCCAAAATCCTCCCCTTCTCACCTATATAGTCGAGGTGTTCGTTGCGAGGGGTAATAGCCTAGGTGAAAAATTGTGATGAACCTTTTTGAGGAGAGAAATTTCATCCAATCAATGGGAAATACAATCATGCTTTCAAGGTGCCTTCGATTTTTTCCTTTTAAGTTTTGGGTTGGGAGGTTGCAGGTTGGAGGGGAGGTTTTTTTTTTCAAATGTATGTGGTGTGGAGAATGGATTATCTAGAGTGGACACTGGACTTTCCATGCAAGTTTTATTAGGGGCGATTGCAAGAGGTGGGAGGAAAGGATTTATTTTCCTTTCAGCCAATAAGAGGGCCCAAGTTAGGGGGGGATAGGGAAGATTTTTTTTTCAGTTTTCCCTATTTCCTAATGTGTTCGCATGATGGTCCTTTTAAGTTCTTAATAGATTCTCACAATGTTCCCCAAGTTCACAATGTGTTCCCCAACATGTTCTCCATATATAAGCATCTCACTTTAGCCCATATGCTTTGGCACTTTCACCTATATAGGTGGGCCCAAGGGGAGGAACTATATACATCAAAACAAAACCTTCTATTTTGAGCAGCCTCCATAGTTTCATTTTTTTGGGAGTAATGGGCCAATCAAATTGGTTTTGGCCCAGAATTTTGGCACAGTTTGTTGATGAGAGTGAACATTCCGGAGGAGTCACCAATCCCGAATTACCGAATCAAGCACGTGGACACCCATTTTTTTATATAAGTAAATAGTTGTTATTGTAAGCAGTACAATTTGGTCAATGCTTGACTAGTAGAGCTCTGAGGTGACCGTGAGCACATGTAGCTGGGAAAGTATAATGCAAAGCTCGCTAAATCTCTGATCAGTGTAGCCTAATGGAAAGATGTTCTAAACAGGTGCAATGTGTGCAATGCAGCACTGTCCACCTCAACGGTGTCAGAGGAAAAGGTGCCCAGCTAAGAACAAATTCTCAACATTTTTTAATGCACTTCATTTTGTAACTGGAATCTTTAATTTATACTTGGAATTATCTGCATTTCAATGACGGGCATGTGGTGTGCTGCTTAAAGATAGATTCAAGTGTTGATTGAAACACAGAACAAATTGAATCAAACAGAAACACATTGTTCCATTGAAATCCTCTGCCTCCCACATATGACCAGATTGTCAACAAGGAGATTAACCATGCATGGGAAACATGCCACTGTTCCAAAAATATTGTAATGGGATAGTAGTACAGGCTTCATCCATTGCAACCCCAACAACACCTTGTTGACACATTTCCTCACAATATGCAAGAGCTTTCATACTGTGGCTAGGCCCCCATGCATGCCATATCCTTTCAGCATGGGAGTTTGAGACACCATGTTGCATGCAGTGTCATGGTTGTGCAGTCTCCAAGCATCTCCCATGCTTTCCCAATTTGGCATACATGTCAAACAAACCAACTGCTACACACATGGACATTGGACTCAGAACCAATTGAATGATTGCTTCAAGAGCACACCTGCCCCCTTGAAGGTGCCATTGCTCTGACACACACCTTCAAGGCTCTTACAAAAATGACAGTGCCTGACTGCAAACCTTCCCGTCACATTTTGTGAAAATAGGACCAATGCCTTCTGCCCTTCCCCACTGCTCACATGTCCCAGAGCATGGTCTTCCATGAGACCAAATTGTGTGTGGGCAGACATCTTGTTGAAGACTCTCCAGCTGTCTTCCATTCGACAATCTGTTCATGAGAAAACTTACCCTCTTCATGCATCTCCTACATTGTCAATATGCATTTAAAATCCACAAGTGACCGCATCTGGCTGCACAACTTTCAATTGCACTTGTCAGCACCATTTACCTGCACTTCACATATTTCAATATTGTGGCAGTTACAAGATAACACACTGCATTTGCTCCAGCATTTGGCATCTGTGTCAACTAAGCTATTACTCCCCACAAAATGCACACAACTCCCAACTGCTGTGAATGATGTGCTCCAAGATAACAGTGATATCTCAGTGAGAACTACCTAACCTAACCTTCACAACTTTACATTTCTGATACTGAGAAGAAGTTCCACCTGCATCCTTGTAATCAGAAAGGAGCATGTGACGAATTGTATATGCACCTTCTGATTCTGGAGTTGAGGTTGTCAAATGAGCATGTCATCTCGCAATACCTTGTTTTGGTTTCCACATACAAACACAGGCTACAGAGGATCAGAATCATCTTCTGGAATTTGATAGATTGTGGCCAAACTCTGTTGATCACAATCAGTTGCATAGTCAGATGACGACTTTGGCGATGGACGGAACCCATTTCAATCCCCGCTAATACAGAAGTCAGGAGGCTAATGAGGCAAACACAAACGCATATACAAATGAATCATCATTACCATCATAGAAGATCAGAATTCCAATCATGATTATTCCTGTTCCATGTTCCAAGATCAGCAGGATCAGGAAAAGGGATATCATGAATCATGCATGCTTGAAGCAATTGATCCAGTGAAGTGACAGGAAGTCAAACATACAAAAATTCATCATCATTTCATTGCATCACAATGTCCAGATAGAGGAACCCAGAAGGTCAGTCAAATCTTTATTGTAATCTGTAAGAAAATGAATGCATGTAACACTCTGCTCTGATCAACCACAAGATTTGCCACGAACCGCTCAATAACCATCACCTGATTCAACAACCATTGAGGCAACCCTAACTATGCAAAAGCTGGCAGCAGATTTAGCCTCTCATGGGACTGACTCTTCTGCACTAACTTCCAAATTCTGCAAAACTCTTATGACTCTGGCACACTCCACTCCTGCATATTCTGATGAACAAACTAGATTTGCTTTCAAATCCATTCCCGAATTCTCTATTACGAAGTGGAGCATTTCTTCTGTTTCTGCATGTGTCCGAGAAGGTATTTTACTTTCCGGAAACCAACCACCACACTCAGAATCGCACAGCCACAAGCATAGTCCAAGGAAGGAGAAAAGGAAGAATGGGTCGATCTCACAATTTGCGGCATGTCGATCCCCCTGCGTGGCACAGAAATCCGACACATAACACAGGGTGTGTGTTTGTCTGTCTGTCTGCAAGACTCCAGTATTCTTCTGGAACGCAGTTTTCCACAAACCAGAAGCAGCAGCAGGAAAGCAGCAACACAACGTCGTTTCTCACCATCACAATCTATCCATATATGTAATTAGAAAACAAGGAAAAACAAAAGAGTAAAAAAAGAATCCTCCAAAACTCTTCCATAATCTCCAGCCGGACGGACACAAAGAAAGAAAGAAAGAAAGAAAGAAAAACAGCAACAAAAACGACGGCTACTGCCATTTCTTCTTCTTCTTCTTCTTCTTCTTCACTTCTTCTTCTGCTGCACTTTCTCCTTGATCCAGCGTAAACCACTACTGGTGCCGGTCTTCACCTTGTGTGCACCGACGGTGACAACCTCCTTGGTCTTCTCCATGCCACTACTGGCCACCGCCTTCACTTTCTTGTTCACCTCTGCTAACTTCTCCTTGCTGCTCCCTTTGTGTCCCGCCGCCGTGGGAGTAGAGGAGACGTCCTCGTCGAAGTTGTTCCCCCATTGACTTGCCCAGCCCAGTCCGTTAGACTCCTGCCTCTCATAACTCTTGTTCGCCATCTCCCCTCCCCTCCCCTCTCCTCCGCTTCCCGCTATCTCAAGATCTCCTTCTACTACCGCTTCCCCGCGTCTGTATCGGATCGGATTTCACGCGATCTCTCCTCTCCTCTCCTCTCTGCGCAAAGGGCACACGCAATTGCACAAGTATTGTTGGCAATTTCACACGATCTCTCCTCTCCTCTCCTCTCCTCTCCTCTCCTCTGCACGACACACGCAATTGCGCAAGTGTTGCTGGCAATTTCACACGATCTCTCCTCTCCTCTCCTCTCCTCTCCTCTTCTTTTCTCTCCGTGCAAGTGTTGTGTGCTTTCGCGCAGAAAGCAAAGCTCGAGAGCGGCAAGGACTAGGTACCTAACCGTCCAAAACTTTCGACCTTCCTTTCAGTAGTGACCTACTAGCTAGCACAAGGTACCAACCAGTGTTGGCCGCTTTCTGGTTTTGGAACAGAGAGGTATACCCGTTGCTATAAAATTTTCATCCAAGAAGCAAAGGATTACAGAATCATTCATTGGGTCAATGAGAGTCTACCTGGTTACTATTTAGGTAGGTAACTAGGTAAAGCACTAAGTGTTTACTAAGTAAGTAGGTAGGTAGGTAGGTAGGTAGGTAGGTAGGTATACAGATGTGCGTGGTTGGTACATAGATAACCTTCATGGTCAGATATGGGACAGGAATGCAATGAAAAAGTGTTCCCTGCACAAACATCATCCATCCTGCATGATGGGTTTTATGTGTGCTGGTTCATTGTCGCCATGTTCTCACAATGGTTTCCAATAGTTCTTCTTTATTATTATTCTTAGAAAAGAAGAATAATTATTATTAAACAATTAAATATAAATATTGTGTACATAAAAAGACACATGTTAAATTTATTTATTTTTATCTCCATGTTGGTGGTTAGAGGAAAGAAATGAGGGTTTTTTTTTTTAAAAAATAAATTTATAATTTATAATAATTTAAATAGAGAGTTTTTAAAAACAAGAGTGAAGTGGTTAAGTTTTCATATGATCCTCCTTATTCCAGAATTGTCAATGAATGTGACCCATATGAAAAATTATGCAAAATCCTCCCTAAATCAACTCTTTCTAGACATGTTGAATTATTTATTTATTTTAAAAATATATATTTTCAAAGAAAAATATTATTAATTTTTTTTAAAAAAATAAAAAATCTTCTGGAGTGTTCCAGGTATCTCTTATCTATTTTGAGATGGAATCTTCACAATTAATTGATTTACTTGGCAGACATGACATGATGTGTTGAAGCTACTACCACTGTACTAGAGAGTATCTATCTCTCTTACATCTTGTGCAGTCTGTAGGCTAGGCTACTGAGTCAAGAAGCTCCACAGACTAAAGAAGTCTGTCCCACAAGCCTCTCTCTCTATCTATGGAGAGTTTGTATGGGAGATAGGAAAATGCTTCTTCTATCTATGCTAAGCATGTTTTCAATGAATGATTTTGTCAAAGAACTCTCTAGTAGGGTAGGTAATGAATGCCCTGGCAACAAGATCACTCCCCCCCCTTTACTACAGAGCCTAAAACATGGCCCAACAACTACTCTCAACATGGGCATGTCTGACAAAGAGGGTCAGGGATTGTGCTCTTTCACATGAGGAGTATGTTTTTTGCAGATGCATCCAACATGCAGATCATGTGCTTAAAATTCCTTTCATATGTGACACCCACCCATATATGGCTATAATATTGTCATTTCTGAACCTGTAGTACAAAAGAATAGGTACCAAAAAATAAAAATAAAAATAAAAATTTTATATATCTATATATATATATATATATATATATATAATTTTATTATTATTATTATTTTTACAAGCAATTTTTATTTGGATATAGATAGGGTTTTAGGGTTTAGGGTTTACAAGTCATTAACAATCTTGAAATTTTTGTTTTGCCCTTAATGAATGATTTAGAAATTTTTTGTGGTTCCTTTTGGATGTTCAAACCAATGTTGGGCAGGTATTTGATTTTGGTGATAACCTTTTTTTGGGTTCAGAACCAAAGAACCTCTAGGTTCTAATTAATTCAAAACCCTCAAAGAAATCTATAATATGAATAAAATTGGAAACATTTTTTTTGGGGTTAAAACTATGGGTATTGTCCTTTTAGTGTTTTAAGGTGATGAGCAATCATCTTATCTAATGTGTTGTTTTCATGAATCAAGTGGAAGAGTTTTAAATGTTGTTATTCATGGGTGTTTTGGGACATTCCTATGTCTACTTATGGGGTTAAGTTGCAATTATTATCATGGACCAATCTATCTACAACCTTGTTAAGGTGAAGACTAGATGGTGTTGATTATGCATAATTAAGTGTGTTGTTGATGGTGTCCGTGTTTTGTTTTTAAAGTTTTGCCAATAATAAGTGATGTTGAGAATAATGAAAATGTTGTCGAGGACAATAGGGTGAGAATGTGAAACTATGTTACACATTGGAAACCAATGGGTGGGTATGATAAAAAGGGTTTAGGGTTTAAGCTTTAGGGTCACAAGAAGAGATGTTTCCAGATTGAAGAACCATTGGGAATAAAACAATTAGAATATCTATGTGACCATGTGTGTGTAATTTTGGGTTCTAATTGCTATTGAATTTACTGCATCAATTTCATGTTCAATTTGGTGCCACCGCAACAAGAACTTACCAATAAGCATGGGATTGTTTTTTCTCATATTTTGTGTTAAATATTGTAGAGATGGGGATGATGGGTGTGTTCTATTGAGATTTGTAAAAATGGTATGCATTTTTCTTTTTGTGAATTTCAATTATGTGTTGAAGTAATTTCTTCACAAGTTTAAACCATGCTTGTTAGTTATCTTGCCAATGTTGAAGGTATGGATGAATTCACAACTTACGTTATAGGACAAAATTGGAGAAAATTAATGACACATATCAAACTTTCCAATTGGATGAAATTAAATATGAAAAATATGATGACATGGATGATTAGGAATGTTGTGAATGATATGACCATATGTGTTGAAATTTAACATGGAAAAAATTCATGACTTGAAGGAATTTGATTGCATGGATGAAACAAAAAAATTGGTTGGATCAACAAAATGATTGAAATTGAACAAATGGAGAGAATTGGAATGTATGTTGAACCTTGTAAGGATGAAATTGAGAAACTAGATAACACTAATGAAATACATAGAATGGAAATGCAACTATTAATCTATAATGTCTAGAGTTATTCAAAATCCATGGTTTCAAGTAGCCCATATAAATAATTCAAAAATTATTATTTCAATACCTTTTCAAAAGTAACATGAAAAGGGATGGCATAATAACATGTGCCTTTTCATATCCATATAAATGGTTAGGGAAAAAAAATGAGATAGTTTTTTAATATGTTTCATCTAGTCTTTGCAATTATTGTGATAATTTCAAACATCAAAGCTTTGGGAAATTGATAATAATTTCATAATTTGATGCATCATTGTAAATGAAATTTAGAGAGTAACATCAATCAATTGCAATATTTAAAATGCAACTTAAAAAATCCCTACAAGTTTCTCGTTGTTCTTGTATTAAAAATGAGTTATATTACAAATGATCATATGTATGGATTTAATTGTTCACACAAGTCTTCCAACATGATTTCAAAATAAAATTTGATACATTATTGGGATAGTCTATGTTGAAATGCAAATGGAATTTACTTTTCAAACTTTTCATTGGCAACATTTAAATATGCTATAAAATACCCAATGCCCAAAAAGGTTATTATTGAATTTCGCAACACAATATAAAAACATGTAAACATATTTTAAATTTGTTTCATTAAATCAACTATTGTGGCAATTTCAAATATCAAAGCTTAGGTTCTAAATTTTTTGCAATATTGATTAGGAAAATTCATCAATAATTTAATAACTAATAATTTAACTCATATTATAAAATTTGATGCATCATTTTGCATGAAATTTGAAAAGTAACATCAATCACTTATAATATTAAAAATGCAAGTTGGAAAATGCATGTACAAATTTTACTTTGTTTTTATATTAAAAATATATAAGATGTATGGATTTAATTGTTCACACAAGTCTTTAAATTCTTAAGGGTAAAAATGAAACATGACTTTTTGTTAAAGTGTTTGAAAAAAATCATTGATGAATGGACATTAATTAAAGTGAAGGAAACAAAAGTGATGATAAGAATACATACTAATACCATAGATTCAACAAGGTAGTTGGATGTGTGGTGATCACATAAATATATGAAATTGTTATGGATTGGTATTTTTTGAGTAGTTATTATGTTAAAATTCTTAGAATATGTTGTGTATTCTACTAATCGTCCCTTTGGCTACAAAAATATAAATTTTTGATGGCCTTGTGTTTGACACACAAATCGTAACAACACTTCAAAACAACTACGACATAATTTGTTGTATTTTGGATTTATCCAGAGTTTGTGGTTTCAAATAGCCCAAATATAATTCAAAAAATAATCATTTCAATACCTTTCAAAAGATAACATGAAAAGGCACATTAACATGTGCCTTTTCAATTTGGTTTAAGAACCTCATGATTTTGTGTTGTTGCTTTAGTCCAAGTGAAAAGATATGAAGTTAACATGGAAAAGTGTTAAATAAATTAGTCAAGTTTGGTCATAAAATTTTACAAGAAAGTTTACTTGTGCAAACTCAAAACAAAATAAAAAGCAAGATGTAAAATGCAATTTTTAAAAAAAAAATTTAAATCAAATCAAATTAAATCATTATGAAAAAATAGGTTTTTTGCAAGTTGCAACTAGGCTTACAACTCACTATATTTTTATAGCTTGAATGCTATTGAACAAGTTGTAAAAGTTGTAACAACATAATTCACTATATATGAGATTAATATACATATGTAATTTGTGTAACTATGTTGCAATTAAATCATTGTAACTATTATGCCATTACATAGTGGCAATTACATAGGAAACAATGTGTTGATGTGGCAATGATGTGTTGATAGATCATCAATGGACACTTGGCAATTTTAAATTTATTTGGAAATTTGGTAATTTTATTAATTTAATTTACATTATTCAACTTAAAGTTGTTAAGATGTTGACACATAACATTTAGGTCAATAAGTAAGTAGGTGTCATGCCCGTATGCATGGCCTCATGCATGATGGCCGGTTATGGGCATGCCCGTCATATCTTTTAAGGTTATTGTACGGTTGTAAGGTTATGAACGTTCTTAAGTGACTGTGCGCTATTAGGTTTAGGGTTTCAGCTTTT
>Ga0116227_10009510_pt1 | contig 17600 bp, 10 predicted proteins | sample S1TSphgellanicum_FD_89693 | JGI IMG/M metagenome (GOLD analysis project Ga0116227, IMG submission 89693) | Host-associated microbial communities from peat moss isolated from Minnesota, USA - S1T2_Fb - Sphagnum magellanicum MG | ecosystem: Host-associated > Plants > Peat moss > Unclassified... | reverse complement strand
GTTTTTTGTTTGTTTTTTGTCTCCCCTTGTTTGGTTCTTTCTGTGGCTTCCTGAGGAAGTGTTAGCCTTGCTGTTTCTTCTTCATCGTGAGAATGGAGATTTCTCTATTCTTATGAAAGATATAATTTTCCATGGAATCAGAAACTTATGAAATATGTCAAGGATGGGCAACCTGAGAGGGCGATGCAGCTTTTCCAACAGATGTGATGGAAGGAATGAGTCCTGACATATTCACTTTTGTTCTGGTGATTAAGGCATCTGCCTGTTTAGGAGCACTTCAAGATAGCAGGCTTGTTTGTTAACAGCTCATTCAAAGTAGTTGTGAGTCTGATGTCTTTGTTTTCATAGCTTGACATGTATGCAAAATGTGGGTGCATTGAGGATGCTTGGAGAGTATTCTACAAGATGCCATCCTGAGATGTGGTCAGTTGAAATGTCATGGTATGGGGACATGTGAAACATGGCCAAGGGCAGAAGGCACTGGGATCATTTCAACAAGTGCAACAGGAGGGTTTGCTGCCAAACCTTGTTACTTTTGTGTGGGTGTTGAATGCATGTGCCAACATGATTGTGGTTGAAGAGGGCAGGTCTGTTCATCAACAGATCATTCAAAGTGGTTTGGAGTCAGATGTATTTGTGGGAGTAGCTTGGTTGACATGTATGCAAAATGTGGGTGCATTGAGGATGCTTGGAGAGTGTTCAACAAGATGCCATCTTGAGATGTGGTCACTCAGAATGCCATACTTGGAGGATATGCCACACATGGGCACGGTAGGGAAGCTCTTAAACATCTTGAACAGATGTGTGAAGAAGGTGTGCAGCCAGATGATATCACTTTTGTTTGTTTCTGTCAGCTTGTAGCCATGCAGATCTGGTGGATGAAGGCATGTTCTTGTATGCTTCCATGATCAGAGACTATTTTATATCCTTCAAAATTGGAATATTACACCTGCATAGTTGACCTTCTTGGCCATGCTGGCCATCTGCAGGAGCCAGAGAATATGGTCATGGCAATACCCTGTAAACCACAGGTGGCTGCTTGGGTGGTATTGTTTGATGCTTGCAGAGTTCATGGTAACATGGAGATGGCAGAACGTGTTGCCAAACAAATTCTTGAAATGGAGCCTGAGAATGCTCCTGGTTATGTCAAACATCATTGCTGCTGTTGGCAACAGGCATATCTGTGAGAATGTTGAACAGCAGAGAAAGGGAAAAGGTGCAAAGAAACAGCCGGGTTGCACCTGGATTGAAGTGAAAAATGAGGTGCATACATTTGTAGAAGACGATTGAGACCACCCCCGGATGATTGAAATTCATGCAGAACTGCAGAGATTGTCAGGGCTCATGCATGATGCAGGGTACGTGCCTTGCACAGAATTTGTTTTGGATGATGTGGAAGAAGAAGAAAAGGTATTTCATTTGTGTCACCATAGCAAGGAACTGGCTATTGCCTTTGGGCTCATCAACACAGCTATTAGTACTCCTCTTCGAATAAGAAAAAATCCATGGGTTTGCAAAGATTGCCACACTCCCACAAAGTTCATTTCAAAAATAGTTGGGAGAGCCATCATGATGAGGGATGCCAATCACTTTCATCACTTTGAAGATAACATTTGTTCTTGCATGGACTATTGGTGATGCCAGTAATCTGGCTTGTCAAACACTAAATCAAATTCACTTTGTTTACAGTAGCATGTCTAGTGGTCTTTTAACACAATTAAAGTTCAACACTGTATTTAAAATGTGGCCATGAAGCCACCTCCCTGGACTTTTGGTTTCATGCCTCTGCCATCTGTAGCACTTAGGTCTGGTGCTTCTTTCTTATTATGTATGGACAGAGTTATTTTGGAAACTGAGTGAATGTTGAGACTGATGAAATTGATGATGAGCAGTTTCAAGTGTGGACCAACAAAGGTTGGAGGTATTAGAGGTTATGAAGAAAATTATGATAACCAGCCAACACTGGTTCCAACATGCAGGCCATCCTATGTGCTCCAATGGAGAATCCCAATCTCTGGAGATCCCATTTCTTCATTTTTCTACATGCTGCAGGAATTAGCAATTGATCAGTTGCTTCTGAGATTTGTTGTTATCCATGTTCCCAATTTCATATTTTATCAATATCTTTAATTATGGAATCTGATCAGATATTGAGTAAGGCTTGATCTCCCTGGTCAGAATAGGCTATACAACAGTTTTACATATGGATTATGCAGAGTTTTGCAATCTCTTTGAAGCAGATGAACATTGTATTGGACTTTTTTTGGGGCTTGGTTTGATGCCTAGATACCATCAATGGACATCCTTCAATTATGTCTCTGCATTTCTCAACAGAGACTATGCTGGTGGTTGCTAACAGTATACCTTTCCACAAGCCACGTTGATGAATTATCCTGTTACTGTCAGTGTTGATCAGTGGTATCAGGCAAGTCCAACAATGGTGGTTTAATTCTCTTAAAATTTAGATAAACCCCTCTTAAAAGCAAGCAAGCATGCCTGCAGCACAAAGCAATGACAATGAAATTCTCTTTGTCAGCTCTCTTTGCATTTTGAGTGTGATATTATCCTACCTTCAGTGTTTAAAGGCCCAGTGTTTATGCAAATCAATCCATTCTGAATGCACCCAATGTTAGTGCTCAATATTGTGCATCTTCAGGGGTGCAAAGCCCTCTGGGATCTCACAATTTTGCCAACACAAACAAGTCTCGTGATTCACACTAACATCACCTACCACCACCAGTTCCTTGTCTTTGTTCTAGACCCAAGCATGGCAAAGTTTTTCACATTATTGTGGTAGCTTTTCACACAGTTTTCATGCTTCCAAACTGTACTTTTGAGAGCAAAATACTTGTGACTTGGATTGCATGTGTGTGTGTAGGTACAAAAAGCAACAATCCTTGGTACATCCTTTTGATTTGCACTTGTGTACCAATAGTACATGACAGGCATCAATGGCACTACCACACCTCCCACTCCTTGCTATATTTCTGTTGCAATTTCAACTTTGAATCCAATGTGAAAAACCCATCTCACAACTCTGCGTTAACACTGACATAACTCCAATCCATTATGGAAAACTTAGTTCTTAATTCCAAATTAACACTGAAATTAGCTCCAGGCTTGGCTGGAGCTTTAAATACAACTGGTTATAGATGTAACCCAGCCAAGCTGTTTTAATAAGGGCACCAATCTGCATAGGAACTGGAAGTACACAAGTAGAAGACCTAAGTTCAAGTTGAATTGCCTCAAGTCACATGTTGGTGGTTATCGGTTTGGCTAACTCTGGACGTTTCACTGCTGGGTGTGACTCCCTTGGGGCCATGCAAGTCCTCCTGCAACTCCCACAACTTGTGACCAATGACCCACAAAAATACATTGGGTTCATGGGATGGCAGCAAACCATACACAGTTCTTTGGCAAGGGATCAGAGGTGGGGTGCAGCAAATCATGTAACAGGTACACTGAGGGTGTAGCAATTTTAATGCACGTCACATAAGATTATGGCAGTTCCATGAAAGCTTCATAGCAGATATATAACTACTGTGGGAATGGTGCAATTTAAGCAAAGATATGGTGACCCAAAAGAATATAATTGAGTTTCAAACTAGCTCCACAGAGAGCACCAAGAGGATAGAATTGGGTCCTCAGCAATCAAAATTTGACAGGTGCATGATGGAACCTATCCAGGACATCTTGCAAGCTGAGGTTTAGAGTCATTGTGTAGCCATGTCCTTGGCTGACCATGTCGCCACCTGCACTAAACCCACCCACTTATGGATACCTATCAGCAAAGAGTCTAATGGATTTTCCATGCAAGGTTTTTTCACAAAGTGTTTTGCAGAAAATCATGAACAAAACACCCATTTCACACAAAAACCACAGGTAGAAATCAATTTTCTTGGATTAAAACCTCTCTATCAAATGTGACAAAAGAGACAGTATACTCAAATCTGCTGTATATTACTCTGCTTATTGCAAATTGAATCCAAAACTAACTAAAGCCCAGCATTGAACATACTGCTCCAAAAATCCTACAATGCTACAAGCCATGAATCTGATTCTTCCACAAGACAGATCACAAAATAGTTCCCAATACAAGTATGAAAGAGAAGGGACAATTTCAGGTTAAAGTGTTTAACCTGGCTGTAAAACATGCTATGCACATTTTGTCTTCACAGTTGCTCTACATTCCATCACCTTAGGTGAGGCCACATGGGGGCTATGAATGTGGTGTGTGCTGTTGAAACTACAGGGATGGCTAGCCTCTTGCCAAAATCCCTCACACAATCTTTGCCAGATTGAAGCATTTGTACCAGGTAGATAAGAAATGAGCGGCATTGTCATGCCACACAGGGCCAGTATACATCATCAATACCACTTGTACCTGAAATTTTAGATTAAGATGTACCACAGCTATAGATGCTAAGCTTTGCATCATCTGATCTTCTAAATTCAAGCTTGTCAAACTGACAAACTACCTGCCCACAAATATTACACCAAACTACCTTCAAGCATCTCAGAACACGAAGGTAATTTCTAAATGAGTTAGGGATGGAAAGAACTCAAAAGAGTATGACAGCAAGGCTTGCCAATAGAACGAAAGTCCAAAACAATAGTGTTGGTGTTGTCCTTTGTTCACAAGTTATGTGCCTTGTTCACAAGATGTTTTGCTCTCCCTTGTGCACTCTGAGGAAAAGAGTTTGTGCCATCCTCCAAAATTTTTCCCTCACGTGCTTGACAGCATCATAGCCCAACAAATAGTTAACCAATGTCAAGACCCAAAAGAAGATGTGGACAAAAATCTCACACTAGTAGTGACAAAAGAGTTGCAGTACATGCTTAACTTGTTAGCTTAAAGAAAAGAAACTAGCTTCATACAGAATGGAAAACAAGCAGCGAATTTAAAGAAAAACTAACTAATATTATCTACAATCCTATTGGACCATATAATCATTATTAATACACGAAGTTAACGTCTAATTTTATGTCCAACTTATCTAACCGACGGTGAATGAAAAGGTGACCACCACTAACCGCAAATGCTAAAAACTGTAGGAGATCATGCATGGGTGTGCATATTCAATACATCCTTACACAACCTGTGTGTACTATAATCAAAACACTTTGAATTGTTCTACCTAACTTTGTTTTTTAACATGATCCCTAACCCCTAGCATATTTCTGAAGTCTTGGAACTTCATTTTTCCAAAATTTGGTCAAGATATCTGCTATTTGTTCATTTGATGGAATGTGAAACAAACTAATTTCACCTTTCAAAACCTACTCTTTAACAAAGTGATAATGAGTTTCAATGTGTTTGGTTTTTGCATGAAAGACCAAATTCTCTACAATCTTGAGTGCATTAATATCGTTGCACCATATTTGAGTTGGTTCATCACTCAAAAAACCCAACTTGATTGATAATGTCTTAAGCTATGTAGCTTCTTTTGGACCTTCAGCCAAGGCGCAATATTTTGTTTTTGTTCAAGATAGGGCTACAATTGGTTATTGCTTTGAACTACATGTAATGGGACATCCTCCAAGTTGAAGCACATATTTAGAGGTTGATTGTTTGCTTTTATGGTCACCTACCCAATTGGCATATGTGAAGCCGGTTATTTCATTCCATATTCCTTTTTTGAAGTGAATGTCGAGTTCAATAGTTCTTCATAAATATCTTAGTATTTGCTTGACAACAACTAGTTGAGGTGTTAATGGTCGATTCATACATTGACTGACAACTCCAACAAAGCATGAAAGATTTAGTCTAGTTATAGTTAGGTGAATTAGTTTCCCAACAATCTTCTTATAAACTATAGGATCTACCTCCTTTGAATCCATGTTTGCTAGAAGTCTAACATTATCGTGCATGGGTTTTTCTTGTCAATGGAATTCATCTTTTTCTCCATAGCAATTATCCACCTTGGATCTTGAATAACTTCATCAAAATTCATCAGTTCATGGGTTTTTGCTACACCTACAAAACCTTCTAGACAGAACGGTCTTTGTCTTAGTCGATTTGACCTTTGAAGTTCCATTGTAAAAACAACTAGTGTTTAGGCATGCACGTTTTGAGAATAATTTTTTGGATGATGTTATAGTTTTGTTAGATCCATTAACCTAGAATAAAATTATGAATAATAATTTACAATAGAATAACCATAATAGCCTACAATAAAATAATCAAGAATAGCCAAAAATAGTCTATGATAAAATAACTTAGAATAACTTATTATAGAATAACAAAAAAAAACTATGATAAAATTAATTTTAAATAGTTTATTAAAATAGTCAATAATAACCTACTGTAAAATAACCAATAATAGCCTACAATAGAATAGGCAAAATAGCCTATGGTATAAATGATTTAAAATAGCCAAAAATAAGATACAATAAAAATAACTTATAACAACCAACAATAGCCAACAATAAAATAACTTAAAATAACCTATGGTAAAATAACCAACAATAACATATGATAAAATAATTTAGAATAAGCAATAACAACCTAGAGTATATTAACCAAGAATAGCCAAGGGTAAATTATGCATTTGAAAGTGAGTAGATCTATTAGATGGGATTTTTTTCTTTCCTAATCTTAAAACCTTTTGGAAGTAGTGTAACAATAGCATTACAATTGCTAAGTCCAAACTCTTCAAAGATTTCTTGAGCATAAGTGTGTTAGCACATAAAAATGCCACTCCCCATATTGATGATTCCATGTTCAAGTACAACCATAGTTCCCTAAGTTGGAAATTTCAAAACTATCATCAAGTTATATGATGAACCATTGAATCTTTGAATCATGGTTTCTTTTAATTAATAAATCATCAACATACAAGATGAGGATGAATTTTTTTTCTCTTTCAACATAGAAGTACAATGTGGTAATTAGCTTCATTCCTTTGTAGTCCCTGATTTTGGATGAACATGTCAATCTTAGTATACCATGCGCGTGGGGCTTATCATAAGCCATAAAATGCCTTTGAAAGCTTGCATACTTTTGTTTCTTAGTCAAAAATTTAAAAACCTTTCGTATAGGAAAAGGGCATGAGTACAAGTCCTTCCATGATTTGAGACTTGTGTTTGAAGCTAGTAAGTTGAAGGAACAAGTCGAAAATCACGAACGGGCTTGTATTCAAGTCTTTTTTTTACATAAAGTAGAGCTAGGATTTTTTTCACTTTTTAACAAAATAATGACAAGTTGGTTGATACCTTTCGTTAGTTAGAAAGTCCCAATACATCTTGGCTAACACCTTCCATTGCAAAAGATCTTGCTTGCTAAATACAAGTTTTTTTAGGCAAGTAAGGGAGTTGAAAATACAAAGGAAAAATCCAAGTAGTGTTTTACGGTTGAAACATGTACATTTCATTGTTGAAATTTTTGTTTAAGAACATTGTTTTTATGTCAAGATGAAAAACCTTCCAATTATTGTGTACTGCAAAACAATAATTGTTTGTATGGTTCCCCATTCTATAATAAAGGTAAAAAAAATTGAAAGTTTATGCCTTCTTTTTGTCGAAAATTGTGTGCCATTAATTGTGCCTTATGTTTGAAATCAAACCCATCAATAATAGGTTTCAATAAAGGGACCCATTTTACAAAAATTGTAGTTTTACATGGCGATAACTTCATTAAGGTCTATGTTTGATTTTTGGAAATCGATTCCATTTCTTGCACATAACTTCGCACCAATTTGGATTAGTGACAACTTCTTCATATGTGGTAGGTTCTAAAGCCATAGGTGATTCCAAGACTTCAAGTAATGCATAGGTGATAGCTTGCCATGAACTTTTAAAAACAACATCAAAAGATGAATCTTCTACTATAGAATCAAAATCTTTCAACCAATAGGAAGCACTTTTTCATACTAGCCTATACAATTGGTTGTTCAACTTCATCCTTGGATCTATACAATGGAAAAGAATGCAAATATGACATTGATTCATTTCCTGCATGTTTTGTGAAGGAAACTAATTTTGAATCACTATCAAGTTCTGAGTCAATGGTTGGCATTGATTATTGATCAGTAAATGCATGGTAGGGTGGACCAAAAAGTGGCAGGAATTTACCAATTTGAAAGTCCATTTCCTTTGTTTTTTTTGAGCCTTGAAATGTTTTCTGTAATTAGGTAGCAATAATGCATTGATTCCAAGCAACTTTTTCCCATAAAAACTTTTATTCTTGTAAAGCTCATTAATTAAGACATACTTGCAAAATTTGAAAATAAATCATTTTTTTTTCAAGATGAAATGGACTTCTAAGAAAATGAACATGTTTTTCACCAAATAAAAGTCCATAGATCATAAAATTCATTAGATGTGAATCAAACCATTTCAAGCTTGATTTCATTATTACATTTTAAAATAAAAAACAATTCCCTAAATGTTTTTGAGGTCCATCATAGAACCAAATCAAAGTCCATTCACTTAATTGTTGCTAGCGTTACATACCTTGATTTTCAATTTCAAAAGTCCATAGCTCCTATAATTTTATATATTTTGTATACCAATCAATTTCATTACATAAATATTGAAGTTTATAATTTCAAAGTGAGTCCCATTTAACAATTCTATAATGTACAAAACAATATAGTTAAATTTAGGTGGTAGAAAAATGGATTGTGTTACTCCAAAATTGGTCCACCCTACCATGCATCCAACATTGATGTTTGGTGATGATTGCAATATTGGAGTTGACATTGAATTTTGGTACGTGCTTGGTGATGTCAACCAACCATTAAGTTGTTGAAATTGTTTAATCTCCAATGGGGTAGTAGTTGAAGGATCTTCACAAGTGAGAGCATTGGAATAAGTTATAAATATAGTCTTAACATAAAAGTAACTTCATCCACCATGATATTATGGCTTATATTCATCACCTTTCGTTTCTCAAGAATATAACATCAATAACATTTATTCACTTCGTCAAACCCAACATGAATTCTTGTATGAGCCTTAACTTGTATTTTGTTTCATTCTTACTTGGATATGTGGACAAATTTTTTGCATCCAAAAATTTATAAGTGACTAAGATTTGGTTTTATTCCAAAAAACATTTCCTTATGAGTAATACATGGATCAGACCCTGTAAGCAATATGTTTGAAATATGTTCAATTGTGTTTATAGATCTTGTCCAAAGAAACTTGGACACATTGGCTTCTAGCATAAGACTACGAGCCTTTTCAAAAAATGACTTATTCTTACACTCAATGACAACTTTGTTTTGTAGGGGTGTGCATGTTTGTGTAAGTTGACACGTGATCCCTTGTTACTCACAATATTTTTGAATTTAGTTGATAAATATTCAGCTCCATGATCTATTCAAAGCACCTTGACTTTTCATTTTCCACCATGTGCATGAACAATTTGAACTTTTGAAATGCATCATCCTTGTGTTTCATAAAATAGTCCTAAATGACACCTTCTTTGTCTTGTTATCAATGAATGTAATAAAATATGGTGAACTTGATAATGATGGAATAGGAAAAGGACCAAAAAGATTTGAGTGGATGATTCTTAATTAATGACTTTGTTGCTCTGCTTTGATTATTCTTAAATTGCTCCTTATGTTGTTTGCTAACTTGGCAACTTAGACAAATTTCTTTAACATTTGGAAGGTTTGGAATGCCTATTGTCATCAAATTCTTTTGTCATATGATGAAAAATTTGATAATTCAAATGTCCAAGTCTTCTATGCCATAATCTAGCCTTTTTATGTTTCAATAACATTAACGACTATTTGGGTTGTGACAAGCTAGAGTCTTTACAATTATTTTCTCTATTTTTTAGTGCCTTTGCTACTACACAATTTGACTTCTTATTCATGATGAGACATACATCAGTAATAAATACAACAACATGACCTTGATTAATTATGGACCCAACTAACAATAAGCTTTTTATTTAGGCTAAAAACATAAAAAACTTGTCTTATATTCTTTGTTTCTCCAATTAGAGTTTGAACATTAACAATACCTTTCACACGTACATGATGTGCATGTCCTCCTTCTAATTGTACCTTAAAGGTGTTTGGTGTTTTCTCTAAGTTTTGCACTAAGTTTCCAACAACAATCACATGTTTAGATGCTCCAAAATTGACATATGAATTTGGATCTCCTCTCTCCATGTTGATGGAAGCTAATGTTGATTCAAAAAGTTCTCCAATCAATTCTTGAGTTTGCTCTTCTTTAGGTTTTTCATCACTGCCTTTTCATACCATGTTTGCACTTTGGGGTTGTTTCTTTTTTAATTTGGCACACTTGTTAACTTCAAGCTTGTAGATGTTAGATTCTTTGTCAAGACATTCCCGCATCCAATGACCTTATTGACCGCAATAATTGCAGGCCCTCATCATTTATTGTAGGCGTCAATTTCATCATTACTTTTAACAATGTGTTTGGTTCTCATGAATAAAACTTCTTCATGTTTCTAGCCATGGCATAAAAGTTGTTGAATTTCTTCATGAATGAATTGTCCTACAAGTTCATCAAAGGTTGGATACTCTTGTCTTGCATAAATAGATTGAATGAAAACATCATAGTTATTAGGAATAACATTGAGAATAATTTGAATGAGATCTTCATTATTTATTATGACACCTATGGTTGCCAACTAACCAAGTATGATTTTGATTTTTTTCAAATATGATTCGACACCTAAATCTTCTCCCATACGAAGTTGGGTAAGCTTGTTACAAGGTTACATTTTTCTAATCATATTTTTTATCTCATAGAAATTTGATAGAGGTTTTCATGCTATTCGTGGATGTTCTACATTTGCAAGGATGGTTAAAAGTTCATCTCTCACTAAGATTGTAATAAGGATTGACATAGCTCTTTATTGTTTGTAGACATGATCAAACTCAAGTGCAACTCTAGGTTGATTTGTTATTGAAGATGGTTAATAACATTAGGAACAATAACTATAATTGTCAATGGACTTGACACCACTACTAAGTGGAAAAATTGTGGTTTGAGATCATTTAAAGCATTTAATGGGACTACCATGTCCAAACTTTGTCTCTTTTGAGATAATGTTTCACTCTAACTTTCCAACTGTAGTAGTTTGTAAAACTTTCAAGTTTGCTAAATTCTAGAAACATGTTGTGTGACAAGTTTGACATTTGTATTTGATGATAGTCTAGATATAGTTGAAAATTTCAACTCATGAGTATTTTATCCAACCTTAATGAACATGAAGCAACCATCTACTTAATCTTGCCACTAATGGAGTTATGTTCACATACATTTAAATATTAGACTGATACTTTGGTGGAGCTACATTCAAACTAACACTAGATACAAACATAGATAACATCTAATAAACTTATGTACATGGAGCTCTATTCACGCTAACTTTGATCAAACCAAGGACTTTTGAACCTAAAGCTTTGATACCATGTAAAAAACTAAGATTATCAACATGTTACATTGATCCAAAGTAAGAAACAAATGAGAGAGCTAAGACTTAAATAGAGAATCACAATGATATGATTTTAAAAAATTAACTACAAGTCATATCCTAAAATTAAGGGATGATGCACCATATTTACTAAAGTTAAATATTATGGTGGTGGTGACAATGAATAACTATGGTGATGATGGGGTGAAAGCATGGTAAAGAAGACCAAAAAATCACCTTGCAACATAAATGGAAAGTGATTATCAAGTAGGCCTTGTTATATTGAATTTAAATATATTATTTAGTTTAATGTTTAATTATATGAAGTTCTTTGACTTTGTCACAACTATATTTAAAAACCACATGTTTAAAATAGGTTTGCATATATTCATCAAAATTCAAGTAGATGTCACAACCTACAAAATAAATTAGAATTCAAGTACAAGTGCATTAAATATTGGATCTATTTTATTTTTAAGTCAATCATGCTAAATATATTAATGGACTTTTAAAAACTCATGGTAGAATCAAAATATAATTTAACATTTAATGTAGAAGTAAGAATGAACATAACATTAACATGTTAGTTTCATTTCTACTTGTTACCTATTTTTATTGTACTAAAGTTTTTCAAATTATGTATTCAACTCATCAAAATGGAAGCATGAAGGCTTTCATAATGAAACTTATAAAAAACATTGAACCTATTTTCTTATGTTTATGTTGAAAAACTACCATATTAAAAATTTGGATTTGGGCGGAAGTACATTTTAGTCCACTTTACCATGTTTTGGATCTAATGATGACTAATACTTCTAATTGCCAAATTTTAATGACTACTAGTTAACTAGAGTTTGCATAATTTGTAACAAATCCTTGTGGTTGAAGACTCCATGAAGGTACAATCTCTATAACCTTGCAATGGCATAGAATTGAGCTTTGATTACATGCAACATATTTGTCATATGTTACAAAGCCTGTTTGTTGCATGAAATAGAGAAGGTGATCCTTGTGGTTGTAGACTCCATGAAGGTGCAATTTCTATAACCTTGCAATGGCATAGAATCAAGCTTGATTATAAGCACTTAATATCAAGTTGTTGTCGGTTTAAAAACTTGTTTTTTGCATAAAATAAAGATGTTTCTTGTAGTTGTGGACTTCAAGACGGTGCAATTTCTATGACTTTGCAATGACATAGAATTCAAGTAGGCCACATGCATTTAATATCTTTGTTGTTGACTAAAAAACTTGTTTGTTACACAAAAAAAAGAAGGTGATTCTTGTGGCTATAGACTTTAGGAGTGTGTAATATTTATATCATTGTAAATGACATAAAATCGAAGTAGGATGCAAGACTTAAAATGCATAAACTAAAAACCTTGCTCATTGCACAAAATAAAACAAAAAAGGTGATCCTTATGGTTGGAAACTTCATGAATGTGCAATCTTTATGACCTTATTATGAGGCCATCATTATGAAAAATCGTGTTTGTCGAAACCACACTACCTTGCAACTAAAACCAAAAAAAAAAACTCATATACAATTATTGTGCAACTATTCCTTTGGTATTACAACTATTGTGCAACTATCCCTTAGAAATAAGGTGTATTAATAAATAAATTATCACATTAGAAAATCAGTTAATTGTATTATAATTGCAAGTGAGTTGAAAATGGGTATTCTATACAGTAATTTATACATAATGTACATACATATGTAATCAACCATGTTTGATTTTTTCAAGAGTTGCATTATAATTGCATGTGACAACTATTTTAGAATTGTTGTAAATGTGCCACTAAAGCAACAACTATGTTGCAATTAATGTATAGTGTACATACATGTAATCATGCCGCATGTCCACATTTCCACCACCCATTCTAGGATACATTTGCAACTAATTTTTATTATGATTCCCATTGATATAATTAGTACGGCTACTAGTGCGCCACTATTAAATTCCTACTGTTCAACTATGTTATGATTATAATACAACTATTTATAACTTAATAAGGATACATATTCATCAATTATTTATATTTTCATCATACGTGCTTCATTTTGAATGACTTAAAATGTTATGGGAATGCTACTTCAAACCTTAACAATCATCTTTGAAGTGAAAAGGAAAAAGAGTAATGAAAATATAACAAGAAGAAAAATAAATTTTCTAACTTATAAAAAATAAAATTTTAAACTTTTTTTCTCTCTTTGGAACCTTCCTATTTTCAAACTTCACAATTTTCTTATTTCTTATTCATTTTAAACGATTTAAAATGTTATAGGAACACCACCTAAAGTTTTGCAAATCATCTTTGAATTCTGATAATAATAAAACAACATACAAAAAATATTTTGGGTGTTTAGGAACCAGCCTTTGTAATGTTTGGTGGTTTTTTTTTTGAGTTTTTGACCCCCTCTACTTTGGGGGATTGTAATTTCTCAATTATATTTAATTTTGATGATTTTTAGTGCACTAGATGTGCTTATAGGATTGGTTCAAATGTTTTTTGGATAATATAAACAATGGAGCTCTCCCTTTGGATTTGGCCTACCTAAGCATTGAAGTGTTTGATCATCAATTGGTTTACCCTATAGTTGCACTTCAATTTGCAATTAAAGAACAATTAAAAGATTTAACCCGTGTGTTTTGTCTTCCAATCACATGTTAAAAACTATATAAAAAAGGTTTGTTCTCTTATGTTCTCACATTAAAATACATGTGGTATTTTTGGATGAGCTCAAAAAAGCTTAACTTAAAGGCAAAACAAAAAATTAAAAAATTGAATTTCATGGCTATTCTTAGTTCACTTAGTTGCATGTGTTCCTACCTACTTACCTACCTAGGTAAATAAGTAAGTAAATCCTAATAGGTAGGTAGGTAGGTAGGTAAATAGGTCCTAGGTAATTAAATATGTAGGTAAGTAGGTCTTAAAACCTACCAACCTACCAAACTATTGGTTATGTACGACCTACCTAACTATTAAAATAAATAAATAAATAAATTCCAAAATATAATTAATATGGCATGTGGCAATTTTCAATTGTGCCATGTGTCACAATTTCGGACCATCATTAATAATCATAATGGATGATGGAGATAAATATTTCGAAAAAAATAAATTCTTATGTCCAAAAATCTTCATAGTGCCATGTGTCAGATTTGAATAAATGGATAACAATTAATGATGTCAACATGACATCATGGGTGTAGTTATAATGGAGTTGCATATTAGTTGAAAATGAATTTTTTTGACAAAATTACAATTGAATTGCAATGAATCGCATCGTATATATGGTGAGTTGTAACTTTGCAACTCATGCAACTTGTCCATTAGCATTCACGGTGTATAAATATAATGAGTTGCAAGTGTCTAGTGCAATTCAAAAATTGAGTTGCAAAACTACTTACAAAACACCCCTTTTTCTCATAGTGCATTTACCAATTATTTTCTTTAGGTCAACATCGATTATAAAAGTTTGAATAAATTCTCAATTCTTTTGAAGCTATTTTCAAATTAAATGCTCGAGAATAAAAAATGTGCAACTATTCATTTGTTGTGATTACGTCAATGTTAGGTAAGTTTGTTTAGATATAGTACTTTTATTTGCTTTTATTTATGTTGATTTAGTTTTTGCTTTCATGAATGTTTTGTGTGCCTTGGTCTTCACATCTTTTTTTTCATGTCCTCAAGATAATTTTATGTGTGTGATGTGTAATGTAAATTTTGTTGGTATCAACCTAAATGCAACATGACATATTGGAGATGACCAAATAAATAGATTGGTTCAATGAAGATCCTTGTGAAGCATGATGAATTGATCTTGAGGTGAGCTATGATTGTGTAGTTATTGATGAAAATTGATCTTGAATGTTTTTTCTCCATTGCACCTATAATTGTGTAGTTATTAGGCTTTGATATTAAAGTCTTTAGACTTGTTTATTATATAATCGTACATGTGCATCCAAGGAGAAATACAAGATTTTTATTCTATTTATGCCACCTTTATGATCACTGTATTTAGATTGATTCATAAAATGCATGGACTAGAAGAATGTCAATTTGGCTTTGAAGGGACAATTGACAGTGTTTAATAATCAAATGTTATTGACTAGGCTTTTGGGGGTGGCTAATGAAAGTCCATCAAATCATTATGGTTGCCAAGCAAGAGGAATGGAAGTTCGTCACACTTTGTGACTTGTACACTTAAAATGTTCACAAGATGTTTCCAAATTCATTTGCATATTGCACAATATAACCTATGTACTTTACATATTCACATATATAAATTCTTCATGTGTGAACCTTTTTATACCTTGTGTAGGTGTCACTAATGATAAACTATGATGTTAACAACCATGAATTTTACATAAATTAACATATAGGTCATTTTTGCCATTTTTGGCACAAGATATGTACCAATTCTAGTCTTGGTCTTTCTATGTGTGTTTCTTTGTCTAATATCACAACAACATATTTTGGGTTTTGCAATTGGCTTTTACAGCTACATGCTAGCTAGGAACGACATATGTGATTAGTGATTAGTAAATTATTAAACCCATGTTGTTTCATCCATTTAATCGCAAGGGGCATTGAGTTGCAAAATGCAATTGATTTAATGACTATTTTTTAATAAATTTATTGTAAAAATGAAATTCCATGTTATCATTAACCTTGGACACATTTGTAAAGTGCATGTCATCTCAACTTAATTGTTTTATTCAACTAAGTGTTGCAAAAGATCCTTTGATGGATGTATGACATGTGTTAAAAATTTATAAACACATGTTATGAATCATTGCACATGATCAAAAGTCAACCTAGTTTAGCCCAAGTAACTAACATAGCCAAACATCAACTTAGCTTAACTTAGCTAGGTTAATTACCTATGTTAAGCAACCTAGGCAGTATAACTTATACTAAATGGCCTAAATTAAAAACAAACATCGAATTCCTAACCCAAGAAGCTTAGACTAGGCTACCTAACCTAAGCCAAATGGCCTAAGTATCATAGGTTGCAAGAATGAGGATTTGAATCCTTCACTTTCATTTTGGGGTTCAAGTCTTCATCCATTGCACTACCAAAACTTTTTTATACTAATTATATTTAATACAAAGTTATAAAATTCAAAATTTTTTGCTTTGAATTCACCTTGGCCACCCTAGGTTGACCTATGTCAATCTATTTACTACCTACCAACCTAGCTTAGACCTAGACCTCCTTAGGTCAACTTAAGATGAACTAATTTGTCAACCTATATTACTTATTAACTTAGCGTAAGTTAACTTAAACATTTTTAGGCTAAAAAACAAATTAACCTAATTTAAATCCTAATATTATTTAGGCTCTAGGTCAAAGTTAAACTAAATTAAGTTGGACTTAGATTGAATTAAGTTAATATAAGCTAGACTTAGATTGTGTCTAAGCTAGGTCAGACCTTTAAGTTATAATAGGTTAATTTGTACATTACACCTAAACTAAACTAAACTATATTAATTTAAGTTAGACCTAAACTCTATTAGGCTAATTAAGGTAGGTTAATATAGATTAAATGTAGATTAAGCTATGTTACACATGGTTAAACATAATTACTTAAAGTAATTTTGGTTTAAAAAAATTACCTCTAGGCTTAAAATTGGTAAATTAATAAAGAAATTATATTAAACACAATGATTTTAATGAAATATGACTAAAGTAACATAAATGGGGGTTAAACACAATTATTTAAGCTAAATGTGGCTACACACAATTACTTAGGTTAAAAACAGGCTAAATAACTACAACCTCTTATATGATCATACTTAACCTATCTCTTAGGGAGCCTAGGTTCCTATCACGTATTTTAAACACCTACTTAGATATCCATTGGGTATATACATAAGTAATCTAGGAGGAAAATACAACCTAATTCAATATTTAAAAGCTATCTACTAAGTAGCCTAAGTACATAATAATTAATATCATAATCGCATTTAGTCACACAAACTTAAGGTGGTTACAAACTTGATAAAATATTTTGTAATGAAGCTACTTAAGTAGGTCGACTTGGCCAAAGACCTAAAGCTAGGAACTTAGGCATGCCTATTTTATATATTAAAGTTATCTGTCTGTCTGTCTGTCCATCTGTCCGGGCAATTTCTGGGCATTGCTCGAACTTTTTTTTTTTTTTTTTTTGTTAGTTAAACTGCCCGG
>Ga0116227_10009507_pt1 | contig 17606 bp, 16 predicted proteins | sample S1TSphgellanicum_FD_89693 | JGI IMG/M metagenome (GOLD analysis project Ga0116227, IMG submission 89693) | Host-associated microbial communities from peat moss isolated from Minnesota, USA - S1T2_Fb - Sphagnum magellanicum MG | ecosystem: Host-associated > Plants > Peat moss > Unclassified... | reverse complement strand
CCCGCCGCCGATGCACTGCGTCGCCAGCGCATAACGCCCACCCGTCCGCGCCAGCAGCGAGGCCGCCTTGCCGACGATACGCGCGCCCGTCGCGCCCAGCGGATGGCCGATGGCAATCGCGCCGCCATCAATGTTCCCCTTGGCTGGATCGAGCCCCAGATCGGCGCTGCAGGCCAGCGCCTGGCTGGCAAACGCCTCGTTCAACTCGATCACATCCAGATCGGCGGCGGTGATGCCAGCGCGCTCCAGCGCCTTCTTGCTGGCCGCGACCGGGCCGATGCCCATGATTTCCGGGCTGCACCCGCTGATCGCCACGGCTTTCACGCGGGCCAGCAGCGGCAGATTATGCGCCCCCGCAAAAGTCCCGCTGGTCACCAGCACCGCGCTGGCGCCATCGGTCAGCGGCGAGGCGGTGCCCGCCGTCACGCTGCCGGTGGCGCTGAAGGCCGGCTTCAGACCGGCCAATGCTTCCGCCGTGGTGCCGGGGCGCAGGCAACCGTCCTTGTCGACCACGCCTGCCTTGGTGGCGACGGGCACGATCTCATCGTTCAGACGACCTTCGGCCTGAGCCTCGGCAGCCTTGCGCTGGCTTTCGACAGCAAAAGCCTCTTGCTGCTCGCGGCTGATGCCATAGGTTTTGGCCACATTTTCAGCGGTATCGCCCATGCCGATATAGGCGGCGCTGCGCTTGGCCAGCTCGGCATTGGGCAGCGGGTTGAAGCCCATCATCGGCACGCGGCTCATCGATTCGACGCCGCCGCACAGGAAAGCCTGCCCCGCGCCCAGAGCAATCTGCCCCGCCGCATAATGGATCGCGCTCATGGAAGACCCGCAGAAGCGGTTCACCGTCATGCCGCCCACAGACAGCGGCAGATCGGCCAGCAGCCCCACCAGACGCGCGACATTGAAGCCCTGCTCGCCCTCGGGGAAAGCGCAGCCCAGCACCAGATCTTCCAGCGCCGAGGCGTCGATCCCGGTCCGCTCGACCAGCGCGCGCACCACGGCAGCCGCCAGATCGTCGGGGCGGGTACGGGCCAGCGCCCCCTTGCCCGCCAGATGGAAGGGGGACCGGGCATAACCGGCAATCACCACATCTTGGCTCAACTCAGCCATCACGCATCTCTCCATATGTTGCCCGTGAGTCGCTTGCTCCGGACCATCTGCATTAATGGTGCCCAAATTGACCTATACGTCAACATAGTTTTGATGCATGATGTGATTCGCCAATTCGGAAAGTTCTGGCACAAAGCGAAAGGGGGCGATCACAGCCCTCTCGCTTAAGAGGATGGAGATACCCATGAGCCTGATGCTGATGGCAGCAGCCCTGATGGCCCAGAGTGTGGCCGTGACAGACGCACCCAAAGGTGCGGCCGCCGGTGGCACCGCCAATGCCGTGATCGGTCGCTGGGCCACACCCACCAAGCAGGGCGTGGTCGAGATTCACCATTGCGGTGCCTCGATCTGCGGCACGCTGGTCGATTCCGAAGGCATCCGCGCCAATTCCGACCTGCGCGACATTTACAACAAGACCGAATCCCAGCGCAGCCGCGTGCTCAAGGGCATCGAAATTCTGCGCGATTTCCGTCAGATGCCCTGGGGTTGGGACAAGGGCACCATCTACAATGCCGACGATGGCGGCACGTATAAAGCCACCATCACCGTTATGGATGCCGATACGCTCAATGTGAAAGGCTGCATCGTCTGGCCGCTCTGCAAGAGCCAGACATGGAAGCGCATTCGATAAACACACGCATTCGGTGAGCCCGGTCAACCGGGCCACCATCCAATGGGAGAAGAATGATGAAGGCACTTGTCACCCGCCAGCTCTGGCTGGCTGGCGCAACCGTCGGTGGTCTGGCTGGAACCCTGCTTGGTGCAGTTCCCGCCATGGCCGGCGGCTTTTACCTTCAGGACCAGTCGACCAAGGCCTCGGGCCGCGCCTTTTCGGGTGAAGTGGCCGATCAGGGCGCCGAAAGCCTGTGGTGGAACCCGGCGGCGATCGGCGGGCTGGAAGGCGGCAGCGCCGCAATCAGCGTCACCGCGATCCTGCCGCGCGCCGACGTGTCCAATGTGAACACGCTGATCGTGCGGCCCGGACAGGCGCCTGCCCCGGTGGGCGGCGATCAGACCACGCATAATCCCATCAACAATGGTGTGCTGCCCTCGGGATCGATCGCGCATGGCATTGGCTCGCATCTCTCGCTGGGTCTGGCGATCACCGCGCCTTACAACTTCACCACCGAATATTCCCCGACGAGCTGGGCGCGCTACACCGCGATGACCACTCGCCTGCGCACCATCGACATCCAGCCCTCCATTGCGGCTGAGCTGGCCCCCGGCTTCAGCGTCGGCGCGGCGGTCAATGTCGAGCGGGCCACCGCCTATCTCAGCAACGCTTTGCCCAACCTCTCGCCGCTGCTGCCCGATGGCAGTCAGGCGCTGAAGGGCAGCGGCTGGGATGTCGGCTTCTCGCTGGGTGCGCAGTTCCATCGCGGGCCGCTGAGCCTTGGCGCCAGCTATAAGTCGGCGATCACCCATACGCTCAAGGGTTCGGTGACCATCGCCGGCCTGCTGGGGCCGCTGGCCGCGCAGAACACCACGCTCAACACCAGCGCGCAATTCACCACGCCCTGGCAGGTCAATATGGGCGCCCGCTACAAGATCACCCCGGGCCTGACGCTGAACGGCAGCGTGACCCGCTTTGGCTGGAACAATTTCAAGAATATCTATCTGGGCGCGCCGCTCAACACCGCCATGCCCGAGAACTATCGCAACACCTGGAGCTATGCCGCCGGTTTCGATGCCGACCTCTCGCCCACATGGACGATCCGCGGTGGCGTGCAGCGCGACATGACCCCCGTGCGCGGTGAGCAGCGCGATGCCCGCGTGCCCGACAGCAACCGCTGGAACTTCGCGGCGGGCGCCACCCACAACTTCGGCAAGAGCTTCAAGATCGACGCCGCCTTCAACTACCTCACGCTCGACAATGCGCCGGTCAACCGCACCACCGCCGCCTATGCGGGCACCATCGTGCAGACCCCCATTCTGGTGAACGGCAGCGTCAATTCGCCGCATGTGTTCATCTTCTCGCTTGGGGGACGGATCAGCTTCTGACGCAACGACACGACACAGTTTAACGCAAGGCGATCCCCTTTCATGGCCACCAAACCCCGCCCCGTCATCGAGCCGATCCCGCACAATTGGGAATTCGAGCCACGGCTGGTCACCGACTTTCTCGACCATGCGGTGCTCGAACATGCCGAGCGCCCCGCCGTCGATTTCCTGGGCCGCACATGGGCCTATAAGGACATCGGCATATTGGTGGAGCGCACGGCACGCGGCCTGCAGGATCTGGGGCTGACGAAAGGGGATCGCTTTGCGCTGTGTCTGCCCAACACGCCCTATTTCATCGTGCTGTACTATGCCGCGCTGAAGCTGGGCGCGGTGATCGTGAACATGAACCCGCTCTACACCGAGCGCGAGATGGAGCATATCCTGCGCGATTCCGGCGCGCGCATGGTCGCCGTGCCGGACATCGCCTCCATCCATGAGAAGCTGCGCAATGTGGCGGCGACCGTGGGGATCGAGAAGATCGTCATGTGCCCGATGGCCGCGATCCTGCCCGCGATGAAGTCGCTGGGCTGGCGCGTGCTGAAAATCCGCGAGCATGCCCATTTCACCGAAGATGGCCTGCATGTCGCCTACAACCGGCTGGTCGAGCGGCGCGAGCCGCATGATCCGGTCGAGGTCCTGCCCGAAGATCTGGCGGTGCTGCAATACACCGGCGGCACCACCGGCACGCCCAAGGGCGCGATGCTGACCCATGGTAACCTCACCGCCAATGCCCTGCAGCAGCGGGCGCATATCGGTCAGGGGCTGAAGGGGCCGCAGCGCACCTTGGCGGTGCTGCCGATGTTCCACGTCTTTGCCTTAACGGCGGTGCTTAACTTCTCGGTGGAGATCGCCGCCGAGTTGGTGCTGCTGCCGCGTTTCGAGATGGGGCAGTTCCTCGAAACCATCAAGCGCAAGCCGCCATCTTTGTTCTTCGGCGTGCCAACCCTGTTTATCGCCCTGAACGCCCTGCCAGAGGAGCAAAGGCCTGATTTCTCGGGCCTGCGCGCCTGCATTTCGGGCGGCGCACCGCTGCCTCTGGATGTGCGCCAGACCTTCGAGGAGCTGATGGGCGCGCGGGTCTGCGAGGGCTATGGGCTGACCGAGGCCTCGCCCATCGTCGCCTGCAATATGGTGGACGGCGTCATCAAGGAAAACAGCTGCGGGCGGCGCTTCCCCGGCACGCTGATCGAGATCCGCGATATGGACGACCCAACCCGCGTGCTGGGGCCGGGCGAAAAGGGCGAGATCTGCGTGCGCGGCCCTCAGGTGATGGCCGGTTACTGGAACAAGCCGGAAGAGACCGCCAATGTCTTCGTCGATGGCGCGCTGCGCACCGGCGACATCGGCACCATCGACGAGGACGGTTATGTCTTCCTGATCGATCGCATGAAGGACATGATCCTGTGCGGCGGCTACAATGTCTATCCCCGCGTGATCGAGGAGGCGGCCTATCAGCACCCCGCTATCGAGGAGGCCATCGCCATCGGCATACCCGATCCCTATCGCGGCCAGACGCCCAAGCTTTTCGTGAAACTGCGCGAGGGGCATGAGGCCACGCCGCCCGAAATCCGCGCTTTTCTGGAGGGCTGGCTCAACCGCATCGAGCTGCCGCGCGAGGTGGAAATTCGTGACAAGCTGCCCAAGACGATGGTCGGCAAACTGTCGAAGAAGGAGCTGGTGGAGGAAGAGCGGTTGAAGCGGGAAAAGCCCGGCTAAACTGTTCATTGACGCTTAGGTTAACCATCATTACGGCATCGAACAGGCATGGAAGGGACGCCATGGACGAGATTGCCCAACAATCAGGCGCTTCGCCGCCGCCCCGCAGCACCGCTCATCCCAAAACCGTGCCTTCGCTGCGCGGCATTCAGGACGTGGCGACGCATCTGGGCGTGACCCACCGCACCTTGCGTTTCTATGAGGACAAGGGGCTGATCGAGCCGCAGCGCGTCGGCAACACCCGCATCTATGCCAAGCGCGATGTGGCGCGCATGCAGCTGATCCTGCGCGGCAAGCGGCTGGGCTTTTCGATCAAGGAGATCAAGGACTTCCTCGACCTCTATGACGCCGATCCGCAGCATGTCGAACAGAACCAGATGCTGCTGGGTCAGGTGCGCAAGCGCATCGCCCAGCTGGAGCATCAGCGCGAAGCCATCGACAAGACCTTGGCCGAATTGCGCGCCATCGAGGCCGAGAGCAACGCCTACGATGAGCGATAGGCCGGAACCGAAGCCCGGCGCCCGGCCTTTCCCTTGCGATGGCTGACCTTCCCCCCGACTTTTTCGACCGCGATTCCGCGTCCGTGGGGCGCGACCTGATCGGCGTGACGCTGCTGGTCGATGGCGTGGGCGGCCCCATCGTCGAGACCGAAGCCTATGACCCGCTCGACCCGGCCAGCCACGCCTTTCGCGGGCCGACGCCACGCACCGCCAGCCTGTTCGGGCCGCCGGGCCATACTTATATCTATCGCAGCCATGGGTTGCACTGGTGCCTCAACATGGGCTGCGGCAAGGGGCGCGGCGTGTTGATCCGCGCGCTGGAACCGATGTTCGGCATTGAGGCGATGATCGCGCGACGCGGCATCGCCGACAAGCGCCGCCTCTGCTCCGGCCCCGGCAAGCTGACGCAGGCGCTGAGGGTGGATCACGGGCTTTACGGCCAATCGCTCAGCCAACCGCCGTTTCACCTCATCCCCGGCGAAAAGGTGGAGGTGATCGCGGGCCCGCGCATCGGCATCAGCAAGGGTGTGGACACGCCATGGCGCTTCTGCCTCAAAGGCTCGCCTTGGCTGAGCAAGCCTTCACCGATCTGATTTTTCGCAGAAACGGATGCGGTTGCCGAAGGGGTCATGCACCTCGATCTGGTCGCCCCATGGCAAGGCCTCGATGCCGGGGCGGCCATAGCCATAGCGTTTCGCTGTCAGTTCGGCGTGATAAGCCCTCACCCCCCGCATCCAGACAAACACCGTCGATCCCGGACAGGCATCGCCATGATGCTCGGAGAGATGCAGCTCCAGCCCGGCCCGCTCCACCGCCATATAGAGCGGCAGATCGGGTTCGAAGCGATGCTCCATCGTCACGGTGAAGCCCAGGAAATCGAGATAGAACTCCCGCGCCTTGGCCACATCGAAGATGCGCAGGATGGGGATCGTGCGGTCAAAAGCGATCGTGGCATCAGGCATGAGATCGACCTCCCTCAGCGCAGCACCATCCACAGCGCCATCGCCACCATCATCACATTTTCGGTCAGGGAGAGAAAGCCCAGCGGCACGGTGCTCGATCCGCCGACACAGGCGCATTTCAGCTCGCGCTTGTCGACATACACCGCCTTGAACACCGAGACCGCGCCGATCCCGCCAATAAACAATGCGATGGGCACCGACAGCCATGTCAGCACCCCACCCACCATCAACACGCCCGCCAGCGCCTCGGCAAAGGGATAGATGCGGCCATAGGGCACCCATTGCCTGGCCAGCAGATCGTAATTGAGGAACATCGTCGAGAAACGCTCAATATCCTGCAGCTTGAGCAGCGCCAGCACGCACATGGAAAAGCCGATAAACCATTGCGCCGCCTGCATGGTGAAAGGCGTGCCGGAAACCGCCTGACTGACGCTCAGCGCCATCAGCGCGGTGATGGCAAACAGCGCCAAGACCGGGCGATAGCTGGTGGCCTTGGGGTCAGCGACCGAAAGCCCCAGATGACGGCGCAGATCGTCATGGCCGCCAATGCGCTGGCCATCGATGAAGATCTGCGGCGTGGTCTTCACATCATGCGCCGCCTTGAAGGCATCGGTCTCCTCGCGCGTGGTCAGCCATTTGTCCTCCACCACATAGCCCCGACTGCGCAGCAGATGGCGCGCCTTCAGGCCGAAGGGGCAGGTGTGGCCGGGCATCACCATGCGATAGAGCGTGGCGGTCGGGGCAGGTGAGGACATGGCAAGCATCTTTCCTGTTGAACAGGCTTGCGCTATACGCTCCGTACCATGGTACGGAGTCAAGCGCATGAGAGACATGACGATCTCGACACTGGCCCGCGCGGGCGGGGTCGGCGTGGAAACCATCCGTTTCTATCAACGCCGGGGCCTGCTCGATGTGCCGGCGCAGAGCCAGATGCATGGCCATGGCGGCAGCATCCGCCGCTATGGCACGGACGATTTGCGACGGCTGCGCTTTATTCGCTCTGCCGCGACAGCGGGCTTTACGCTGGAGGAGATCGGCGAGTTGATCGCTCTGGACAGCACGCTGGACCGGGCGCGGGCCCGCAGCATGGCCCAGACCCGCATCGCCGCGCTGGAGCAGAACATCGCGGAACTGACGGCGGCGCGCGATGCGCTCTCCCGTCTGGCGCAGGATTGCGCCCATGGCGACGAAGGCCCCTGCCCAATCATCGAGGCTTTCGAGACCACCGCCTGCCATACAGCGCTTGGTCAAGGCGCAGAGCTTTGATATCCAAGCACTTCAACAGGAGCGGATGAGAACCATGATGGCAAAGCTATGGCGGGTGACAATGATGCTGGCGGCATTGAGCGCGGCGGGCACAGCCATGGCCAAGCCGGGCGTGCTGACCTCGATCAACTGGCCCAATTCGCCATGGCGCTTCACCGCCACGCAAGGCGCCGACGTGCCCGATCCGGTGATGGACGGCGACCCTATCCCCGGCCCGATCCACCTGTGCCTCAGCAAGGATGGCGGGCATAGCTGCTCGCCCGCCCTGCCCAATCTGCTGGCCTTGTCGCACGGGCTCGACGACACCTATGCCGAGGCGCACAATCTCAACGATGCGCGCATCGTCTACCCGCGTGAGGGCAGTCCGCTGCTGCTGGTCGGCGTCTCCAGCATCCATGCCGTCAACAACGACCAGCGCGTGGGCTTTGCCGCCCTCACGTATGACAAGGCGAAGGGCGATTTTACCCTGGCCTATCGCGCGCAGACCGGGCGGAACAACAATCAGGAAATCCGCTATATGGAGAGCGGCCCGCTGCGCGGCGCGATCATCTGGGCCGAACCGACCAGCAACGCGCCTTTCGGCTTCTGGATCACCGTCAGCAAGCCGGGCGCGAATGGCGTCTATACGCAGGCTCTGCGCTATCGCAGCGCAACCCGCTATGGCGACGGCAATCCGCTGGCGGCGATCGATTCCGACATGCCCAACATCATGCAGCAGCTGGGCCTGTGGCATCCGGGCATGAAGCTGCCCGTGCCCAATGCCAAATGCACCAATCCCCATCTGAAGGCGGGGGCGCTGTGGTGCTGATGTTTTGAGACAACCCCGCCGTCACTGCGGCGGGGCCATCTCCACGATATCCTCGAAACTGCGCACCTTGTGATGGGTGCTCACGTCATCATCGCCGCCAAGATCATCCCTGACCTTCTTGATTTCATACATGATCCGGTCGGCGGCATTGATCACATCCTCGACCGAGGCCTTCGTCCCCGGCATCAACACCACCGCCCCTGAACTCACCCCCACCCGCCAGTCGGTATGGGCGATGCGCAAGGCAATCGCATCGTTGAGGCGACGCAGAATGCCGTCGACATCCTCCATCCCCGCGCCGGGCAGCAGCAGCACGAATTCATCGCCCGCGATGCGATAGAGCGTATCGCCGCCACGGATCGCACCCTGAATGCCGCGTGCCACCTCGACCAGACAGGCATCGCCCACCGCATGGCCCAGCCGGTCATTGACCTGCTTGAAATGATCGAGATCGAGATAGGCCACCGCCAGACTGCGCGGCGCATCGGGCAAGCCGCCCATCTCGGTCGCCAGCCGCTGCAGCATCGCGCGTCGGTTGGGCAGGCCGGTCAGCGCATCGCGCAGCGCGAGGTTTTCGGCCTCCTTGCGCTGGGAAATATCCTCCACCACGGCGAGGAAAAAGTCGGGCGTGCCATCCTCCAACCGCACCAGCGAGACGGTCAGATAGGTCCAGACCGCACCGCCATCGGGCAGCAGATAGCGCTTTTCGAGCTGATAGTGATCGATCTCGCCCGCCGTCAGCGCGGCAAGCTGCTCCAGATCGAGCGCGAGATCGTCGGGATGGGTGATGTCCTGAAAGGTCAGCTGGCAAAGTTCCTCGGCGCTGCGCCCGGTCACCACGCAGAACCGCTTGTTCACACGCAGAAAGCGGCCATCCGTGCCGACATGCACCATGCCGACCGCCGCCTGATCGAAGGTCGCCTCGAAACGGCGGGCCAGCTTCTTGTGGCTTTGCGCGATCTCGATCTGGGCGGCGCTGGCGATGCCGCAGGCGATGGGGGCAACCAGCAGCCCGGCCACCATCATATCGTCCTGACCGAAGGCTTCGGGCTGGCTGGAAAACACCTTGAGCACGCCGACATGCTCGCCCTGAAAGGGGATCGGCACCACCACCATCGAGCGGACATGGGTGGCCCGGCAGGCCTCGCGGTTGACGCGGTTGTCGCTCTCGCTGTCATGGCAGAGCAGCGCCTCGCCGCTCAGCAGGCAGGTGCCCGACAGGCTGCCCGCCAGCGGCATGCGCAGCCCAATACGGTCGCGCAGCATGGCGCCGCTGGCCGCGCGATAGACGATCTCCTCGCCGTCGCGCATTTCGATGACGGCGCCGCTGGCTTGCGGCATCGCCACAAAGACCGCTTTTACCACCGCCTGAAACACCGCCTCGATCTGGCCCGCCGCCGCGATGATCGCGCCATGGGCATCAAGCAGGCGATGGATCTGATCCTGCCAGTCCTTCACGTCTTTCCTCCCATCCCTCCATCCGCGGCAATGCACCCAAGTGGTTAAAACCAATCAAGAGACTATGATTAACGGGCCTGTGGGCTGCGGCTTTGGGCCTCTTGCCAGCGCTTCGGCAATATCCCACAGCAGCAGGGATCAGCGAACAGAAGGACGATGCGGGATCGATGTGGCTGGAACGCAGAACCCCTGAAAAGCCGAAGGATTTCGACGCGCGCAGCCCCGGCGATGTCGATTACGGGCGGGTGGTGCATTCCGCCTCGTTCCGGCGGCTGCAAGGCAAGACGCAGATCCTCAATCTGGGCGACAGCGATTTCTACCGCACCCGCCTCACCCATTCGCTGGAGGTGGCGCAGATCGCGGGCGGGCTGATCAAGCAGTTGCGCCACAATGAGCCCGGCCACCCCGCGCTGGAGCATCTGCCCGATCACGCGCTGATCCAGGCCATCGCCTGCACACATGATCTGGGCCACCCGCCCTTCGGCCATGGCGGCGAGGTGGCGCTGAACTATTGCATGCGGGACAATGGCGGTTTCGAGGGCAATGGGCAGACATTGCGCATCCTTTCAAGGCTGGAGAAGTTCTCGGCGCAGCATGGTTCGAATTTGACGCGCGAGACGCTGCTGGGCGTGCTGAAATATCCGGTGAGCTATGGGGCGGTCGCCAATCCTGCCCTGCGCCCGGCGATGCTGGCCGACACCAGCGGCACGCCTCTGCTCGACCGCCATGCCTCGGTGCCGCCCAAATCCTATCTCGATGGCGAGAGCGATGTGGTGGATTGGGTGCTCTCGCCGCTGGGCGACAGCGATCGCGAACGCTTCACCAGCTTCGACATGCGTGAGGGCAAGCATGGCCGCGCGCGGCACAAATCGCTGGCCTGCTCGATCATGGATCTGGCCGATGACATCAGCTTCGGCATCCATGATATGGAGGATGCGCTGGCGCTGAAGCTGGTGGATGCCGCGCAATTCCACCGCCATCTTCCCGCCGAGCGTTGCAAGGGCCTGCTCGATTACCTCGCCCAGCAATATCCGGGCGAATATGGCAATGATGTGCATGGCGAACTGGCCAAAAGGCTGTTCGGCGATGGCGGCAAGCGCAAGCACCAGATCAACCGTATCCTCAATTTCGTGATCCCACAGGTCTGTTTCGCGCAGGATGACGCTTTCGACGAACCGCGCCTGCGCTATCGCGCCAGCCTACCCAAACCCGTCGCCGAGTTTCTGGATGGCGTGAAGCACTTCGTCTATCAGACGGTGATCCGCAGCCCCAGCGTCCAGCATCTGGAGTTCAAGGGCCAGCAGATGGTCATCGCCGTCTTCGAAGTGATGAAGTCGGAGCCCGGCGCCTTCCTGCCCATCGACATTCAGGCCAAGCTGGATAGTGCCCCGGACCCGCTGCGCATCATCTGCGACTATGTTTCGGGCATGACCGACGCTCATCTGCTGCGCACCTATGAGCGGCTGTTCGCCCCGCGCATGGGTTCGGTCTTCGACAAATTATAGGGCATTACATTGCCGCATAGGGCGAAAACCGCGCCATGCGGATCGCCCCATGGAAGTGATCCACGCCGTTCAAACGCGCCCCGACAGAACACCGCCCCGGCCCCTGAGGTGCGAAGGGCAGCGGGGTTTCCATCTGCAACTCGCCATTGACGAAGCTGCGGTAATGCTGGCCGTCGAAGCTCTGGGCGACATGATACCACTGTCCCAGCGGATAGCGGCGGCTCGGCACGATCAGCGTCTGCTTGTAGCCCGGCCCGGTGGCGAAAGCGTCGAGATACCATTGCCCATCGGCCACGCGCAGTTCGAACAGCATCCGCGTGGTGCTGGCGCCGGGCGCCGCGGCGGGGTCGAGAATGCTTTCCAGATGAAACCAGCGCTGAGCAAAGGCGCCGCCATCGGGGCGGAACTGGGCCTCGAAGGTGAAGGTCTTCGCGCCTGCCAGCGGATGGTTGTCGATCATCAGGGCATCATGCGCGCCGTCGAAGGCCAAGGCCGGGCCCCATGGGCTGGTGGTTAGGCCTGGTTGCCCCATCACCTTGACCGCATGGCCGCCGATGCGTTCCAGATTGTCGAAATGCCATTCGCTCGGCGCGCCGGCGGCCAGAACACCCTTGGGCATCAGACCCAGAGCAGCACCACCCAACATCACCGCGCGACGGTTCACCAGCACATCGTCTCTCCCTGACGCCCTGTGCGGCGTCCGGGCGCACCATTCACCGATTGTCTCACGATGGCAACCCGTCAGCTCTACTGCTTTTGCGCCGCGAGAATCGCCGTCACCAGATCGCGCGCGCCGCCCGGCGTCAGATGCGAATGGTCGAAGTGGATCGGCGCCCCGTCACTCGCCAGCATGCGGCATTGGCCCTCAGAACATTCCAGCGCGGTGGCCGACACGAAGGTCACGCCCTTGCCCTGCATCGCCTGCGTCATCTCTTTGTCGAGCGCCATGCGGTCCATCAGGCGATGCGCCGCCAGCGGATCGGCGCCGCCCCGGTCCGCCTTCTCCCACGCATGGCCCAGCAGCGAGGGCATGTCGGCATCATACTCCACCATCGGTCCCACCACAGTCACATGGGCGCCTTCGCTCTGAAGCGTGCGGATCGTGGCCAGCAGTTGCGGGATCTCATTGGGAGCCCAGCGCCCGGCCAGAATGACCTCATCCACGCGATGCGCCGCCGCCAGAGCAAAGCCACGCGCATGGATGCGGCGGCAACGCGGCAGGCCCGGCCCCTCGATCAGCGGGCGGCATCCCGCTGCTGTCACCTGAAGCAGTTGCGTCGACACGGGACTTTTCGCCAGGGCCTCACGCAAGGCTTGCGAGAGCTGGGCGGCATGACTGTCGCCCACCAGCATCACATGGCGGGCCCCGGCCTGAGGGGTGATGCAGGCCAGATGATCGGCCCGATTGTCCGACGAGCCATCGGTGGGCAGGATAAAGCAGTGGCCGGTGCTGAACTGGCTCAAACCCGCCGGGGTCTTGTCCCAGTCCAGATAGCTGACGATGCGGCGAACATCCGGCGAGATAGGGCGGATATGCTCTGAGTTGGCGACCACAGCCTGCCCCGCCAGCGCCATGCCCACCAGACCGACCACGGCCACACCATGCGGGATCCGGCTCTTGCCATGCCGCCAGCGGCGCAGCGCGGGCTTCTCCACCAGCCAATAGCTGAGCGCTCCGGCCAGCAGGCACAGGGCGAACAGGGTCAGCTTCGCGGGCAGGCTGGCCCATTCCACGCCTTGGTTCATCTCGTAAAAGGCGATGATCGGCCTGTGCCAGAGATAGACCGAATAGGAAATCAGCCCGACCATCCGAAACGGTGCCCATGACAGAATACGCGCCGCCACAGTGTCCGGCCCCAGCGCGATGAGCAGCGCCGCCCCCGCCACCGCAGGCAGCGCCGTGGGTGCGGGGAAGGACCATGTGGCCTTGAGCAGCACGCAGCTGCCGCCAATCGCTGCCAGAGCAGCGAGGCTCAGCCCGTCCCGCAGCTTGCCATCAGCAGGCACCTTCACCGCGCCCAGCGCCACCAGCGCGCCCGCCATCAGCTCCCAGATGCGCGAGGGCAGCAGGAAGAAGGCGCCCGTGCTGTCCACCATCCCCCACGCCCAGCCGCCCAGCAGCGACAGCACCGAGGCGCCGATCACCCAGCGCCGCGCCTCACCGATCGGGCGGCGGACCAGCACCGCCAGCACCAGCGGATAGATGAGGTAAAACTGCTCCTCCACCGCCAGCGACCAAGTATGCACCAGCGGCTTGGCGTCCGAGGCCTGAGCGAAATAATCGGCGGTGAAATAGAAATAGATGTTCGAGGCAAAGGCGCTGGTCGCGGTGACCGACTGCCCCAGATCGCGCAGGCGGATCGGCCACATGGTGAGCAGCGCCACACTCAGCATCACCGCCATCATCACCGCCAGCGCGGGCAGGATGCGCACGATGCGGCGGCGATAGAAGCCCATCAGGGTGAAGCGGCCCTCGGCCATTTCGCGCCCGATGATCGCGGTGATCAGATAGCCCGAGATGACGAAAAAGACGTCGACCCCGACAAAGCCGCCCCGCAGCCCCGGCAACCCACAATGCAGGAACAGAATCGGCAGAATGGCGATGGCACGCAGGCCGTCGATATCGCCACGATGGGCCAGTGGCGCTGTAATGGCTCGATCCATGGCGTTTGGTTATAGCGATTGCTGCGTTGCGGCAATCGCTTTTAGGCGTATTCCCTGATTGCCTCACCCGGCCTGCCTGCCCTCACACGCCTCTTTGGTCCTGGCGTCCAGATCCTCGCCCGCGCCGACATAGAGGAAAAGCTGCTCCGGCTGCCGGCTGGCGATATAGGCGGTGAAGCCTTGCGCATTGGTGGTCCCCTCATGATGGCGGGGCGGGGTGGAGCATTCCACCACCACATAATCCATGCCCGCCAGCGGATGATCGCCCATGGGGCCGGTCATGCGGAAATCCTCGCCGAAGGGCCCCTCGCCGATCCTTTCGCGCAGGCGCCAGTCCTCGGGCTTCACCCTGAAGGGCAGCGCGATGACGGGGGTGCGTCCCCGCGCGTCGGTGACGCCCTGATAGACCTTCTTGGCATCGGCCACGAAAGGCAGGCCGGGGCCATGCTTGCTCTGGGTGCTGAGCGCGAAGGGCTTGTCCGTTTCGAGCTTGCCCCGGGCATCGCGCAGTTCGAACTGATAGAGATAGCGCCCGGAGCCCAGCTGCGCCGGTCCGGCGGGGCGCAGATTGACCGGGCCAGCGGTCGAGGCATCGCGATCCGTCGCGCAGCCTGCCGCCGCCATGCTGGCCACGGCAAGGCAAATATATGCAAAAGCCTTCAACGCATCGCCCTTTCGCCTGTCCTGGATCGCGCGGGTTTTGATAAAGGATTGATCCGCAGGCTCCAGTGCAAAAATCGGTGTCATCAGGGTCTTTCGGCGCGGCTCACCTCTTCATGGCGCTTTGTGCTCTTGCGGCGCGGAGGCATCGCGAATAGCCCATGCCTTGTTCGCCCCGATCAGGATCATATCATGACCATCAAGCGTTTTGCTGTCCACGCCATGCTTCCGGCCTTGCTGGTGTTCGCGGTGACGGGCGGCACGGCAGAGGCCGCGCCCATCCCGAAAGGCTGCGATTTTCTGAAAGGCCTGCTGGACAAAGCCGTGACCCCGCAGAGCAAGGTCGAGATGGTCGAGGGCGGGTGCCATATCACCGATGTGCAGATCAAGATGGGCACTTATCAGTCCTGGATGATCGCGGATCTGACCGTGGCAGGGCTGGAAGGATGGGATCGCACATCCGCGCGCCTGCCCAACCATATCAAGCTGGCGGCCCGAGGGATTCGCTTTTTCCCGCAGATCGGCAATTCGCACACCCGCTATCAGCTCGCCCTGACGCAAAAGCCTTTCGATGTGCGGCTCGATGCGGGTTTCGATCTGGCCAGCCGGCAGGTGTTTATCCATGAACTGGCACTGGAAAGCCCATGGATCGGCCATATCGGCTTTGAGGTGGAGGCCAGCATCGCGCCTGACGAGGCGGGCGCGCCCGAGCAGCCCTCGCTGCGCGATATGAAGGGCGGCTTGCGGATTTCGCACACGCGGCTCGTGCTGGACAACCGCACGCTGTTCGAAAGCATGCTGATGCCGATGGTCATCGCGATGATCCCGCCCGATGACGACCCCGCCGAGGTCATTCCCAAATGGCAGAAAAAGGCCGAAGCAAGCCTGCGCACACTGCCCGATAGCCTGATCGATGCCGCCAGCCGCGATGCGCTGATTCGCTTCACCCGCGATTTTCCGCATCCCACGGGCCATTTCGACCTCGATGTCCGCCTGCTCAAGCCGGTGGGGCTGGGCGAACTCAAGCCGGGCAAGAAGGGGGATAATCCGTTGAAAGGCGCAAAACTGACCGCCGTTTACGACACGCCCGCCACATCCGCACAGCCGGCGCCCGGCCCGCGGTAATCGCATTTGGCGCAAAGTCTGATCGATTTTTCGCAATTGCAGCAAAAGGCACGTTCTGCGAAAAGGGCGCTGCCTTTCAGGCATCCTCTCCCAAAACTTCCAAAGGCTGGTCTTCGGACCGGCCTTTTTTTCGCGCCACGCAGCCTCGATCGCTCAGGCGATGATATCGATGTACAACCCTGCCCCGTTGAAGAAGCGCTTGCCCTCCTGATAGCCATCGAGCGAGGCCGTGGGCGAAAACGCCTCCAGCGCCTTTTCGATGGCCTGCAGGGTGGGGGAAGATGCGGCCTTCAGCGCCTCTGCCACGGTTTGCGCGGCCTTGGTCTGCGTGTCGCTGTCGGGCACTGCCGCGCCGCTCTGCTGCTGCAGCCGCGCCGTGCCCGAAATGCTGATCGAGAGATGGCTGCCCATCACCACATTGGAAACGTCCATCATGCGCCCCTTCAAGTCAGGTCGCGCCTCAGAACGGCCCGGCAGTCGATCTTTTGAGGCGATCCTGTTGTATCAGCGACGAAACGTGCCGAAGCATCGGACGAAATGCGGCGCCCTTGCCCCATCCGGCGCCTGTTGCGCATGACGGCGGCGCAACTATACAGATGGCGATGAGCAGCACGATCCTTGCCCTCACCTTGGCCATGGCCGCCGCGCAACCCGCCACCGGGCAGGATGAGCTCAACGATGTCTACATCGGCACGATCCATATCCGGAAGGACGCCGCCGTGCTTGCCCGCTGCGATCTGGGCAACACGCTCTATGTGCTGCGCGATGCTGCCGGGCACCATAGGGTGCGCGATCTGGTGCAGGCGCACAAACCCGCCGATCAGCCGATCTATGGCGAGGTGATCGCCAGCTATCAGGAGCGCGACGGCACCAACATCCTGACCGTCGCCGACATCCAGTCGCGCAAGATGGGCAAGGATTGCCATCTGACGCCGCCTTCGCTGCCGGTGGCGGAACCCACGGGCGATCAGGCTTTCACCGGGCATTATTACCTTGCGGGCGTGAATGAGGTCGGTTCGGAACTGCTGCTCGGCGCGGATGGGCGGTTCAGCTGGATGATGGCCTATGGCGCGGTCGACAATGAAGCGAAGGGGCGCTGGGCGCGTCAGGGCGACCAGATCGTGCTGACCGCCGACAAGCCCGAACACAACAAGCCGCTCTTCGCGCTGAAACAGGTCACCGGCTGGACCGAGGAGGCCGAAGAGCAGATCCGCGACGAGCGCCGCAATGCGCTGGAGAGCAAGGTCCACGCCGCCTGCCCCTTCTTCGCCGAGGATGCCGCCGCCACCGCAACGATGATGCCCATCTCCGGCGACAAACCCACGCAAGCCATGCTGCAGGCACGCGCCGCCAAGGCTCTGGCCGAGGCCCTCGCCGAGCGCGGCAGGCTGGAGGCCTTGGCGCAGAAGGTCATGGCGCTGCCCGATCCCTCCACCCAGAAGGAAGCGGCGCAAACCGCGCTTTTCGCATGGATCGCCGCGCATGATGCCGCCGACAATGCCGCATTTGAGGCCCGCCTGCCCAAGCCCGAGATCGCCGAGCCCAAACTGCCCGCAGCCTGCACCCTGCCCTCGTCGGACGATGCGCCGCCGCCCGTCGGTGGCAGGGCGGTGCTGGTCGATGATGGCGCGGGCGACGGAATTAGGGGCGTGGCGGTGCAGATGGTGTTGGCCAACGGAAAGCGCGAGGGGTTGCTCACCAACCGGCGCGGCTATGGCTGGCTGGCCAATGATACGGAGCCGGGTGCGGTGAAAGCGCTGATCCTGAAGCTGGGCGACCATGAGCAGACGATCGATGTCACGCCGATCGACAAGGGGGTGATCGCCGT
>Ga0116227_10009506_pt1 | contig 17606 bp, 18 predicted proteins | sample S1TSphgellanicum_FD_89693 | JGI IMG/M metagenome (GOLD analysis project Ga0116227, IMG submission 89693) | Host-associated microbial communities from peat moss isolated from Minnesota, USA - S1T2_Fb - Sphagnum magellanicum MG | ecosystem: Host-associated > Plants > Peat moss > Unclassified... | reverse complement strand
GCAGCTTCCATGGAAAAGGGATCAAGCCAGCCGAGCCGATTCCAATAGGTCACATGAAAGGCAAGCGGCAGGATATCGCGCCTTTGCTGCGCCAGATGTGTCAGATAGCGGTCGGCAGGCGGGCACGACGAACAGCCCTCGGATGTGAAAAGCTCGACGACGATGGGACGCTGCGCTGCCAATCCGGCTACGGAGGTCAATCCCAAGAACAGCCCCAAAAATATAATGCGTGACAGCATAAGCCTGCTCCAAAAAGCCCTTCAAGCCTCTTCGCGCATTGAGGGCATGATGTTACCTAAAAAGCCAACATCAATCCGCGAGATGCCATCCTGGAAGCAGCAACGATGAACAACACCGATATCGAAGAGATGTTTCGGGCTTTGGGACCGGTCACCATCAAACGGATGTTTGGCGGCAAGGGCATCTATCACAACGGTAAAATCGTCGCCGTCGAGGTGCGTGACGAGATGTTGCTGAAAGCCGATGAGACCACCGGGCCGGTTTTCGAGGCAGCGGGTGCGAAGCGCTGGGCCTATGAAGGCAAAAAGGGCAAACCGATCTACATGCCTTACTGGTCGATCCCAGAGGATGCGTTCGATGACCCAGACATTATGGCACGCTGGGTGAGGCTGGCTTACGAGGCCGCGCTGCGGGCCAAATGAACTTTCAGATGGCAGGCAGATGCGTCTTGGTTTGATGCCGCCACACATACCAGCATAGAAGCGCCACCGGCGCGCCGATCAACGAAGTCATAACGAAGAACCACTCGAAGCCAGTGCGTTCGATAATGAAGCCGGAGGCCGCGGCCAGGATGCTGCCGGGCAGGGCGCAGAGCGAGGTCAGCAACGCATATTGGCTCGCAGCAAAATTCGTCCCGCATAATGAGGACATGAACGTAATCAGGATGATCGACGCGAAGGCATAGGCGAAATCATCGATGCTGACGGCTGTTGCAAAGAGCCAGAATTCGCCGCCGCCGTGGTCGCCGTGAACCGCGAGATAGGCGAGGCTGAGATGCGATGCTGAGGCAAAGATGGTTCCCGCCAGCAAGCTTTCCATCAAGCCGATGCGCTTGACCACATAGCTCGCGAGAAATGTGCCGCCGAGCGCCACCCAGAAACCGAAGAGTTTCGTCACCGTCGCGATATCGGAATTCGAATAATGCAGGCTTTTGAAGAGCGGCACGGCCATCGCGCTCGAAATATAACCTGGCATGCGAAAGCCAGCGACGAGGATCAACACTGGAATGCCCGCTGCACCCAGACGCGAGACGAGTTCGCGGATCGGTTCGAAGATGGTGGTGATGACATCTGGCTGCGCGGTTCGCTGCGCCTTGTCCGAGGGAGGCTCGGGCGCCATGAGGGCAGCGATCATGCCAGGCGTCATCATCGCAGCCATACAGAGATAAGCGGCGCGCCAGCCAAAGGCATCGGCGAGATAAAGCGCGCCCGCGCCCGCGACGAGATTTCCGATGCGCCAGCCGACTTCCGACCATGACGACATCGAAGCCTGCCGCTCGACCGGTGCGACAGTAATGCGCCAGCCATCGATCACGATATCCTGCGTTGCGCCGGCAAAACCCAGCGCAAGCGAGAAGAGGATCGTCCATTCGAGCCAATGCGCGGGATCGCCAAAAGCGACACCTGCGAGCGCGAGCATCACGCCGATTTGCGAAACAATGATCCAGCCGCGCCTGCGCCCCAGCAGCTTGCTGAAGAAGGGCGCATCGTAGCGGTCAAGAAATGGCGCCCAAAGGAATTTGAACTTATAGGCGAGCGTCAATTCGCTCATCAGGCCAAGGATGGAGATTGGCACCTTGGCCTCTGAGAGCCATGCTGATTGCGTCACATAGACGAGCAGAAACGGAATGCCGGAACTGAAACTGAGGCCGAGCATTGCGGCGATCCGGCGATCCGAGACAAGCTGGCGCATATAGCCTAGCTGACTCTGTTCCGCATGTGTTTCCGGATTTTGCATGCGGTCCGATCTCTCGCGAAATGATGCGCGGCTTTTATCTTTTCGCCGGATCGAAATCAAAAGGCGCCGAGTTGGAAACGCTTTATTCGGCTGCGAGCTTCATGCTTTCGCGGACGCTCGCGCGCAGCGAATCGATCGGCTCATATTTGCCGTCGCGCTTGCAATGCCAGAAGGTCCAGCCGTTGCACGCAGGCAGGCCTTGCGCCAAAGCGCCGATTTTATGGATCGAGCCGATGATGGAATTCAGCGCGAGTGTGCCGTCGGCACGCACAAGCGCGCTGTGGCGGTGTTTGGCATCGGTAAGTGTTTCACCTGGCTTTAAGAGCCCCGCTTCGACGAGCGATGCGAAAGCGATGCGCGGTTCCGATCGTTTCGCCGGTGCCGCTGCTAAGACGTCGGAAGAGAGCGGTGTAACCGATGCGATGCGCGCGCGCGCAGCCTTGGCATAGGTTTCGTCGCGTTCGATTCCGACGAAATTGCGTCCAAGCCTTTTGGCGACGGCGCCCGTCGTGCCTGAGCCGAAAAACGGATCGAGAATCACGTCGCCGGGATTCGACGCACTCAACAGCACGCGGTGCAAAAGTGCTTCGGGCTTTTGCGTCGGATGCGTCTTGCGGCCGGATGATTCTTTGAGGCGCTCGGCGCCAGTGCAGATCGGCAAAAACCAGTCCGAGCGGACCTGGCAATCGTCATTGCCTGCCTTCAGCGTCTCATAATTGAACGTGTAATTTTTAGCGTCCGCGCTTTTCGAAGCCCAGATCATCGTTTCATGCGCATTGGTGAAACGGCGGCCGCGGAAGTTCGGCAGCGGATTGGCTTTGTGCCAAACGATGTCGTTCAAAATCCAGAAGCCGAGATCCTGCAGAATCGTCCCGACCCGGAAAATATTATGGTAGGAGCCGATGACGAAGATGGTCGCGTTTTTCTTCATCACGCGGCGGACGCTGGTCAGCCAGAGACGCGTGAATTCGTCATAATGCGAGAAGCTCGCAAATTTATCCCAGTCGTCATCGACGGCATCGACGACGCTTTGGTCCGGCCTCGATAAGGCGCCTTCAAGCTGAAGATTATAGGGCGGATCGGCGAAGATAAGGTCGATGCATTCGTCGGGAAGTTCATTCAGCTTCGCGACGCAGTCTCCGACGAGAATCTGATTAAGTGGAACGCTCCGCCGCTGACGGACAGCATCGAGAGAGAGCGGCACAAGCGCGGCCGAAGTCCCAGTACGCGTGACCTTAATCTGGGGCTTCGTGCCGGCTGCTCCGGCGCGCGCATGACTCATAAACAACACACCGGCTACGCAACTCAACGTGGTCACATTGCCAAAGCCGGGTAAAAACGGGGTTTAAGATGGTTAAGCCGCGCTGTGTCTTTTTCGAACGGCTTGATTAAAACTTGTTATGTTTTTGCGTTCGGCACCGCATGCAGCCTTGCGCCATCACGTGGCGATCATCCGAAGGGGAGAAAACGTCATCCGGTGAAAGGGCGACGGGCCGTGCCGTGCAATCGCTTCGCGATGCGCCTTCGTGGCATATCCAAAATGCTGGCTGAATCCATATTGCGGATGGTGCGGGCAGAGACGGCGCATCAGCCGGTCACGCGTTACCTTTGCGATGATCGACGCCGCGGCGATCGATACTGAAGAGGCATCGCCTGCGACAATCGTCTCGCCCGCGCAGACAAGCTTGGCAGGAAGATCATTGCCATCGACGAGAACGTAGGATGGCGCGGTCGAGAGGCTGGCGAGCGCGCGGCGCATCGCGGAAAGTGTCGCCTGGCGAATATTGATGCGGTCGATCTCCGCGGCGCTCGAGAAAGCGACCGCGACCGCGACCGCACGTTGCATGATGTCGTCAAACAGCATTTCGCGCACTTCGGACGAAAGCAGCTTGGAGTCGTTGAGCCCTTTTGGCAGGTTGCCGGGATCGAGAATGACGGCCGCGGCAGCAACCGGGCCCGCCAAAGGGCCGCGCCCGGCCTCGTCAATTCCCGCGACAGGCCACAAGCCCTGCGATGCCAAGCGTTTTTCGCGCTTGAAATGCGGTTTGGAGGGTGAGGATGAGGCCTTTAACATCCTCAAACTTTTGGCGTTTCGAGCCGGGCCTGTCAAAAGACGGTTTGGAGTTTTAAACAAAAATTGACAGATGGCCGCGCGCCACGCTTTTAAGCGGCGTGCAAGCACAGATCGCGCAGCGCTTTGGCTAGAGACGGAGAAGATGATGGACGCCGACGAAACGATGGGTTCGCATCAGCCGGATACCGCCGAGAAGCCAAACGCCAATGCCGTGGTGGTTTCGCCGGCCAGCGACACAGATCTCGCGGCCAAGACGGACGCGGAACGCAACGCGGTTTTTACCAATCTCGTCCGCGAAGATGGCGATATTGTCGGGCTGGTCGCCTATTCGATCTACAAGCAAAATAAGGTCGATTGGCTTCACGCCTTCGAAAAGTCGATGGGCCGTGTGCCCGGCGATCTCGAACTCGCATCTTACATCATTGGCGAAAGCACGCCGCGCCGTTTGACGACCTATCGGCATTTGGCGGCGGCCACTTTGAGCGGAAACGGCCCGGAGAGTGGCTCCGATACGGCGTGGCTGAACAATGTGCCGGTGGGCGCACGATCGGCAACACAAAAACAGCGGGGGTTCGGCGGGATCGCGTCGTCCCTCGTGTCCTATGCCGTTCTCGCCGCGGCCATCCTCATCGGGGTTTGGCTAGTCGCGCGCTATGGCCTGCCGGCGGCTCATTCCTGAAGGTTTAAAACAGGCTGAGCTGCTGCTGGGAGCTTCGTCCGGGTGGCGTGAATAAGTCGGTGCGCAGCTTCTTGGTATGACGGGTGAGTCCGAGTTTTTCTGAAGCCGCTTCAAAGCGGCGGCCGATCATCCAGGCATAGGGCCCAGAACCTGTCATGCGCTTGCCCCAAGCCGAGTCGTAGATCTTGCCATCGCGGACGGACCGGACGAGCGATAAGACATGCCGCAATTTGTCAGGGTAATGCGCCATCAGCCATTCGCTGAAGAGGCCGTGAAGTTCGAGCGGCAGCCGCAGCATCACATAACCGGCTTCGCTCGCGCCCATCGCACTTGCGCGTGTGAGTATCGTTTCGATTTCGGCATCGTTGATAGCGGGGATGACAGGCGCGACGAGGACCGCCGCCGGAATCCCTGCTGCCGACAAGTGCCGAAGCGCATCGAGGCGTTTGCCCGGAGCGCTTGCGCGCGGCTCCATCTTGCGGGCCAGGACGGGATCGAGCGTTGTGACTGACATAGCAACCTTGACGAGCCCAAGTTCAGCCATTGGCGCAAGAATATCGAGATCGCGCAGAATGAGCGCCGACTTGGTCACGATTGCGACGGGATGCCGGGCACGCAGCAGCACTTGCAAAAGATCGCGCATGACTTTTTGCTCGCGTTCGATCGGCTGATAGGGATCTGTGTTGGTTCCAATCGCGATGGTTTTCGGCTGATAGCGCGGCGATGACAGCTCTCTTTCAAGCAGTGCCGCGGCGCCCATTTTGGCGTAAAGCTGGGTCTCGAAATCAAGGCCGGGCGAAAGGCCCATATAAGCGTGTGTTGGCCGTGCAAAACAATAAACGCAGCCATGTTCGCAGCCACGATAGGGGTTGATCGAACGGTCGAAGGCGATGTCGGGTGAATCGTTGCGGGTGATGATGTGGCGCGGGCGCTCAATCGTGACATAGGTTTTAAGCGGAGGGAGCTCGTCATTTGTGTCCCAGCCATCGTCTTCGAAATGCCGCGTCAAGGGTTCGAAACGGCCGCTGGCGTTACTCAAGGCGCCACGGCCGCGATGCGGATCGCGTTGGCTTTCCAAGACCTCCGTCCGAAGGTCTGGCTGGTTTAGCGGCTCAAGCTTCGATAGAGCACGTCGCGACGACATGATAAAAATCCGTGGTTCGATATGTATGAGAATGCATATGGTACAAATATGAAACAAAATGGAAACAGTCAATTATTATCCTGTGGAAAACGGGTATTACTCATTCATTTGAGCTAGGTTCGCGAGTGGCGGTAATGCTGTCAGCGGTTGTTTTTTTACCCGACGACTGGGCGCGTCTCGGCCCGTGCGATCCTTTGACGGCTGTGAGCCGAGGCCTGGGCGGATTGGTCGGAGGCGCCGTCGAGGGTCTTATCAAAGACGTCACGATTGCCGGGCCGGTGGGGCTCGATCTTGAGACCATCGCGGATCACGCGGGCTGCGGCCTGGTCGAAGACAAGAGCGAACCCGCCCGTCTTCAAAGCGCTTTGAATCTCGCCAAAGGCCCGAACTGCCTTTTGGTTTGTGCTGGCTTTATCCCTGGGCAAGGATTCATCGAAGAAGTGCGTGATCACCTCGATTTGACGAGCCTGAGGGCAGGACTTTTGCGGGCCGAGCCCGCGACTTGGCCGCAGCGCATCATACCTGCGTTGGCGCCCGTTGCCGCGGCTTTCGCACCCCTCAGCTTATGGCGTTCTCTGCCTTCATCGAGTTTTCTGCGTATGGCCCGCAGCCTTGGCGGCCGCGGTTTGCGGACAACCATGCGCCGGGTTTTTTAGGCTATTGCCCAAACGTATTGCAGGCATCGATCTGGCCTGATTTCAATCCGGTGTTCAGCCATTGTGTTCTCTGTTCGGCTGTTCCGTGGGTAAAGGAATCAGGGACTGCATAACCTTGCGCTGCCTTTTCGAGACGGTCGTCGCCGATGGCTTGTGCCGTGGCGATGGCCTTTTCCACGTCGCCTGCTTGCAGGACATGATACTTGGCATTGGCGTTGAAGGCCCATACGCCTGCGAGGCAATCAGCCTGAAGTTCTGTGCGGACAGATATGGCATTGGATTGCGCCTTGCTGCCTGCGCGCTGCTCCGCCGCCTGAACCTTCGATAAAATTCCAAGCTGATCTTGGATGTGATGGCCGATCTCATGCGCGATCACATAGGCGTAGGCGAAGTCGCCGCCGCCGCCATATTTCGTCTTCATGTCGCGGAAGAAGGATGTGTCGAGATAGACCTTCTTGTCATTCGGGCAATAGAAGGGCCCCATCGCCGCGCGGGCGCCGCCGCAGCCTGAATCTGTCGCGCCATTGAAGAGGACAAGTCTCGGCGGGCTATATTTGACGCCTTTTTGTGCCGGCAAAATATCGGTCCACACATCTTCCGTTTGAGCCAGAATGGCTGCAACGAATTGGCCGATCTGATCCGACGGCGTGCCTGTTGTGCGCGAGTGTGCGGAGGTTTGCGCCTGTTGAGGCCGCTGCATTTGCCCGGAGCCACCATTCAGCATTTCCGCTCCGCCGATCAAGAGCCTCGGATCGATACCGAGCGCCCAGCCGATCAGGCCTAAAACCACGATAGCGCCGAGACCGAGATGACCGGTCCCGATCCCGGTGCCGCCGATCCCGCCGCTATTATCGGCATAGTCTTCGCTGCGCCTGTCCTCGACATTATCCGAGCGGCGATAATCTTCCCATTCCATGGCGGGGACTCCAGGGGCTGTTCGTGCGGGCATCAATATAATATCGAGAGGCATTCGTCATGCGCTGACTGGCGGCGTATCAGCTCAGCTTCTCGAGTTCCTTGGCGATCAGCCGCAGGTCCTGCCAGGCGAGCTTCTTTTGCGCAGGCTGCCGCAGCAAATAAGCAGGATGCAGCATTGCCAGCGCGGGAATGTAGCGGCCGGATGCAATCTCGTAGGACATCCATTTGCCGCGGGCCCGCATGATCCCGTCCTTAATCGCAAGTAAGGTTTGCGCCGATGGGGCGCCAAGGCATACGAGAATCTTTGGATCGACGAGTTCGATCTGCCGCCGTGTGAAGGGCAGGCACGAGGCCGTCTCGACAGGGGTCGGCGTGCGATTGCCAGGGGGCCGCCAAGGAACCACATTGGCGATATAGACCTGTTGACGGTCGAGCCCGATCGCGCCCAGCATTTTATCGAGCAATTGCCCGGCGCGCCCGACAAAAGGCCGTCCGATGCGGTCTTCGTCCGCTCCGGGTGCTTCGCCGACAAACATGATGCCGGCCTCCGGGTTTCCGTCGGAAAAGACAAGCTGGGTCGCGGTCTTTTTCAGTGCGCAGCCTTGAAATGCATCGAGCCGGTCTCGCAGCTCTTCGAGCGTTGTGGCGCCGTCGGCTGCTTCCCGTGCCGACTGGCTCAGCGCATCGCTTGCCGCCGTTTCAGGTTTGAGATTTTGCGGTTCCGCGCGCGAAACACGCGACAGTTTTGCCGGTGTTGGGAGCACAGCCGCCGCATCCACCTGTCTCATCCTAGAAGGCGGATTTGCAGCGGCCAGAGCTTCGGCGAATCTGTCGTGCGGGGCTTCGTCGATGGCAATATCGACACCCATGTCGGCATACCAGCGCAAGAGGCTTGCGAGAGCGTCGGAGTTCAGCGATCCCTCATCGGCGTCTTGCGGCATGACCTTCTCTAGGCTCTAAGCGGCAAAGGGAGCCAAAGCTCATCCTCCGGCAATTGATCGGAGGGTCCCCAGCAATAATGCCCGTCGGCACGATAGGTCAGCACATTGCCTGACGGCGTGAAGAGCAGCCATTGCTCTTCATTCTTCTCGTCTCCGTAGGGCCAGGTTTCAAGCGTCGTCCCAAGGTCAAATCGGAAAAGCGATTTGCCGGAAGAAGCATCGACTTCAACTGACATCAATTGCTGACCGTCCATCAGTTTGGCGGCCTCATTGATTTCTATATCGCTCGATAAGTCGACGCATTGCTGTATGCCGTTATCGCAACAGCGCCAGTGGCAAATGTAAACCCATAGATTCCAGGTGCCGTGGACGACAATACGCCGCCGCTGAAGCAGCTTCCTTATTTTGGGATTATCCGTCGAGGGGCTGGAAACCGGTTCGCGTATCAAAAGATATGGGGCACCGAACTCAAAGGTCAGCATACTGCCTTGGCCTTTTTGCACGCCCCAGCAAGGTAATCCGATAAGGGGTGCAAAGGAACTTCCGACGGGATCGGCCTGATCGAAGAGAGCTGAAAAATCATCCATGCCCAATCATGGCCCGAACGGCTCAAATGATCAATCTGACGAAGGCCGCTTGGATGTGTTTTGGGAAGGGGGTTATGGCGATTTTTGCTAATTCACCAGCACGGAGCTGCCGCATGAGACACCGGTCACCCAGGTGGTCGCCGTACCGACACTAATGCCAAGACTCGTAAGGACTGAAGCCAAAAGCTGGTCGATCGGGTTCGATGCATTCACGACAGTCGTCGTTACAAGGCTTTGGAGGCTAGGCGGCACACCGACTCCGAGGCCCACCACATTCGCGTTAACTTGCAAATTGCCGATCAGGCTTGTGACGAGCTGCGCCAAATAATCCGTGGTCGAGGTTTGCTTCGCGGTCCCTTGCAGAATATCGGAATAGGTGAAGGTCACCGATGTCGGATTGAGATTGCTGAGCGAGGCATGCGCGTAGCCGGTCACATTTGCAAGGCTTGAAAAGGTGAACATCGTCGCTGGACTTGGTGTGAGCGGGGTACTCAAATCGCCGAAGTTTGTGGTCGAAACAACACCAATCCAGGCATTGGTGAGAGCTGGCGTCACTGCGAGTGTCACCGTTGAACTCGCTATATTGCCTGGCGTGCATTGCACCGAGGATATTTGAGCGGTACCAGGCGCGATTTCAAGATAAATCGGCACATTGACGAGTGCGGTCTGCCCGGCTGCGACAAGCTGAACGTTCAGAAGCAAGCGGGTTTGCGATGTCCGCACCATTGAGCCTTGCGGGCCTACGTCAGTCAAGCTGGTGCCGACAGGCGGCTGGCCAATTTCAAATATCAAGCTGGCGGCGGCGATTCCTGGAATATTGACCGCGAGATTTGTCTGGACCTGATAGATGCCATTCGAAAGCTGCGCAACTAGCGATACAAGATTGAACGCCGATATCGTGGCATTCAGCGGGGACGACCCTATTGGCGTTTGCCAATAGGGACCAAAGGATACGATTGGCGCTATCGTCATCGTGGCAAAACGGTTTTGTGCCGCTGCGATCTGAGATAATGCCGAAATGGCCGCCGAGTTGATACCAGATGTGGCTTTGGCGGTGTCTACAATCGCGTTCAGAATGGTGCCCAACTGCAGATTGGTATTGGCGACCTGATTGTAGGTAACCGCGGTCAAACTGGCCCGTGCTGCGAGAGCGTTCGAAAAAGAAAAAAGATTTATGTTTGTAGAGAGGAGATTTTGATAATCATCGGCCGATAACGAGAGATTGCCGCCGATCAAACTTCCCAAGATGGAGTTAAGAATGCCGCTATTTATGTTGACGACACCAGAACCTATCGAAAACGAAGCGAAGTTTGTTTGTGCCGCGACCGCCTTGGCACCGATATTCACATAGCGTGAATTTGTATTCGCTTGGCTCTGTGCCGCGGCATTGGCGGCACCCGCGCCGAAAATTGTCCCGAAGAACATCGGAGCTTGCGTTTGCGTTGTAATGCGCACCGCGTTGACGTTGGCTCCACTCTGGACGGTGAAACGCTGCGAAGGCGCGATGGTGGGATCGGATGTGTAGACGCCCGGTTCGAGCTTTGTGAGCGTCGCGGGTCCATAGCCGTTTTGACCGAGGGTCGCTATGGCCGCGTTTTGTGCGTTACCGAGATCCGCCGCCGCTGCGAGAGCTGCGAGATCTGTCGAACCCTGAAGCCGTCTTTTCCCATAATAGAAACTGCCGCCATCGACCGCCAGTGCTGCGAAACCCATCACCATAAAGATTGTTAGGCCGAAGAGAATAGCGGTGTTGGCGCGGTTATCCCGGTAAAAGTTGAGGTTCAGCTTGAAGCGCGGCACGAAACTCTCCCATTTCGATCAGTAGCCACCTCGTTGAATGGCTGCGCTCCGCACGATGTGCGGCGGCGGTAGAGGAAGAAGGCTGGTAACGCTATAGATGAACGATCCCGACATGTCGTAGCTGAGGGAAACTTGATAGGTCGGAGCTGTGGTTCCGGTCGTGCCGGACGTCATGGTCAGCCGTTGTGCGTTTAAAAAGGGGTAGGCGCTCGTATTATTCGAAATATAAGCTTGGGCGAGCTGATTTCTTTCCGTATCGTTCAATCCTGCGACGGAGGCGCGGACAGCTTCCGAAGCAAGTTGCTGAATTCCATTCAAAGTGATGTAGATCGATGCGTAAACAGAAAGACCAAAAATAAGAAGTAAAAAACACGGTATAATCAATGCGAATTCGACAGCTGCGCTGCCGGTACTTTGCTTGTATATTTTGGTTGTAATTGATCTTATCTGGATCATTTTTCTAAACTTTATGTATCTGGTATATTTTTATGTTGTATGCGTTTATGTTTATGAGTTATCACTTGAGTAGTTTTTATATAAACTGCTTATAAATATTGCGATGCATAAAAGCCTAAACAATGCAATATAACTGACGTTAAGTCATGTCATAATACTGCTACTATTAGCTCATTCACTGAGTACTTGTCGTCTTATGTGAGACGAAAAAAAATTTACAGAAAGTAAACAGTCCTTCTCGGGCGCATGAATTTTTCTATTCACGTTTTCTTGAAGAAAGCACCAAAACCATTTTTATAGAGGTGGTTCCGGCCGCGCTGAGTGATTAAGACCAAGGCCTGAAAGAGGACTTGGAATGATTGAGACGCGTCCAAATCTGCCGCCGCGCGAAAGTATGGACTTCGATGTTGTGATCGTTGGCGCGGGGCCCGCGGGCCTTGCCGCTGCCATCCGCTTGAAGCAGCTCGCGCCCGATTGCACCGTCGTTGTGGTCGAGAAAGGCTCCGAGCTAAGCGCCCATATTCTGTCCGGCGCTGTCATCGATCCTGTTGGTCTCGACGCTCTTTTGCCAGATTGGCGCGAAGATAAAACCTGTCCGCTCAAGACTAAGGTTACGGACGACCGGTTTTATATTTTAGGCTCCTCGTGGAGCTTACGCTTGCCGCATCTCCTTCTGCCAAAGATGATGAGCAACACGGGTACTTACGTCGGCTCATTGGGCGACCTCGTGCGCTGGCTGGGCGAGCGTGCGGAAGGACTCGGTGCCGATATCTATCCAGGCTTCGCAGCTGTGGAAGTCCTCTACGGCGAAGCGGGTGAAGTGCGTGGCATTGCAACAGGCGACATGGGCGTGGCGCGCGACGGCCATCTCAAGGATTCGTTTACGCGCGGCATGGAGCTTCGCGGTAAATACACGCTTTTTGCCGAAGGCGCACGCGGTTCGTTGACGAAGGGGCTGTTGTCGAGATTTGGCCTCGAGCAAAACCGTGAGCCGCAAAAATACGGGATTGGTCTCAAAGAACTTTGGCACATAGATAAAGCAAAGCACAAGCCAGGACTCGTTCAGCATAGTTTTGGTTGGCCGCTCGATGCAAAGACAGGCGGCGGTTCGTTTCTCTATCATTTCGGCGAGGGCTTGGTTTCGGTCGGCTTCGTGGTGCACTTGAATTATGCGAACCCGACGCTCTCACCCTTCGATGAGTTTCAGCGCTTCAAGACACATCCTCTGATCGCACCGGCCTTGGAGGGCGGAACACGGCTGTCTTATGGTGCGCGTGCGATCACCGAAGGCGGCTGGCAATCGGTGCCGAAATTGAGTTTTCCGGGCGGTGCCCTGATCGGCTGTGCGGCTGGTTTCGTCAATGTGCCGCGTATCAAGGGGTCGCATAATGCAATTCTCTCCGGAATGCTCGCCGCCGAACATACGGCTGAAGCCTTGAAGGCTGGCCGCGCGCATGACGAAATCGAAGCGTACGAAAGTGCCTGGCGCACATCGGCTATTGGCCGCGACCTTTATGATGTCCGTAACGTCAAGCCGCTGTGGTCGAAGTTCGGCACCTATCTCGGCATCGCCCTTGGCGGTCTCGATATGTGGACCAATGCGCTCTTTGGTTTTTCTTTCTTCGGAACGCTCAAGCACGGTAAGCCGGATCATGCGTGTCTGACGCCACTTAAGGACACGCGGCCTTTGGCTTATCCCAAACCCAAAACCCAGATCAGTTTCGACAAGCTGTCATCGGTTTTCATCTCGAACACGGTTCACGAAGAAGACCAGCCGGTACATCTGCGCTTGAAGGATCCTGCCGTGCCGCTCACCGTCAATCTGCCGCTCTACGGTGAACCGGCGCAGCTTTATTGCCCGGCTGGCGTCTATGAGGTGCTTTACGGCAACGAAGCCGCTCAGACCGATCCGCGTTTCGTCATCAATGCGCAGAACTGCGTCCATTGCAAAACCTGCGATATTAAAGATCCGTCGCAGAATATCGACTGGGTGCCGCCGGAGGGGGCTGGCGGACCGAGCTATCGCGGGATGTAGTTTTAGCGTGGCGCAGCGGCGCGCCTCAGACGATCGTTGATCGCTTCGCCGAGCCCATGATGCGGGATAGGCGCCACGGCTATGACCGGTTTTCCCAGCTGATCGAGCCGATGCAGATAATCGAAAAGATGCGCGGCGGCCTCGATGAGATCGCCGCGCGGCGAAAGATCGAACACCTCAGCTGCCGGAGCAAACCTGCCGCCGAAGTCCAAACCGCTTTCCTGCGGTTCGCGCGTCAGCGCATCGAGGCGTAATTGCGCGTGCGGCGCATAATGCGACGCCATCATCCCGGGAGCGATGAGCGGTGCTGCGTGAGAAGAGCCCGCAGCCACCCGGTCTTCGAGAGGCCGTTTGAGGACAGTCTCGATATCCTGGCGTGTAAGCCCGCCAGGACGCAACAGACGCGGGCCTTCATCGAGGCAAGCTATAATCGTCGATTCCACACCGACTGATGCCGGACCGCCATCGAGAATGAGATCGATGGCTCCGTTCAGGTCTTCAAAAACATGCGCCGCGGTGACAGGGCTCATACGCCCCGACCGATTGGCCGATGGTGCCGCAAGCGGCCGTCCGAAGGTTTCGATAAGCGCACGTGCTATTGGATGACGCGGAATGCGCAAGGCTACGGAATTGAGACCGGCGCGCGCGAGGGCGCACACGCTGGCGCTTGTCGCTAGAGGCAAAACCAGGGTGAGGGGGCCAGGCCAAAAGGCCTCTGCCAGCATCGACGCTTCTGTCGAAAAAAGCCCCTGCAAGGCCGCTGCTTCGAGATTGGCCACATGAGCGATCAGAGGATTGAACGCAGGGCGTCCCTTCGCGGCATAAATGCGGGCGACGGCCTCAGCGGAGGTTGCGTCGGCCCCCAGCCCGTACACGGTCTCGGTCGGGAAAGCGACTGTTCCGCCGCCCTGTAAAATGCGCGCTGCATCCGCGAGAACGGCCACGAAATCCTGATCGTCCGATGTGAGGCGTGCGATGCGCGTCATTGAACTCGAATGAATGAAACCGGGCAAAAGGCTTATAAGCCGTTCTGTCTTTGGCGTGCGGTGGTACGTTCCCGGTATATCGCTTTTCGCGATTGAGGCGGTTAGCCGGTTCTGCGCAATGGCCGTTTCAGAAGCCGGTTGGCGCGATTCTGGGCGGTTTCACCGCTTCGCCTTGTTCCGTGATTGACGAGCGAAGTTGCCCGCGTCAAGGTTTTGCGCAAATTTTCTCCAGCCTTTTCGCACATATCGGCCAGGACATTTTTGTCGGATTGCGCGGCCTTCAAATGACGCCTGATGGCGGCAACAGACCCTACGGCTTTCGAATCGAGCTCGGCAACGATGGCTTCAAACTTGGCTCGGAAGCTTGCGTCGAGCGCGGCATAGTTGGCCAAAGCAATTTGACGTTCTGGCAAGTGCGATTGTGTAAAGTACTGATTATAGCTCACGGGATGCCATGCCAGAATATCGTCGATAAGTTCGGGCATCATTGGGAGCTGTTCGATAAGCATGACTATCTCATTGAACAAATTGAGATAATCATTTGCGAGGCCCGACGCCGGATTGACCAACGCGGCCTGTTTCTCGGAATCGAAATGATCGGCTTCAGATACATTGGTATCTTTAATCACAATGAATTTTCCGCTTATTCCATCATGCGTCAATTTTAGTCATGCACCGATAAATAATGTGTTTCGATGTTCGATCGATCCAGAACATTGAAGCCTCTTAACAAAACTGCCATTTGAGAGGTCATGTGCGGACGTTTTGCCATTACCTCAACCCCCCAAGCGGCCAAGCTTTTCTTGGGCTATGCCGATCAGCCGAATTTTCCGGCCCGCTATAATATTGCGCCATCGCAGCCTGTTCCAATCATCCGGCTTCAGCGTGACGCAACGGGAGGCTTGGCCAGACGTTTCAATTTGGCACGCTGGGGCTTTCTTCCAGGTTTTGTTAAGGACCCTAAGGGGTTTCCGCTGATCTTCAATGCGCGCAGCGAAACGCTCTTGCAAAAGGCGAGTTTCAAAAACGCGATCAGACGCCGCCGCTGTCTGCTTTTCGCCGATTGTTTCTATGAATGGCGGCCTGGCCTCAAGCCGCTTCCCGCGCAACCTTTCCTCATCCGGCGTCAGGATCGGATGCCGATGGGCTTCGCCGGCCTCTGGGAGACTTGGATGGGTCCCAACGGTGAGGAGGTGGATACGGCCTGTATCGTGACGACCGCGGCGAATGGCACAACTGCGGCTATCCATCCGCGCTGTCCGGCGATTTTGGAACCGAAGCACTTCGATCTGTGGCTTGATACAGCTACCGAACGTACCGATGAGGTCTTGGGTCTTTTGAGACCTCCGGAAAACGACGTGCTCGAATTTTTCGAAATCGGGCCAGCCGTCAATAAGGTGGCGAATGATTTTGCTGAGGTGCAAGAGCCCGCTGCGCCGGTAGCTTACGCACCGATGCCTAAGACTGTCGCGGTGAAAGCGTCCAAGCATAGCGCGCCTGAACAGGGCAGCTTGTTTTAAAGCACTTTGCCCGGATTGAGAATCCCCTTGGGATCGAGCGTCTTCTTCAAAGACCGCATAAGATCGAGCGCAACCGGATCTTTGACGGATGGCAAGAGATCGCGCTTCAGCTGGCCGATACCATGCTCGGCCGAAATCGACCCGTGATGCGTGGCGACGATGGAGTGAACAATCGCATTGATTTCTTCCCACCGCGCCAGGAACGCGGCTTTGTTGGCACCTTCCGGCTGCGATACGTTGCAGTGAATATTGCCGTCGCCAAGATGGCCGAAGGGCACGAGCCGCGCGCCGGGCATGGCGGCGGTGACGGCTACCTCCACTTCTTCGAGAAAGTCTGGAACGTCCGCGACCGGAATCGAAACATCATGTTTGATCGAGCCGCCTTCGCGCTTTTGCACGTCGGGAATGAGCTCGCGCAGGCGCCAGAAATCCAAACGCTGATCGAGCGTCGCGGCAATGGCTGCGTTTTCGACGCAGCCCTGCGCGCTGGCGGCCTCAAGCAGAGCGAGCATGAGTTCTTGCAAGCCATGAGCATTGGGCGAACTCAGCTCCAAAAGCACATACCATTCATGACGGTCCTGTAGAGGCGAACGCACGGCCTCGCCGTGACGCAGCACGAAATCGAGCGCGCGTGCCGGGATCAATTCGAAGGTCGTCAGCGCCGGGCCAGCCATGCCGCGGGTGAGCCCGAGCAGACCGAGCGCGGCGCGCGGATTTGCGAGCCCCACAAAGGCCGTCTCGATCGCGCGCGGCTTGGGGAAGAGTTTTAGAACAGCCGCCGTGATGACACCAAGCGTGCCTTCCGATCCCATGAAGAGATGTTTGAGGTCATAGCCTGTGTTGTTTTTCCGCAATTTGGAAAGATCGGACAAAATCCGGCCATCGGCGAGCACCACTTCAAGTCCGAGCACCAGATCGCGCGTATTGCCATAAGCGATCACCGCCGTGCCGCCCGCGTTCGTCGCGAGATTGCCGCCAATCGTGCAGGAGCCTTCGGCTGCGAGTGATAGTGGAAACAAACGATCGGCGCCGTCGGCTTCTTCTTGCACTTTAGCGAGGATCATGCCCGCCTCGACGATCATCGTATTCGACGCAAGATCGATTTCGCGCAATCTGTTGAGCCGGGTGAGCGAAAGAACCACGGCGTGGCCGCTTGTGTCGGGCGTCTGCCCGCCGACAAGCCCGGTATTGCCGCCTTGCGGCACGAGGCTTGTTCCAGTCTCGTTACAAAGCGCCAGGATCGCCGACACCTCTTCGGTAGAGCCTGGCTTCACGACACAAAGCGCACGGCCGTGATAAAGATTGCGGGGTTCGGAAAGATAGGGCGCCATGTCGGCGTCAAGCGCCAGCACATGGGTTTCGCCGACGATCGCAGCGAGACGCGTAAGGAGCTCACCGTTGGGATTGAAGGTTGCCTCGGCCATTTGAAGAGTCATTTCATTCTCCTCGTAGAGCAACCGTTCCAACCGGGCCTTCTCAAAAGCTAAATGAAGGGTGAGTGTGCGGTTGTACTTAGGTTCATTTGTGCGATTGTAGCTCAACTTTCTTGTGGCAATTAAAGTGGCCGATCCGAATTCGCCCGATGAATGGTTTCAACTCGCCGCACATCACCGGCGCACAGCCGAACTTGTCGCAAAAGATAAGATAGCCGCTGGCCAAGCCTGTTTCCATGCGGGCCTCGCGGTAGAATGTGCCTTAAAAGCCTATATCATGTATCGCGAACGTCTAAATGGATGGCCTTCCCGAGAGGCCCGCCAAGACCTATATGTCCATGATCTTCGAAAACTCTGGGAGGTCACCGGTCTCCAGCTGGATGCGCGCTCGTCTCAGGCG
>Ga0116227_10009505_pt1 | contig 17607 bp, 12 predicted proteins | sample S1TSphgellanicum_FD_89693 | JGI IMG/M metagenome (GOLD analysis project Ga0116227, IMG submission 89693) | Host-associated microbial communities from peat moss isolated from Minnesota, USA - S1T2_Fb - Sphagnum magellanicum MG | ecosystem: Host-associated > Plants > Peat moss > Unclassified... | reverse complement strand
TTAGGAGGGGGGGGAGGTGGGGGGGGTGGTGTGAGGTGGGGGGGGGGGGGGGGGGGTGGGGAGGGATTAAAACCCATTTGCACAGCATGGACCCACAAAATCTGTAATTAGAACTACACAAAATCATTTATGCACTAACAAATATTTGCTCTAATAGTGTTTACTCAAGTAGCCTTGGAATCCGATGTTCTTCGTTTCTTCTCCGGTGGCTCCTCTACATAATAAGAGAAACAAGCATTGTCATCTGGTTAGTCTGAGAATCTGTAAATGGAAAGCCTTTCTATTCTGCACAATGGGATGATCTCTTCCACACATTGAAATTGAATTGGAAGAATCTGGCCACCATTCAATATTGATAGGACATCCCATTGACAGGAACAGGAGGCATCACTCACATTTTCATAGCCCTCCCTATATAACTTCACTGGTTGAAGCAAAAATTCTTCCCAAATTAGGCACAAGGGAAGGGCTGCGGAGAGGTAGATTTGCCATGCGTGACCTGCCTGTCAATGGCAGACACCTGATAAATGACTCTGCTATACTACTGCAGATAGAGCTTACAAAACCAGAGGAAGAATATCGTACCCACCATTATTTTTAAAACTGACAATGTAAGGAGAGAAGGAACTGCAGGTGAACTCAGGTGATGATCCTCGGCTTGAGATCTCAACAGGAGAATTGACAGGTGCAGAGCTAACACTAGCAGAGCTCACTATATTCCTCAACAGAGCTTCCACTTGTAAGGCAGTGGCATCACGGTTAGACTTTGTCAGGGTCAAAATTGCTGCACAGAAACCCGCTCATATAGTTAGATGAGCACAATTGAAGCAGAATTTTTTAGTGTCTGTTCATCACCCAGACTATGATCATCTCAAACATATAGCTATTGCTTTCTTGCTTCTAGAGGAGGGCACTTTTCTGTTTTCTGCGACAGGGCAACCAAAATCATTGCCAGCAGGAAACAGAAGCCCTTAGGTCCCTAACACTGGGGGTGAATGGTTCACCTACTGAGACCTGTTAACAGCTATGCATAAAATCCAACTGCATGTAATCAGGGTTTGGACCCCAACACAATGTGCAAAGTGGCCATAGTGTAACACTAAGCTACCAGCTCATTGCTGGCAGAGAAGACCACAAGTTTGAATTAAATTCAGTTTGGTGTGATATTTGCAACTCAGTGAACTTGAGAATTTTGCACCTGTGTCAGACCGCTGCTTAATAGCTTCAACAAATGGCAAATCATGGCCATACCGACATGCAGGCAATGATCCAAATACCTGCATCCATGTTTACCCAAGTTGGTTACTAGTAGGAACAATATAAATTCACATAAGAACATACTGTTCCCCAAAGTATTCATCAGCAAGAACATCATTTACTGAAGACATGGTAATCAAGTCAAAGGAGAAAAGTCTCACAGCCACATTTGGAGAAGCAAGCAAGGCCATAAGCGCATCCTTGAAGTGTTCACTTTGCAGCTCCATACGCCCAACCTACACCACAAAAGTGACATCCTTCTAATATTGAAAGAAAGACCTACATTCGATCAATAAAAAAGACTTTTAAACTTTGGTGTTGTTATGGCTGCAACTATTACTGGGGAAGCAGGGCTTCAAACAACCTCATCAATAACATGTAACTTGATGGCCTTGCTTGGTTTCAGCAGTGGCAGCACGAGTCTCTCAAAGGCCTCCATGGCAAAGTAGTACTTCCCAACCTGGAATGGCAATATAGATTAATGTTAAACTGCAGTGTTCAATCGCCTGAGTGTATTCACGAGGCATGTGACTGTTCTCAGAGGTCAGCATCTGGCAGAGTTGGATTATCAAAATCAATCCACATTTCATGTTGTGGCAAGTGTTAGCAGAAAATATATTATAGGATTCCAAGGGTAAAACTGTGAATATGATTGTGTAGATGCTGGGACAAAGGATAACGAAAATAATGGCATCATTCTGTGGTGTAGTTGCACATATTGCATTACAGTTCATTTGATGACTAACAAAGGGGTTGTGAACCAGTACAGTGCTCTTGCATAATAAGTTTGGCAGCTCCAGAAGTAAAAATAGCAGCAACAGGCATAAGATTGTTTGACAGAATACCTGTCTGAGTGTAAAAAAAAGAATGAGGAATATAACTTGGGCAAACTCACCTTAGGACCGCACCCTCTTCGCAATCTAGACAGTGGTGCACACTCTCCTGAAAGAGTTTCTGCATCAGAAATAAACAGACATAGGATTTATGTGGGCCAAAAACCACATATTTGAACCTCAAAGAAACAACATTGCTCTGCCAGATCAAGGATCTTAATGGCCACATAAATGGTGTGCTTTGAACTTGCCATCAGACTCACCTATATCCAGCCCAATCTTTTCACCTGTTCTAGGATTTCGTGCTTCAAGAGTGTAGAATCCAGCTATCATGTCCTTTGGCAACTTCTTCACAGCATTCAACACCAGCCTGCATTCAAACCAGTTCCAAATTATCAGAGATGCATTGTGATGTTGTGTCAATTGAATAACACCCACAGAAACAATACATGGAATAGTGTCCCATTTCCCTCCATATCCCATAAACGACCATCGTTAAACAGGACTAGTAATAACAATACTTGCACTTCACCCAATCAGCTTCCCGACATGGGAGGTCCATGTTGAACACAACAATTGTTTTAGTCATGTGAGTTACCCCTCTGTGTGGAAGTCTAGGAATACTTCAAAAGTCTTTAACAGCTACAGCACGTCAGAGTAGGCTTTTCAAGAAATTAGAACTCGGTGGGGAAGCTCCCTAAATTCTTGACAACCCTCATCAAACCTTGGTTGATATCCAAGAAGTAGTACTAAAATCTACAATGGAACTCTGCAGCCAAGAGTGATTTACTTACGAAGTTTTTCCCACACCTGCAAAACCACATCCAATTCCCAAAACCACACACCCCCAACCTCTGTGAAAACCCAAAAATGCTACATATTTTTAAAGAACTTCAAGATCTTGAACACCAGAGCAGAGACTTTTATTGAATGCACCAAAAACATTTCAAGTAGGAGAGGGAAAAACAATCACACACAACTGAACCCTCCGATCCCCCCCCCAACCCCCCTCACTTTCATTGAACAGAAAAAGCTACAGATTCCGATGATCACACATCTGGAGACATTTCCAAAAGGGGTTTCTAGTCATACTTGTCTACATTGTCAAATTTTGGAGTTTTCCTTTCCAAAGACAGAACTAAAATTCACACCAAATAAACTTGCATACACTCTGTCTGACTGACCCTCAATTGTCACTTCCAACTGATCTCCATCTTTGCTAGACCTAGAGCAAAGCATGTATATGGCCAATGCCAAATGATTGTTCTTCCATCATGCTACTTTTGACACCACTAATTATAAGCCTTAGTTTACCTTCAATTTAGCAGAGTGCACACCAGAAGCACTTATTACTTCCCTTGCACAGAGAATGTCTTAAACAAAATCCACAAGCATGTTTGCTTCCAAGTGTTTATCAAGAGCATGCAGGTATCTGCATACTCTTGAGCTTTTGGTACGAAGTAAGAGGGTGGGGAGGCGGGGGGGAAATGCAGATCTGTTCGAGTACAGTAATATGCTCTTATCTGAATTGAAGGAGAATTTTTTGTCACAACAAGAGGGAAACAAAAACATTTCTCCATTGCTCCAGCTTTGTCCTATCCAGATAACAGAGACAACAGCTCTTCCCAGCTCTTTCCTTGGTTTCACTACTTTTTGTGATCACAGTAATGCTTTCTTCAATCGAATTTAGCACAACAGAAAAAAAAAACAGGGACACGGGAGAAGAAGAAGAAGCAGCGCGACGCATGAATCAAGGCAGGTTAATCATAATGAGGTTTATTTTGATGATACAGGTACCTCCTATTATGGAAAAAGGGAGACCAGAGGAAGGAAAACTGTGATGTACCGGGCTGACCAGTGACGAACACATTGATGGCCGAAGACGCCGGCGGCTCCTTGTCTTCGACCGTCCACGCCAGTGCATCAACTCCTACCATCACCTTGCTATTTGCTGCTTCTGTTCCTTCTCCTGACCTTCTCCTGTTGTTGCTTCCTCCTACTTGTTCTTGCTTGCTCTTCCTTGTCATGCATTCACGTCCCTCCACCTCTCTCCGTCCTCAATTTCTCGTTAGCGCAAAGCTCGCTCTGTCTGTCTCTGTTCTCTCTGTCCACACACACACACACACACACACACACACTCTTTCTCTCTCTCTCTCTCTCGACTTGTACAATGCGCGATTTGCGAAGTGTGTAAGATAGCGCGATTGCCGCGTCCTCAACTGCACAAGTAGACGAGCATTTTGCGCATTTCTTCCCGTGCTGACTGTGAAGAGGAAGAATCGACTGGGGACATTCATCGTCATTCCGCCGCAGAATGCGTTGGTGCATCTGCATTTCTACGTCTATGCAACTTCCACCACGCACGACTCCCGGAACCATTCCAGCTGGGAAACCAACGCAGCAGCTACCGATTCCGGTCCGTAAAGCACAGGGAATTATTATTTGTTTTAGTGAATCTGAAGGGCATGTAATTTAGTGGAATTTGTCATCCGCAAATATGGTGGGGTATTTTTATTTTTTTAATGAAATGAAGCTCGAGTGGCCATTTTGGTTTTTAAAATGCCTTGCCTCCTTTTTCCCATTTTTCAGATCATATCTGTTGGCTAACTCCTCCATATGATGAGATTTTTATTTTTTTAAATTAATTAATTAATATTTTCTTCTTCTTCTGTGGGTGTTTTTTTAATGAGATTTATTATTTATTTATTTATTTATATTTTCTTCTTCTTTAGGTAAGGTAAAAGAGGGAGATAATTATTATTTTTTAAATGAGGTAGTTAAACTTGAAAATGAAATAGGACTTTTTTTCATATCCCTATTGGTGGGTAGGGGAAAGGTAGGGGAGAGGAATAAGGTAGTTAAGTTGAAAAGTGATGAAGTAGTTATGAGTTGTTTCTAGAATTGTCTTTGGAATTGTTCAAGGACAATTATATGATAGATTCTATAAGCCTATGAAAGATTATGCAAAATCATCCATATACCAACTCTTCAAATTTTCGTCATTTGAATTAAAATTTGAAATAGTGATGAATAATTCTCAAAATTGAAGATAAAATATGAGTAAAACAGCTTGATAAAATGGGATTTTGGGAATTTGGTGTTCTTTTCAATGTTGGATAGTTTTTAAACTAAAGATAGATAAATATTAAAAAAATCAAAACTGGTGATTGTGAAAAAATTCAAAGACTTGTCCAAAATTGATTTTTTTCCCTTTCAAAATTTCAATAACTCGTACTTTCACAACTTAGATCCTTTTACTTTAATCTTATTATTATTATTATTATTATTATATTTTAATAACATAATACCATTGGATATCTATTCATCCCATCCACCTCAAAACCCCATTTGTTTTCCAAAGGAAATAAAAGACCTTCATTGGTTCTATGGAAAATGTACAAAACAAAATTTTAATGCTCAAATTTAACTTAAAATATTGCCATGGATAGGAACAATGTGAGTGATATTAATTCAATTTTATTTTATTTTTGTCATGAGTAGATTTGTGAAGACATTAGTTAAATGATGTAACAAAATGGGACAAGTTCAAATTCACTAAAACAAATTGGAAAAACCCTTAAAATTCCTAAAAATAAAGTTGAGGATCCTTGAACTCCATCATAACACATTTGAAAACCCCCGATTTTAAAACAACATACCCCCAACATTGTTTCCCCCCATGTGAAACTTTCAAAATGATAAGAAGAAAATTAAGAATTTTAAATTTTTAAAATAAAAAAATAAGAACCTTCAAAGTTCACAAAAAGAAAGGCACATACTTCATTTTCTTGCTTGTGAAACTTCACACAAAAAATTCACAACCCCAAAATGACAAGAAGAAAATTGAAGATTTTAAAACTTCAAAAGACCTTCAAACTTCACAAGAAGAAAAGAAAATACCCAATTTCCCCCCTTGTGAAACTTCACATAAAATAATTAAAGACCCCCAAAATGACAAGACGAAAATTGAAGACTTTGAAATTTCAAAATACGAAAACAAAAACCCTTCCAAGTACACAAGAAGAAAGGCACATACCCCAAAATGACAAGAAGAAAATTGAAGACCCCCAAATTTTTTAAAAACAAAAAATCCTTCAAAGTTCAGAAAATGAAATTCAAAGACCCCATCCCCCCCTTAGAAAAAATAAATTGAACGCCCCCAAAATGACAAGAAAATAATTGAAAACTCCTAAAGTTAAAATATATATTTTAAAATTCTAAAAAAAAAAACTGCCCAAAGTTGAAAATATAAAATTGAAAAGCCCTAAATTGCCCAAACTTAACAAAAACTTGAAGAAAACAAAATGGAGGACTTCGAAAGTTGATAAGAACAAAATTAAAGAACCCCAAGCTCACCAAATTTTTTTTAAAAATGCCTTAAGTTCACAAAACAAAATTGTGAAGATTTAATTGAATAAACTTTAAACAAATGTTTGTTGATTTTGTTGTGAGCTTTGGGTAGTGCTTAGGGGTACAACTTGTGTTTGATTTGTTCATTTTGTGATTTTAGTCATATTGGACTTAAAAGTGTTTACTTCAAAGAAGTTTTTTTTTAGCCTTTTATTGTATGATATTATTAATAAATTTCAGGTTTAATTCATCAATAATAACATCTATTAACACAAGTATTTGTTTCTTGTTGTCATAAGTTGGTATGTCTTGAATTTCTCACCATATCCCAAGAATATACATTCATTAAAATGTGCATCCAACTTCTATCTCTTTTCCTTATGCAACCAAATATTTTTAGGTGAGACAAATCAAGTTGATGTCCAAACCATATTTGATATGTTGTCATTTGATTCTAGTTTGATTTAGTGGGCTTTGGTTTGGCAAGTAATAGATAGTCGTGAAGGATCCGCCTCAAAAGGTTTTTGGCAGTTTTGCATATGACAACATGGTTAAGATTGTTTCAATTCATGTCTTGTTCTTTCTTTCAACAACTTCATTTTGTTATGGTGTGTAAGCTACAATGAACTCCATTATGCCCTCCTTTTGGCAAAATTCAATGAATTCTTTTTATTTATATTCACCTCCTTCACCAAATCTTAATATTCTGAATTTTTTGATTAGTTTGTTTCTCAACAAAATTCATCTATATGAAAAATATGTTGAATTTCTTAGATTTTTTTATCAAATTAAAAAAACAAAATCTTGACTTATCATCATTAGAGGTTATAAAATACTTACAACCTCCATGTGTATTGGTTTGCAAGTGCCCACATATGTGAAAGTGTATTAGTCTATGATTTTGTGTGGATTTATAAGTTCCCTCTTTGAGAAATTTATTTATGTGTTATTTTCCTTCAATACAAGGTGTACACCACATAACGTTTTTTTCATTAAAATGATCAACTTTTCTTGCCAACATTTGTGTGTCTCGAAGTTTGTTATTATTATTATGTCCAAGCTTTAAATGCCAAATTAGCCATACTAATTTGTGTTATGATTGGGACTACAACAACTTGTCTTTCTTTGTTTTGCAATTTCATCCAAGTTTATATAAATCATAATCCAACTGACATTCTACTATGATATCTTTTGATTTATTGATGAAAATATATATTCCTTGTTTTATATGCATTTCTCCTCCTACTTTATCAAAATGTTTCATTGAAAATAAATTCTTCTTTAATCTAGGAACATGTAAGATTTAAAATATTTGTTTTCTTATGTCATTTAAAAGTTTTATTGTAACCACTCCTTGCCCATAGATTTTGTGTGTTGTATTATCACCCAAGAACACTACTTCATGACTATTTCAAAATGGTTGGTAGTAAATAATGACTCCATATCAAAACACATGTGTTGAAATACCCCAATACATATGTGTTGAATGGAGTCTTTTCCTTCTTTCATTAGTAGGGCAACACCATATAAGTTGTTATTTTTTGTAACAATGTTTGAATATGACCTTTTGCTATTTGAAATAGTTTCATCAGTTATTCTTATTTTACAATGTTTCACAATAACACATATTGGGTTTTGCGATTGGGCTTTGTGACTATGTCTTAATTAGGAAGGACATATGCAACTAATCATTCATGAGTTGCTAAACTCATGTTATTTCACCCATTTAGGCGCAAAACCCAATCATCTAATTGACTAGGATTTTTTAAAATTTTGGCTTAATATTGAAATTCCACGTCATCAATGACTTTGGTATGACATGTAAAATGCATGCCATTTCAATTTAGTCATTTTATTTGACTAAGTGTTACAAAAGACACTTTGATAAATGGATGACATGTGCCAAAAATCTATAAACACGTTATGAATTATTACACATGACCAAAATTTAACCTAGCTCATGTAATTAGCATAGCCAAAGGTCAACCTAGCCTAACCTAGTTAAATTAGGCAACCTAACTTAGTTTGCCTAGCCAAAAATCAACTTAGCTTAACATAGTTAAGCTAATTACTTATGTTAGGCAACCTAGGTTAAGTGGCTTAGATTGAAAACAAATGTCGGATTCCTAGCCCAAGAAACCTATATTAGATTATTTAACCTAAACCAAATGGCCTAGGTATCATAGGTTACAAGAGTAAGGACTTGAACCCTTCACCTTCACTTTGGGGTTCAAATATTCATTCATTGCACTACCAAATTTTTTTACACTAATTATATTTAACACAAAGTTATAAAGTTCAAAATTTTTAACCTTGAATTAACCTTGGCCACATTAGGTTGACTTAAATCAACCTACCTACTACCTACCAACCTAGCCTAAACCTAGACCTCCCTAGGTTGACTTAAGATGAATTAATTTTTCAACCTATACTATTTATTAACCTAGCTTAGGTTAACTTAGACATATTTAAGTTAAAAACAAACCTAAGGATAAATATGTCGCATCTAATCACATCATAGTTGCATTTAATTGCACAAACTAAAAGTGGTTACAAATTTGATAAAATATTTTGTAATGAAACTACCTAGATTGATTTGGCAAAAAACCTAAAGCTAAAAACCTAAGCACTTAAGCAAGCCTACCTAAGTTAACCTATTAGTAAGGTAACCTATTCTAGGTATATTTAATCATACTAGATGTAGTAAATTTTTAAATTATAGTCAAATGACTTATAAGGTAACCCAAATTATGAAGTAGGTATTTATTAAGTAGCCTACATACATAGGTTAATTTAATAGGTATGTTAACTTAAGTTAATGTGTTAAATAGTTTAAAAATCAAGGAGTTATGTGGCACCTTTTTCAAAATGATTATTAATATTGTACTCATAATTACAATTAACAATAGATTGTTTAGTACACATACACATGCATGTGAATTCATGACTTTAAAAACCTCATGGCACACCAAAAAAATGGCATGCCATGACAAATATTGCTGCCATAAATTCAAAACACACAAAAATTATGATGTCACAAGAAATCATGGATTGCCATGAAAATTTGTGACACTTTATTATCAAATGACATGGCATGGCATGTTATCATCACATGGAAAACCGAGTCGTTATTAATCGCAAAGGATAACAATATTTTCAACTAGCTAATAAATGAAATTAATTCATCAAATCAATGACATGAATCATGATGTGAAGTTAGTGTCACAAGTCATGAGATGTTGCGATTACTAATCAACCTTATTGTCATGTGGCATGCCACGTCAACATCACACAACCATAAGTTGTTATTATTCACCAAAAGTTGCAAAAATGAATGAAATTTTGTTATTACCTAATTTTGGATGATTAAAAATACATTTATGAAAATTTGATATTTGTGTAAAAATCATAAAGTCGTGATATCGACTATAGTCATAAAACCATAATGCCATGTGGCACTAGAATGTTTTTTACAAATACGCAATCATTAATATGAATTTTTAGTTATAATCGTAGTGAAAAAAAACAACAATCATTTTATTAACCGGTTGTAAACCCAAGATGTGTTGTTGTGTTTTATCAAGTGTCCAAGCTTCTTACAATATAAACATTTCATCTTCTTTTTATCAAATGATGATTTGGAAAACATTACACCATCTCTTGGTGCAAAGGATATGTTGGGATTCTTTATGTTAGGTGATTTGTAATTATTGAACTTTGAATGTTTCTTCCCTACATATAGGGTTGATGTATTTTCATTGTTTTGATTCATGTCCTTCATTAAGGTTTTTTCTTGAATCAAATTTGATATCAAAGATTGAAGGGTCAAATTAAGTTTCTTCACAACGAACTTAGAAATGTTCTATAACTTAGAGGCGTACTTTTCATGAGACAAATGATTGCTTCATCATCTGGCGCCCATGTTCTGACGGTAACTAGTTGGTGCAAATTTGTGCAAAATAAGTGTATGTGTTTTGTAAGACTACCATTTTCTCTCATATTTAAAGTGTAGAACTTATCCTTGAAATACATTGTAGTTATAATATCTAGAAATTGGAATAACTTTTCCAACTTTTTCCATGTTAAATTTGATGTGTTACATGATTAAACATGCAACATAACATTGTTATCCAAGCAATAATCGACCATGGTTAGAGACATTGTATCCTGTTTCTCCCACTTGTGCTTCTCACTCCATTATTTGTGATGCCTACCTTTATTGTAAAAAAATGGGTGAGATTCATGTAAGATTAACTATTTTTTTGTTTATATACCAAATTCATTTAAATTTGTTTTGTTGGTGTAGTTCTTATTTCATAAGGCAAATATTTCAAGATTTGTTTTGTTGGAATATTTCTCTTAGCTTTACATTCCCTATAGTGATTCATGAATTACAAATGATATGTCAATTGACCTCTTCGAATCTCTTGCCCACTTACCTACACAACCCCCACAAATTACAATCCACTACCCTATAGGTTATTGAAAGTCTAGACTCTTCATAATAATGAGTACTGCCTCATGTTTTCACAAAAAAAAAATAGTGCATGCTTTCAAGACTCAAGTTGTTGCAAAAAAATTGATGTGTTACACATAGATTGTAACTTTCACCTTCCATCAAACTACACCATGGAATTGGAAGTGTCAAGCAACAAGCTTGCTTCACCCAAGCTTTATCCAATTTTCACTATTCCTGCTCTCACACATGCACTTTCTCAAAAAACTTCACCAAGGACCTAATGTGTTACGTAACCTCCATTCTTGTCACTCTTCATTCTTGAATCCTAAATTCCCATTATGTCTATAACATGGTGGCCAATATCCACCATAATATGGAATGTTTTTGGCAAATCCAATGGCTTAGATTGCACCAAACAAGAACGACTTAATGACCATGGATGGTGACTTTGTAGTGATCCCATTCTTACACAAATTGAACTTTTAGCAACCTTCTTTGTTTGTATATAGTTGTTTGGTGAATTTTGACTTTATGGTTTCTCCTCTTTTGTGACATTTGTCATCATTTGAAAAAGCAAAGTTCACAATCACACATTTAAAATGAATTCAATTTTGCAAATTTTATCTTTTGTTATCATTATTATTTTCCTTCATTAAGTTAAGGTAACTCCACATTTTTTGGTTGCATTTTGGTGAAATTTCACCCAAAAAAATCCTTGATGGAATTAGAACATCTCTACATTCTTTGTGAAAATGATTGGAACTAAAGGTCTTAGAAATTAAAAAAATCAATTTCAAGACTAGACCAAAGGTTCCATCAAAAACAAATAAAAAGTTAGAAATGGGAGGAAGATTTCAAGGACCAAACAACATATGTTCAAACCTCATTTATCACAATGTGCACCTTAACGTCAAGGAAGTTATTATGGTTGTTTTGCACCTTCATTAATATGGCTAAATCAATTGCCCTTGTCGATTATGTAGGCGATCAATTTTGCTATGTTCCCTAGATTTGTTTTTTCACCTTTTCCAAGAAGGTTCATTGGTTTTAACATCTAGAAATAGGTAGTGTTTGGATGATTTTGGTTCCTGGTTCTCTAGTATCTTCATTCAGATGGGCTTGACCATAGGCTTACTAGGATCCAAAATCATCCAAACTCTTAAGGATTGGGGTGGTAGATTATGCCATTTTCTTGACCACATTATATGACATAATCTTGTAATGATGATCATATATGCATAATAGATACCAAAATGTGTTTCTTGAACATTTTTTTCCCCTAAATGGTTGAATCTGTCACCCAAAACCTTAATGTCATGAAATGCCATTATGTTGAGTGTGTTGCCTAACTTGCCCTAATAGCTTTGGTTGGCACCTTACCCAACGTAATGGGCAAGGGCTTAACCACTTCGTAGTACTAATTTTGAAATCAAATGCTAGGATTTGGAATACTCAACTACAAATCAAATTGCTAGTTGAAATTTTTGCATAACTAAGAAGAGTTGCCGAAAACTTCATGTTCACGACCTTGCAAACTTCACAACCAAAAATTAATAACATATAAAGGTTCATATGTTTGCATGAAACTCAATTCATATTTTCAAAGTTCTTTGAAAACAAAAAAATAATCATAGTAGTAATAGTACCTAGTCATCTCAAATCTATTTCAAGAATTTTGTTCTACAAGATTAGGTAGTTACTGAGTTAAATGAAGAGATTTGAGAGAGTTGAAATTTCATTCCCAAGTTTAGTGTCTATGGTGATGAAAAAAATTATGATACTGCTATAAAAAATTTCAATCTTTTAAGAAAACTCACTTATAAATTGTAAGAATTCAAGTTCAAAACATAACAAGAATTTTTAAAAACTTGTTTTTCTTGTGTGTTCTTCTGGAATCTCAAAACATAAAACATGCAACTCCGAAAGCACACCATGACATAAAAACCTAAAACACAAAAATTAGAACTCTATTCATTAAATTACATTTTAACAACAAATAACAAACTATAAAAAACTAATGTCATGTTATAAATATCTAATAGTTGTCGTGTGCTGCAAGATTGATACCCAACATTATCAAAATCAACAAAGTCACACATGAAAACATGCACATAAATGAAGAGATACATGTAAAGAGAAATCTGCTTGCAAACTATGACATTGGTCTAGAGAGATGAATCTTCTTTTCTTCTCAATCTCTGAATGTCCTAATTATGTTTCCTCCATTAAGATATAGATGCAGAAAACCATGCGAGCTTGAGTGGTTTGTAAATCATAATCAGGAGCACACATGTCTACATGTGCTTTCTTTGAATTAAAACACACTCCTGAATGGTTTCTATGGTTTTTATTTACACTCAAAACCGAATGAACTATGAACAAAAATTCCAGAATCCTCAAGTTTTTGTCTTCTTTTCTGTCTAACTTTGAAAATCAAACCCTTCTGCTCTGAAAAAAAAAGATGTGAACAACATTCTTGGATGCTATTTTTTGTAGTTCTATTTTGCTCTATTTTGAAAATCTGTGAAGAAAACAAAGACACTGAAACCGACCAATTTTCATTGATTGCTGCAAATCCAATCCCTTGTTTAATATGATGATCACACGCTGCCCCTAAAATTGTATACAAAAAGCTCAGTGCCACCTGCAAACTAATTGTAATCTGTATGAGCTCTGCAACCCACCCATCCACTCACCCAGTCTGCACAAAACCCATGGATGGGGTTTTTCAGAGCTTGGATTTTTGCCTGGAAAACTTGGAAGGGATACATGATGGTGATGGTGGTGATGATGAACTTGGAAGGGTAATGGAGAACAGCAGGCGGATTTTCCAAACCTTGAAACCCAGAAAGAGATGTTTGACAGAAGAACATGGATGATGATGAAGAAGAAGAAGATGATCATCATCATCAAGCAAGGTCCAACCAGTTGAGAAAGTTGAAGTTTGTGAGCAATCTTTGATGGAAGTTGGTAAGCAAACTTTTGTGATGCAGGATTGCTGAAGTTGTAGGCAATCTTTGGTGAAGTTGGTAGGTAATCTTTGGTGCAGATTGATGATCTTGGAAAGCAATCTTTGGGGGAAGATTGATGAAGCTGGTAAGCAGATCTTTGGTGCAGATCGATGTTCTCAGTGACCAATCTTTGGTAGAAGATTGACAAAGTTGGTAAGCAATTTTTGATGGAAGATTTGGTGAAGTTGGTAAAAGCAATATTTGAAGAAGATTTTTGGCAGCTGAGAGAAGATGATGATGATGCAGTCGAAGAAGTGATTGAGGAGGAGGGCTTTTCAGGGCTTTTGAAAGGATTAATTGCTGTTTCTTGGTTTGTGCACATATCTCTATGTGTGTGTGTCATGTATGTGTGTGCAGATCTATGCAGAGTTTGTTGTGTTGTGATCAGATCCAGAAGGGTTGAAGCAGCAGGGTGTTGGAAGGAATGTGCAGGTCTGGCAACCACATCCACCGGCCTTCACCATGAACAAAATTGAGCTCCAAGTGCGCAACTCGAGAAGATTGCATGTTCTTGAGGAAGATGGAGCTACCACTTTGGGTAGCCAAAACGCTGAAGCTCTTGGAGCTGGCGTTCAGAAACTGGCTGGAGATGGACCAAGGTGGTCTTGCAGCAGGCTCCCACTGCAGTTCTTCATTCAGCAACCATATGGTGAACTCCCTCTTGCCATAAAGATCAACCTCAGCAGTGAAGAGGATGAAGTGACCATCTGACTCCACCAGCTTCCTGTCCTCACAGGAGACACCGATTCCCAAAGGAAGACTGGAAGTGTGCACCTCAATCCAAACCTCCTGCTCCATGTCCAGCCCGAAGAGGTGGAAATTGGAGCCCAGGAAGTAGAAACGGGAATTGCAGCAGATGGGTGTGGCACCAGTTGCCATGGCAGGCACAGGAGCCGAGATGAGACGCCATCCATCAAACTCAGAGTCGTAGACTTGCACAAAAGTCTGGGCTGATTGCCAGTGATGCTCATGCTCTTCTGCATTCGGTGTACTAGTGTAAGTGGCAAGGATCCTGAAAGCTTTCGTCTCTGGGTCTACTCCTATGCACCTGATCTTCACCCCTGCTTGCAACGGCGGAAGCTCCTGCCATGTTTTCATCAATGGGTTGCAGACCAAGACTCGCGTGAGGGCGCCATTCTCCTTGCTGCTGGAGAGCTGGCCGCCTGCAGAATCATCATCGCTCAGACACACAAGGTTGCCGCCTGCTGCTTCCAGGAACGGGAATGAAGCGCATACTTTCTTCGGGAGATGGAGAGTGTGCCATCGCCTGAGACTGGGGATGTAGGCATGGAGCAAACTCCGCGGGGAGGAGCTGCTGCTGCTACTGATGAGTGAGGATGATGCTGTTCGGTCCTGGGACAACATCAGCATCCAGGGCTCGGCTAGCGGAGGGCAGAGCTCGTTGTCTGCGTGCAGTGTGGGGTGCGAGATGAGAGCGTACCAGCGCTTGCAGACTGCGCGAAAGCGCACCAGACTCCGGGCCGGCAAGCGCTTCAGAATGAGCTCCACCACATCCTCCGGCATTGATCCGTCCCATGATTCTGCTGAAGCAACAGCCCCGCAAGTCTCAGAATCCTCCATCTAGTAGTAGTACACCACCCTCGATCCTCCTGCAAAGCTGCTGCTGGGAGCTGATCAAGGATTCTTGAAGATTGAGAAGCTTTGTTGCTGCAGATCTAGAAGCTTGCTGCTGCAATCCTTGATTTGCTAGTGGATCTATATTGTGCTGATCACGACAAGAATGGAATTGGCTATCATGGCAGTTCAGAGCTTCTCTCGTCGGATTCTAGACATCCGGAGCTCAAGGACGACGTTAGCCGATCACTTTCCGCGCCGGGGACTTCAAGGGTTTGTGCTGCTGCTGCGTCTTGATCAAGGCGATGACGGACGTAGAAGAAGGAGAAGAAGATTGGGACATGATCTCTAATGTTCCTCCTACTCTCGGCTGCTGTAGTTCTCGACGGCACTACTACTGTGGTCGACGACATACCACAAAGCAGCTAGCGCCTGCTGCTGCAGCAACTGCGGATTTGCAGTTGTAATTCCTGCTCTCACGATCAAGAATCTCTAATAGATCAGCTCAAGTCTCTGGAGAATTCTGCCTGATCTTGGTAGCTCTTGATGCTGAATGGGTTCGCAGAATCTTGCAGACGAAGATAGACACTCTCTCTCTCGCTCTAGACCCATCTCGACCATCTCTCTCTACTCTCTCTCTCTCTCTCTCCCCGATCGAAGAACTGTGTAGCCCAAACGATCATTTGTCGGTCGCTCGAGCCTCCCCGCGATATCTGAAGAAGCTAAGGATCATTGCAGCTATGGAAATACTAGGTGATCTGCACTCCTCCCATTCGACTCCGCTTATCAATCGTATCTTCTACCACGTCGATCAGACCGGCCGCCGATGCAGACAGTGGCGCTCTCTCTCTCTCTCTCTCTCTCTCTCTCTCTCTCTCGCGATCAAGCGCCGTCCATTGTAGTTTTCTATAGCTCTTCTGCCGCTCCCTCGATCTATCGCCAGCTTCTTAATCTCCGCGATCTCATTCTCTGCTGCAACAGCAGCTGATTGCTAGATAGGTAGCTGCTCGATCGATCATTTTGAAGAATAATTCCCGTGTACGATTTCTGGATGATCAAGCCAATACATGACAAAAGCCAAGCCCAATTCTCCGGGAATTGACGAGGACTCGACCTTGCATGAGGAGGTCCTTAACTCCTGCATCACCCTTTTAGTCGATCATCAACAAAACAAGGAACAAAGGACAAACAAAAACACACACACACACACAGATTCCAGAGGTAGCAGCGACGTCCAGAACAGTGGTCTTCTCTCCCTGTCTCTGTCTCTGTCTCGATCCTGCAAATGCTATGACCTGCAGCACCTCTCATGCGGCGCATAGTGCTAGAAGAAACATCAAACCAAACAACTTCCTTTCCTTTCCTTCCTAAAACTTCCACACACGAAAAACCAAAAACCAAAAAAGAAAAAAGAAAAAAGGATCGATCGAGCCAGCTTACAACAGTCGAAGAAGATGAAGAAGAAGAAGAAGCGATGAATGATGATTCCTCCAGCCAAAACCAGCACCTTGCTTGCTTGCTTGCTTCCTGCAGCCCTGCAGCAACGTCCAGAACGGTGGTCCGCCGATGAGAAAGTAGAGAATCTCGCGGCCACTCTCGACAAAGTCTGTCTCCGACAGATCTATCACCACTAGGTGGCACACTATTATTATAGGAACCCACTTGAATGAACGCGAGGGAGAGAGGGAGTTAGAGAGAGAGAGACAGAGAGAGAGAGAGAGGGAGAAGAAGAAAAAAAAAGGAAAAACAAAAAGGTATGTGTCGCTGCCTGAGAGATGAGTATCGAAGAAGAGGAGCAGACAAAGACAAGAAGAAGGCAAGGGGGCCGGAGAGTTCGGGCGCGGGGCTTGGGGGGATTGCAGTCTTCGATGCGCGCCTTCTTATCCTCTCTTCTCTCTCTCTTTCTCTTCTCTCGCTCCCTCTCTTGCGCGCGTGCGCGATGTCTTGTGTTGTTGTTTGCGTCCGTCCCGCAGTCGTCGCCTCCGACGCGCGTCCTCCGTTGCAGGAAGTTTCCAAAGCATTGTTTTTTTGGGGGGGGGGGGCAAAATTTCGCCAAATTTCGACCTGAAAAATAAAATTTCGACCTATACAAAGGATTTTTCATCGCTAGATTTCAAAGATT
>Ga0116227_10009504_pt1 | contig 17607 bp, 10 predicted proteins | sample S1TSphgellanicum_FD_89693 | JGI IMG/M metagenome (GOLD analysis project Ga0116227, IMG submission 89693) | Host-associated microbial communities from peat moss isolated from Minnesota, USA - S1T2_Fb - Sphagnum magellanicum MG | ecosystem: Host-associated > Plants > Peat moss > Unclassified... | reverse complement strand
GTGCGCCCTACCACCTGCCGAACTTGGATCCTACCATCATCACATCGACTTGGATTCCTCCACTTGATTATCCATGTCAGGTATGTCAGAGGACAGACGATGCTGATCAAATGTTACTTTACGACAACTATAATGGTGGATACCATCTCTTCTGCCTCAAGTCGGAGCTCATTCAAGTTCCCACCGGCAGTTGGTATTGTTCATCATGTTTTCCTGCAACACCTTGATTTTTACTCAAACCATGCCACGCTTTTCTTGGCTCAGGTCTAGGGGGCGGGGGGGGGGAATACATGAGAATTTCATTTCAACCACCTCTTGTGCATTATATATATATGTCCATGCATCTCTTTTTGGTTGATTAGTTTTTACCTTTGACTAGTTTTAGTCTTTTTGTTTAATAGAATTTATTATGGATTTACACCCTTACGACACTGTACATCACGACTTTACACGTCACAACAATAAAATCAACTTGGCAAATAATCAAATTTAGCCAAATAGCAATGTGGATATAACAATTTGGCAAAACAAACTTTAAAAACAAGATAAATGAACGTAGCAAAATAGCTAAACAAATGGATTCCATACACCTAAACAAGTTATTGTTGATTGTTATTGTGGATCATAGTCCTTTCAAGGGAACTTCCTACTTGTGTTTAATCTCAAGCTTTTAATATAAACTTTGTGTTTATGAAGGACGCTAGAGTTTGAGGACAATGTTTGGTATATTATTACATTGATTATTTTTGGGACTAATGTTCAGATAAGATGAAAATGGGAAATATATTAAAAAAATCATGTAATCATGGAAAATTTTAAGAAGGCAAGTTGGATTTTAATCATGATTTCTTATGTTTTTCAAAACTAATGATTAGCTTGCCTTTATACCAAGTTCATGGCGAGAATGAACCAATAGCCACCAATGCACCAGTTGGCCATTCTATCCATTAGATGGGCTGTGTTTTTTCATTCGGGATTAGATGGGGTTCATCACAATCCATTTCTTTTCATTGTTAACCATTAATTTTATTTTTTTGGTTTGTTCTTGGTTGTTTTTTCCCTAGACCTGACCTCACACATAATTACCCTATTCACCTTCCTACTTTCATAAATATTATACTAACCTTGGTACTTTACTAATTATCCCCTATTGACATAGCTACCTTAATAACTAGTTATCCTACTGACTTAATTACTATACTAACTATCTACCCTACTAACCTAGCTACCATGTTAACTACATACCCTACAGACCTAGCTACATTACTATTTGACAACCTTATATACACAACCACCCTATTGACATAAGTATTATAAAAACCTAGTCACCTTGATAACATAACTTGTTTCCTATGTACTAACTTGCCTATCTACTTAATTACCTTATTATTGTGTCTTTCTTTCTACCTATTAACTTGCCTACCTACATGCTTACCTACCTTAGTAACCTATTTGCCTACTAACCCAATTACCTACCTATGCACCCACCTTCCTACATACCACTATGTTCACCTACCTACCTATGTTTTTTACATAGCCAAATACTTAACTAATTACCTATTCACTTTTCCCACCCCACCGACCCCCCCAATCCTACCTATCAATTTATCAATGTTCGCCTTAGTTCATGGATGATGAACATAGGTAACCATATGTAGGTATTACAAACAATTTAAAATGGAAAAAAAATGTCATAATTACAACCATTTTGGTTTAGTTAATGCATATTTTACTAAATTTTGTTTAACTAATTATTTATGGAATGGACATTATAATACATCTTTTCATGTAATTATTATAAGTATGTATTATTGGATTATGGTTTAGGTTTAAGGTTAGGACACATAAATTATTTAGCAAGTTTTTCACAAATCTATAATAATTAACCTAAATTAGGTTAAATTTGGGGGGGAAATTTTAGGGTGTAAACATATGTGAAGTAATATAATTTCATTGTATATCTTTTTCAAAAAGAGTGGAAAAAATTAGCTTGGAGAGATCACACAAAAGTAAAAAAATATCTTTTCTTTTGGTTTTTTTCCAAATTTTATTTGATTGTTTTTTAAGATTAAGTTTTTTTTTAATTAGTAAATTTTTATGGTTTAAAAGTTTTAAAATTTGGTTTCGAAATTGTTTCTTATGTTTTTTTTATTTTTTATTTTGCATTATATAATTTGTATACTTTGTATAATTTTTTGGGTTTAGGGCATATATCATTAGGACTTTTTTTGTTAAGGTTTGTATTGTTAAGGTTGTAATAAGGCTTATGGAAAAATATCATTTGGATTTTTAAGGTTATGCCTTATGATTTAATGTTTAGGAATTTGGTTCATATATATTGGGGTTTAAGGTTTATACTCTCGACTTTGCTCATTATATTGGTTTTGATTTTATCACTTGTTTATTTCTATAACATAATTGTGAATATCTTTTGTTTCCATATGTTTCATAGTTGTTAAAGTTTAATATTTCCTAACCCACTTTTGTTTAAATGCAATACTTGTATCGTACTGTGATAATTCATTAACCATGAAATATAAAAATGTTTTCTAAATATTTGATTCCCCTTCAATACATCATGAAATTCATGTTTTCAAAATTATTTATTCATCTTATAGTATGATTTAACATATATAGAAATGAACATAGTGCAAAATTGATCACATTGATGATACAAGGGGTTAAGGTTTAATGTAAAATTTACTACTTAATGTTAAAATTATGGTTTAGGTTTAGATTTTGGGACATATAAAATAATTAACATTTTTTACAAGTATAATAATTAAAATAAATCTAAGGTGCATTTTGGTCAGAATTTTTAGGGCTTAAGCATATGTAAAACAATGCAATGTCATTTTATAATTTTTAAAAGAAAGTGAAAGAACTTAACTTGAAAATATTACCAAATGGTAAAATACATACTTTCTTTTGTGTTTTGTTACAAATTTTATTTAATTATTCAAAAAATTAAGGCCAAATTTCTAGTTGATAAAAATAAATACGTGTGTAAATATTGTAAAATTATATGAATACTTAGCCTTAAATGCAATACCCATATTCAAATTTGTTTCAATAGAACCCATAGGTGATTTAAGTAACCTTAAGTGCAAATCCAACCCTAAATGCAATACCCACATGTAAGGTCATTTCAAAATAACGAGTATGTAGTTTGGGTGGCCTTTGAATGAAAACCAAAGCTTGTATGCAATACTTGCATGCAAGTTCGTTTTGAAATAATCCATAGGTGATTTAAATAACTTTAGGTGAAGAATCAACCTTAAATGCAATACCCACATGCAAGGCCACTTCAAAATAAGTGGTTTGAATACCCAAAATATGTCTCTTTATATACCTAAATTAATTTTATGACAATTAATTATCATGAATAATTATTTAAAATAATTATTTGAATAACATATCAACATAAAAAATATAATTAAGATAATAAATTAAATATCAAATTATTGATTTGATTTTTAGATCTAAATTTTAATTTTTTGAATAATTAAAGTTCAACCAAATAATCAGTTAATTAATATTAAGAAATAAATGATTATTTGAATATGATAATTAATCATTTACATTATCTGAAATACTTTTTTAGTAATTTCTTAATTATGACATTATTTGTTGATACTTAGACTAAATTATCATGTCATATGAACTATATGCAAGTATTGCAAAAGATGTTAAAGATCAACAATTATTTATGGAACTATATGCGAGTACTATAATGGATGTTAAAAAATCAACTATTAGACCCATATGCAAATATTACAATGGATGTAAAAAAAACCAGCAACTACTTATGAGACCTATATGTGGATATTACATATTTGAAATGGCTTTATGGAAATTCTAATAAAAGGATGTAGATATTGCACAATGTTCATTTTGATCTTTGTCAGTTCTAAACAAATTAATGTTACCTATTCATATAGGCCTATTTAAATTTTGATTCTTACATCTAAAATACTAAGAAGATGAAAAAGGAGACATATATAATTAACCATATACCCATCAAACAAGTGTGACTAAAAAAAAAATTATATTAATAAAAGATGTACAAATATGGGTGGATCAAAAAATGTTAAAAGATCCCAATGAAAAAAAAAGATTTTCTATAATATATCAAAGGACCAAAGTTCAAAAAGTAGGTAGTCCAAAAAATGAGAGGGCTAAAAAAATCTAGCTAACCATATAAAATTGAAACCCTAAATCACATCATTATCTACAATATCGTGTTTAACTTAGTAAGTAACTATTGCATTTGCAACCCTTGCTACATGATAAACAATGTACAGATGGCGGCATTGCATTTCAATTTGAATTGCATTTGCAACAAACTTTTCGTTTATTGTGCCCTAAACGTTATAAACACCCAAAAACCATCAAATTAAACCCTAAAACACCGTGGACGAAACAAAATTATAAAAAAACAATAAACATTGATTATTATTTTTTCTTACCTTCCATGAATCATTTTAGATTCATGGAAATCTAATTATCTGTCAACTTTTGTGTCCGACTTGCTTTAATGGACTCTCAATCCTAATTTTTGACATCCCATGTCATCTTCAATTGTCATGCATCTACCGAATGAGTGGATCAAATAATCTCTTGTAAATCTTCATATTTTTCCATTCGTGATGTTACATTTCGAAGCATGCTTCCCACACCCCAAGCATTAAGACCCAACACCTACAACAATTACTTTAAAGTTAATTTGAACAAAATTGGTTTTGGTAATGGTGGACATTACTTTGCAACAATTACCAATTTATCCCACTCATGTCGGGCTTTAGCACAAATGTGACTAGCAACCTTTTGATCATTCTGCCTTTACACGGCCATGGCATTTCCCAAGATGTGAACGTTCATTTTAGCATGGTCTTGATGTCGAATACTTCGTTCAGAAGTTGAAAGCCTCTCATGTTTGGTTCTTTTTTGTCATTATGCACCTCCTTCAAATGTTTGTTGTCAAATGTTTGGTCAACAACCATTTGGCACAATATGTGACAATGCAAGTGCCAACTTTACACCTCCATTTCAACCCAACATTCATCCATTTTTTTGTTTTTTTTAGCCATATTAAATGGACAAGGGGGTGCTAGTGGCTAAAAGGCTTAGTCGATTTCAAGTTCCGGACCTAAACCAAAAAATATAAAAAATTAAATCATTATTTTGTAATAAAAAAATCCTAACCCTAAAACCTTACACATAACAATTTCATATTGCAAAACATAAAATCACACAATCAAATGTAACTCCTATAAATTTTAATTGTTTTTAGGTATTACAATAAAAAATAAATAACCAAAAACAACTTAAAATAATTAAAAGTAACCTAAGGTGAAATAACTAAAAATAGCAAAAAAATTGAAAATAACCATAAATAGTCATAAATAATGTAAGCTAAAATAATTTAGAATAATGACAAGTAGCCTTAAAATAATTGAAAGTAACCTAACATAGGTAATATTATTATATTAGCAAAAAATTTATCCCTTTATTAAAAAAAAAATTCCAAAGGGATGGTCATTGAAATGTTAGTGAATAATGATATTTAAAAAAAAATGTTCAAATGATTTTACACTTTCAAAAGGAAATAAATGTAATTATGTACACTATTGAAAAAAAAATTAATTTAAATTTTAAGCATTTCATTTGGACAAAATCTTTAAAAAATATGAATTTTTAAAGTTTATGTTTTTGTAACGTTTAAAATGAAGTATTTAATAAATAAAATGCAGTGTAACACATTATCATAATAAGTGCGGTGGTTTGATGGTGAGGGTGTTTGCCTCCATCTTAAAGGTCAAAAGATCAAACTTCACAAATGGTGTGTTTGTATTCAATAGTGGTAAATTGACCAAATATTCTCCTATGTAGTTATTTAGAGTAGGTGTTTACTTAAGTTGATTACATGACCTATGTATTTAGGCTAGGTTTTTTACTTAACATAGGTAATGACATGTGTCAATAATTCATAAGCTGAAAATCATGAAATTATCAATAATATTAAATAGTAAATTAAATATTAAATAATTTTAATTTAATTAATTTTCATGTTGCTTAGTTAATTAACTAACAAGTAAAATGATTTGGTAAATTTGTATTTCACTTGAAAATAACTTTGTTTCACTAGGTATTAGTGGACCAATTCACTATCCATAACAACTGGTCCCCATTCACTAAGGGGTTGACTAGTTTCACCATGGTAAAAATGTCCAAATTCAATCAAAATCTAGTGAAACCCAAATGAATTATGACACATTTTGGTGTAATGAAATGAAAACTATAGAATTTTAAAAATACACAATTGATGCAAATTTAGAAATAAAAAAACCATACATGTTTGAAGAAGTAATGGATGAAAAATGCATAGACACATTAGTGCAAAATATTTTAAGTCGTGAACATGTTATTGACAACAATGACAAATTGCTAATAATGGCTCTTGGAGAAGGTATTCAACCTTTTGGATTATTTTGTGATGCACATTCTGAACATGTATGTCTACTTTAAAATTTAAGACCCCACATGTTCCCACAATCACATGTTTAATAGATCACATCAATAAATCCTTGTTAATAATTGCTTCACTTAAACTGCAATTTCATGCAATTTTTTCCCTATTAATCACAAAACAAACAACAAAAAAAACTTTATTTAAAAAAATTAGTTAAGATTGTTTTGGTCATATGCATGAACATCCAATGCTAAAAAACAACTTGCAACCCAAATCAAACATAGAAAAAGGTAAGTATCAACATGTCTTTTCATTAAACCAACATTTGAAAAATGAACCATCAAATTCGTGATCACAACAAATGTATAATTGAAAATGGAACTTGAATCCATGGTATGAAAAATAGAACCTAGTTGAAATAATTTGTGGAAACCTAAATTGAATTTAGTTCCTTAACATCAACATTGTCTAGTAAATCCTACACAAACAAATTGTCTTCAATGATATTAGCTTCTTTGGTTACGAAGTCATCAATGTATTTCCATTTTTGAGCACAACCCACCTTTGCATCATTTGGCTAGTTCTTCAAGATCATCACAAGTTTGTCTAGATTATCAACTCCGAACTTGCATCTTCATAGGTTAATGAACATTCCAACTATGCTAAAAATATGTTTGTTTTCAATTGGAGATCCAAGGATACCAAAAATCTAGCAAGCCACAAATCCCACATTTGGAAACTTTGATCTATGATATTGCCAACATGTAAGGGGTAGTTCATAGTCTTTAGGTTCCATAGGAAAATGGGGGAACAAAAATAATCAATTTCTAAGTAATGAGTCTACTGCATTTTCATTTGATGCCATTGCAAAAAAATTGAATCCTCTTGTTCATGAATCACAACTTTATGAAACAACAAGATTGAAGAAATGGAAGGCAACCATTAGAATTGACATGAAAATTATATACACTAGAAGAAAAACCCTTTTTTTAACTAGAACATCTTCAATTACATGTCATTTCCAACTAGATTTCCATAATAAAATTTAAAATTTTTAAATCAAAAATCAAATTTGTTAAATAAGTTGAATTGCCAACAAAATTGGTCAACAATTGAAGATGGTCCTCAACTAAAGGACCACCTTTTACAACTAGTTTATAGTGATAATTTTTGTAATTGACTTTCAATTGAAAGATCAACTAAAATTGTGATGTCATCGAGCATAATTCTACCCATGGGTGATGTTGCATCATTGCAAGTCATGCTTTCAACTATTTTGGTAATCTAGTTTTTGGCCAAATGACAATTCACATTGGTGGATGCATGAATTGCAAGGTATGTTTGTAAGCTTGGGCATTTCCCTATTTTTTCATAATTAGCTTTTAGTTAATTCACAATGGGGTGATTTGCTTTTCTAAAGTAGTTTACAAATCATTCAAAGTTGAGGATTTTAAGAACACCAAAACATTTTGTGGAAAAATAATTTTTTGGCACCCAAGTGCCAAATTTGAAAAGCTATTACAATATTTCAAAACCTTCAAAAGATTATAATAACCTAGGTTAAATAACATACCTAGTTTAAATTTATATATATATATATATATATATATGTTATTATCAATATTAACATTATTATCAGCCATTATTCATTAATAAAATTATATTTTATAATTAAAATGATTTCATATAACTAATATGCAATTATAAAGATTATTTATATTAGCATTAATGTATATAAATATTTATTAGTATTATGCACAATATTAACTATCATAATATGAATATTTATTTATAAATATCATTATGTATTATATTATAGTATTACTACCATCAATTATATATAAAAATGAAATTTCACTAAAAAAAAAACATTGGTGCCCCACTTTGGTATGCATTTTGGGTCAGCATCATAAATTATTTTTGAACAATCAACTTTTGTAGAAATTACTTGTTTGAATTTTGAAATGCTAAATTTTAAGGAAATTATTTCTGGATGTTAAAACTTTGAGCATTGGGTCAAGTTTTTGGGTGACATCTAAATTCTCTATGGCATTGCTTGGATTTCTTCTTCTTCTTGAAAGTGATTAGGGTTTGGGGTGACAAATGTGTCATCTTGCATGAGGAAGGTACAAGCAAAATTGGAGGTCTCAAAAGATAGGGCTACAAAAAGAGCTTGAGAAAAAAGTTACAAATATAAAAGAATACAATGATGGTGGAAGGATTTGTGTGATTAAAGGGAAGGAAGAACAACTTTGGGATAGACCTTGAAGGGATTTCTAGTTATTGCATGTTACACTTTGAATGGTGAAGATTGAGGGCTTCAATCTAATTTCTAAAGGAGACATTACATCTATGACATGGATTTAGGGCTAAGACGCTTGGTTGGCCATGTGTTTCATGAGCGGGTTGTCTCCATTTGTAGTGCCAAATGAGTCTATCACCTTTTTGTCTTTCATCATTCAACAAAGAGGTTGTGCGAGTGGTTGCTTTAAAGGGGTAGAAATTATGGGGTATAGATGAAGGTCTAATTTTGCTATATTGAATGTTTACATCTCTATGTTGTTGGCAGAATTGGGATCTTATGGTCAGAATGGATGTTATTGGGTTCCATTTGAAATTCTTGTGTAATGGAACCACAAATGAGCTCATGACAGTAAACTCGGAGTGATTTAATCACAAATTGTGCCTTAGGAATCAGAGTTCTAGGTTGTATAAATCTTGTCTATTGAGAAGACCATGCCATTGATCATCTTATTTCATTTTCTTGTTGTCTACAGAACCCATGGGGTTGTGAAGATCTTTCTGTACCTGTTCTTTTCATTACAATACATCACAAGGCATCTTGTGGTTGCTAAACAACAAATTTCAGTTTAGTGCAGTGCAAGTTTTAAGGATGTTTTGCTCAACATGTTAGTGCTCTCCCTGGGGCTCATGCCAACGAAAACTGGGACTGCGTAAAATAGAGATGTAGCGTCAGATTCAATATTGCATTTTTTGGAGGAGTCAATGGTAGGAGGTGAATCTCCAGTCATGACAAAATGTGCGTATATCCTCTCATGATATCACGAAAACGGACAATGCATGCACAAAAGCCATCAGAAACAGAAACCACAGCGTCCCTAGACAAAAGTCCCAAAGAGAGCGGCTCAAACCGCAACCATCAACTTTTCTTACCTGGCACACTCGCATGTGTATTTGGGTTTCTCCACAGCGTAGGCAATAATCTCCCTGATATCAATAATATACTGGCCACAATAATCAGTGCACGACAAACGTGAGTTCCTCGATCGCCTATCGAACACACCTTCTGCACATAGTAAAAAATCATGCCAAAGAAGAACAGACACGAGCAATCCCACTTTATATCCAATCCCGTCACACATGCACAACAGCCGCCAAAAGAAGTGAGACGATCTAAAACAGTCAGGTTCATGCCGCCAAGGACATAACATTTTGAGCAATCCGCAATCTATTGGTGCTCAAATCGTCGGGACTTCTGTTACCACCAACCGTAGAAACCAACTTCCGTGTCAGGAGAAAAATTGCAATGCTTGCAATCGAAAATAGTGTGAGCAACGCATGAGGAGGGAGGGGCGCCGCCATTAGGGTTAGGGTTTGATGAATTGTCCCCCAAAAGCCCCTAGGGTTTTGCCGGTTCTCTTTGTAGACTCTTCGTTGGAGCACGGAACGGATGGAGAGCACCAAACCCTAATTTGTTGGAAACGGAGATTGGGATCTTCAAACCCTAATGCTCCAGGAGGTAGAGCGAGGGAGAAGACGGAGAAGAGGGGAGATGTGTTAGCGAGAGTGCGATGGCGTATGGCAACAACACAGACGGGAGCAGGAGATTGGGCGACTACATCTCGCGCGTGGTGGACGCTTTGAGCTCGCAAGATGGAGCGGCGCTTGCTGAGTTGCTGGCCGTCTCTGGAGGTTCTTACTGTGGCTCTGTGGCCTCCGCTCTCGATATTACTAAGGTCGGTCTCATCTGCCTCCTCAGGGAACGTCTCTGCTTCTGCACAACTCTTCCCAGGAGAACTCTTTGGCAAAATATGGCTGGAACAAACGCCAGGATAGCTTGTATATATCGAGAAGATATATAGCTGTACTATAATTCGGGAGCAGCATAGCATTGCACGCCTTCATGAGCTATCGTGTGAGTGCATAGCTGTTTCTTGAACCAGAGTCGCATGTCCATGCTCTGTTGTGAGTTGAGAGCTTAGAATCTTGAGCTCCAGAATTCTCTTCAGGAAGTGTCTATGCCGCTCTTTTCCTCAGCAGGATGATGAGATTCTTTTGCTACTTCTCAATTATCGGAAGTTGACCTATGCAGTAGAGGCTTGGTCCCATGGCAGCTGTTTTACACCGGAAGTAGAGGAGCTTTCAGTGCATCCAGGGCCAGAGCTTGACATTCAGTGACTATGGTAGGGCCAGGATGCAAGCAGGGTGGTGAGGCAGGTGGAGAAAGTTGCACCTCTGGGAGACATGATGCTGCAGCATATGCGATGCATGCTTTGCTTTTCTCACCGTCACTATGTTGATGCCTTCAACGCCCTTGAAAAATCTGCCAAGTATCCTTTGGAAATTTTCTATCTGTAGATTTTTGTTGATTCTATTGCCCTCTCTTGAGATTACTGCTCCTGACTTGTATCATAATACTTGTACTGTCTGCCTGCACGATCCAGCAAGCTTCTTGTCACTTGTGGTTGCACAGCTCCATCTGGTTCTTCTTTGAAATCTCTGTAGCAATTTTTGAGATAGAATTAGGAGTCTTCTAAGCTTTTTTCATGGAAGCAAAGAGAGGCACAAGGTTTTTTTATTTTGAATGATGACACTTTTTATTTTTCCTTAATGCTGTGGCACCACAGTGCTTTCTTGCAGGAGTTTCGGAATTGGGAGTCAGCATGGGCTATGCAAGCTCTGCACACTGTTGTGTATGACCTACGGACAGTGGCTGAATTGGTGGGTTAACTTGCATGCACTGGTTCTTCATAGATGGGAGTTGTTTTAGCCATCCTTATGATTGTGCCACCTTTTACATTTCTAAGGAAAAGAGAGCAACTTCAATTGATAATCATGGCTGTTCTGTTGGTCTTAGAGATCTAGCATGCCAACAAACTGATACTTGTAGTTCCTTGTGGCGAACTTTCCACCTGCAAAGGCAGTTTTGGCTGCAGGCTCTGAGCAGCATGCAGACCATCAGTTTGAGTATTCACAAAAAGATATGTGTATTATCATCTCCCCTGGCTCTTCATCTGGTGGTCATCTAATGACTACTGGATAAAGCTTGTGGGCATAGGATAGGGGCACTCTTAGTATTTGTGAGGGTAAGGAAGGCATGCGAGTGCCAAAAAAGAGCTTTCTATTGTTTGGGTTGAAGCCATGAGGATACTGTAATGCTTGGTCTCTTGTATTTTCCTTTTCTAATTCAGACAAGGTTTTGAGGTGTGTTCATTATGGTTATCGCCTTCATGGCCTGCAGGCTGACAAGGAGATTACTGAGAATGGCAAGATGCCAGACAAGCTCAAGGGAGCTGGTTCCTTTTTGATGAAAGTGTTTGGAGCACTTGCAGTGAGTTCAGTCTGCCAATTGTTCATCTTGTTGCTGTGGTGATTAGAAACTGAGAAAATGACACAATCTTTGAAGTTGCCACCTTGATCTGCAAGGGGTGGAGATATGTGATCTGCTTAGAATAAGGACACTGACTTTAATTGTTGGTGTGCTATACTAGTAGAATATTTTCACAATGTACCTCCAGCCAGTTATCTCTGCATGGAAGTGTTGTAGGTTTCAACAATCATAACCTGCTAAAGTTCTGGCTGCTTCCTGTAATCTGCATGGACCCTATCAGGAAATGGTGGATATTGATGAAGAACTGCAAGATTGAGTGAAGACATAAATTCTTTAGCTACTGTTCTGACATTGGATTAGTATTCAAAATGTAGCCATGATTGTTCTTGGGAGAATGGCTCTCTTGTAGAGGATTGCATGAAGAAATCAAGCAAGTTTTCATTTTTTGTTATTTCTGTGCAGGGAAAAGGTCCAAAGAGGGTGGGTGCCTTGTATGTGACTTGCCAACTCTTCAAGGTGTACTTTAAGGTACTATTTCCCTGGCTCAACATTACATCTGTCTTGTGTTAACTTTGGAGTTAGAAGTGTTTGAACCTGTGCTAGAACTGGGTAGGGGTTTGGATGATGTCATTATTGCCATTCACAGTTTGGTGAAGTGTGCACAGTCTTTTAGTCCTTGCACTTCACTCTTGTAGAGCTCTAAGAGATTCTCATTTGGGTAATGGCAGCTAGGGACAGTCCATTTGTGCAGAAGTGTAATTCGAAGTATAGAGACTGCACGTGTTTTTGACTTTGAGGAGTTCCCTACTCGTGATCGGGTAAGATACCTGCAATTGTCTTCCTCTTAGCTGCAGATTAGTGAGGTGCACTTGCAAATCAAGCAGGAGTGTTCATCTAGAGTTCATGGTGTCATTTTGTGTGATATTATGGATGGCACTTGTAAGGTTGTGATCACACTCATTATCATCATGTCTATTTTGGCTTTGCTGGACTGATGGATTGGTTATCTTCAAAGCATTGCTGTGGAGTGTTCTCTATGGTGTCTTAGATATATCTTAGGTGCTTCTTATTTTGTCTATTAAATTTGGGATAAACAGCAGGAGGTAGGTCATACCTAAATCACTGAAGGGGTTCTGTTGTCAATTGGCTCTAGGACTGAATTGTGGCCAGAGGTGATGCAGGTAACATACATGTACTACACAGGCCGCTTGGAGGTCTTCAATGACAATTTTGTTCTTGTATATCATCTCCTCCCAATATGCTGTGGATTATAGCTGCCAAGGGTGTGGTCATGGTTATTTTCTCATTTGAGATGCTATTGCTGATTTTGAATAGTTGAAGAGCTTGTAGCTGGTTCAGGTAGTGTATTTTGGATACTTTAGTTGCAAGACCTACAATTTGGCAACAGACCATAAGTCAACTGATCCTTTTGCAGGCAGACCAGAAATTAGTGTATGCCCTTTCTCATTGCAACCCTGCAAAAGCATCCAATATCAGGTCTGATCTTGACCCTCACTGTCTTCAATCAGAGACCTTGAACAGCCATGCCTTTGAGGAACAGTGGGGTTTACCTTGATACAATTGATTGTCATGAGCACCCATCTATGGATGAGAGAAAGTGTGTTTGTACAGCTTTGCTTGCTGTAGAGTCTGTATGAGGGATAGAGAGACACAGTCCAGTTTTTAGGTAGCTGCATGATTGTATTGGCAGCACTGGGAACAAGGAAGGCTGTGTTATTAGAAGGTTAAGCTCAACTTTTAATGTTTTGCAGAATGGTACTCAAGTACTTGATTCCAGTGAAGCTGTCACTAGGCACCTTGCCAAAATATTCATTGCTTCAACGGTACAATCTGCTTGAGGTATATTTATGGAGTTGATCAGCAGTTATGAGATTGTGTCTGGCAGCTAGCATGCTAACCAAACAGTATGGTAGAGGACTTCCCCTTTAGGTTGCATTCAGCACACATTTATATCCCAAGTTGTAACCTCACATTATCATAATCAGGGTTTCTTCATTGTGGATGTCCTTTTGATCAGTATAAGGAAGTGGTGCAAGCCCTCCGCATGGGAGACATCAGGTTACTGCGGCATGCTCTTCAAACACACGAGGACCAGTGAGTTAGACACCATATTTGCTCACATTTCACCTTTCACTAGGAACTCCTCTGAGTTATGTTCTTAGATTGAGTAGGAAGAATGATTTGAATGTGTCTTATCTGTCTGACAATCCTAATCATTTTACTCAGTTTGCAATCAGGTTGGAAGTCCTTTGATCTGGGTAACAGTGTTGAATTTTTCTCATTGCTTGTGTTTTGAAGATTTTTGCGGTCAGGAGTGTATTTGGTGCTGGAGAAGCTGGAGCTCCAAGTTTGTCGAAGACTTATGAAAAAGATGTAAGTGCAATTTTTCTGCCTATATCACATTTGCAGAGTGTCTATTAGGTGATATTGGCAAACTCATGTTAGTTTCGGTTTTGCTGAAACTGACACAACAGGTACTTGCAAAGTGTTATTGTGGAATTTTCTTTGCAACCTCATAGATAAGTACCTGGTAGGTAACATTAGCAAAGTCATTAGAGGATCTCTCCTTGGCAATTCCATGTGACTTTGAACAAATGCATCATGTTTCAGATACATACTACAGAAACAAAAGGATCCGGGCAGGGCACATCAAGTGAAAATGGATAGTGTCTTAAAGGCTCTAAGGTGGCTGAATATCGACATGGATATTGACGAGGCAATGACTCATTCTCACTTCATTTTGCAACTTAGTGTCAGAAACCATTGATCTAGTTGAAGAGGTTTGTATTGCAACATGGTTAAGTCAGCTGTGTGATGGCCTTGCAGCTGATATGGGTTCCAGCACCTTGTTGTAGTTTGTTCTTAACCAAAAGGAGATATAACTGATAAGCTTGCTGTTCTGCAGCCTTTTCTGACCAAAATGAAATTTGTTATGCAGGTTGAGTGTATCATGGCAATTCTCATCCACAGAAATTTTATCAAGGGCTATTTTTCACACAAAAGTAAAGTGGTGGTGCTAAGCAAGCAGGATGCATTCCCAGTACTCAGTGCAAGGCCTTTGACATCATAGATTAATTAAGTTTTGGACACGAGCCTCTTCTTTTGAAATATAGGCAAGAGAAATTGTATGGCAAGATTGTTACCATGTTACTTTTTAGGTTTCCCTGTTCCACCTGTGATGTAAGTATTCAGGATTTGTGACTCATGTGGCTGCTCAGTGGTCTTTGGTAAATTGTACGTCATTTCAAGCTGTAATGAACAAGAGGGCACTAGTTTCACTGAAACATCTGTCTACTCTTCTCTGTGGAAGGTCTGCTAACAAGCTCAGGAGAATCCTCTGCAGTCACTGCAGGTATCCATAAGATGTTGTCAGGAGTGCTTGGAGGTGTAAAACTCATCCATGTGAAGTTGTGATTGTATTTCACGCAATTGTTGGTTGGATGTTTGTTTTCCCAGCACTGGTGGTCTCTCAATGTTGATATTTTCCATGGTGACTAATCACTTTCTGTTGCCAATTGCAGAACATTTTGGGGTCTTGTTAACATTTTTTGTCAATGGGATGCTGGAAGTTGCTCAGGGTTTAAATGTGAGATGACCATAACAGTAAATCAACTGCTTTTAAAAATTGTCCACAACCACATCTCAGGAATTGGGTCGATTGTTGTAAAATGGGTCACAAAGATGTCACAAGAACACTTGGTGACAAAGACAAGAATATGACTGATGAATTAGCACCAACAAATTAGAAATTATGTCTTGTTGGTCATGCTGTTGTGATCATCTGATAAGTTACAACAACTGCTGCATTCTTACATCATAACAACCCTGCATGACAGCATGACTCAAAAATTACATCAATGAGATGACATTAAATGTGAGCAAGTTTTTCCAAATGAAAGACATTATGATCACTAATCACATTGTATGTATAAGGTCACTAATTGAAGTACACGTTAAGCCCTAAACTATTCAAAATCTTCAGTCTTTCTTATAGTATTTTTTCATCAATTGTCTGTATACTTGCATAATTAAGAAATGTTAACTTGGTGTTAACAACGTTTGGTTGGTATGCTTCTCAATTTGTATGCTGCAAACAAAAGTCCGTCAATATTTGAGAGGCCATGAATGAGAATATGTAATCATGTCTTTTTAGCAACGAAATGTGACTGAATGAATTGTTGAAATGGACCACCCAGGAAAAGGTTTAGGGTTTACAATCCTTTTTTCTACACTTGCCTATATTTCTTGCATTTACACCCTCTTCCAAATCAGAATCATCCACCAATATGGTTGGGTTTTGAAGGAAACTTGGGTTGCAATTCTGAGAATATGTTCCCTTGATAAGCTTCGTACATTTTTCATTGAGAGGAAGAATGAATCTTGAATGTTTGAAATGTCTCAAATTTTAGTGATGAGAAATTTTGAAAATATAGAACTTTTTGAGATCAATTGTATGGTCATCCTTGAGCAATTCTAAAAACAATTCTTATGATATGGTCATTTTTTTGACAATTCCAAAAATAATTCCTATAATATGGTCATCCCTAAATAGATTTAAAAACAATTCATACTTGCTTCGTTTTCAAACCTAACTACTTCACTCTTTTCCTAATAATAACTCTTTTTTTATTAACTTTCCTAATAATTACCTCTCTCCTTTCCCCCACCAAGCAACATGGACATGAAAAAAAACAATTAACATGTGTCTTTTCACTGTCCATGACATTTATACTAATTCAAATTAAATTTCAAATTGGCATAAATAATGATGAACTATTGAATTATACCATATATGGAAACATAAGAAGAAAAACGTTGATTGCCACTAGTTGTGTGAATTGATGTGTAGCCCAATTATACATTTATGACTCAATATAATCAAGCATACATGTAGGGAATGATGTGTGCAATGTTGTTGCAAATTGATGATATTTTTTTATGTCAAATTTTTTTGCTGTTAAATTGTGAAGTTAATTTTGAGAAAAAAATTGGGAAAACATGTCTTTCCATTGGAAGAAAAAAAGTCATCACTTTTGTGAGACCAAACAAATTGAAAAATTGAACTACGGTATTTGCTAAAAGAAGTTTTTCTTTATTTTTGTCACCTACAATAACTTAGGATTATGAACTTGGGCTAGAGTGAACTAGCAGCCACCAATGCACCAGTTCAGGATGAGGTCGTTCAAGCTGTTTTGGGGATCAACCAAAACACATCCTCCCTTGCCCAAGGTTTTTAGTTCTTTCAGCCTCTTCTTTACCCCAAAGTTTTTCCCTCTTACCTACCTCCCCCCTCCTACCTACGTACCTCATCTCATTTTGCGTTCATTCCATCGTTAGAACTCAGGAAAGCTTGAGGCGACAGGGCAGAAGAGGGAGGGTAGAGCTAGGAGCCAGAGGTAAAAAGGCATAAGTGGCAGGCATGAAAAAGCACTTGAAATGGAAAGGTAGAAGCAGGAGGGCTGAAGCGGGAGCTCAAAATGAGAGGGTAGAGCGAGAGAGAGCTTGAAGGTAAGCTCCCTCCCTTTTTTTTTTTTTTTGGGTT
>Ga0116227_10009503_pt1 | contig 17608 bp, 13 predicted proteins | sample S1TSphgellanicum_FD_89693 | JGI IMG/M metagenome (GOLD analysis project Ga0116227, IMG submission 89693) | Host-associated microbial communities from peat moss isolated from Minnesota, USA - S1T2_Fb - Sphagnum magellanicum MG | ecosystem: Host-associated > Plants > Peat moss > Unclassified... | reverse complement strand
TTTTTAATGTAGCCAAAGTTGGGATTATCCATTGGAAGTTAGGGGGTTTTTTTGTTTTTTTTTCTAGTATTTTTTTAATGTAGCCAAAGTTGGGATTATCGATTGGAAGTTAGGGTTTTTCTCTTTTTTTTTTCCCTCCATATTTTGGGATTTAAGCTGAAGTGACCATCATCATCCATAAGATTATCTAGCCATATTTAGCTACATACTAGATATGGAAGTTTTTTTTAGAAAAACTAGAATTCTTCTATATTCTTGGCTACCTACTGGAACTTATTATAAAAATCTGATGATTTGGATTTTTTTTCTCTTTGAAATCTGATGAATTTGGGTCAATTTTTCCGGGCAAATTGGTGATGACACGTTAATGAAAAACATAACCATACTAAATTACATTTGTTTTGAGACTAGGGTGCATCATCCATTTATTACCTTAACACAAGCAACAAGTGGTGTGTCGCACTGTGGCCTTGCCATTTACATTTAAAAAGTAATTCTTAATGCAAAAGAAGAATTATGGAAATTCAAATATTTCACCATGCAAAAATATTATCTTCAGAAAAAAAAAAAAATCCTCTAAAAGAAACCAAAATCCTTCAAGATATCATAACTCGATAACTAATCTCAAATTTCATCACAAACCAAAATATCATCTTTCAAAAATCCTCATATAAAAATAGACCTATTATTATTACCTGGGGGCCAAAATCCCTTAAACTACTATACTCTATAATGAATCTAAACACAATATCCTTCTTGCCTTGGTAGTAGGCAAGGCCAACAAATGAACAAATCGCTTCGAAGAAGTGCATGGAATGGGATGCTTTTTGTGGTGTTTTCTCAATGTTGTGATGCATAATTGGTACCCTAGTTGAATATTGTATCTCATGGTGCATTCACACTTGATGTTAAATCAGTGTTAAATGAAAATCTAGGTGGCATCCTAGGTGGCACCCAATGTTAGATGGGGGCAATAGCTCAATGTTAAGTGAATGTTAACTTAACATAAAATGTTCATGGTAAGTAGGTGTGTAAGTCCTACATGGTGTTAGGGGACTCAACACTAGAGTCCCTAACACCAAGTGTGAATGCACCAACTTTAGAAGAAGGTTTGTACTTGGTCCATCAACTAACTTAACCTCATATGCCCACTTTGCCAACCCCATCATCAATACCCACACTCTGAAGCAGCACAAACTCTCAATCAATCCACAAACACAGACTTGTTTGGAAAGCAAAGTTCAAGGTGATGTCATAGTGAGAATGATCATGCAAAGCCTGACTGGAGAGTTAAGTCTCACTAACTCTTTTGCAGCATTTTTGCTTCTCATCTCTAAATGCAAGTAGATCCAGGGTCTGACACCAGCATGAACAGCCCCCCCACCATTGCCCAATTGGTAAAGGAAGACTCATAGTGCCTTATTTGGCCCAACTGAACTAGCTAGCACCCACCAGCTAGCACACCATGCAGGATGGATGGATGGATGTTGTGTGGACAAGAAACATTTTTCCGTTGTATATAACCGTCCTATAGCTAACCACCATGGTTAGTTATGTACTAAACATTCACATGGATCTACCTACCTAGCAACCACCAAGTGCCTTACATAGTTATCTACCTACATTGTACTCACTTACATTTCCCACCTACTTAACTATGATAGTTTATCTAACTACGCACGTAGTTATTATAGTTAGTACTAGTAGTGTGGCTTTTGCCATTGGCCCAAGTGTTATCACGTCCTCAACTGATTTTTCCTTCCAAAACTTGGTATTTTGGAATTTATTTTAATTTTCAGCAGCAGAAATCACTTAAAAATCACTATCTCCCACATTCCGAATCCAAATCTTACCAAATAAATTCCATTAAATCCTGCTCATCAAGATCTTCCCAATCACACCAAAGGCACATTCCAATTCTTCCGAAATTTTCAGCTATGATTTAATTTAATTTTTAGTTAAAAAATCATTCAATATTCAAGAACTTTTGCACCGTAAGTCCAAATGTCATGGAACTAAGCCCATGCAGCCCTTCTCGTTGAGAGCTTTCCAAAGACACCAAGAATATGATCTGAAGCATCCCATATCGGTGGATCTCATAACTACAAAACAAAACAAACTACCTTCCTTCATAGATAATTTGTTGGGTGGATACTCACTTTGGTGTGCAAGACTCATCAGTTTTGGTTGCAGTTCATCCACAACTACTTCATAAGAGGTTTCCAAATGGATGGTGCAATGATGGGTCACATAATCCCATTTAAGAGTGCATGCTATGTCATCCATATGGCATCGGCTACTTCACCATGTCACTAGTAAGGTCTTGTCCAAATTCTTACATGCTGATATATCAGCCATAGTGAACCAACATCCATTAGCCAGTGCACCATGAGGAATGGATGGTGGTTGCCGGTGGACAGGAAACATTTTTCCGTTAGGTTTCAGTTCCTTATTTAACCATGGTGATTAAGCTTAGTTTACTACATACCTACCTACCTACAAACAAACAACCCACTAGCCCTTACACTAGCACCAACTACCAACTGGGGTCCCGAGTTAAGTGCCTCTTCACACCAACAAGGAGTTGGGTACATGGGACACACCATAAGTAGCATGCATGATGATGATGTTTCAACTCTAAAATTGGAAGTTGCAAATAGTGATGGTTGTCTTCATGTTTTGTTGTTGCCTTGTTGAGCTTCCTTTAGCCATCCTCATGGTAGTCTTTGCCTTGCTTTTCAAATTTTTATGGGTTTCTATGGGCACAAGGAAAAAAATAGGGGACCAAAATAATGTTAAGGTGGGGGTTGACATGGTATGAGTTTAAAGATAAGTCTAATACCATTTTCACATTTTATTTCAAATCTATATATATTTTTAAAATGAGGAGCAAGGCAAGGATCACCATGGGGATGGATGTGGGGAACTAGAAGAGGAAAAAACAAAGCATGAAAATCACCATCATCTTTTGAAATTTGCAATTTTAAATCTGAAATTTTCTTTTAGAAAAAACCAACCACAACCAAGTGCAAACACCATATTAGGACCCAACCTCACCACTTTTGTGCGTTGCTTAAAAAACAATGGGAATCTAATCAAATGATGTGGTAAAATTAGATTGGCTATTCATGAAAATATTCTTAATTCATTATTTACAAATCAACATAAAATAATTATGATTCAAAAAGTCATATGCATATATAAAATGAATTTACAAAAACTAAATATAAAATATTTAAAATCATTTTTTTTTAAAAATTGAATAATGAAAACACATATTTTTTACATTTGTTTCAAACTTATACAAATGTTCCCGTAATATATTTGAAACATTATTATAAAAGTACGTAAAAATTTCAACATTAACTTACCATTTAAAATCATCAAAAGTTAAGTAGTTGTTACACCTTTCATGGATCCTAGCATGGTGTTTGGACATAACCATGAGGATGGCTAGGGGAGTTGGGAGAAGGCAAAAAACTAAGCATGAAGACCACGACCACCATCATCACCATTTGCAATTTTCAATTTCAAATCTAAAACCCTAAAAAATTTGAGGATCAAAGCAAGGACCACCATGAGGATTGTTCAACAACAAGGCAAAAACAAAACATGAAAATCACCACCACCACCATCATGTAATTACAATTACCAATTTATAAAAATTAAAAAGAGGAAGGCAAGAACCACCATGAAGATGGTTAAGGGGAGTTGGCATGGCAAAAACAACACATAAGGACCACCACCATTTGTAGTTTACATATTCAAAGTTGAAATTGTTTTTAAAAATTGAGTAGTAAAGCAAATGAGCTCCAAATGCATTTGCTCCTTGAACCAATTTCTCCTTTCATGCCCCAAGCATTGATTTGAGTCGCCTTCCTCTTCCACCTCCCTTGCTTTCCCTTCAACCTCACATGAAAATGTATACACAAAGTTCTTTGAGAAAACAAAATGACATTGGTTGCACAAAAACATACACATAGAGCTCAAACAATCACAAAATGGTGACTTTTCAAACCTTGCGTGCTCCCACACCTTTAACCTCACAAAAATGAAAATGTAAAGAATCAAAGCTCATATGAAGTTCATACGAGCACCTCGTGAAAGTTTTTGTGACAAGCACACAACATGGCAACCAACTTGTTTGAGCCCAAATTTGGATGCAAAAACAGGTTTTTTGTGCATCTTTGTCAACTCAGTTCATATATCGAGCAAACATGGGCTTCCAACCCTATCTTTGAATGACTCTATGGATAACTCTATTAAGACCAAGGATGATTGTTGTACATCCCCAACAAGTCCTAGGCTCCCAGTAGCCTACCCACCCTTGTTTGTAAATTTTTGGGTTTTTTAAAATAAATTGAATCTAGCTAGACTCAAGAGTGCCTCAAAAGCTATTACTCCTAGTGGTTGGTTACAAGTGAATAAGGATGGATGAAAAAAGTTGATTCTAGGACAGAGTTCTTACAAAAGTCTAATTGCATGCCCCAATTCAAGTCCAGAACTACTGAGGTATTTGTTCTCATTACATGCAGTGATTTCTCAATGCATGTGTATTCAATAAATACGTGTATCATGACGGATGGATGATGAAAGTTGTAAGAATTAAGTCACCCAAAAAAAAATTCCTGCAATCCATTTTCCACACACGAAAGAACACATTTTCTCTTCTTCAACTATGATTGTGGTTCACAATGGGCAAGTTTTCTTCCTTTGTATTTGGATGAGAATATGTTCAGATGAATGAAAAAAAAGGCCTCCATTCATTATGCTGGATAATGAAAGCCCTCTCAGCTCTTCCATATTTTGAGGTCCCAGTGCTCGGGCTACTGCCCTTGCAGAGTGGGTCCTCAAAACATGGCAGATCCTGTGGGGCTGCCATTGTCCTAATACAACAAAAGTTTTGAAGTCACAAGGCATTTTACACTTCATAACCTTTCAAAACTGCATGTTTCCATTTCCAGAATATTCATCCTTCTCCCTAGTATTCATTCCGCAAGAAATGTTCTTGCGGTGAACATTCCGCAAGAAGACTCTGGTTGTAAAGGAAGAGAGCCTACCATGCAGTTATCCATGGGGTTTCACATCTTGCGGAATGTTCACCAGGTGTTGTTGCTCCATGTTGGGCCATTCTTTTACTTGTATGTGAAAAACCTCCAGTTCAATGGAACCAGGAATCCAATTCTGGGTTCAGTTCTTCTTCAATAAAAAACTAGTTTCAGTTGTTGTTCCTGACTGGTTTCAGGTTATGGTTAACCCGGACCAGATCCAAAGGTTACCTGCCAGTTAACCTCTGGTTAGCCTCAATACCAAACTTGTAAGTACCTAAGCTATAATACCAGCCTCATACCAGTCGAATTCATCAACGCCAGGTTTTACCTCATACCGGGCAAAAATCAGCCTCGGGCCCAATACTAGGACCAGTTTACTGGTGAAATCAGATCCAGTTCCAATTCCATGAACCAGATCTTTACTAACCAAAACCAACAAATTCTATTCTAAACCACCAAACCAAGTACCCACCCACCTAACCAACCAACCATGGTATTAACTTGCCATAAGGGACATGGCCAAATTTTACTTAAGCAAAAACCCATTTGTTTAAGACGTACATACATGCCCCTTCTCTTTTTCTCTTCACCAATCAATACCTACCAAAAACTTCCTAACCACCCACCCCACCCCCACCAGGCTTTGGTTTCTTCTTCTTCTCCATCAATCAAAGCTGCAAAGCAAGCAAATAGGTAGGTAGGTAAGTAAGTAGGTAAGTAGGTAGGTAATTACACCTACCAAGTGGTTACCTACCGGGTGGTTACCTACCAGGTGGTTTGGTTGTTGTTGGTGGTGGGAGTTGTTTCCTTTGTTGTTGTTGCTTGGCTTTTCTCTTGTTCAACAGTTCCCCCCATGTTCTCCTCCATGTTCTGTTTGTTCTCCCCCAATGTTCTGTTGTTTGTTGTTACTTGGGTTTCTTCTAGTTTTGGGTTCCTCCTCTAAAGAGAGAGAGAGCTACTATGTCTGATTCTTCCTTCTTCTCTTATGTATCACCTTCCCTGGCATACATCTTGTAAAATCTTCTAGTAAAGTCTCACTCTGTCTTTGGCCAAGTGCTGCCTCATCATCATTGTCCACAGCACAGATTGAATTTTATTTATTTTTCCATTTCCCTCATGATAATGCTACACTTCTTCTTCTTCTTCTTCTTCTTCTTGCACTACATACACCATGTTGTTATGCACATGGTATGCTTTCTTGAAGCTGCTGTGTGATCTGAAGAAGACACATGGAGTGTAATAATGTTGACCATCATGTCTGGATTTGTTGCTATTGCTGCTGCTGCTGCTTGATGATCTCCACTGCAAATTCTGCAGTTCTGTTTGTTCCTTGAAGCATTGAAATGATGATGATGATCAAATGCTGGTGAACATTCTTTTTGCCAGCTTTGCCAGCTTTGCCAGCTTTGCCACTCAAGTATACATGTATCTCTAAATAGAACTTGGGTTTTCTGCTGTGAAGTTCAAAGGAGTCTGGGTCTTCGTGTTTTTTTGCTATATATCTTCTGTAGTATATAGCTTTGTGGGTGTTCAAGGTTTTTTTTTTGGTTTCGGTAGAAGAATTTGTTGTGCACTTCATGTGTTTTTAGTACACTGAGACATTTGTCGATAAGCTTGTGCTTGTTTGGGCTCAGCTCTAAGGACTTGGGTTCATTCGTTCATTCGTTTGTTTGTTTGTTTGTTTGTTTGTTTCTCGGGAAAGAGGTCTAGAGCCTCCCTGCTTCTCTCCTCAATACAATTGTTTGAATCTTCCATCTCTGATGAGCTGGTCTGTGGATCACGATGAAGACATGGATAACACATGGAGACTAGAGAGAATGTTCACATGGAGAAAGTAATGGTGGAGTGTCTGAGATTCAGCAGCTAGCAGTAGTGCAGCTTGGTGGTCTTTGTCAAAATTTTGTGACTCTTGCTAAGGAATTCATAGCTAGGAAGTAGGATTTCTAGATAGATAGGTTTTCTGTGAAGCAGCTGCTCTTCGGGTGAATCGATCAGGAGGGTGGAATGGCGAATTTTGAGCAAGCCAATGGAGGAGGAGTTCTGAGCCTGGAGCCTTCTTTAGCAGCTGCATCGGCAGCAGAAGAAGCCGTCGGACACCACGACTGGGACAAGAACGATTACAAAGCGTTCATCAGCTCGCAGAGAGCTGCAAGGACGTTGCAACAGCAACAGCAGCAGCAGCAGCAGCATGATGAGGGGGATGCTGCTTTCGCTTTCAGAAACTCATGTCCAACGCGCCGGATACGGGAATCTTGTGAGGAGCAGCACATGGAGTCCATGGAAAGAGATCATCATGACTCGCAGGCGCAGATGTTGTATGTGGACATGGATGCTGCTTTGCCGCTGCATTGGGAGTCATTGATCAACACTAGTTGCAGAAGCAGGCGGCATTCCTATTCCTCGAGCAGCTCCAGCTCCTCCTCATCCTCTCGCGAATTCGAGTTCCACATGCAGCAGGTGCAGATTCGGCCTGAAGTAGTAGCAGCAGCAGAGGATGCAGCTGCAGGGGATCATCATCTTCATGTCGGACGCGACGTTGTTCAAGGCATTTCGCATGCGGATGAGCTGTTTTACAAAGGACAGTTGCTCCCGCTCCATCTCCACCCCCGCCAGCAGATGGTTGAGAAATTGACGTCAGAGTATTCTCATGTGAACCAACAAGAGAAAGCTGCTGCTACTGTTGCTGCTGCTGCCTCAGACGATGATCATGCTGCTGCTCTTCTCGATTCTTCTTCGTACGTGAAGTTTTGTGTGAATTCCTGCACAGATGATCTGCATGTTGCAGCAGCAGCTGCTGATGTACTTGTTGATTCTCGGAGCTCCAGTTTTCGATCACAGAGCAGCAGCAGCTACTGGGAGTCTGCCACCGCTGAAAACAGCAGCTCACGAGACTCCAATGGCAGTTCACAGGATGCGTGCTGCTTTGTCAACAGCAGCAACAACGACAACGAGTTGCAGCTGTTGGAGACGCAGCTCTCTGCGACAAACGTGGGCGCCCTGGGCTCCAAGCCACCGCCTCTGATCAAACTTAGCTCCTTCCAGAAACAGAAGCTCCAGAAGCAGCAGGAGTCGCCATTTCTTCACAACAGAGAAGTTTTCAGCACGCACATGAACTGCTGTAAGTCGGCGCCGTCGCCAGATGCAGATCAGTCCACCACCAAGTCTACTACATCAGTTTTCTCTTCGTGGTTAAGGCCTCCCTTCAAGTGGAAAGTCTTGTTCGGAGTGAAGAAAGTTTCCAAGACACCAACAAGAAAGGATCAGACGACCCTTGAACGCTGCAATCCGCTTTCCACTCCGGAATCCTCCTACTCTTCTTCCTCTTCCTCTTCTTCTTCTGCATGCAGCCCGACATCGTCGACATCGTCGTACTCAGCTGCAGCTGATCTAGTGCATTCCCATGCACCTGATCAACCTGCACCCAACAAACATAGTACTAGTTCTTCGGAAGCTGATTCTAGTATAAGTAGCTGCGAGATCAGGAAGAGTACTGCTGCAAGGGAGCCCGCAGCAGACGAAGAAGAATCGCTCAGAGCATCAGCAGCATGTAGCAGTGCCGGAGCTGCAGCTGGAGAGGGCTCCAAAACCACTAGGGAACATCAGCAGCAGCAGCATCGTTGGAAGAAGTACATCAAGATGCTGAAGCTTCCAGCTTATGGGAAGATCATGATGCAGCAGCAGCAGCAGAAGCAACAGCAGCACATCTTTGATCTGGTGAAGATAGACTTCAAGAATGTTGCAGCTGCAACAGCAGCAAGTGAGCCCATTTCTTCTTCAAATCCTGCAGCTGCTGCTGCTTCTTCAAGAAGAGCAGGCAGTTTGTCTTTCATTAAGCCAGCTGCAGCAGCACCTCCTCCTCCTCCTCCTCCTCCTCAGGCTCAGGCTCAGGCTCAGGCTCAGAAACCCTTGTCTGGAAGCTTGAGCTTCCCATCATCATCCATGATGTCACCAACCTCAAGAATGGCTGCAGCAGCTATGGGAGGTGGTGGTGTTCCAGGTGCTCCAAGAAGATCAAGTGCGCATGCCAGTGATAGTACTACTAATAGTGGCCAGCTTCTCCTAAGGCCAGTCTTCAGCCAGAGTACTATCTCGGACCTTCAAAGCTCTCTGCAAGGAGCAATAGCACACTGTAAACAGTCCCATTGTGCTCACATCTGAAGAAGGATCCCAGGTGCTGTCCAGAAGGAGTACCTACTCCCCTGCAGAGGCTTAGCTACTAGGTAGTAAGTAGGAGTTCAAGCTGCAATTCTTGTGAATGCATCTCTCTCTCTTTCTTTCTTTCAGCTCAGGCCCGCATCAATTGTTTTTTGTTTGTTCCACATTTCACATGAGACTTCCAAAGTTTTTTTTCTCCTTCAGACACAATCTTTTGCAAACTGCTGCTTCTTTGAAAAGTAACTACCTTTTGTAATGAGAGTCTGTCTGTCTTCTTCTTCTTCTGCCATCTCCAAATTTCCCCTGTAAAGTATTGAGATCATTTGTCATCAAATTGTGAACATTCTTCTTGCAAGCAGCAGATCCACACACCCCCTGTTGTTCTTTCTCGTTCTCTTTACTTTTCTCTCTCCTTTGCTTCTGGACAGACACACATATCATGAATGTCAAAGTTGTGTTTTTGCAGCAAACAAGTTTGTTACTATCTCACTGCTTATGGACAACATGTCATACACCAGTTTTTTCCAGAGACCATGATATACTTCAATTACCTTGTTGTTACCCCCAAAGAACAAATTGAGCAGTTTTTTTTGTGGGTCTTGGTATTTTCAGTGTGATTTATTCTGGAGAGAGAAGCTCTTTCTTATTCAGTCCAGTGGAAAGAGGGGGGATTTTTTATAAGTGGAAGAAGTTTTGTGCTGTCACCAAATTGTTCCCTTTGCTTTCAGTGAAGATGCTTTTTGAACAAACAATCTTGCATGGAACGTTTATACAGCTGTGGTAGATTGGATTATCCCTGCACAGACCACCACTTCAAGACCAAATTCCACATTGCAAACCACCACCACCACGACATCAGGAGCATGTCTCATACTACATTTTGTGATGAACTTTTGTAACTTGTCTTCTCCACAAGCTTAAGACTGGTACACAATTTGGGAGTCTTGTGGAAAATTCCTTTATGATACATGAGAAGAAGTTTTGTTTGTAAGCCACCACCACCACCACCACATCAGAACCATTTGGATGCTACTGTCTCATTTTGTGATGAACTATTGTAACTTGAGTTCTCCACAAGCTTAAGACTGGTACACACTTGGGGAGTCTTGTGGAAAATTCCTTTATGATACATGAGAAGAAGTTTTGTTTGACATGTTTACATCTGTTGCTGCCAACTATGCAAAAACATCAACAAGATGTCTCATTCTTCCCATACCTACCCTTCATTTTGTTTGCTTCATTGATGACAGCAGGCATGCTTCCATACCTGAAGATAGTTCCGTACTTCCTGGCTTTTGATACATGCACAGAATTTGAGCTGCTTATTGATGCATAGATTTCTTGTCAGAACTTCAGTCCTAATAATGTGTCTTACACCACCCCCCTCAGGTTAGTATCCTTCCTTACCCAAACAGCAACAAAAGGGTGTGCCAAGTCATGTCATACTTTGGAGCTTTAACAACAAAAACAGCTTCACCAACATGCTTGTTTCTGAGGAACAACCAAGTTCCTTAAAACGAACAGTCCCATGGGGACAAAATACAATCCCATGTATTTAGAGCCCACCTTCTCAAGGACCCTAAACCCTAAACCACCGAGATCAGCCAGGGTAAGTTGAGCTTGGGACTTGTTTTCATTGAACAAACTGAAAAATCTCTTGGAGAATGCTTATCAATTCCCCATCCTTAAACATCATGACAACTTGCAATATGCAAATTCTTCTTGTTGCAAATATGAAACTGAAAAAGTTGGCCATTCTTATAGCATCCCTAGATGTGCTCAGTATGTGACCCTGAAAAAATGTCTCACATCCAAGTTTGCTACTTTTTCCAACCCCACACATAAGACTAAAACAGGGACCAGGTGGCAGACTACTAATAGCAAAGCACCTGGACCAATCATTATGATTGGCCTGGCCAATCAGAAACAGGGAGTAGGAGGTAGATCATATTTGTTACACTCTTCTGCTCTGCCTTTTACCAGCCTCGGGAGTGAGCAAACTGTGCAAAAATGCTAGGCCATTTTGGAGAGCCAAAGGAACATGTTTTGACTTTTCTTCATCCAATTTTAATGGCAGGGTCACATGCTGAGAACTGGGGATGCTCTTAGAAACCAATCATTGCAGCCAATACAGCAACTCCAGGCCAAGACACACATGATCTTGAGGAAAGTGAAAACAAAAAGGCAAGAACTGGTATCCACTATTGACACTGGAAGTGTAGTTGTCATCTTGTGCACAAGTCCATCAAATGCAAGCTTCAAACACAGCTCTCTGTCAATGATCTTACTATCCATATTGGGCATACAGAAGGATGCACCTGAGTTGGACAGTCATTACAGGGTAGAACCATAACCTTGTAATACAGTTTGGAGGAAAACCAACTGAGGATTGGATGATAGATAAATACCATGTCAAGTATTGCTGGAAAACAGCACATTGTGATTGCTATGAGCTCATAGATTGCTTATGGTTAAGTCCGCCATCTCCCCACAACAGACTTCAAATTCATCATGCTATGTTGGGACCCGACAAATTGTAATAGGAATCATATGTTCAGACACAATCAAGAAGACCCATTCAGGGATTCAGGCGATGAGGTTTCCAACATGCATTCCCATTTTAATACACTAGTCAGGTGAATGAGAAAAGAAAGAGTTCCACAACTCTACACTAGGTTAACATTTACCACTCACATAGTATCTTTACAGCAACCCATTCTTGGGCTGGACTACTATTTAGGATTGGGAGGAGTATATCAGCTAAAAAAAGCTACAGAAATCAGTTGAAAGAACTGAAGAATGAAATTGTGTCTTTCAAGCCCCTAAGGAAAATATCAATTTCATCCACAGTATTGTAAAAGTACGCACTAGCTCTAGCACTTGCATTGATTCCTAGGTGCCGATGGAGTGGTTGCGTGCAATGATGTCCAGACCGTATTGCGACCCCATGCTGCACAAGAACAACCAAATAAGACAAGCATTTGCATTGCAATGGCTCTCACCCAGATGCAATGATTTATTATTGATAAGCATTGAAGATAATTGTCTGTTGAAAAACCCTAAAAATTGGCTGGTAGCTTACATACCTGCTGATCAAGAAAGGTTGAAAGATCTGTGGCATGAATACCCTCAACATTAAAAGCACACAGTGAAGCTCGTGCATCACCCTTAGGGCCAGGTGGCGGTCCATAGATTTTCACACCAGGTACCGTTGACAGATTTTCATAGAGGTACTTGGACAGCTCCACCTGCCACAGCAGAAAGTTCCATTTGCAAAAGTTGACCTCAGAAGTTCACAAACATCATCCCAGTGTGGTCATCCCCTCTCCCTGGCTCTACATGTATGAAAGCCACATGTTAGTTGTAGCTAGTACTAAATATTTGACTGTTGGGCCTACTGTAACCTCTTTCCAGTAACTGCAACAGGAAAACTACCAAAGTATTGGATGATTATAACCTGCAACGTATTCCACCAAAAGTGGCCTGCCTGATTCACTGTCCCCATTGCTGGGTTTTCAAGGGTCCTGCAGTGAACTGTTGATCTCTATAGTAACTGTCAAGTCTGGGGAATGAAACACACTACTATATTCAGCAGCCAATGATTCTGAGAAATAAATCATGACCGAAAAGCACCAAGCACAAACATATCCACCAAAAATACAGGTAGTCACCTCATAAGCATGGATCTGGTCCATGCCAATGTTGGACAGATAATCAATTGCTGCACCAAGTCCAATAGCCTCTCCAATTGCAGGTGTGCCTGCTTCAAACCTACCACAGCAAAATATCAGATACTGTAAGATAGAGCACAACACAGACACCAAGACAATATTACTGAAAGATTACAAATAATAGAAAGGCTATGGAGACTCTGACAACATATCAGCAACAGGTCAGCCACTTCAGCTTTGTTTCCTGTGGTGTCCAATTATGTATCCTTCATGACCACTTCCAAATTAATGCCTAAGGAAGAGGGAACAGGCACAAGAACAAGATTACCGTGAAGGTGCAAGAGCATAGGTGGAATGATCCAAGAAGACGTCTGCAATCATCTCCCCTCCACCTGCAGCACAGAACCTCCTGAGTTTCTGATAAAAATTTGTGTGTAAAGCAACAGAAATTCACCCAGTTAGACTTTGCAATTAAGGTTCAGTACTGCAGTGGGTTCAAAAACCACCTGAGTTAAGAGCTGAATCAAGAGACTTACCCAAAAATGGTGGCATGTCATTGAGCAACGTACTCTTGCCATACAGAATTCCAATGCCTGTGGGTCCACACATCTGCAGCATTCATGAAGAAAGTTCAGCAGCACAAAAGGCCCATGATGATGGCAATTCACAGAACAGGTATACTATGTCCAACCCCAATAAATTTACCCCAATCTCTAATTTTATACACAGAAGAAATCTCAGATTCACTGCAGTACCATGCAAAATAAGGCAATAGTGAATTTTTTCTGTATGGCATCTGGCACTTAATCAGCCATGTAAAGGAGGTAACTCTGCACCTTATGGGATGATGCCACCAAAAAATCAGCTCCCAATGCTTGCACATCAACTGGCATGTGGGGCACACTCTGGCATGCATCCACTAGAACCTTTGCTCCAACCTTATGTGCCCTTTCCACTATCTCTGCAATTGGGTTCATGCATCCTGTCACACCAATAAACTCTGATTCAGTAGGGTTATCCCAGAAATCCTTCTTTACAGGCTAAAGAGAGAGATATTGCATTTGACCCAATCCTCACAGTTTCTTCTAGTTCCCAAGTACCCAGGGGTCATCCAAATTACTGTACTGATAAGAAAGATTTCCAAGATTCTTGCATGCCTCAAGAATCCAGTCTAGAAACAGCATGTGTGCACATTGGTATGTAGCATCTACTTAATTGATGTGGCCTGTGTGACACATTTGCCAAGTCAAAAAATTAAAATGACAAGTGCCAAGACAATAACCCAGTGTGTTTGAAACATGGAAGGTTGACACAAGCTTGGTGCGTTCATTCAGAGTTTCCTTCAGTTGCTCCATGTCCAGGCGTTCATCAGGTGTCAGACCTATGAATCTCAGAACAGCCCCAGTTTTCTGTGCCAAAATCTGCCATGGCACTATGTTGCTGTGATGCTCGGCCACACTCAGTACTATCTGCAACCAAAATCCATTCACCGTTCACAACAAGCTGATTTATATCTGTTATCTCCTTAAGTATATAACTGGATTCAAACACAAGCAAAGTGCTGCATGTGGCAGGGTTGGTCAAGGGATAACCTCATCGCCTTCTCCAAGATTCGCAATACCCCAAGTGTAAGCAACAAGGTTGATAGACTCTGTGGCATTACGAGTGAAGATGATATCCCGATCGCTGGGCGCATTAATGAAATTTGCTACCTTTTTCCTTGCAAGCTCATACTCATCTGTTGCTCTTGCACTGGAGTGCACAAGAACATAAAATCCATCATAATTATAGAAGCAAAGATCTGACATCAGAAATCAAGAACAGCATACAGAAAAGAGAAAGGAACTTCATCAAAAGAAAAAGGGCTCAGTTAAGAACCATTTGCTTCTTCTTAAATTCCCAACAGTAGATTCCAAAGCAGCAATGGATTGAGACTAAAGAGATAAGGACCTAAGAGAGTGTATTCCACGGTGGACATTGGCATTGTAACTCTCATAGTAGTTCCTCAAACAGTCCAATACAGCAGTGGGCTTTTGGGAAGTGGCAGCACTGTCCAAGTACACAAGCCTGAAGCCATTCACCTCCTGTCAGCATCACCCCCTCAACCATAAGATGGAAAAATAAAAATCCTTTTTTACATGGCAATTGTAAATGTGCATACCCCCACAAAAACAACAATCATGTATATATAGGTGATCGCCACAAAAAGTGCTGTAAGAACCACAGAATCTACAGCAGTAACTGGTGAAGTATCAAAATTGCTCCCCAGTCCAGTGGCAAGGTCACTGCCACAGGCTGATGAAATGCCAAAGTTCCTGAGTTTAAAAACCCCAGGAGCTCTCTGCAGTTGGCTTCCTGGTCACACAACCTTAAAACTCATCTAAAAAGTGATTACAAAAATTGGTCATGAAGATGCAATACATGTGCACCAGGGGGACCTTATTGCTGAGAATACATCTGCATTCTGAAAGATGCAAAAGAACAAAATCATCTAATTCAAGGCCCTCCAGAAAAGCACCCAAAAAAAACAAAACAAGAAGGACAGTTTCCCCAATCACCACATTAGCTTCCCATGGTGATCCACAAGCAATTTTATTTTATTTCCTCTGTCCCCAACATTCCAAGGATAAGATTAGAGTGCCAGGAACTGCAAAGAGCTTCACCTCTCAGGATCTGGAAAAGGGCACTTCTCTATGTCTCACCATCTGAGTTTTCCATGGTGATCCACAGGAATTTTTTTTCTTCTGTGTCCCTGACATTCCAAGGATAGGATTAGAGTGCCCAGAACTACAAAAAAAACTATCTAAATATATACTGGCTCATCTTTCTCAAAGATTAGGGCCAGGTTAGGGATCGGGGGCTAGGGTTTGAGAACGTGCATCCTCTCTGTCTCTGTTTCTGTTTCTCTCTCTCTCCGGTATGGAGGCTGCAAAAACTACAAACACCTAATCAGGCATGCAATCAGGCAGAAAGGGGGGTTGGGGGAAACAAAGACACATTTCGGCAGAAGCAGGCAGGTGAGAGAAGAGGATGGGAGATGGGAAAAAAACCTGGTTCAAGATGGGGAAATCTCCGCGAGTGAGCTCACCCAATGAACCTGTTGCAGCATCTGCAGAAGGCGACAAAACGGCTCTGGCTACCCATGTCTTGCGCGACGGCTGCTGCTGCTGCTGCTGCTGTACCACCATCTCCTCCGCAACTAGCTTACAACCAACTCCACTGACGACGGGTACAGATTTCCTCCTCACAGCTGTGACCAGCTGCCAAGAGTGGGCATCTCTGAAACTCAAACAAGAGTGCGAAGAAGGTGCAAAGGGGGAGGGGGTGGAGGAGGAGGAGGAGAAGAAGAAGCTGCGGTGGGCATTACCCAGTTGCTGAGCCATTGCCATCACTAACACCCCTGTTGCTTACCAACAACGTTTCCCACTCTCAACACCTTCCTTGTGCACACTAACCTGAAGATGTTCCAGCACACCAGTCTGCACGATCCAGACGCATTTACTACCACCTCAAATTTCTCAAACAAGGACCATCTCTCTCTCTCTCTCTCTCTCTCTCTCTCTCTCTTCGCTTGTGTTTGCAGAGATCCTTTAGAAATTCTCGTTTCCCGTTATCACATGAGCCACAACTGAGTCAAAACCGGCAACCAAACCCTAGTCACATTTGGGGAGGGGCCATTGTGGTATGGAACAGGCCCAGTAGGGTCGATTCCACCTAGGAATGCACCATTGCGTCACCTGATAATGGGTTTTGCCAATGGCATTTTCCAGAGTTATTTCCTTCCCCCCCCCAACCCACCCATCATATGATATAAATATTGATGTCTCTTTTATTTGTGTCATTCATACGTACATCTCCTTAAATACCTCACTCCTTTCTCTTACTCACCTCCGTGGACATGAAAAGAACAAATTAACATGTGTTTTTTCATGTTCATGTTATGTATATTAAAATAATTTTAATAACCGCCCTTTTTTCCAGCCTATTTACTTAACCTTTTTTTCTCATGCATTTACATAAACATGAAAGATGTGACATAAATAATGATGAACTATTACAAACCATATGGGTACATAAAAATTGAAAAAAAATGATTTTAAAAAAAAAATTGATGGGATATTTTGCTTAGTTTGGAACCTTGCCCTTTGGGCAAAGGCATTATCCTCATTCAATTACATTTGGTTGAATTGAACTTAATTTAGTTGCATGTAAGTTCAACACAAACTTAATTGAATTTCACCAAATGCAATTCAAATTTTATTGATTTTATCAATTGATTAAATTTTGGATTGGATTGGATTTCAATTCAATTTGGCAAAAATCAATCAAATTCAATTTGGTTGAATTGAATTTTGTGAATTGAATTCATTTCTTGAAATAATGAAAAAACTAATGGTACCCGTGACCTTCGGACACCCGTGGCTACGCCACTCCAGCCACCCCGAACGCGTAGTGGTCCCGACCGACGTTGTGCGCGTATAAAAACCAGCCGTGTGTACTCTCAGGTTATCAATCTGGGTATTTACTCCCTTACCCGACGTGAAAAAACCCAAAACTCTGATCCTGACATTTTGAACCTTGGTTCTCGAAAGTTTTGAAAATTTTCGAAAATATGTTCCTTTATATAACCGCCGGTTCTTTCAGTAGGGGGGGGGGGGGGGGGGAGGGTGGGTTTTTATTTTCTTTTGTGTGTGGGGGGGGACGGAGGGGGGTCGGACGCTCTGCGATACT
>Ga0116227_10009502_pt1 | contig 17608 bp, 17 predicted proteins | sample S1TSphgellanicum_FD_89693 | JGI IMG/M metagenome (GOLD analysis project Ga0116227, IMG submission 89693) | Host-associated microbial communities from peat moss isolated from Minnesota, USA - S1T2_Fb - Sphagnum magellanicum MG | ecosystem: Host-associated > Plants > Peat moss > Unclassified... | reverse complement strand
CCTCAACTGGAAGTTGAAATCATGTATCTGACAAGATTCTGAATTTTCAGGGTTTAGCATCATCCATCATGCATGTGTGCATGCAATGTGCATGATTGACTTTCCAGTAGCAAGATATGAGTCATAAAGCTGGGTCACAATTGGAGACAACACTAGGATGATATATTGACAAGGTAGAAGCCACACTCTCTCTTAAGGATTTACCATCTCCAGCCACATCATTGGTGGCATTTGCCACCTGTTTCACAAGGCTTGCCCCGAGGTTTTTGAGCTTGTCTTTGAACTCTGTGCTCTTGGCGACAGTGACACCATCCTTTGTGACCTTTGGACCTCCAAAGCTTTGCTCAATCACAACATTCCGCCCCTGTAATATTGCCAGAAAGAAAAATATAAGCAAGCAGTAATAACACCCACAGCCAAATATCACTTGTAATCAGTTTCCTGAATTTCTATGACGTGATAGATGCCTGCTGAAGACTAAAATTATTCAGTTTTTGGCAACGTCAGTTCTGTACCTCAGGTCTCATAGTAACCTGAACAGCATCTGCAAGTTGCTCCACACCTTGCAGCATTAGAGCATGACCCTCCACACCAAATCTGATGTCCTTGGCTGAGAATCTTCGAACCCATTGTACAAAGCTACTGTCCTGCTTCACAATAACCACCACTTGGCAATCAGGTCTACTAAACCTGGATATTATACACACACACCCACACTTGTGCACACACACATATGTATAGGTGATGTGCTTTCATGAATTAGAGTATGAAAACACCATCACTTAGATCAGCAATTGTCTATCAAAGATACTCACTCCCTCTGCTTCTACATACATCAGTGAGAAGAAAAAGAGCTTGTGCAATTTTCAATTGACATGCATCAGCAAGAAGGATGATAGGTGAGAAATGAGCAGCGTCACACTTACTTGTGCCCGAACATATTGCCTGTCCTCATTCATCAAAGAAACCACATCCAAGCAAGCCAAGATGTTAGTAGCTAACTTCACAAGAGAGGAAGCCTTTGATCCACCAGTGTCATTCTGCATATCTAGAGAATCACAAAAAAGGAAATGTTGCATGCACTTATGTGAAATAGACCCAACCACATCTGCATAAAAACAGCGTTGCAATGTGAAATAGTATGGTTTTTTTCCTTTGCAAGTTTACAGAAAGAAGATTCAAGTTCTCTGGAACAAAAACCAAACTGCAGCACAAAACGCAGCAAATGATCTTAACCCCTCACATCTTGGTCTGATAAGACCATGCGTTCTGGAAGAAGGAAAAAAACTGCAGTGAGAAAGAAGTAGCGAAGGTCAAGCACCTGACTCCAGATATCGATGTCCTCAATGCACGAAACATGATCACTCTTACTTCCTCGAGAACAGGAAACAGCAGGAGAAATAGGTGTATTTATGCAATTCGAGAATGCGCCTTTCTTTTTCTTCTGCACAAACCAAGGATCACGAAGCGAAAGAATGCATTCAAGGACAAGAAAAGAAAAGAAAAGAAAAACACGCGCGCACGCTCGCACGGACGGAAACTCTACTGCTTTCCTGAAAAGGAAAGAAAACACGATTCTAAACGTAACGACAACCAGAAATCGAAAATGGAATAGCATGTCTCACACAAAATGTGAGAATGGCACCTGGAAAGCTTGCAACACATGCGGCCGCGAACGACCCGATCAGCCTCCTGCTGCTGCTGAAGAATAATCCGAATACGGAACAAAGAGTCGCATCGAGAGAGCGAGCGATAGGTAATAGAGAGAAAAGTGGGAATAGAAGTAAGAAAAGTTTCAAAACCGGCGTGATTTTCCGAAGCTCAAACGAGAGAGAGAGAGAGAGAGAGAGATCACAAAAAGTCTATTGATGGTGATGAATACCTCAAACAACAATCTCTTCAACTACGCGACGAAGAGCAGCATAAGAAGAGCAGAAGATCAGCAACACTATTAATACAACAACAACAACAACAACAACAACAACCACCACAACTCAGCTGCTGCTGCTGCTGCTTCTTCCAGAGCCTTCAAAGAATCACAAATGGAGAGACCTTGACATGGATCCCACGCACACTAGTAATGTGTTCTCTCTTTTGTCGAATCCAGTATCAAGCACATGAGAGTCACAGCATCCATAAGAAAAGCTATACACCCGCCGTAGCTGACCTTCTCTTTAGATCTTTGGTTGTCGAGAGCAATTTGGTTTGCAATCTCATTCCCTCTCCTCCATCTCCTCCATCTCCAGTTTCCTTCTTCTTCTTCTTGAGATGACAACTGTTGTTGTTGCTCTTGTTAAGAGGGCTATTTTTGCAATTAAATAGCCTCTAATGGCTCTTGTCCCATCACATGCATTCTCCGCTTATGTGTTAGTTGTTCACATCTGTTCAATTAATAGATGACCTCAAGCCCGTCCTCTTGTCTCAAGTATTTCCAATAATTGATGATTGATGGTTTATGGATTATGTAATGGGCTCAAGGTTGTTGATTAATTGAAAATACTAGTCTCAAAAAATTTCAATGATCAATGGTTTCTGGATTAGATAATTGGCTTGAGGTCATTGATTAATTGGAAGTACTCGTCTCAACTATTTCCAATAATTGTTGATCGATGACCCCTCACCCATCCTCTCACCCATTTCCTAGTCCATAAACCAATCGATAAACCAAGAATACATGTGATGGGACAACATAAGATGTTTTCTATAACCAATGACCTCAAGCCAAAGAAAACTTCTTATCAATGGATGAAATAGACACACACAGAAGTGAAAGGATCATTGGAAAAACATATTGCAGAAGTGTTGGAATCCAAGCTACCAGTGTGAAAAAAGGCACAAGCGCATTTACTTAGTGCCAATGACATTCTTAAATTGCTCCACAAAGTGCTGCAGATATGTTCCAGAATGCTGGGTAAACCCAACTGCCATCTAGCATGCTGCCTTGTTGGAGACCTTCATGTGCACACTTCTCCACCTGGGCATCCAGTTCCCAGAGGAAACAAGCTACTAATAAAATGCACACCTGAAGCTGAGGGACCTGTGTGCGGTAGTTGCTGACCAGTGAAAATTTGACCCAGGAACTGCCACATGAAAGATCCCACAGCTTCCAGTGAACACTGGCAGTACAAGAGACCACATCATATGTGGTTGATCTTATCAGTCTCCAAGCAAGCAGCCTCTATGCTATCACATTTCGAATATGGTGTCCACAAAGGTACAAAAGCACAAACACATCAGTGTTAGTCATCCAATAAACAACTGTGTCTGAATTTTCCCAAGCACTCACCAAACTCACACATGCATGGGGTACCCAAACTGAGAAAGTTCCATTGTCTTCTTCTTCTTCTCTGTCCAGCAACAAATCTTGTAAGCTTTTATTTGTACTCTGTTAAAAGGACATTCAATTCAGTAGTTGTCCATGCTGCCATGGTAGCAGCTAGTGGCTTTTGCTGATTGAAGATTCAAACAAATGAAATGAAACAACATTGAAGAAAACTGGAAACCTTGTTCCTTTCACCAAGTAATCATGACAAAAAGAATACAAAAACTCAAGCAAAATGTGAGAGAGAGAGGACTAAGATTGTGAGGGTTTCTGGTAAGTAAACAGTGAGACATGATCAATAGGTGCTAAAAGCTCCTGGATTTGCAGCCATCTCAAGGAACACAGAGCTTGATGAACTCCTCCTGATGTTGTTCCAATGGTAACCAGAACACACAAGTTCAGAAGACAGATATGTCTAGAATCAAAACCAATTTGATAATCTTATGCTGCATTCACAAATCTCATATCCAAACTCTCACATAATGAAAGTGCCCATCAATCCTGCAGATTCCTCAGTGCAAGCTTCAAAGCTGCATAAACAAAGAGACACAGCAAGAGAGAGAGACACACACACACAGAGGCAAGGGGGTTACAGATAGACGGCAGGCAACTTCAAGCAGCAAACATGAAGAGTAAAGACATGGAGGAAGAAGTCACACCACATGGTCATCTGTGATCAGCAATGTCAAAAATATACACAGCAGCACTCTGCCAGTGATTGGATTTATGCTCTTCTTCAGAAGAAAAAAACCTATGCACAATCTTAGAGATAATAATCCAAGTTTTCACCACATACATGTAGCAGAAGAAGTAGAAGAAGAAAAAGGTAGCTGCTAGCATTGCTGCTGCTGCATTGAGGAAAGTGCAAATCATCATCATCATCATCAAGAAGCAGCTCCACCCATCATCAATCTTTTGACACCTGCCTTTTGTTCTGCAGTGAGTCTGGTGGGGAAGTCGATGTCAAACTTGATCCTCAGATTGCCTTTCTTGCCTGGCTCCTTGGCAATGGGCATGCCTTCCCTTGGCACAATCTTCTCATACCCAGGTGTGATAACCTCTGGGATGTTGACAGACAATGTCCTTCCATCAAGAGTGGTGATGGATACTGTCGTGCCCGTGAGTGCTTCCGTGAGTGGGATCTTCTTGGTGACAATCAAGTCATTCCCATCACGTTTGAAAACTGGGTGTGGTTTCTCATCAATGACAAACACGAGATCAGCAGCTACCTGATTGGGTTGCTCGTTGCCCTTCTCTGGGAATGTGACTTTGGTCCCTTTCTTCCACCCGGCTTTCACTTCGATGGTGAGAATTTCTTCCACTGGAAGCGTCTTCCCGCTTGGATCCGCCAGGTTTCTGGAGATCTTCATCTTCCTGACTGAGCCTTTGTAAAGCTCTTCTAAACTGCACAGCAGCTTGTTCTCCACTGCTGCCGGCTTCCGTTGTTGCTGCGCCATATGCGAAGAAGAAGAGCCTTCGCCAAAATTGCGGAAAGCTCCTCCTCCCCCTACTCCTCCGTCTGTGGTACGGAACACACTCTCCGGTCCACCGAAGCCACCACCAAAGATGCCATCGCCAAATCCACCTCTGGTAGCTCCTCTTCCTCCCATACCTCCCATGCCTCCCATGCCTCCAAAAGGACTTGCACTTCCGAAAAACTCCGCGAAGATATCTTCAGCATTCCTGGGGTTGAAACGGAACGAAGTTGTTCCACCACCATTGGCAAAGCCTTGAGCTCCTCCTGCCGGATGCGGAACTTGACCTTTCAAGCCTTCTTCTCCTTCCTGATCATAGATGGCTCGCTTCTGCGGGTCGCTGAGAACTTCGTAAGCCTCGGAGATTTGCTTGAACTTCGCTTCCGCTTCCTTCTTATTGTTGGGATTCTTGTCCGGATGCCATTTCATTGCCAGCTTCCGATATGCTTTCTTCAGATCCTCATCACTCGCTGTCTTTCCGACCTTCAAAACTGTGTAGTAATCCACGCCCATCTCCCCGTCGTGGTGGTCGTGTTCTTCCTCCCTCTTCCTCTTCCTCCCTTTCTCTCCTCCCCCTCCCCCTCTTCTCGGATCCGCCACGCTACCAAATTTCGCAAACTTTCAATCTATTGCAGACACTCGTCCCTCCTCCTCCTCTCGACACGAACAACATGCAACAGCACAACTACTTTGCAAGCAAAACACAGAAGAAGTAGAGCACTGCCATCGCCAAAAACCTCATCCTCCCTCCGGATTTTTTTTCTCTCTCTCCCTCTCTCTCTCTGAGCTCTCGGTCGCTTCTAGATCTTTCTCGATCCTTCTCGATTCTTCAACTTTTTCTCTTTTTTTTCTTGTACGATTGTTTCGGTATCTGTCAGGTCCGCAAATTGATGATGCTGTCCGCCTGCTGATGATGTTGCTGTTGTTGTTCATGATGATGACGTCGTCCACCTGGTGGAAATCTAGCGAGCATGCGCGGTTGCTGTTGTTCTCGGGAATCTAGGGTTCTTCCTTCTTCCATCCCGAGACAACAACGGAAGCTGCGATGTGATGATCCTTTGATAGCAGCAACAGCAGCCAGTAGCAGCCAGCGTCATTCTGATTCGATCTCATATCAGCGCAAATGCGAAAGAAGTTCCACGAGAGGAGAAAAACAAGAAGAGACTGTCAACACTCTTCATTTCTTCAAAAATGGCATTTGCACGTGGGAGAAGATATCTAAGAATCAGAAAATGCCTCAACCTTCTTGACACACCAGTGTTCAGGAGGAGAAAGGTTAGGATTTACACAGGCAGGTCAGTCCAGAGATGATGAGATTCAAACATAATAGTCATAGAATTAGATTATGAATTGCCTCTGAAACAATTCACAGTTTGCATAGATGTGTATGTATGTTATTCTCAAGCAAGCATTCACACTTCTCACGGATGCTGATCAAACTGTTGATTGGATTGATTGCGTGTAGAGCACATGAAAAAGAGTTGACTGTTTGTTTGAGGTTTGCCATACAACAATATCAGCATCCCACCAAGCTGCCACAGAAGATGACTGATGGAGATTCACATTCTTTTTTTCCCCTCCATTCGAGATCTACTTGGTACCAGTGTCATGATTCCAACCATGTGTGAGTTTTTGCTTATGGAAAATTGCTCAAGATTGCAGAGACCATTGAACTTCTTAACAGTGGAAGCTACTCATCATCACAATCGTTATCATTATCATCATTGTCATCATCAATGCTTGACTAATCTCACCCCATAGCAACACTGACCGTTTTTTTGTAGGGGGAGGAGATAACAGCACAATTGACTGACAATTGATACAATTCTGTCTGCAAATTCCTCGAACCACAGTGGATCAGTACATCTTGCAAAAGCCTATGAAGGTGGCATCTGAACTAAATTCTTTGAAGAAAAAACTATATCTGAGCAAGAACTGTGAATTTCACATCAAGTAGTTGGGAGTATTCTGGATGGCAGATGAGGACCTCAAAAAGGTGACTGCGTGTTATTTGTTGGGTGCGAGTAAAGGCCGAGTGAGGCTGTCTATTGTCTTGACTCCAGATAATGCCTCAACTCTCCCTTTGGTTACCGCCTGTTGCCCTTGCTTTGACAGCCCCATCGTCTGTGAACATTCCCAACACTTAAGAGAATCAGTGCAGAGAATGGGCATGAGAACATTCACAAAACAGAACAGAACATGATGTCACATCCATCACTATTTTCTTGCAGAAGATGGGTCTTTTACCAAAGAGATGGATCTTCTATGCATATGTTGGCATACAGCATGTTTTGAAACATGACAATTCTTGTGATCCTTTCACAAAATCAACAATTCTTCTTCAACAGCATTCAAGTCAGATCCTACCATTGTGTTGACAAGTGTATTCTGTAAGAGACATCTCCTGTGTCTAGTAGAGAAAAAGGTGTGCATCTGACTTACAGGGCTTTGAACAGAACCACAAAGACGTCCCACAGATGAGCTTCTCTTCAAATGAGCTGATGCAACCACACGTATTCTGAGCAACCATCCCCAACAAAACCCACCCCCCACCACAGCACAATAGCAGCCATTTGTCAAAACAAAGTGTCTGTCAGCTTCAGTTGACCAACAAGATCCAAAAAAACTGTCATCTACAAAAGGGTCAAAGCCCCCCAACCATATCAAGTACTGCAACCTCACTAAGTAGTATATGGCTTGTGGGGGAGCTCACCTCCGGTGGACATCTATATACTCATCAGTCTCATCAACAATTTCTTCCTGCAAAAATTGACACACGGAAGTCACACAATTGCTCATGGAAATTTGCCATTATTCTGGTTAAGAATGCAAAGTTTCTCACACCCAGACTCCAACAATCAATGTTCAGGAAGCAGGCTGCCACAAATACTGGCCTTCTTACATTGGCAAACATAATATTCTACATGTGGCATGCCTCACTAGGTTCTTAGTCCTGCTCTTGCAACATGGAGCAAAAGTCTACATCCAAAGAAGGTTGCGGGGTTTTACTTGCAAAAGTTCTTCCATGACATCCTCCATGGTTATGATGCCTATCACGTCTCCTCCTTCCAAGTCCTCTATATCTTCAGATTGTTGTGCTGTTCGAGGACTTATCTGAACCTGACTGTCTTCTCCATTCCTGTTTTCTTCTCTAATTCCATTACTAGAATATTGGTGACCCTCATCCAGATGAGTATGATTGGTTTTCTCTCTCTGCTGTTGGTTTTCCAAGTCACCTGTCTGAACATCCACAGTGGTGACTTCGTTGCCCTTCAACCCTTTCTTGTGGATGTCTCTAATACCCCGTGTGCTGGGCTTCTTCATCATGCTTTTTGTCTTCACTACTGCCGCCATGTGGCTGCTACCCTTCTGAAATTCATTCAACATGTCGTATAGAGGCAGATTTGCAGGAACTCTGTCAAGCCCATGACCCATTCATTACTCTGTCTGTTTTTCCCTACAAGGTTTGCAAGATTCAGACTTGAGCACAAGCACCCTCTGAATGCTTTTGGGTCATTGTGGAACATAAGAGTATGCTCTCATGGTGTGCAAGATCTTCATGAACTAAGAACAAGCAGGAGTATTGTGCACACCTGGGCATTCGCCGTATTGATACAGAACTGACAGGAGTATTATCCTCTGCTCGAACTGTAAGAAGACTCTTCACCTGCAATGTTAGAGAAACTTCCCAATGTTATGTTCTGAGTGCATATTTTATAATACTCATACAAACTGACTGCAATCCTGATGACTCAAGGGTGAGAATTGGTAACTCACAAGCAGGAGCCCAACAATATTATGAGGGCTACCCGTATATACAGGCACGCGGCTATGACCTCGTGCCAATATCTTCCCCATTGCCTCCCTGCAGAAGGAAAATTCTGCCTTCAAAAACAAAACAAACATTGATGCGAAGAGACTACAGTTGGTAGAGTAACCTATGAAACTTTCTTCAATGTTTTCCTCATCTTGGAATAAGCACATTTCACTTCAAACGATTTGGATCATGAATATGACTATCTCTCATTTAGTTTCAATCTATTTTCATAACACCTTCATGTTCCTAAACCCTAAATAAGTGCTCTCTTTTTTCTTTGCATTGGCCATCTCTGGGCTTGTGCAACTCCAGCAACAGCATATACATCTACAAATCCATTTTCTCTTGAATATTTGGCAGTAAAGAAAAGCACATACCAATCTAGCTTGGAATTGATATCCACTGAGAATGCAGACTCAATTGGTGTCATAGCCTCCTCCACTGTCTGATTCATCCTCAACACCCATCAACAAACCAATCATGTAAAATGGATTGTCAATGCTGCATGCAGTGTGTTAAAGATGACAATCTCCAATCACAGGTTAAAATGAGGTAATGGTATCTGTAAGAATCTTCTGAACAAAAAGGTCACAAAGCTGCTATTCATTACAAGGAATGAGCTATTCTGGGCTAAAAGCTCATGAAAATCAAAAGCAATGCTGACCTTCAAAGTGAGGTCCAAAGCTCCACTGATGATAGTGGTCTCATCATGGGTCAGATAGCCTCCTGCCTGAATTCAAACACACCAACATAGCATTATGCAATCAATAACAAGGAAAGTATGTGCCCAGGTGATTTGCTCCTCTTCTCAGCATGTAAGGAGACCAACCAAAGCAACAAATGGGAATGATCAGCCCAACTCAGCTGATTATTGATGGCAGCTCTCACAACTGCTCAGTATCCTAATCTGTGTGGCATCTGTAATTTTCTCTGTGGTTTAAACTGTATCATTCTTGACTGCAGCATCTCATGTCCATCTAACACAAAACACAGGTCTATCCCACTGGGCTTCCTTCCCAAGGGGGGAAAAAAAAAAAACCAAAATGGCAAATCACCCACATTGCAGTTCCACAGCCTATTCACAGCCAATAGCTATGTCCAATATAACTGGAGCACAGAGCATAAGATGTTGCCAAAGATCATACCTCTTTACCATGAATGGAGACAAGCGCCTTCAGCTGTGAGCGCCTGAATAGTGCTGAATCATCATGACCTAGTAAATAATCCAGAATCTGCAACCCATTTCCCATCATTACATACCTGGCCGGAAATGAGTGACCAGAAAAGGAAAAAAATTACAAACTTTTGACTAAGCCTAGAATGTGAGCCTAGAATGCTCCAACACAGAGCTCTGTAGAAATGTGATTCTTTGAGAATTTCTCCATTCATATGATGGAAGGCAACCTTTATGAGATATATCCACAGAAAGGAGATTACCAGTCCTACAGGGTAAGCCACGGGAAAGCAAATCCACATCAGAATTTTCACCAACCACACCAGATTAGCACCAACTGCCAGCCCAAACCTTGAGCATATTGCTTGAGGCATGACCTGCCAGTGCCAACCAAAGCTTAAGACTGTGACATGAAATTGTAAATGCCACTCACATCTATGACACAAAACAAAGTGAGTGGGCCTTGCAAGATACAAAAAGGGTCATGAAAGATGAACAGAAATGGATAGGTAAGTCACATACTTCACCGAAGGCAAGTACAAATGTGACCGACAAGATCACTGCCACCCACTCATTAAACATCCTGTCTAGAAATATTGGAAGCGCCTGCATCACTTGCACAAACACCAATACATATTGAAAAACTAAGGACATTGAACACAAATTGCCCATGCACCAACAAAAAGCGCATATGTTAATATGTGCAAACATACTAGAAACAGCAGCAGCAACCTCTTAATGCAACATCAAGATTACAAGTATGCAATCAAATACCTCCATAGCAACAGCATTTGAGAGAAGCAATGTGACCAGAAGCTGGTGCTGCTTTCGCACCACTGGAAGAATTTTAGCTGTCAATAAAATCCCAACATCATCCGAAGTCATTCTTATCAAGAACTCACACAGAGTAGGTCCTTTGAAAGGTTTACACTCTGTGGCGGTGGTAGAAGGTATCAACTGGAATTGTACATGATCAAGCAGAAAAAACATACATACACAAACCTGAATCAAATCAATTCTGTCTGTAGCATAGGAGATTGAATTGAAGCACAGAAGATGGAATCAAAAAGCACAGAAGACTGAATTCAGAAACAAACAACCTTGCGAAAGCATATGAAGGAATGGCTTTGTGCATGAAGAGAATCTCTGCTGCTTGTGATCTAAATATCTTTCTTTACCTGCCTGTCTCTTCTCATTTGCAGTTCCGCTCCTCTGCAAGACCTCAATGTCCATGAGTCCTAGAGACATGAGGCCAAGAGTGAGGCCTGACATAATGCCCGCAAAACAGACGAGGAAGACGGATATGCCTCCGTAAGCCCACCACCAGAACGTTCCGAAATTGAGAGGTACATCTCCAACAGATCCTCTCCACCTTGGATGCATGTTGGCAAGCAACATCGTGATAAACATCTTCCCAAAAGAACAAAAAGGGCTCTGAAACTAGGGGTTTTTTCAATCCCTCCCTCTGTTTTCCCTCTCTCTGTGTCCTTCCTCTTCGTCAAGGTTTAGGGTTTTCCAGCTCCCTCTGCAATATGTATAAATTTCTGGAACCAGCAAACAATCGCTCGGATCTACACCTGTTTGATGAAGGTGCACAAGCTCATTAAACCCTAATTATTTTCTGTGTTCCTACTCTCTCTCTCTCTCTCTCTCTCTCTCTCTCTCTCTCTCCGGCAAAACTCCTCTCGAGAAAAGAAATGGGTTTCAGATTCACTGTTGGAGAAGCAAAAACACAAAACCTTCCTGCATCCAGAAACAAACAAACCAAAAGTTCCGGTGTCCAGAAACACCCAACCAATTACAGAAGGGAAACTGTGAAGCTATAAAATTCTACAAAGGGAAATGTCACAAGAACCAGCAACAAAAACTCCTGGAGCTACAAAATCCACAAGGAGAAACGTGGACATGCAACCAGGAACTCCAGCTGCTCATCCACTAAACCCACAAGAATTCCAAACCCTACCCACCCGTGAGGGTGAATGTGATATTCAAAACAGACCCCTAAAAAATAAAATAAAATAAAAAATAAAAAGAGAGCTCGAATTCTATGGCTCTTTCCACTGTCGTTACGGGACCCACTTCAAGATAACTAAAAGATTGTCAAAGAGGACAGCCCCTACTGGAAGAAGAAAGAAGGTGCAAGATGAGAAAGAGTGTCACAGGTGATCTTGAAGCTGCTTCACCGTGACATGACACCGTGACAAGGTGATCATGAAGCTTTTCTCTATGACAAGGTGATCATGGAGCTTCACCTTGGCTCTCAACACTACTGCAAAGGCATGATCATCAACACTTTCCTTCTAAATTGGGAAAGATTTTTATGGACTCAGAGGAAATGTGTATGTGTGTGTGTGCAGATCATTTACTGACCTTTTTTTTTTTTCCTTCTGTGCAATTGGGTCTACACAGGTGGAACATCTTCAGGGAAGCTGGTGCTGATGGCTGATCAGCTGATGATGATGATGGTGGTGGTGGTGGTACACAAAAGATCAAATCCAGAAAATTGAAGGCTTTGAGATTGCAATCACAATACCCGATCAACATAGCTGAAGGTGGGTTTGAGCATTTGGTTATCACCATTAGCAATGGTATTCATCACAAACCCATCCACCTTTCTTGAGCTCTTTTCAACTTGATATGCTCTTTTTTTTAAAAAAATCTACAAAGATTGAAGATTAGATTTCAATGTTCAGCTTTAAAAGATATTTTTGTGTTTACTTTTTGTTTTCATTTCTTCTTTTTTTTCTTAAAAGTTTATTTGGTTGGTATTTGTAATTTTTCTTATTCATCTTTCATTTTGTTGTTTTTTTCCCCCTCGATATAATATTGACATGTTAATCCTTTTCTTTTTTGGACATATGTTTTGTTTAAATTTATAAGTCAATGCTTTCAATAAGTGTTATTAGGATTGAAATTGTAATGCTTGTTCTAATTTGTTTATCACTTGAGGTTGGATTTTTAAAGTTGCACCTAAAAGTTGTTAAATGGTGAAGCTTGAATTTATAATGTGTTTTTTTTTTCATTGTACAAAACTTGAATGTGAATTTTTATTGAAATGAATGTTAAAGTTTAAAAGGAAGTTAGTTACATTATAAGACAAGAACTTCAATGCTTCAATAAGTGTTGTCAAGATTGAATAGAAAAAACTTGGAAGCCTTTTAATATATTATTTCATAATAAAATGTTTGAAAACATTCAATATAAGTTCACAAGGATTCCATGTGAACTACCTAAAATCTATAGTTTTAATATTAAAGCTTATAATCACAAAAAATAAATATCGTACGTTTTTAAAAAATGTATTTAAAGATGATATTTAGAAACTTTTTTGAAAAATTGTAACTTCTAAAAGATTAGTTGACCAAAAAAATAAGTTGATAAATATATTTTTTCATATTAGGTTATGTTTTGTATCTTTGTTTTGTTTTCAACATTTAAGTTTTTAAAAAATTTATGACTAATGTCACTTTTCATTTTAAATTTTGAATTGTTCATGTAATCAAAAATGATTTTTCGAAGATGTGTGCTTTCAACATAGGTGGTACTAATCTAATTTTTAAATAGATTTGGAAATTATGTATAAAATAATACATCTTGGCAGTTGGTAGTAATGTCATGATGTACTTCAATTTGAACATCAAGTGCACCATGTCATTCTAAAATTAAGGATTTACACCAACCTTTTTTACCAAAGTGGTATGCACAATTATAAAATTGTGGGATCTAACAACCTAGATCCCCAACATGGTCATCAAAGGTAAAATCATGAAATTTGATAATTTAAATCCCCAACATGTATATATAACATAAGAATAACAAAACTTTATGTAATACTAATATGAACTATTCTCTCCTCTCTTTTCATATTTTAAGTAAATATAAACACCAACACAAAATATGAAAATCCATCAACCATTTTCCATTACAATTATCAAAGTACTACTTATTTCCGTACTTTTCTCTTTTCTTTCCAATGTCAAATACACATTTTTTCTCCCCAAAACATTTTCCTAACCATATCAATTTAGAATCATAATATTTTCCCATACTTTAGAAGATTGATTCACAATCCCCTTTTCTCTTCATCCTAATCTCGTTTCTCCCATACCACACAAGGTCCACGTGCCCTCCATGAAAATAGGCCTTCTTTATCTTAATATTTCCACACCCATTAGTTAGTTGGTTAGTTGGATAATCAATTTTTGTCATTTAAAAAATCCCTTCATGATTGGTGGATTACCAGCAACCATTCATCTAATTAATCCCATTAATTTCATCCTTTAGTAAAAAATTAATAAGTTACTATTAATAGTAACCACTTAATTGTTAAAATTCCCATGGCACTAATTAGTATAAGAATTTATACCCTTAACAACAATCCTTGGTGAAAAAACTTCATAAATTAATTTTTCAGCTTAATTTTTATATAATTTTACATATATTGTGGTTATGAAGCCTAAGTAAGTTGGTAAATAAATCTTTAATGTAAATAATAAATACTATTAATGATAAATAAAATCATGGCAATAATTAGCTTATTTCATTTAATAAATATTTATTAATTACTTAAAATGTATTGATGATCATTAATAATAATTATTAATGAATAATAATGTAGTAATTTTTTATTTAAATTTATTTATTTAATAAACATATTGATTAATTAAATTGACAATTAATTAATTAATATTATTTTTATAATAATTTTAAATGGTTCATGCTATATTAGTTATTACTTAATTATAAATGGTAAAAAGGAGTAAATAGGTTGATAAGTGAGTAAGTAGTTAATTAATCAATTAGCTAGTTATTAATTATATAGTTGACATAATCAAAAAAGAAGATAAAGGATATCAACTTTTGCAATTCAACTTTTTGTAGCCCCCAATTATTTTCATAACTTCTTCTCTTTTGTCATGAAAAAATCTCAATCTTTGTAATGAGCCTCTAAGGCCCACACCATTGTTTTTTGTTTAACAATCAATTCTTCGTTGCAATGCTATAATGCATGTTCCATTTTTTTAATTTTTTATACACATTAAGTGGTTCCATTCTCAATGTTTTGATCTCCAACTTTTTGTGTCTTATCTTTGCATCAACCTTCACAATGATCTCTCAAAGTCACCTTTTTGTTTACTTCTCTATCTTCATATCAATTGTGTCAAGTTTAATTTTATTTTGTCCCAAATCATAATATTTTTACATTTCATAAGCTTGGTGATGTAGCTCTTTGATCTTGCTTTCTACTTTTCTCAATACCTCTCATGTTTTCTTTTTAACCAATCTACTATGTGTCAATCTTGCTTCCATTTGATTATTTTTCTCATGCAGCTCAACTATCATGAATTTGGGTTGTTTATTCTCTTCTTCCAAAAACTAAAATTTAGTTAATAATTCAACCATTATTATCTCCAAATTCTTTTCACAATTTTCAAATATTTCCTTTTTTACACGGTTTGCTAACTATCCCTTTGTATCTTTCAATTCCTTTCCAATATTTCATTCCTCTTTTGTAACTCTAGAATTTGTGTTAATAACATATGGTTCTTCTTTGAATTTTTTGTGCTACTTTCTAAAATTACTCAACAATAACTTCTAAATTTTCATAGGTGTTTATGTTATTTTCTCCTTCAACTCTAAATTGCCTTGCATCAATTTGGCATGGAGTTACATCCTTCATATGTTGTCAATTTGAAAACCTTTATGCTTCTAACTCCTCCAAGTCCATTTTTGTTTTGTTGCAAGACTTATTTTTCTTCTTATTGTTGGATGTCCATTTCTTGTTGTTATATTACTTCACTATGCAATTTGAATTCTACCATTTCTTTTTTCTTTCCATTTTTTGGAGGTTTAATAATAATCTCATCATGCACCTTTACAATAACCAATTGTTTCATCATAATAATCTAGTTTATATGTATATTGTTACATTTGGTTGTTTTACTTTTACAATAACTTATTATTTTATGTATCACTAAAATGTCCATGATTTAAAACATTTTCTACACGTTTTAATTAGTTCCTCCATTTCATGTACAATAACATTTTTTTTTATTCCTTTTTTTTTTCAAAACAACCATTTCCAACTTTAGACATATTTTCTTGATTTGCAATAAGCTTCTTTGTATTCCCCTCTTGAGGTGTAAATGACTTTGTCATCTCCAAGTTTTGACTTAACATTTGTTCCCCTTTCTTCATTATGTCCACCACTAGCATAGTACTTTGGTGGCTTCAACATTAAATAATTAAAATTTGAAATTATCAAATAATTATTATTATTACATAATAATATCGAAAATTTGAAAACCTTAAGTTGAGATGCGTTGAAATATTTTGCTACTTCAAGCTTCAAACTTATGAAACTTATGCAACTATGGGAGTAAGAAACCCACACTCCCACACTTTTGACTTACTTTTTCACTCCATGATTGCAATTTCAGATATCACATGCTCCCACACATTCAACCTACTTTCCCACTAAGTGATTGCAATCTAGGATGTTACTCACTACATGTGGGCAGTTATGGGAAGTTTTACAACAAAACAACTCACTATGGGAATCTTCTCTAGTATAGCAATTCACTATGGGAAGTTATGCGATCACATTGGGAGGTGAATGAATGCATTGGGATCGCAGAGTTGGGATGTCAATGAACACACTAGGATGTTGATTAGCACGTGATCATGTTCATTATGCATGGGAAGTAATGCATCAAATATTTGTTGGAAGTTTTGTAACAAAATAGTGATCATGTGTGATCCCACTCACTAAAAATAGGAAAATATCTAGGAAATTTTGTAGCAAAATAATGATCATGTTCATTATGCACATGAAGTTATGTGGGAATTTTTGCAAAAAGCAACAATTACATGCGATTTCACTCACTATTCATTATACATAGAAAGTTATGTGGGAATTTTTGTAGCAAATCAATAATTATGTGTGATCATGTTGGGATGTTGATTAGTGTGTGATTTCATTCACTATGCATGTGAAGTTATGCATCAAAGTTTTGTGGGAAGGTATGCATCAAAACATCAATCACTAGTTCAAGTTACTAAGTATTTGGATTCCATATCATGAGCATAAGATTGCCTTGATCCTCTTTCTACCTTCAGCTTCTTTAAGATTTGAGAATTGTTCTATGGAAACACTAGTAGAAATCAGCCAAAATGTAACCGATCAATTTACGACTACATGCGACTTATAGTCATTTGCGACTAGATTTTAGAATATTTGCAACTACAAGACCAACTTTCAACTATTTTGGTCATTTTCACAACTATGATGCAACTATTAGAAAATTTCATCCTATTGGGTACATCAATTTTACATTTATTTTCATCCATTAATAGGTTGATATGTCCCATTAGTCGCAATAGTCACCAAATTAGTTGCATCTTAAAGGTATTCTACAATGACATACGGGTATATTTTAATGTATGTATTAAAATTATATATATACATATGTATATTGTTCATATAATGAATCGCAAAATTTGAACTTTGAATTTTTTTATTCAAATCTGAAAATTGATATTTCAATTATGAAAAATTGTTATTTTAACTTTTTAAAAAAATTATTAAAATTTGAGACTTGATATTTGAATTTGAAAAAATTTATTTGAATAAGATATTTTCAATTCGAAAAGACTGATTTGATCTAAAAATTGATTTTGAATTCTAAATTAATATTTTCGAATCCAAAAATTAATGTTTCAATTCAGAAAATTATAATTGATCATAAAAATGGAATATTTTGAATATTCCATTTAATTTTGAATATTTTTATGTGAATATGAAAATTTATATTTCAGCT
>Ga0116227_10009501_pt1 | contig 17608 bp, 11 predicted proteins | sample S1TSphgellanicum_FD_89693 | JGI IMG/M metagenome (GOLD analysis project Ga0116227, IMG submission 89693) | Host-associated microbial communities from peat moss isolated from Minnesota, USA - S1T2_Fb - Sphagnum magellanicum MG | ecosystem: Host-associated > Plants > Peat moss > Unclassified... | reverse complement strand
ACACACAATGGATTTTCTTTCCAGTTTTTTTAATTTTTAAATTTTTGTCTTTCATCACAATCGTCTTTTTCTATGGTGTTTTTTTTGGAATGGGAATTAATTTAGAGATCTTTTGTAAATTCAAATCCCCTTTCACTTGTGAAAATTGACACTTCAAACTCTTCACTTTCAACCCATCTTCGGATTCAACTCCGTTTATGCATTTGGAAAGGATTTAAATGCATGTCTTCTAACAATCACCTTGTGAGGATCCAATCTAAGTAGATTTCAAAAAAATGAATCTACTTGCATAGATGTCTAAGTTTTACAAAATTGGTTGCAAGTAGAAGAAAATAAATCAAATATTGATTTTTTTTTATTCTCAAGGGTTTACAAACTTGAAATATGTTTATGTGCTCTGAAATTGTACATATTATAATCATAATATATCAAACTTTTTATGTAAAAATTATTTTGAACACCATATTGACTAGTTAGTTTCAAAGTTAATTGTTACCTACTTTTATTATACAAAAATTATTGAAATTTTGTATTCAACTTACTATAAACCCAATGGAGGTATGGAGGTCCTGATGATTTTACATTTTTGCTTACAAAACCTTCCTTCTTTTTTTTTATGTGTATGTCAAAAATTGCATCAATTATAAACTGGATTTTAGATAGATTACTTTTCTGGTCTATTTTACCACATTTTTGCCCTAAACATAATGTTACCATGTTAATAGTTAAGTCATGTAATTATAGACAAATTGTGACAATTTTGAACAAAGCTACTTATTTTTTGTTTCACCTTCAACATTATTGTCAAGTTTGAACACACTTTAATAAGATTAATAGTTAATACATGTTATGTTATGTATTATTTTTATTGTAATATGAACATGAATAATGTTTTTTCCCCCAATTTTGTGATGTTGCTCAATTGACGATCATCCGTAAATATATTTAGTCAAATTTGGCAATATTCAAAATATGAAAGTTGAAATCTTAAGCACTTTTTCATATTTAGGCAATTGTGGTGATTTTTTTTAATTAAAAAATTTTGTCAATTTTTTTTAAATAAGGAATTTATGACAAAATATTCTTTTTCCAAAATATTTTTCACAAAATGTTGAAAATTTGTGGCATGATGAACATCTTATTTTTGGTAAAGCCCCATGATGGGGCATTCCCCAAAAAAAGGACCTAGGAGGAGGTGGTAAGGTAAATAGTTCAATGATTGAACATTTAAGCACTTGTAAGGCTAATTCCTAAATTGAACCTAGTTCCTTTGGGCTGGTAGTCCAAAAGAAAGTTTCAAACCTCTTATGGGCACAATGGTAGCCATTTAAAATGTTTAATTGTTTTTGGAAACAAGGAAGAAAGACATGACACTTCCTTGATGTCCTCCTTCACTTAGAAAATGTCTCCTCTAAATAATGGGCCTTTTATCTTTGATGCAATTTACTAACCCTATAATTGGACATTCCAAGTTTAACAAATGGAAAACAACCAATCTTTTATGTAATAATGCTCACATTGTTTTAATGCTTCATATTTGTTCAAAAAAGGGGCTTAATAATTTATAATCATAGAAGGCACTAAAGTTCCATGAAATCTAAAACTTGGATGCAAATAGACATTGCCATTTGGGTCATAATGATGGTCATTCTATATTTGCACTCCTTTTCTTTTACACATGTTTAAGATCCTTGCCTCTTGTTGGAGGTAGGAATGTGATCTTCCCCTTTTACTTATGCATGTTCCTTTCCCTTACTGACCATGCTCCCCCTTACCCTTCTATTCATGCCTTCTCTTTACCCCTTTTGTTCATGTTTGTGGTCCTCCTCTTTTGATGTTGCTTGTAGTGTTCAATTGGTGTTGGTGGTGTTCAAATGTTCTTGACTTAATAACCATGCTCACGTTTTTTCCCTTTTTTTATGGTTCATGCTCTTCCTTTCTACTAATTGTGTATGTGTTTTTACCTTTCTAATCATGTTTGAATGTTCATCTATTGTGGTGCAAGTGTTTGCTTTCCTCTCCTTCTTTTGTAGATTGTGTTTATGTTTTTAATTGTTTCCTTCCATTGATGTTATTCTCTTCTAGTCCTGATGTGTTCATGTTTTTGGTCCTTGCCTTCCCCCTCATAGGTCCCCTTTCCTGATCATGATGTGTTAGTCATAAGAAACTTTGTTGCAACTTGCTACAACATGCCATGTTGTTTACATTTTGGCCCTTGCCCTTTGAGCTTGTGATGTGATGCCAAGGTTTGTACCTCTATACCTTAATGGCTAAGTTCATAAACCTAACTTAAAAATTATAGTGAAATTGATTACTTGCCTCATTTATTACAATTGCAAACTAAATTGATATGAATTCTACTATTATACATTTATTAATAGACCTTTGAACTACTTGTTTAACCATAGTCATAGAATCAACCATTCATTTATATTTGGCTTTTCCTCCTTTCCTTTCACTTATGTTCTTTGATTTCTTTTATTACTTCCTTTTCCATAGTTTTTTGTTGTAGGATTCCTAAATAGTCATCCAATTTTACAAAATGTGATTATCAATAGTTCATTTCCTATAAATTTCCTTGTATGCAAATATGGTGATGATAAAAAATTTGGACTATTTTTTGGGTCAAACTTGTAGAACTTTGAAATTCTCATCATAATTGAAAATTAGATTCATTTAAATTTACCATTAATTCATTGACTTATTTTAGTCCTTTAACTTTTATGACAACAAGGTTCCTTGGCATGTCCACATAATATTGGTGTTTAGGTTGATACATGTGTCATTAATTTCATTTCAACTAATTATTGTATAGTCAATAATAAAATTATATTCAACAAATTAATGGAAATACAAAGTGGATGAAAACAAGGTAAAAGGAACCAAAGACGCCAAAGTAAAGGTCCTTTTCCAAGGATTGCACATGACAAACATCATTTTTGTGTTGGTTTATATTTTATATTTCAAATACCCATTTTAACATTTCATGTTAAATATAACAAAATTTTTATTACAAACTGATTTATATCATGTGTATCATGCATTCATGTCTTCTATCACATAAATATGAACAACTTTTGTTAAATCCACATTTTCAAAGTCCATAATTTTCAAGGTTAAAAACATTTTTCATACATGTGCTCAAATGGGTTATAAAATTAATTTTGCCTTTTAATCATCAATGTTAAAATCCTCTTCAATTTTGAAAAGGAATGGTGCACATTTGGTAGAAAAAAAAACATAAACAAAGATTGTCCAAGTTCTTAAGGTTCTAGTGTTTTGAACATGCAATTTTTTTTAAAAATTGTGTTGAGCTTTGAACAAGTAAACTTTTCAATCAATGAAAAATATTCCAAAAACAATTATGACAATCCAAACTATTATATTTCCTTTGTGATCTTTCAAACATAAAAAAAGTAGTTTTAAAAAGTTGTCTGCTCACTTGGGTGGTTCCTTTAGCTATGTTTTTACCCTTACCCAAATGTTGTTGGATTCTCAAACACATGATGGATTTACATGAACACAACTTTGTCAAAAATCATATTTTCTACAACAACAAAATTCATAAAAAATAACCTATAATTCCCATGGTGTGAAATATTTGGAAATAGGTTATATTAAAGTATGTTATAAAGTATAAAACAAAGTCCCTAAGAATCATATTATGAATGGTTGTGAAGTCTATATGTAAACCTATTGTCTAGTGGAAAGCCCATTAGTTCGAATCTCAAAAGTTCACAATGTTAATTTTAATTTAACAAATTATTTTTAAATGTATGCATAATATATATGTGTAAGTTAACAATTTCAATCTTCACGGTATATGAAGGTTATGCAAATGGGGATTAGCAAAACAACCTAAGTAATTTTTTTCTTTTGATTTGTGTGTGTGTCGTCTTGGCTATGGAGATCACTACTTAGAGTTTGAAAATTAGTACAACATTGTGGGATGAATGCCCTATTGTTGTTGATATCTTCATCTTTGGAGTTATTTTCTTTTGATTCACCATAAATTTCAAGGAAATAAAGATATAAATAACAATAATGTTGTGTTGAAACATTCTATAGTCATGTGAGAAGAATTCGATTTCATAATTATGGGAAAGAATACTCACATTTGTTTGAATTTTGAAGGGAGTCTTGTTTTAGACATTTGGGTTACTATTGCCAATTGGGAGCTTTACATGATGTGATGGGTCAAAATGAGAGTGGGTGTTTCATATTGCTCATGTTTCTAAGTTGTTATGTATTAAGTTTATGTTCCTATCTAGTTATACAAAAAGTAATTCTATGAGTATTGGGGAGGTTGTTCCTATACCTATCAAATTGCCACAAAAATGATCAAGAGGGTTTCTTGAGAAAGAAATCGAAAAGATCTTATCCCTTATGACACATAATTTACATTGGATTGGATAGTCAGCAAGGATTTTAGACATTACATTATGTTATCTTTTTAATGTCAAGTTGCTTAATGATATTACAATTCTATATAGGCTAATTAGCAAAGTGAACATTGTCATTTGTGGGGACTTTTGTGTCATACTTTTTTGTTATAGAGAAACCATTGTTCTATGATGGAGGGTGAAGGAGGTCATTTAAAGGATAAGGGATTCGTTTTCTCTCTCCCTCCTACAAGATGTGAACTTATATTTTGAATTTTTTTGGATAATTCGATGTGTGGTTTATGTTTGTAAAACCAAAGAATATGTATGTGTATCATTTGGGTGTTATGCTTGTAATATTAGAAAGTGTGAAAGTAGAAAAATAAAAAAGCATTCCATCACCCTATGGCAATCCAAGGGAGGAAACAATGGTAATCTAGGGATGGCAAGTACCCCTAAACCCCTTTTTTTTGGAGTTTGTTTAGTTATCATTTATTATTTAGTCTCTATGGTAGTACTATTAGGTGAACTATAAGTAATTTAGTGTTGCAAAACAAATTATCGCTAATGTCTAGGATTGCAAAAAAATTATGTGTTTTCCATTTCTTTTATTTATGTAAGTAGTTTGAGTAATTATAGTTCTTGTTGTTTCATACTATACTTGACAATCACCATTAAACCTTGATGTAATTGTCAAGTTATTTATAGTACCTTAGTTCAATCCAACCCTATTTGTTGGGAATCTCCTCGCTTGTGGGTTGTAGCTTCCATAAAACACAAGGTGAACCTTATTATCAAAAATATAAACATTAATGTTTTGTTTTAGACTTTAACCAACAAGTTTTTAAAAGGTAGCCATTTGAAGACCTTTATCCAAGTTTTTTTCATTTGCAATAATGGGTGATATGTGATGAGGTTTAGGTTTCACCCCACTACTAATTATGTTCAAATTTGGTGCCATCAATCCTCTCTTTGACTCTACTAGGAAAAGAAACATAGGATGTCAATGGACAAGCAAATGTTTTGTAAGGTAAAGCCCATTGCCAAAGGTTTTACCTAGCATAAAGATTAAAGACAAGCTCCAATTTATTTTCTCTTTTTCCCGTGATACTTGGTGGAAATCATAATTAAAAACACACAGAAAAATGGAACATCCACTACCCCCAAATAGTTGAGGAAAAATATGTTAGGTAACATGCTTTTCAATTACACTTTAAAATATCAAAGCATGTCTTTAAGTCCTAGGGCAAACATATTGAATATAATGGTAAAACAAAAGCCCCCAAAACCTTATTGTCCAAAATAGAAAGGTCTTGAGATATTAGAGCACATTGGCTGGCTCAAGTCTATTGTGTGCTTCAATCAACAACATTGTGGCAAAGAGTTTTGCCACATAGTAATGTTACCATACACAAAACATCAATTATGCACTTATGCATGTTTATTTTGCAAATGAAAAAATATTAGGGAAATTCACTTATTGTAATTAGACATCTTTCTTGAGGTAATTTTTGAATCTTTGACAAAGGGGGTAATGAGATAATTAACTTAGGGTTGTATTTTTTTTTTGGCTAGAGTGAACCAACATCCACTGGTGAACCATCCATTGGAAGCCCAATATGAGATACTTATGGATGAACCCCAACTATTAATGTTGGGTTTCATGTTAGAAACATTATTTTTAAAATCTAAAAGGGAAGGTAGGTAGGACAATAGGTGGCAACTAGTTAAGTAGATGTGTTAAGTTTCACATTGGTAACATTTAGATGGGAAGGAAGGTAGGACAATATGCGGTGACTGACTAGGTAAGTAAATGTGTGTAGATAGTTAATATGTAGGTAAGGGCTAATGGGTTGTTAATAGGTAGGTGTATACATAAAAACTAAACTAATCACCATGGTTAGTTAAGGAATTGGAATCCAATGGATAATGATTTATCAATCTTAGTGGTCTTTCTAATTCAAGAGATGAACATGAGAATCAAGATAGATGATGAGAATTCCATTGATGTAGTTGAATTAATGAAAGGCCGTTTGGAAGTTTATAATCTTGTACTAATGCATTTCATGTACTTTTAACAAATTTTGAGCAATTAAACATTTTGGTCAAATTTTTGTATATTTTTTGCATTTAGGCATCAAACTTGAAAATGTTTTAAATTTGGATTAAGCATTTTATTTTGAATTCATTATTGCATAATAGGTGATTCAAGTAAAGTAGCATGAATGTTGAGTAGGTAAGTCTTCAACCTTGTTATAATCATGGTATCAGGGAAAATACTAAATATACACACCTAACCAGCTCACAAATTCTTATTGTTACCCTTTTAATCATTGTACCAAACTCATAAATATTTCAAGCTTATCTTGTTTAAACCGTATTCACAAATATATATATTTGAAATTTACCCTTAAGCAAGGGAAAGTATTTATTTTGAGGTGAACAAAAGAGGCCATGTCCCAATATCAATTTAGCACATTTGCATTTTCATGTTTTGTAATGCATGGGGTTATGATGAATTTTTTCACTTAACAACAACTAATTAATATTTAGTTTTCACATTTAATTTTCATTTATTGCACTACCATTTGCCATTTTAAAATTCCTTTGTGTTTTAATGAAGATATTGAATGGTTTTAGTCTTATTTTGTTAAATTTTCACATAAGATGTTGTTGATTTCATATGTTCAATTGTTTGCATTGCCAATTGTACAACTAATTGATTTTCTACACTCATATACACATATCATGCATGTTGTGATTTACCTACCCTTTACTTTACATTTATCAATGTATACCCAATGCAAGATAAATGAGAATGTTTTTTCCTCTGCCCTCTTAACGGGGTAAATGTTGGTCAATTGACCTTCATGCTTACCAGGATTGATAGTTTTGGCGAGCGTATATACCCTTACCCAAATTGGAATGTTTTTAAACCTATCTACCTATACTTGGGTGATTACATTAAATTCAATATACCCACCCAACACAAAGGTATTACATTTACTTGAACTAGAACAATCAGGTTGAACAAATTGGTAGTTGATCTAGGTTTTCATTCACTTATAATAGGATATAAGGTAGAAGCACCTAAGGTTGTTAGAATAAGCATTTTGAGTAAATTAAAGTTTAATCTTCTCCTACATGCATTTTTTCCTTAAATACAAAGCAATTTGAAACTCAACTCAAGTTGAAGCTATTTATAAACATTTAATTAATTAGTTATTAATTTGTGAAAATTTGTTATAAGGAGCTTCTTGAATTGCGAATAAGCTCTTCTACAAATTGTAGTTGTGACAACTCAAATGTTCATTGGAGGATTTTTCATATGGTCAAATAAAGGCCTTTTATATTCTCCAAAAAGGGATTTTTAATATGGTCAAATGAGGATCCTAATATAGATAGAGGTCACATGTGCCCAAACTAAGATCTCAATAAAATAAGGCTATAAAGGTTGTGGACCTAGTGTTGCAGGTATGTCTTTTGCTCATGACTTCAAATATTTTCTTTACAAAATATTCAGAAGCAGGAGGCAGCCAGCCATTCTGATGACTTACTTTGTGCCATAGTTTTCTTAGTTCCTCAGGATCTTGTGGAGTGGCTTTTTACAAAAAGATGTTTAGTCGTATGTCAAATCAAATTGTACGAGATCACACTAGTTTTCTTGGTTCCTCAGGATCTTGTCTCGTCGAGGACAAATTTGTAAACACAAGTGTCTTATGTTCTGCTTAACTGCTGCAGCTAGCTATTGAGACAACCCTGTGCGGGTCTGTCTATTGAGTGGGGTGTGGTGGAGTTGGTGAACAATCCTAAAATCCAAAAGAAGATCTATGCTGAATTGGACACCATTCTTGGAAAGGAGAACTTGATTACAGAGTCAGACACTTGCAACAACAAATTGCCATATCTCACTGCTTTTGTCAAGTAAATTATGAGGCTTCATATGGCGATTCCACTCCTTATCCCCCACATGAACCTCCATGACACCAAGGTTGCTGGATATGACCTTCCACCTGAGAGCAAATCCTGGTGAATGCATGGTGGATTGCAAACACACCCAAAATACTGGGACCAACCTGAAGAGTTCATCCCAGATTGTTTCTTGAATGCAGACATTGAGGTGAAAGGCAATGATTTCTGTTTTCTTCCATTTTGGAGCAGGAAGATGGTCTTCCCAGGAATCATCATCACCATTCCATTGCTTTCAATTGTGTTTGGACACTTGGTCCAGTCATTTGAACTTCTTCCTCCTCCAGGTCTGAAGCAGGTTGATGCCACAGATATATTGCAACACAATCAACTGTGGTGGCCAGGCCAATTTAGCATGACTACTATGTTGATCCCCCCACTAAAACTCCTCCCTCCTACATCTAGTCTTAATTACACATTGGGTGAGAGTTACTTGATATAAAAACACATAAAACATTTTTAAAAAACATGCTTACTGAAAATTTCATATTATTAGATATAATTATCATTCAAAAACATAAATAAAACCCTTGAAAAACATAATAAGTAATTTTTTAAATAGTGTTTGTGATAAGAAAATAGTTATCGTCTTTAGAAGATGCATACTACTTTCATCATTGTGAATTGTTGCCCACTACTATTGTTGCTTTTAAGGTGGGTTTTGTTTTTATTACACAAAACTTTCCCATCTTCAAGCTTCACCCGTGGTGCACACATATTTATATACCATATCCCATTACCCTGAAATTCATATCCCAAAAACCTTATTAAAATTTAAGGGCTAGGGTCCTAGATTTAAGATAGGACTTAAATTTTCTAGGTTTTAGGATCCTAACCCTAAATTTTAATACACATAATAAGCATCTCCAATGCCAACACTAAAATGGCATTTACATAAATATGTTGTGATGTTTTGTACATTATTCCCTATGTTGGATAGAGGCCCAAATAGGGCACATGTGGATCAAGGTCAATTTAATGTTTGCTAATTATTTTCTATGTTTTTCCCTAGTGGGAATATGTTGAGGAACACATTGGGAACCCATGGGAAAGTTAGGAAAATTTGATAGGAACACCATAGCCCAAACAATATTTTGTGGGAACACCAAAATCCAAAAAATTTCAAAATCATTTAGAAATCAACTTTGGAATCATTCACAATAAAACCTGAAGGTGGCCTTGGCCTTAACATGAGATTGGGTTGTTATAAAGGTTGGACTTGTTACACCCAAAACTATTTCTCTTACTAGTATGAAGGTTGACCTTCCCATAGTAGAAAGGTTGGACTGCTTAGACCCATATTGTGTATTGGACCAACACTGGTGTACATCTTGAACTTAACCCTCAAAACAGGATAGCTAACTATAAGCTACATTCTTGTTTCACTATTTAAACTAAATTTCAAAATTTTGTATAGGAGACCCTTCTCCTACTTAAAATCCTCTCATATGTTGATGAGAGCCTATATTGGACCCTACAAAAATATGTAAGGCCCTTAAATTTCTAGGAGGATTCTTACACTTTACAAGGCTTAGTATAAGGCTTTGGTTTTCATGTGGCCCATCTACCAATTATTATTTTAAAGTGGTTCTAGGGTCATCTGGTTGGTAGGTACTTCCCCCAACCACCACACTTCAGTAACACCCACTATTTTTTATTTTGAATGGGCTCCTATTTAATGGCATGTTCTTATGTTACCAAATTTTGAAAATATTAATTAAAAAATTAAAAGGTAGGCAATAGTTCATTAAGATGGGATGGAAAAAAAATTAAAAATGACATGCAAACCTTTTATCACTAAATTTTGATTCGGTTTCTTAATGAGTGGTCTTGGATGTAGTGGAGGGGTGGGTCACATGGAAAGTGACCCTAAGTAGTCCTAGTCAACTATGCACTAAGCCAAATATGACAGGATTTTAAGTGATTAAAATGGCTTAATGAATTCAAAAGCCAAGACTTACATGCACATTCTAAGGCCACATGAACTTAAATTTGAAGCCTTAAAAGGAGCTCCGAATAAGACCATCTATAATCTATACCATTGGCAAAATCTGATGACTCATAGCAAAGGTGGCCAACTTGTTGGTTGTTGTTGCGTGGGATGGATACTCAAAAGGCATTTCTTCAATTCTCCTTGTACTATGGTCATTACTTGCAAACAATAATGTAAGTTCTAGAAGGTTCAGGTCTTGCATGCCACAGCCATTGCATGAATGTATTTGGCTTTTTTCCCTTGATTTTTATGACAAGAAAAAAGGAGCATGTGCTTGCTTCCCTATATATGCTAGGTGGAGCTATGCACTGCCTTTGTGAGCTACCACCCTTTTTGAGGAGCTAGCAATAAGCAGTCCAGTGTTGGATGGGTAGCCTCCAAAAGGGCCATTTGGTGGGCAGGTAAGAACCACCTTGTTCTAGTTAGTAAGAACCAAATTGGAATTGGGTCTGATTTTCAGAACAAGAATTGGAACTGGACTTTATTTCCTTAAAGAACTCAGGTCTGGACCTGAGTTCCCAATTCTATTTAGGTTTGAAACCAGAATGGCAACTGAAATGAAAAAAAAAATGGTTTTTTGGGAGAAAAAGTGTGATTAGAATCAAGAATTAACTGAGGTTAACTAGGAGTTAACCAACCATTGGTTTCAATCCAGATCAGCAAGACGAAGACAGAAACCGGGTCTGAGTTTCAGAATTGGAATAGGAACTAGGCCTAGAATTTTCTTTTTCAAAGAACCAGACCCCAATTTAAACTACTTATGTGTGGAACCAGAACCAAGATAGTTCCTTTTTTTTTGGTAGAACCATAACCTGAGGTTTTCATAAAAGCAAGGAACCAACCAAGGCTGATCCAGTCCTTAAAGAGAACCACAAAAAACCCAAAATGGTAATGGGATTAAGGATGAACCAATGTTAATACCTTTACAACATAGAATCATACCTTTACAAGGGATGAAGCATTGGTCGGTTCATCCCATTTGAAATGCAGCTTCATCCCTTGTAAAAGCTTTCATGATTCTGTAAGTGACAAGCCACATGTCAAATGATGAGATCACATGCCTCTCTAAAATGATGAGAAAACTTACACATTCTGCAATCAAGGGTGTGCATAATTTGTGCGTTCCCTCTCTGCATGGAATTATTCAACATGTGAAGGATTCAGGTAAAGCACACACACACAAACATGACTTTTATCCAATGATTCGAGTCAGAAGCACCAACCCAAAGCTGCATTAGATGATCCACATGGACTACAATGAACCAACTGCCACCACAACCGACTCCATGGATGGTGTGCAGACAGGAAACTCTTTTCCATTGCATTTCAATTCCTTTGCTAATCATGGTGGTTAGCTCAGTTGCTCCTTTTGCTACCTACCTACTTTACTTTACTTTACTTTACTAGCTACCCTTATGTACCAACCATCTACATGCACCTACCTACTTGTCTATCTAATAGCCACTCATTATTTCCCTAAGGTCCAGCTACCTACTTACAGGACCTAGCTTTTTACAGGTTCTGTTGAAACCTTCTGAACATCAACTCATCCCCAATTGAGTCATCATAATCATAATGGGCTTCCATTTACGTTTACAAAGACGACAACTTGGATGCCCATTATGACTCAACCGAGTTGATATCTAGTTTTGCCTTGGTAACCCCTTGTGTAAGAAGTAAGTCCTCCTATACATAGGTAGGTAGGCAGGAAAATAGGGAACTATTAGGCAAGTAGATGGTTGATACATAGGTAAGGGCTGTCTTTCCTACCTATCAACTAGCAATCCACTAAAGGTTTGTTAGTGGGTAGGTAGTGTTAAAAAAAAAGCAACTGAGCTAACCACCATGGTTAGCTCAGGAACTGGAAACTAACAGAATACTGTTTCCTGACCTCTTATAATCCCTACCTACATACTTCATGGTGCACTGGTGGGTTGTGATTTCACTATGGCCACAGGACAACATGCTGATGTCAATGAATTGCCTTCTAGAGCATGTTAATGACTTGGGCCAGCAAAGAAAACCAGCTTTTGTTTGAACAAGGACAGAGGAGGAGACGAGTACCAGAATTTGGAGAATCTTCTTCAACTCTGTGTAGAAGGAAGGATTGATCAGCAACAACCATGTGTTAACTCTCACCACCAACTGGCATCGCCCTTTATGAATACAAAACAAAGGTGTCACCCTGGATCCAGATTTATGGTTAGGTTGTGTTTGTTTGCTTCTAGTTACATCATACAGAGCTTCACCAACAAGCTAGTGCATACAAACGGGGGATATATGAATACAAATTCAAACATTCTGTGTTCTTGGAAAGAATTGCCAATTTTTTGGGAAAGAAAAGAATTTTTTGGAAAGTTTTGTCACATTTTGACAGTTTTTTAAAAGTTTCGGGTCTGTTTTTCCACCAGTTTTTTTACATGTATGTAGTCAATTAATGCTAAATTTTTTTTTGAGATATCCTTGGTGATGCTAATGTTGCCCAAAAAAAAGAGGGGTGACTTAGCTAAAAAAACACCTTGATAGAATCAAACATTTCAATAGTATGATCATTGGATTATCCAATGAGTAATGAAACAATCACAACATATCTAATTCCTAACTTTACATTCTTACAACTTTTATAAATGTAACACAGAAACTATGGACCTCAAGGGATCATATCTCTCATGGTTTCTTCTCAAGAGTCAACTCATCACGAGTGTGATAGTTCATTTCTTAACAAAAAAAGGTCTTAGTCCTTGGATGATAATCTCATTTTCATCATATTTCCCATTGGAAGTTGGACAGAGAAGAAAAAAGAATTGGATGGACGTAGTAACATCTCTCCATGAAACCCATAAGTGTCCACAAAATCCCATTTTCCCCATAGCTCCTACAATAACATAGGTACTCTCTTCCAAACACAAACTATTTGACAATTTCCTTCAAGAGCCTCAAAAACCACAACTGAATGGAACATGCAACATTGATCACTCATGAAACCTCTAGACTATGTCATCATATCCTTTGAATTGGTCCCTGAATTCTAACACTAAACCTTCCTCCCCTCCCTGAAACTCATAGCATAGCGGAATGTTTATTCCAGGGTAGAAGATAATAGATCGACAACGGGGCATTCTTCCCCAGTTTGTAAACAAAAGAAGACCGTTGACACTAACCACACTAAAATTCATCTAAACCCACCAAAAAATTAAAAAAAAATAATTGTTTTGTGTTTGACCACTAAGATAATATGTCCCACAAGAACATAACCCTTATAGCATGAATTGCCACCATCTTCCCGCATCGCCGAATCTCTAAAACCAACTATTGCCAAGTTCTATGATCCCCATTCACTTCACCCAAGAACAATAGTAATGCGGTTTCCAATCCATCACAAAAGCTAGCTTAATAACGTTGTTCCATTGAATTGCAAACAAACAAAAACAACCAAATGCAAAAAAAGAATAACAAAAACTAGACCTTTGGCATCCGCAACCTTTCATGATGATCAATTGTCCCCTAATTTGGCACTTTCCGCCAATCACCCATCATGCATTAGGGTTTTTTCATTCCACATCCACTAAGAAAACTCTTAACACTAGTTCTACATCACACTGCATCAAAAAACTAAAAAAAAAGAACAAGGAATGGAGCTTCATATTTCAAAACAAAAACTTTTTATTTTTAAGCTAAACATTAGTTTTCAACAAAACCTTTTTACTTACTTGCTAAAGTTTTATCTCTTGGCAAAATTCTTTTATTTCTTGGCTAAACTTCTACCTCTTGACAAAACCAATAACTTTTCTTGGTTAAACTTCTACCTTTTGACAAAACCTTTTTACTTATTCGCTAAATTATTACCTCGTGACAAAACCTTTACCTTTTCTTGGTTAAACCCTTATTTATCAGCAAAACTAATATCTTTATTTGGTTAAACTTCCACCTCTTAGCAAAACCTTTTTACATTTTGGTTAAACTTTTACCTCTTAACAAAACCAATATTTTTTTTCGATTAAACTTTTACCTTTTAACAAAACCTCTTTACATATTGATTAAACCATTACCTTTTGACAAAACTAATATCTTTATTTGGCTAAACTTCCACCTCTTAACAAAACATTTTTACATTTTGGTTAAACTTCTACCTCTTGACAAAACCAAGATTTGTTTTTGTTAAACTTTTACCTTTTAACAAAACCTCTTTACATATTGGTTAAACCAGTACATCTCAACAAAACTTTTATATTTTGTTTGGTTAATCCCCATTCTTGTAGCAAAACTAATTTTTTTCTTGACTAAATTTTCACCTTTTGACAAAACCCCTTTACTTTTTGGCCTTTCAACAAAACATTTTTACTTCCTAGCTAAACCTCCACGTCCTTTTGGCAAAATCAATATATTTTCATCATTAAACTTTTACATTTCAACAAAACATTCTATAGTTTTTAACTAAATCATTATTTTTCTAGTATTGTTCACACACAAGAAAATCCTAAAGGTATTATGGAAGGTGATGATTATTGTCATTGAAAATATTGCAAAATCAATGCATTTAAAGTTGACTGGAACTTCAACATTCTTTTGAAATGACTTTGCAATACCCTTCTTAAATGGATAAATTTCATTAACCCACTTTAAATCACAATGAATTACCTTCATCCACCATTAACAAGTTGTGTTAATTACCCAATATGTAATATCCGCATCTAAAACAATTATGAATTAGAAAACCAAGCAAGGATTGCAAGTTGTATTAATTACCCAATATGCAAAACGTACACAAGGGTCATGCTGAAACTAACATTTGTTGGTACAAGCTTACCTTAGGACCTAGGTGGACCCTTGACTTCAAAATGTAATACCCACATTGGTATTATGCCAAAACCACATGTCAAACATGACACATGTAATATTCACATATAAATGAATTTTGAATTGGAAAAACATGTAGATATACATATATTATATAATGGGTGAATACAGTGGTGGACATTTCAAGACCCATACGTAGGGATTGCATAATTGGTCAAAAAAACCAATGAAATTTTTGGAAACACAAATGTGGCTATTGCGAGGTGGTAATGTTGCAAAATGTACTTTAACAATTATGGATGTGGATATTGCATAGTTGGCCAAAAAAACAATGAAGAATTTGGGAACATGATGTAGGTATTATAAGGTGACAACATTACAAAAAATAGTTTAATAATTTAGATGTGATTATTGCATGGTTGACCAAAAATACCAAATTTGACAAGTTTGGGAAGTTAATGCAAGTATTACAAGGTGAAAACACTATAAAATGGAATATGAATTACTCATATGTAAATATTGCATACCCAAAAAAATGTTTTGTTTATTGTTATTGTTTCATATTATTTGTTTGACTACCACAACAAATTTAAAATGTGTAAAAAATCAATATTGAATTAATGCAAACTTTGAAATAAACTTGAAATTCAAAAATTCACTAAAATCTTTTGGAAAACATTCACATATCATTGGTTGCCATAATACCAAATGGCACAAATTAATTTTTTTGTTTCTATGTACACATAAGTTACATGCAAAATGCACTAAACCATATGAATTGTGTCAAAAAATGCAAATCAACAAATCCATGTTAATACAAAAAAAGAAGTAACATGACATGTTACTCCCTCTTCATAGAAGAATCCTTTTTGTATCATTGGCTTCTTCATTTATAATGTCATGAACTTGGTAGTAAGTTACAACTTCCATGGTCACCTTTATAACATGGTGATACATGTACGATTATTGGTGTTAAATGTGAAGATGAATTATGTTGATCTCAAACTCATCCTTGGTGTTCCACACAATCTAATTCACAAATACAAACATGCATTAATAAATAAAGGCTTCAAAGTTTTATTAGTAAAAAAATAATTAAAAAAAACAAAAAATATATAAAAAGAATAAAATAGAAAAGAACACACAAACTAAAAAACATAATAAAAAGAAAAAATTACCAAAAGAAGGCACAAATTGAAGAATAAACAAATAGAAAATAAGAAAAAACACACAAAAATACAAATAAATGAAAATAAAACCAAAACCAAAAACAAAACAATTTTTTTAAAAAAATTCTTGAGAAATTCCCAAGCTTTATTATTATTTTGTAGCAAGTTTTATTATTCCAAACTTGCCTCCATGTTGCATTGTGATTTTGCTTATAGCCAAAGTGGCCAAAATATATGAAAAAACAACAAGGAAAAAAAAGAGGAAGAAGAGTAAGGAAAAAGAGAAGGAAAAGCAATAAGAAAAAAATAGGAAGAGGAATAAGAAGAAAGAGAAGAAAAAAACAACAAGATAAAAGAAAGAAAAAGGAGCAAGGAGAAAGAGAAGAAAAAAACGGCTAGATTGACCCAACACCCACCAATGCACCAGTCTAATGGAACCTATGATGGGTTCCATTGGTTGGATGAAGCTTTGTTTTTTTTCTTAAATTCACTTTCTCACTACCCTTTTTTTGTTCTTGCCCTCACAAACCTATTTCTCCTTTCTTGGTTTTTCTTTTTTTTCTTCTTGTTTGTTTTCTTTTTTGTTTCTCCTTGATCTTCTTCTTCTTCTCGCTATTTTTTCTTCTCTTTCTACTTGTTCTTCTTCATCTTTTACTTCTTATTGTTTTTTCTTCTCTTTCTCCTTGCTCAATTTCCTCTTTTTCTTCTTGTCATCTTTTCTTCTATTTTTCCTTGCTCCTCTTCCTCTTTTGTTTCTTATTGTTTTTTCTTATATTTGTTTTGTTATTGTTTCTTCTTTTCTTTATTCTTGCTTATTTTTCTTGTTATTCTCCTTGCCTTTTTTCATCTCTTTCCCCTTGCTGTTTTTTCTTCTTTTTCATATGTGTTGGGACTTTTAGTTTGGAACAAGAAAGGGATTTGGAAAGACATTGTAACTCGTTACAAGGGATTGGCAACTTTAGTTTCAAGCAAGATCACAATGCAACATGGAAACGATTTTGGAACAACAAGATTTGCTACAAAAACACAATAAAGTTTTAGAGCTTTTCAAATGAGTTTTTTTGTTTATTTTCATTTTTTTATTTTTTTTTAGTTTTTTTTTTTTTTCCCTTTTCCTTTTGTTTTTTTGTTTTTTTAAAATAAAACTTCTACTATTTTCACGTTTTTTTCCTTTTTTGTATTTTGTGTTTTTTTTTAAAAAACTTATTTGTGTTTTTTTTTTTTTTAATTTTTAATAATTATGTTTTTATTTTTTTTTTTTTTTTTACACTTTTTTGTTTTTTTTATAAAAAATTATT
>Ga0116227_10009499_pt1 | contig 17609 bp, 12 predicted proteins | sample S1TSphgellanicum_FD_89693 | JGI IMG/M metagenome (GOLD analysis project Ga0116227, IMG submission 89693) | Host-associated microbial communities from peat moss isolated from Minnesota, USA - S1T2_Fb - Sphagnum magellanicum MG | ecosystem: Host-associated > Plants > Peat moss > Unclassified... | reverse complement strand
TGGTTTTTTTTCCCCCTCTCTTTCCCTAATTTTTTTTTTTTTTTTTTTTTTTTTTTTTTTTTTGGAAATGGGTGCCGAGGCTCTTACGTGGGAACACCGGCCCCCTAACCCCCCCCCCCCCCCCCCCCCAAAGGAGCTGATCTACAAACGTGGATATGGCAAGCTGAACAAAGCTCGATCTCCATTGACTGATAACTCCATCATTGAGGAGGTGAGTGGTTTTGAGTTTCATAGCACGCATCCATGTGTCTCAGTGCTCAATGGAAATTCAGCTGTATTAAAGTTTGAGATGTGTTTATGGTGCCACATATTTCCAGCTTTTGAAACTCTCAAGGGGTTTATTCTTGCAGGCTCTCGGCAAGTTCAGCATCATTTGCATTGAGGATCTTATTCATGAGATCTACACTGCGGGTCCTCATTTCAAGGAGGCCAACAACTTTTTGTGGCCATTCAAGCTAAGCTGTCCATTGGGTGGCCTGAAGAAGAAGTGCAACCACTATATTGAGTCTGGTGATGCTGGAAATAGGGAGGATAAGTTGAATAATCTCATTCATCAGATGAACTAGGTTTGTCAGGAAAACTTTGTCCTGTCTCTGAGAAGAGTCTGAGCAGCCCAATTTTTGGCTAGATATATGACAGGGTTTCTCAGTGCTCTCTTTTGGAGAAAGATTGAGAAATGGAGGTATTGTTCTTCAAAGCTTTGCTGTGAGTGTTTATGGATTGTCACGTCTGTCTTCCATCACTTCACTCTGCACACGTTTGCTTGCTTGGGATGCTACGAATGGTAATAGACACTTGTGGTATCATGCCTGATTGTTATTACTAAGTGGGGCTTCAATGACTGCTGTTTGACAATAGGTTTTTTTTTCCTTAATTGATTTCTGCAAGGTTCACGGTTTGCAGCATCAACCAGCAAACTTGTGACAGGCTTATGTCAGATTATTAGGCCCAAACATCAAAATTGTGCCCAACAGGGCATTACAACCAAACATGTTCTGAGATCTTTTGTGATGCAATTTTTTGTGATCTTTTGCAATGCATGTCCTCTGTTAAGTCTTGGGGGACTTTCTTTTGCTAATGTGATAATTGCAGCAAGAATACAGATAGGCAGGGTTTGATCCCTGCTTCTGATAATGATAGCTATTAGGCCTTCCTGGATTGGCTAGTGAGGGGGCAACTCGGTTTTCTTGTGCACTTTGCATCTAAAGGCAAAAGGTTTCCAGATGCTGCAATTCATTTAGATGGAATCAGAGATGGAGAATTATGAGACACTTTACAAAGCAGAGCACAAAACTTAAGATCTCATTCATAATATCTCCATGATTATTATTATGACTGTAACCAACAGTTTTGTTGTCTGACTGTTAGCAATACTTCTCAAGCAAACCAGAGACTGTCAACCCAAAAACATAACAGCTAATAAATGATTGTAATGTTTTATTTGAGCTGAAGTGTTGACACATGGAAATGATTGTGGAATCTAGGAATTCAAATCTACACCCTGCACAGATCTCCAATCCAGGTAGCATCAATGAAATGGCAGACCACAATCTAGTGCATCTAGCTTGGCATCTAGCTTCAGTTTCCTCAGTTGATTCACATGGCCATAAGAACATCTCCAAATTTCAAGGTAAGCAGAGATTGTGAACAAAAGACAAAAGGCTCTTGTAGGTCTTCTAACTCATCTCTCATTCCCCCCTCCCCCCCTTAGTGTAGAAGAGAGAAGGCTACCATCTAGATGCACTCTGTGACACCCGCAACTTGACATCAAAAGACATTTCTACCAAACCAGTGATGCCTGCTGTGATTTTTTGACCTGCTTTTACAGGCCCAACACCTGATGGTGTTCCTGCAATATCGCATACCCATTTGAGTCAGAGTTTATTGCATAATGGACTTTGTGCCTTTACTAGGTATCACCTCAGAAGCCACAAATGTACATTAGATATCGAGTCCCATAGAATTTTGGAGATTTTTACTAAGGCATTTGCACCATGAGATAACTTCCCTTTCCTTCTGAAAGTAATTTGTACAAAAGAAATCTGGTGAGAATATAGACCTGTGAGTATAACATCCCCTTCATTAAGAGTCATGATGCTGCTGATGTAACTGATAAGCACGGGGATACTGAAAATCATGTCCTTTGTACTTCCCTTCTGCCGTAACTTCCCATCCACCTGTCAATCAAGTTGTGTACTAAATTGTTGAGCTGAACACAATTGGAACAAACCAATATCAACCAACCTTCTCTGTATAACCTCAATCATACCTCTTATCCTTCTCAAGGTTGATCCCAACAGAGACCACAAAATGAACTTCATAATATACTTCCTACCTTCAAATATTTTCCTGTGCCCGAACAAACCAAAGACTACTATCTCCCAGTGAACTGCAACTTACATTCTCAATTCAGGGTAGATTGAGTATCATGAACTGTTTCTTAATACCCTGAGTTCATGAATGCCCACTATAGCACAGACTTGAGCCTGGGAAGAAAGAAGATGTTGAGTTCACCTCAAGCCATAACTCCAGATCATCACAGGATGGTACTTTTGTCTTAGGAATCTGACACAGAAACCAAACTCAGTTAGTTCCTTATGCTGCAACAAATGTGATGTGGAACATTGAAAAATGCACAAGAGTAAAAGACAAAAAGACTTCAATTTATCACTAAAGTCTGCAGAAGTGTATGACACCAAATAAAAAGCAAGCATTTGGGGATACCATTATTCAAGCAAATTTCTGAACTTTCTACCTATGAGAAAGAAGCACCAAGAATAGAAGCTCAAAAGCACTTAGAAAACCCACAGAAAACGACAAATGCAGCAGAAAAATAGCAACAAAGACACAGAAGCATTAAGAACTCTGCAGCATTACTTGCATATGCATGAGACAGTGACCACTACAATGGAAATGTAAATGGAAGTAGATATAACACATGCTGAGGTAGTATGAGCAGAGAGATGGTCGATTAGAAGGAAAGGGGCATACATACAAAGTTACCAATCGGTGTGAAGGTGTCATATCCTTTAGCCAGTGTCCATGGAAGCCCCTTTTGCTGCAGAAATACATGGGAACCAACCAACCAAACATTCATCTCCATGACAATAAACAGATTATGAACTCTATTAAGTTACACTCCCAGATAAGACAACCAACTTGTAGGTGCATAGAAGTTCCCCCTTGATCAATGAACATAGGTGCATGGATTCAGAGCAGTTTCCTTGCCACAAGGTAGCAAAGATGAAGTTTACTCTTGAGCATGGGAAATCATGAAATGACATGTATTAATATAACATGCCTTCCTCACAAGTTCTCTTTTTCTTTGTCTACCTTGGCAACAGCTTGAAGCTCCCTTGCTGTCATGTCAAGTGCCAAAGCGTATCCTGTCAACCAACAACACCATCAGAGCCTTGTCACATAAATCTATGGAAACGATAATTTGCAGTGACCTCTATTTAATTCAGAGATTCACATCAATGAAACTGGAATTGTTGAACTGCCTGAATTCTGAAGCAGATGTATCAACAAACCCTAATGGCCCCTTCTTGCAATCTACATTGGGATGCTTAGTTGGGCATGCCTCTGACCTCAGTCCTAAGCATAATCTATTCCGCATCCCCTGAGCTGTTTCTGAACTGATGCCTCCTCAGTATAAACATCTTCTGCCTGCAACTCTACCGAGACAATTATCTTGTCTAAGCCCAATACTTAAGTTGAAGCCCTTCACACATTACTTGGAATTTCCAACCAACAGAACAAGCATTTCATCAGCTCATAATCATCCTAGGTGGCCACACATGAGAGTAGGTTGGATTGGGCTCTCCTACTGGTTTGATTCCAACACCAAAACACATGCAAACAGATGATGGATGGATTTGACAGAGTGGAAAGAGCGAGAGTAAAGGGTGTACCTGAAATGTGGTCCATTGCTGCATGCTGAGGTATGTCCCGACCCTTCTTCCCAATCACAACCCCAAGCTCTACTTCATGGTCAAGGGCTGTACAAGGGTGTGGAATCTCTATTGCCATTCCCTCCCTTATGTATGAGGAAGTGGGCTTCAAAAAAAGCAGTGGTTCCTGAATACTCCCACAAGTCACCATATCATGCATTAGATTTGAAACTTCAGTCAAACCAAATTACAAGTTCATATTTCGCAGCTCAGAAAATGAAAAATGGCAATGCACCATGAAACCCAGTTTTCTGAATTCTTCGGCAGCCATAAATCAAGGTGCACTAACAATCACAGTAAGAAGAAAGAAACTACTCAGAGGCTGGAAAATCATCCTACAATTTCTGGCAAGCACCCAATAGTCCTGGGATTCTCCAAAATCACTTGCTACCCTAAAAACAACATAAAAATTAAGCATGGTTTTGGATGATCAGCAAATGTAGCAGGGGGATATGGGAAGTATGCATAGTCATGGAACACAAAGAAGAATGATGCCCAAAAGCTCAAACTCATTCAAAATTGCTTTGCAGACCCAACTGTGCTGGAATCATCATCCAATTGTTTGCTATACCCCCCACCCCGCCCCAAAAAAAACAAACAAACAACATCAAATGCAAGTGTACACACACACCCACAGCATCTTCCAAGGTGGGATTCATCAACAAATGGGAGCCAGGAGATGGGGAGGTATATAGTACATGTAGCATACCGAAGGGAGAGCATTGCCAAGCTCTTTGGCATGCGCTGCATAGTTCCGCCCCACGCCCACAATCTTGGTACCCATTTGCACCAACTTGTTGCCCAAATAAGCTGCCATTTCCCTTTGGATTTGTGCCTCCACATACATCAACAACAACGATCTCTTATCAAGAAATGCCTCACGCTATTGTTTCCAGAGAAAGCATGAGCGACATGCTTCCTCAAAGCCCAAGTAAGTCCTCAAAGCCTCCGAACAGAAGATGACCTAAACTAGCAAAATTGATTGCCAATTTTATTAAGTGGGTTTTTGTTCCTTCAATTTTTATCACCTTATTGCACTCACCTCTTTAGAAATTAAAATTAAACACATAGGTTTGCACTTGGATTTTACAATACATTATTTAGTTTAGAAGCTCCAAAATTGTTTCATTTAAGGTGAGCTTTTTTCTACTTTACTTTCATTTTTTAAAGTGTTTTCTTATCTTCCTAGGTGATTGATTGTTGTTCCTTTGCACCCCCTTTTTGGTTATTTGCAATTGATCGCCCCTAAAGCTCATCAGATTTTTGACTTTGTGTTTTGCATCTTAGTTTCGTATTTTCTCCTAGGTTTAAACTTTCATTCTTTGCATAGATTTTTTTCTAATGAAGTAAGTTTGTTGAATTAAAAAAAGCACCTACAAACTTAGGATTTAAAACATCCCACTATTAATTTGTTATTTTCATTTCATACATAGATCCTTCATTTGTAATTCATAACCAATCATCGTGGTTACATGTGGGTTGTTTTGTGCCCATGAACACCTTCAACCCACATCATGAAACACAATATTCAAAGTCAAGAATATGAAATGTGCAAGAAAAAGTTGAAATACAATTTTTATTTTGATGATGCATGAAACATAAACATGAAATGAAAGAAACAAAGTTATAGTGCAAGTCGTATTTCAAACTAACGTTGAATAAATTGAATGTAATGAAAGGAACTATCTATATATATATATATATATATATATATATCAATTTAAGGACTTAGCTCTAAAAAACTTCCATATGGCCCATTGTCTAAAAATATTTCTTGACCATCTTTTTAACTGCACATTATGGATGAAAATTTCACATTAATGGATGAACTTTTTGTTTTGTGAATGAAATTGAATAATGATGGATGAAAATTGAACAATGAAAAGGTGAAAGTATGACTAAGAGGTACCACAAATAATATCACACTTTCATTTTACTAGATCCATCAAACTTTAAAAGAATGTAAGAAACATTTTTTTAATTCATTACATTAACTAAGTTGCATAGAGTTTGAAACTTTTATGAAGTAAAAAAATGTTTTGAATTTTGATGTTCTTACTCATTTCCTAATCAAAAAATTTTAGGAAAGTAATGTTGGTCATTCTTTGTGATTTTTTTGGTCATGAACATTTTTAAAACATATTTTAAGGGGTGTGTGTGTGTGTGTATTTAAAGTACTTTAAAGGATTTTTTTAATTAAGTAATTGAATAAGTATAATTTAGTTATGAATTTTCAATTTTTAAATTCATAATTCCCAAAAAGCCCACAAAATTTAGGAATACAAACTTGTAATGAATCCTAAACCTATTTTTATTCTAATGAAAACTTAAAGTCATATACTTTGACATGCAATGGATAAACACAAAATATATATATTATTATTAAAATCATTTTTTAAAAAGGCCCAAAAATATTATTTGACCAATTTTAGTTATTTAACCATTGCTTGAGGAAGTTCATCATGATACCACCCACTCATATTTTCACCCATGATAAACTTTACTCATTATGAATAAAATGTGAATGTTCATGGTTGAACTTCATCCATGATTATGTTCGTAATGATGATATTGGTGATCATGTTAACAATGGGGTGCAAATGGAATAATAAAAGCCACACCTATCACTTTGGGTGAACGTTTATTTTGAAAAAAAATTAAGGTAATTTCATCTTTAAGTTGAAAAAAAACATTGAAAATGTTTTATCACTGAAAAAGATTTTGTTATTATATTGATATATAAAAATATGTTTAAAGAATTTTCCCAAAAATAGAAGTCCTTACAATGATGTAAAACATTCATTATAATATTTTATGAGTATTTTTTTCATCATTAAGTTCATTCCAAATCATATTTCATGTTTCCATAATATACGGGCAATATATTCATGTAAACAAATTAACCAAGTTCATACAAATACAAAGCTTTTGAACATGGAAAGAAAATGTTAGGAGGTTTGGTAACATGCATGTACATAATGATTGTATTATCTTTATAATGTAATACCCAAGGTAGCCTTTAAACAATGTTGCAAGGTTTAGGAATGTAATTTTATTGATAGTTTTGGGATCACTAGATCAAGTTGAAGTCCCTCTTAGAATAAATGTGTTTTGAAATTTAAAATTGTTATGAGTGATCTACTCTAAAAATTGCCCTTATTGTTCTACTAACATATGTGAATGGTATCTACTTTTTCTACTAACAAGAAGAAGCAAATGAAGAATCATGGTCTACATGAATTTCACTTGGTAAAAAATATAAGTCTCATAGAATATTTGGACCATCTTATTCCACTTTTTCTTGCATGACATGCCTACTTTTTCCAATTGCAATTATGCCAAAATCTATGTTCACCAACTATTTGACATGTCTTTAAAGTATTATATGAAAAAAAAGAATGGCATTAATTGAAACAACTATGTTCAAGGTGCACAAAATTCTTAATATGAATATGGTACATGAATCAATAGAGGAAACTATTAATCAAACAATATTGCCATGGATTCATTATAAAGTTTCAAGAGATAGCATTCGAAATCCAAGCTTGTAGTCAATCATCAATCTTGTGCAAACAAATCCAAGAATTTGAATCCTTCAAGAGGCCATGCCAACAATTGAATTACACATGGTATTGTTCGTTAGTGTAAAAATCATTCTCATTTCAACAACAATGAAAAATACTAATTCATTCAGCATTATACCTAATCATTTTAAGATTCAATTTGAATGGCAACTTCCATTATCCCAAAATTTTCTCAATTGTGTTTCATATTTCAATTCTAACATCAAATTTTAATTCAATTGGCTTTTGCACACATGTAGATATATATGACCATGGATTGACCCATCCCTTCACCATAAAACACCTTGCCCATAGCTTGCATCCAAGCTTTCAAATCATGAGCACGAGTTGTGTAACATGCAATAGATTATTAGGTCAAGTTTGTGTTGGGTTGTCTAAATGAATGGTGGTTACGGGAATTGCTTAAGTTGGAAGGAGTGATACAATTTCCATGATGCACAAAAGCAAAGAATTGGGCATTACCACTACTTTCATCAAGTTGTGGACCACCTAAACTAAGGACCACAATGAGAAAATAGTGATGAAAATGGTTTCCATAAGGTGGATAGGTACATAAGGACTATAGTGTGGCCTAATGATATCATCAATTGCACATTGGATGGTAATTAGAGGGTGGTTAGGTGAAAATTCCTATCGTTTCACATATGATCATTTCAAGAATCATAAGATCTAATGCCACACTTGGGGTGATTGACCCTACTACCTCATTTAAAAACAACAACTATGTTTCCTTGAAATATAATAGGAAGAATTGCAACGTAATTGTCCCTTGTTGAAAGCAATTCGTCTCATTGTCCCCCTATGCATCTCCCAATCCACAAAAATGGTTGCGCAAATCACCACCTCAACAAAAATTCTCGAGCCTAATTGCACCATGTAAATGAAAATTTGACAAAGTGGAATCATCTCAATGCCCACCAAAACACAAATTTAGCCTATTGGCATTCCTTCATGATTTTGTATTAGATCCATCAATAGGTAAATGTTAATGACTACACATGAAAAACATACACCATAGAAAAAATAAATTGTACCACATCCCCACATCGTCATCGAGTTGGGAATATCTCCAATTTTCGAAGTACACAATTTGTACATGATGAATTAGGGTTGGTATTTTCAATTGACTTGAATGTGGGTCTAGGGATAATTACACTAACTTCTCCTCCACTAATTAGGAATTCATTGATGATGCATTTAGGGGTAATGACTTCAATTGTGAATTGCATGATGATTGGCCAAAAGAGTTTTAAGAACACGATGACTCATGTGACTTTGATTTCATGGAGGAATCAACAATGTATATTAGTGAAGACTTGGTGCATGGCAAGGGCTTCAAATTTCTAGTTTTGGACTTGAATTCATTCCCAAGCTTGATATATAATCATATCTTCCTTGTAGGAGAGGTAGTCAAAGATGAAAAGGTAATTAGGGAATGGGAGGTTTGGGTGTACCCATAATAAAAGGAGCCAAAACAATTGTTGAATGCAATGAAAAAATATATCTTCACTATTTTGAAAAACCATCATCAATTGTATTCAATGAATTCTTTGTTTTTTTTTTGTAATTATGTTTGTTTACTCATGAAGTTGAGATCCCATGAATTTGGAATCATTTCATTATGTTGAAAGAGTCCTTTTACATACAAAAAATACTTGTTGAATAATATTTTTCAACACACATTAAAAATTGGATGTGTTTTTTGTTACTCGAACCTTTATCAAATGTTTTCAAATTTGTGGTAGGGTTTAACATACTTCATAAAAAGGGCCAATGTGTTCAACCATTCAAAAGTCCTTTTGAATTTTGTGTGGTGATTCTATATTGAATTATACTATTCATATGTGCTTAATGATTAATATAATTCAAAATTTGTGATCATGGTTAAAAGTAAAGTTGTAGGTTTGATTGTAATATAAAACTCGATGCAAAACATTCATATGTTTATTATAATATGGGTCATATATGGTTTCAATATTGATATATAATCTAAAAAACTACATGCAAATCTATTAAATTGGGTATTTAAAATCAAAACACAAAAATTGTGTGTCAAATGTCGTCCTTATAAAATATTTAATTCCTAATCCAATTTGTTCCTTTTATTATGACTAAACTTGTTTGTGTGGCAGTCGTAGTTCACATAGAGGTAAAAGTCAAACTTCAAGTGTTGGAAGATGGATTACAGGGCATGGAAAAGGTTGTGGTGTGGATTGGGCCACAATTGAAGCACGATCATTACTAATGGTTTTGCATATATCACTAATAGAAAAACATGGTTTTTCAAGTTGATTAATGGGTTTTTTTTTATTGGTGAAATGTGCATTTTGATTAAAGGTCCATCATATGAATGGTCATCATAGTTTTTAACTAATCAATTTGATTAATGATGACCCATTTGATTATGTGTCAAATCGGACATTTAGTCAAGTTGAACAAACAAAAATGACATTCTACTTATGTACATAATACCATCATAGTAATGCACTTAAATACCTACTAGGTACCTATAAATATGTATTATTTAATACCTAAATAACTAGTTAGCTACCTAATAAATAGGTAGTAGGTACCTACCAATGTTATACTAGTATATAGGTCATACCATGGTATGTAATAATGGTAAGAGTATGGATATGTCATATTTGTATAACATGGTATGATCCCACCCACATACTTAGAATTTATCCATGTTGTTCCAAATAAGTCAATTGAACTTACCATGGTTGCTACCTTATCTAAATGGTTGTTCATTTTGCAAAATCATAATTCTTACTAGTATTCCCATTCTTGGGATTTCGTTGTCCTTGGTAAGAGGAAAAATCTTCGTAATGATACTTCACATCACATTTGAATTTAGTGGAAGTAGTGCAAGTAGTAGGAATAATTTGGAGCTAATTGTTTTTCTAGTTCTTGAATTTCCAAGTACATTGTTGCTTTGCATTTCAAATATGTGTTTTTAAAAAGAATTTATTGCAATTTGTTAATTTCATTATGTCATTTTGTAGTAATATGCAACTCAAATTTTAACATATTAATATTCATATTCCCATGCTAACAAATATCCAAATGGATTGATATTCATACCATTTAGGATTATGAAAAGTAAAACAATATTCATACCAAATTGGTAAACAAAAGAAAAAACCCAAACATATTAGGAATCACCTAGTAACTAGTTTTCAAAATTTTAAAATACCCAAACTAGCAAAGTCAGTCAAGATGGACTTACTAGTACAACATTGGTACCTATTTACCTATTATTTAAGAATTAGGTAGTAGGTAGGTAACACCCTAGCTAGGTTATAGGCACCTAGGTACCATAGTAGGTTAAGTTGTTAGGTAGTTGGATGGCCAATACACCTCTTATTTATTATGTTACATATTTAATTATCTTTTAAACTATAATATATAATTACATAAGTTTACAAATATACAATGTTCATGTTTTAAAGGGCTTTGATAAGTATGTTAGGTTGGGTAGTTAGGCTAAGTAAGCTCGGTTGGGTAGCTTGGCAATGTAAGTTAAATTGGGTAACTAGGCTACCACAAGTACCTACCTATGCATTGTAATTTTATTTTTGAAAATAAAAATCTAAAAATAATTTAAATTTGACCAATCAAATTATCCATTGCCTTGCAAATCAAAATGACCACTTAAACATGACAGACATGTTAAAATTGACTTGTCCAAAATGACGAAAGATTTTTCTTTTGACTATCTAAATGGGGCTTTTTGTACTAAAATTTCTAATCAAAGAAACTTGTTTTTTGACTAGTGTGTCAAATGGGCCCCTATGAAACCATTGAATCCTACTTCAATTGTGGATAGATATCAAAACAAAAATTGATTTCAAGATCATGTTGCCTTCAATCTATCATTTGTACCATTTTTATGGCCCAACACCATCCCTTGTTCACAACTACATTAGAATTCCAAGTTTGATGCATTTGTTCAACATTTTGTACCCATGGAATACCTTCAAGTGCATATGTTCAAAAACTTTTGCATATGTGAATGAGATGATGTTATTATATGGGACTATTGATAATAAAGTGATTCCACCTTACATGTAAGTTGAATGCATTTGCACATATTAGAGTTTTTGGAATTGAAAAAAATTTTGGGTCTAAATTTGTATATGGGTTTCAAGAGACAACCAAATAATTTAATTTAATTGGCCAAATCCAAATTATTTTATTATTATTTTATAATAACATTAGTGATGTTTCACAACAAGTTTGAAAATATCATCAACTTTTTGGGTCATGTTTTGATAATAATAATCATGCAACATTTTTTGTTTCATAGGTTCGTACTATTTATACATGAATGCCATGTGTTTAAAATGATGATGAAACATTTATAAATAGGATGAAAGATTTTAATGTGGATGAAAATCCTTCATCCTACTTATATGTGTTTCGTACATGTTTTAAACACATGGCATTCATGTCTCAACAATACAAACCTATGAAAAATAAAATTGTTTGACTACCATTACCACCCAAAAAGGTTGCAATAATAGTAACATGTTTACATTTGATAAAAAGTCAAACAATTTTTGATGTCAAGAAGGAAGACATGTTACAAATCGATAAAATTTACAAGGGTAGGTGGTTATTGGAAGAAATTTGTGAATGGAGCATGGAGATATGGCATCATGAATAGGAAATTACAATTGATGAGATGATGGTGAGGTATAAAAGTCACTATTGTAGCATACAATAATATATGGACCTTCTAAACCTATCAAATAGGTTTTGATGGTGATATGGTGCTTGGTAAATTATAATTCCAAATTTTGTTAGAATGTTTTTCTAACATGTACCACATATTAAGTCCTTATAAGACATCTTGATATGGAATAATATTGAAAAGTGCATTTGAATATTCATGCACATTCAAACTAACCATAGTCCATGATTCCACTTCAAAAGTTCATTACTATATGTTTAATGTATATTTATTGAATTTCATTATTATGCACATTTTTTTATTCAAGTTGGCAATCTTAATCCATTATATATATATATATATGATTTTACCATACATTTGTGGTATTTGAATAAAGTACATTTTATAAAAAGTTCATTGTAACACAAAAAGTGAACCACTTTATTTTTTAACTAATTTTTAATGGAATGACAAAAAAATTGTTTTCATGTTATCCATGTCTAATTTATCCCATGTGGCTAGCAGAGCATTGGTCACATGTTTTAGGGAGGTCAATGGGCATAGGATTATCACCGACTTTTCCACTTCATTTATAATGCATAAAATACATGCACAAAGCTAAAATTCTAAATCAACTTTGCCTATCATGTATCCATGTCAGGTGCACACTCACAAGTGGTGGCATTGATTTAAAAAAATTTTCATTGGAAGCCACATTGACCAACATGTTGATATTAATGCACACCACCACATCCAATAAACTTGACCCCAATAAGACTTTCTCTCACCTTGATTTCCAATTCTAGATGGTAGAGCTTCTAACAAATGCATCAATGGTGGACCATAGGGTGACATATATTGTCAACCCTCACCATCCCCAAGTACACAACCGTGTTCATTATTCCATGCTTGGTGTTTGTCACAAGTCAACACGGAACAAATGGATCAAGACCATGTGCGTGAATGTGAAGGACATTTTTTGTGCTCTAAATACTATTTTGAAAAGGCTCATTTTCAAGGTCACACAATGATGAATTTTTGTGTGCCTTATGACAATAAACAATCATTTTTATGAACTTGTCAATACTATATAATGTAGATTACTTTTTCTAGAAACTACAAAAAGTGTAAAATGCAATTTTTAAAAATAAGACAAGACAATATAGGTTCCCCTTTTGGAGGTTGGCCCCCCAAGTTTCAATACAATGATCATGGCCAATGTAGTTGTTTAGGTTGGGCAAACCTCTAGTTCATAAAAAATTCACATCTATGTTTCATTTGAACTCAATTCTTTAAAAAATATTTGCACATTCATTCTTTATTTCCATCTTGTCAAATTTTCTTATAATTGGTTTCTAAACATGCTTTTTTTCAAATTATGTGAAGCCAACATTATAATTTGGTTCAATTATGACATGATGCCTATTCGAATTAAGTCTAGGCCAATTGTTATTTTTGTTGATTTTCAAAGTTGCACAATGCATATCTTTATAGATCCCTTGAACATGGATGCAAGTCTAAAAAAATAATGGTACTTCAACTTGACATGGTCAACTTCAATTGACACATGGTCAATATGGTCAAAAGGTTAACATTTGGTTCATCAACTATTATAATGTCCACACCGACATGGTAGAATGATATGCCCTTACTACCAAATAAAGTAAAGGGATGAGTTTCATATCATTAGAAACCTATAATTCAACATATTTTTTAATTCTCTAATTGGTAGGTAATATGTTTCTATGTCCAAGAGGGTGAAAATAATGGTAAAAATCATGTTTTCTAACTTAGGAATTAAGGGGTTAAGAAACTTAGTGCACTTATTGATTATTATTAAATTTTAAAATATTTAGGTTGGGATTGTAAAACCTTTTTTTTCTATAATTTATTATTTTGGCAAGATATGTTGATTATTAATCATGGGTATCATATAACATAGAAACAATATGTTTATTAGAAAGCTAAGTTATTTATAGTTTGAAATGAAGTTTTGTCTGAGTTTGGACTAGATCACCATTATTTCCTTTGTTTACAACTAGAAAAAATACATATTTTCTTCAAGAAACTTCATGTAGGAATCACATGAAAACAATTATTGTCAATGTAACATTGAGAAAGATGTTAAACAATGGGTACTAATGGCCAGTTTTGAAATACATAAATGTTGATTTTTGCAAAACATGTGTTCAATGTTAACTAACTAGAAATTCAACCACATAAAGTTGGGTTAAATTAGTCACTATACTTTAGCATAATAATTGTTTATGAAGTAGGGGTTCGATTTCACGATACCCATTAAATATGCACAACAATATACCAACATGGAAAACCCATCCTTGGGTGGTACCGCTAGGAACCACCTCAAGGAATTCCCTAACAAACTAAAAGTGGCCAAATCATTTTTTTGGACTTTTTTAAAAAAATGTTTTCACAACTATAATTTTTTTTTTTCTCACATTTATCCATTGCATGCCTTAATATATGGCTTGAAGTATATTTTGGAAGTAAAAAGTGGAAATTGTTAAAATTTTATATTCCTAATAGAAATGCCCCCTTAAGGAATTAACATCCTTAATTTTGGAAATTCATAATTAAATTATACTTACTCAATTAATTTCCCAATAAAAAATAAAAAATAGAATGACTTCAAAATTTTCTTTTAAAAAAAATCCTCAAATCATGTTCCAAATTTGTGTTTATGACTAAAAAATTCAAGGAAAAGAACCAACATTACATTCCTAAATTTTTTTCTAAATGCAATGATTAGGAACATCAAAATATACAATACTCTTGACATTATTGAAATTTCAAAATCTATGAAACCTAATAAATGTACTCATTAAAAAAATGAAAATATTTACTTAAATGTTTCCTATACATTTTAAAAGTTCAATGGGTCCAAAAAAATTGAGGTTTGACATTCCTAATGGTACCACCCAATGATGAGTTTGCCTTACAATTGGTACATTTGGGTGGTAACCAATCATGCCAACAAATGGGTGGAAGCAATTACATAGAGGACAAACATTAATATTGCAATATCTACAAAATAATCCCCAAATGAATACATTTCACTCATTTTGACCACCATTTTGACAATTGTAACTAATCAAGGTGCACATTTCATCAATGAGCTAACAATTCGATACCTTGTCAAACACTTTTTATTATGTCATACCAACCCAACACCATATTACCCACATGATAATGTTGAAAACTTGTTAATTTTTTTAAAAAAAATCTCCCATTGAATGGACATGTCAACTCAACAAATAAGATAATCAATAACTTCATTGATCAAATTGGTCAATGAGAAACAAATAGACTAGGATGAACACATGTCCATAATATTACATTTTTTTACATGACAATTTAAACAAGGAGGTAATTAAATTTACACCATTCTAATGGGTTACATCCATTGTTGCTTACCCAGTACCTATTATCAACACATCTTGATGAGCAAGTTGATTCCCAACTAATCATATTAGTAGTATTCACAAATCATCTTACATTGTTGGAAAAGTTGTAAGAGCATCAATTGGAGGTGCATCATGACCTCATAGTTGCCAACTAATGGCACGATCCTTATGGTCACAACAATGACATCATTAAAAAAAAAACAATTCAAAGTTGAGGATTATGTAATGTTGTTTCCAAAGGCAATTAAAGCCCACTTAAAAAAATTCAAGAAGAGATGTTTCAAACCAAGTGCAAAATTTAGTATTGCTTACCCAACATTAAGGTTTTGTTGGTCACCATAAATAAGTTTAACCCTAACCTTATTCCAATTAATGTCAATAAATTGAAACTATGGATGAAAACACACTTGGGCAAGGCAAGAGGGAGGGACTTAAGCAAAATTTGGTTCATTGTTATAGTGCATACAACATATAACCACTCCATAATTATGTGGCGCACTTCACTATTTAGAAGATTACCATTTGTGATGTGTGATTAAGCTCTTTTTGATGACAATCCAAGGTCTCAACATTCTTGGATTGTGGCATTTTCCAAGACTTTGGGTTGTGCCTTTGGTTCCCACTCTTCCTAGTTCCATAACAAGTTTTCACATGTAGTGCTTTCAATTATCCTTGTTCAATCAATGTGATATAACATGTTCCTTTCTTAAATTCATGTTTTCACTCTTTACATTCTAATTCCTCCCCAATCAAAGTTGTTTTGCTCTACCATTAAGCTACATTCTAAAACACATGCAATGTGCAACCATCAATTGTAGTGAACGTTGGGGCTATTACTCTCCAATCAACTTCGTTCTACTCTACCATTAAGTTACATCTTAGGATGCATGCAATGATGTTCCACCACTAATTGTAACAAAACATTGAGGCTAATATTAAATGTAGATAAATAAGTGATTGAGAAATCACTTACATATTAAATATCGAGTAATGAAAACAAAGAAAACAATAAACCCCAAATATAACCTACACAACTCTCTCAAGTTCCCAAACACTTTCAATATTGACAAATAAATTATCTCATTAACTTTTGACATTTCAAGCATGTAATTTCTAGAAAATTTCAAATTTATAAAATTAAAAATAATAAATTATTTTAAAAGTTAAAAATTTAAAAAAATTACCAACAAACCTAAAAAGGGTTCTAAGATACATATCTATACCATTCTTCCCACATTGATTTGGAATTAAATCATTCCCAAATCACTTGATCAATTTCTTATTAAAAAAATTTGAGCTAACCTTAGAGGCTCAAACTTGACCCACACCCAAAAACCTGACCTTACTTTTTTGCTTTTGAATTTGCAAGTTCCTTACAAAGTACATAGTCTATGAGGCACACCTTTCAAAAACCTAATCTTCATAGTAGTTTTTAAGGCACAATTTCCAATTCAAGAATCTCTAAGGGGCCCCCCCTCTACTAAGGTGCCCAAATTTCAAAATTAGGTCTAGTTTTTTTATTTCTAAAAATTAACTAGGAGAAGGGTAGGGCCAATTTATTGAAATGTATTGACATTTTTGCCTAATAAACTTTAGATTTATTGTTTCCAAATTTTATCTTAAATGTGTTTGATGTTGGGTTTTTAATGAATTTATTGTTTTCAATTTATCTCAAATGTGTGTTTTTAAATTGTGTCCAATTCAACTTTTTTTTTTTTTGGTTGCAAATTATCTCAAATGTTCAAAATTTGTATTTTAATGAACTTGTTTGTTTTTAGATTATCTCAAATTCTGAAATTTGGTATATATCCTTTACCGTACCCATAGGGTTAAACTTTCACATTGATAAAAACAAGTTTTTTTTTTTTTTTTTTTTTTTTTTTAAAAAAAATTATTTTTTTTTTTTTTTTTTTTTTTTTTTTTTTTTTTTTTTTTTTTTTTTGGTGGATTGTCCATTTTGATATTTTGG
>Ga0116227_10009498_pt1 | contig 17612 bp, 12 predicted proteins | sample S1TSphgellanicum_FD_89693 | JGI IMG/M metagenome (GOLD analysis project Ga0116227, IMG submission 89693) | Host-associated microbial communities from peat moss isolated from Minnesota, USA - S1T2_Fb - Sphagnum magellanicum MG | ecosystem: Host-associated > Plants > Peat moss > Unclassified... | reverse complement strand
TCATCAAACAAACCTTTAGGGCAAACAACCTCTTCCCAAAGTTTTGTGATGCTAGGGTACAACTTACTTGAGGTTTGGCACTCTCCTTCCCCACCTTCCCCTTCATGTTGATAGATGTGTTTACAGTCACATTGACAACCAATATGATCATGACTGCCTTTACCAACAACCCTCATGTTGTTGCAACTAACACAAAGTTCATTAACCTCAATGTGATACTTGCAACATGTGTTACATTCCCACAACTTTTTTACAAAATAAAGCTTTAGATTTTCAAATGTCCTTTGCCCAACTTTGATGCTAGGATGTTCAACTTTGAATTTTAGGAAGAATGAAGTCTGCAAACATATCATGGGAAATTAGTTGTTGCAAATTGAATCACAAAAAATGACTTATGGGATTCGTCAAACAAAATCCAAGTTCCTCATGAATCCCTTACTTCAAGTATTAGACAATAAACATTGGGATATCAATATAGTACATACTATCCTCTACAATATTTTACCTCCCAAATTGTGGTTTGAATCCTAATAGTTCAATCTAGCAAACCACATAATAGAAAGGACCTTGCAAACAATTGAACAAATTTTCGGCATTTAAGGAAAAATGAAGTTTGCAAACATACCATAGGAAATAAACCATTTCAAATTCAGTTCCAAGAAAAGGAGCTTAAATGCTTCCCACAAATTCCCCATCCCTTACCTTAAGTATTAGGTACTAATAAACAATGGAAATATCAATACAATGTATAGACCATACTCTAAAATATTTAAATACATCCTAGATTGTGGTTTACATCCTAACAACTCAATATGCCCAACCACATAACATATATAAAAAAGACCCTAGAAGCAATTGAACAAGTTTTAAGGGGAAATAACTTTGAATTTCACGAAGAATGAAGTCTACAAACATATCATAGGAAATCAACCATTTCAAATTTAGGCATAGGACAAGAGCTTTAAGGCTTGAACCCACAAGTTCCCCATCCCTAAGTAATAGATATTAAACAATGGGAGTATAAGTATAGTGGATAAACCATCCTCTGCAATACTTAAATACCTCTTAGATTGTGATTTAAATCTTAACAATTTAGTATGCCCAATCACATAACAAAAAAAGACGTTGGAAGCAATTGAACAAGTTTTAAGGGGGATTTAGCTTTGAAGAATGAAGTTTGCAAACATATCATAGGAAATCAATAATTGCAAATTGAGTTTTAAAAAATGAACTTAAGTGTTCCCCACTTGAGTTCTAGACAACTAACAAATTTGGGCAATACATCAATGTTGTACAATCCATCCTCTTCAATATTTAAGTACTTCCTAGACTATGGTTTATGTGACAATAGTTTAGTATGCCCAACCACATAACATAAAAAGACCTTGGAAACAATTGAACAAGTTTTCAAGGGGAAACAACTTTAAGGAAGAATGAAGCATATCATATAAGAAATTAATCATTGCAATTTGAGTTATAAGAAATAGCTTAATGATTCCCACAAGTTTAAGAAGCCCAACCACACAACAAACAAAGACCCTAGATGCAATTTATGAAGTTTTCAAAGGGGGACTTGCCACTTGGTAAGTACTCGCAAAAGTCCTTAGTATTTAGCAAATGCTCACAAAGCAACCTACCATTCAACAAGCATTCATAAGGCAACCTACCTCCTAGCAAGTAAGTTCAAAAGATAAATTACCACTTAGCAAGTACTTTAAAAACCACTTGCCAATTAAAGGGTATTTAATTAGTACTTGATTGAAACATAAATACTCAAGTCCCATGGTAGCCACTTGAAGTCTTGAATACTTGAGTACTTCTGAACTTTAGTATTACAAGGTCAATATAAGACCACCAATATAGGGGTAGAATTTGGACTTTGATGTTCAAGAGTACTAAACAACATGTAGTAAAGTCAAAACAAAACTACAAGTTCAAGGATAACTTTAACTTTGAAAGGAAGATGATCATTTAAAAGTACACGAGCTTGAAAACACTAACTTGTAATTGGCTATAATAGTATTACATGTCACTTTTTCATTTACTAAACAATTAAGGTAATTTATTGATGTGGACCAATCATAGTACTTAGGATATGAGATTATCCTATTGCAAGTAATGATAACATTAAAAAAATTGTTGAGTAATGGCATAACATTTTATGAGATAACAAACTTGTTACAACATACCTAAGTTTCCATGAAGCAATGTGTTGGGTGGGATTCATAAACCTTGCATGCAATGTGCCTCCTCACCACATCCTTCCAATTTGGAGAAACAATGATTTGGGACGCCCACCATTGAGTGACCACATCTACCACACCCTCACTTAGTTTGTCAGATCTGATTTTTTTGTTAGAAGAGCCCATACTACATCTAAACAACCACCATCATCAAGGACATGATGATGTCTTTGCACTGCATCAAACACATTGTTATGATGAATCCCAAGAACCCTAGCCATTGTTGACACATTCCCACCATGTCCAGACATTACCATCCTAAGTGTAACATGCTTAGCTACCTTATGGTCTTTTGTCTTAGCATGGCTTGCAACATTTAAACCTATCCTAATGTTTTCGATGATTTCAGCTTGCACTTTTGCTTCTTTGGCATGAAGAATATAAGGAGGAATGGATTTCTCAACAAGTCAAAATCCATTAATTTACTTATAACGTCTTGTTGTGCCTTTACATCCCTTGCTTTCAACAAAACACCATTCATTATTTTGGCAAGTTTTGTAACAAGTTTCCTCACTTTATGATCATAAGCTTTAGACTTTCAAATTCCCTCATTTGATGATCTAGCTTTCAAAGCCACTTTATAAGATCCCTTCCTTAAAGACTCAGCCTTTGTCCTCAGCCTTTTAGCTTCCATGTCAATTGGTGGGATGTCATTACCATTAGTAAGCAAGGTTGCTACCATGCATGGCAATTCTTTAGAATTTCCTGCCAAAATTCCCCGTGGTCTTGGCCTCACCACACCTCCCACCTAGTTCTTTTTATTGCCCATGATGGTAGTAACTAATAGTGCAATTGAATGATGGTCCAACAAGCAATAAAAGTCTACCATACATGCAACCAAGTTGAAGCAGATGTTAGTTTTATATTCATTTAGAGGTTTTCATTGGTTCCCCCGTACAACATTCTACAATCATATGCTAACATTAATAGGTTAAAGACAAGGTCAATAAATTACTTTAATGCAAGACATGTTGCTAATTTAGTTGAAGCTCCTTCAAAACATGGCAACTTTGAAGTTCTTGGTAGAATTATTGAGACTGAAAGAACTTACTTAGTTGTCATGAACCAAAATTTCTAAAAGGAACTATTGTGGAGAAAAGGTATGCCATTGTCATGTATTATAGAGCTTGGCCTTCCAGGTCTATTGTCTTTCCAAATGCTTGGTTTTCATAGGTCTGTTTATTCCAAAATACAATTACAGTTAACTTAAGTCCAAACAATTTTTTTTTAATTACTAACAACATCAAATTACTTTCCAGCTTCTAGTGAAGTCAATGACACTGAAATTATAACTGAAATATAAAATTACATAAAGTTTCCACATGTGCAAATATGAGAGATTGCAATTTTTGCAAACCTTTTCATTAGTTGTAACATACTAACATGTTTTAAAAAATGCATGGCCAAAACAAGTGCCTTGGAAACTTTCATCCAAACCTAAAACACATTTCACAATTGATTTCAAAGCAACATTCAAATTCGACCCCTCATCCTTCATGTATGTAACAATTTTTTTTTTCAATTCACATTGATCAATCAATTCTACCATATTATTGGCCAGGCTTCACTAGTAGTGTCTATTGTTTCAAATTGCCTAATAGTCACTTTTTTAGGCTACTAATTAGATTCCAAGAAGTTAATCACAAGAGCAAAAATATTTTTTGCCCCCTTAGACATCCATAAATCAAAACTTGCTATTGTAAATATACAATCTATTAATTTTGGTAAAACATATATTTGTTTTGTTTTCTTCACCAATTTAAGTAATATCTAATGAATAAACTACTTTTTAAAAGGGAAAAAAACCTAAGGACACAAATGTAAATTCAAAGATTTGAACCAAACACTTTCCACAAATTGCAATGGTAATTGATTTTTCACAATTAAAAGGTCAAGGTCTTGCAAAAAGCCTTTTTGTTGCACATCATTTTTTAAAAATGGATCTTTGATAGTAAACAAATTAAATATTGCATTGTTTGAAACATTAGGCCTTTTCTTTGTTAATTGTTTTTCAAGAGTTCCTTTTATTAGACCATTTAGTTCCTCTTCAATTTTTTTGACAATTATAGCATGATTTCGATCCACATTTTTTTTCAAAGTTGTTATTCCATATGTTTCGTAATATGCTATAAGTCCTTTTCTTTTTTTTGGTGTTTGGATTATGAACATGCATAGGACTATTGTAACAAAGCAAACATCTCATGACTTGAAGGTTCCATGATTAATTTATTTATTATCATTCACACCAAAAAGCCCTACAAATTATAGTTTTATAATGACCTCTCCATATTTTTCTTTGAACATGTAATTTTTAAAGGTTTTGTTTCCATTGCATTTCTTTTGTTTGGTTCTATTATTTCTTCTATTTTATTTTTTTCTTCGAAAAATTGCATTGAAAATTTCATCTTGGATATTCCATTCATTGAAACACATTTCATTTTCATCATTAATTAAGATTACATTTTCATTTTGACTTGACTCCATTTCTTAGCATATATTCAATAAGTTGGAAGAAATTAAAAATAAATATAAATATAACAAAAATTATGGATTTTGGTTTTAATTGCTTAATTTATGCAAGGAATATGAAACAAAAACTGTTAAAACAATTACGAGCATTTTCAAGATTTTGGATGTCAAAGACGTGAAAAAAAAGTTTTAATGTGTGAATTCTTTTGTGCAAGTGGGGTTTTAGTCTTGCACATGACACAACATAGACAACATGTCAAATAATTAATATGGATAATTATTTTTTCTGAAACATGTTTCATCAAAATAAAATAAAAATTAGAAAATAAATTGAAGACACATCTTTGAAAGAAAATTAGGACAACAAAAAATGAAAAATAATAAAAAAATGAAAAAAAAGAACACTTCCAAAAAAAAAGCTATAAATTTTTTTTAAAAATTAGAAAAATACTTTGGAGTTGAAGAAGCTAAAAATTGTCTTTTTCCACACCTACACAAAAAAATGCACAGGTGAAATGCCAATTTGAAAAGGACCAAAGAACATCAAGAGGAGGTGCCAATGAGCAATAGGAACGCACAACAAGGAGGTGCTAACAAATATAGGAGCACACAACAAGGAGGTGTTAAGGAACATAGGAGCACACGACAAGAAGGTGCTAATGAACAATAGGAGCAAACAACAAGGAGGTGATGAAAAACACTAAGGGGTCAATGAAGTACATGGACTTGAAGCATCGATGAGTAAGGAGGTGAGCAGCAAGGAGTTGTCGACAAGCATGAAGAATGCACATCAAGGAGATGCCAATGAATAACAAAAGTGCATAACAACAAGATGTTGATGAACAACAAGAGTGCATAGCAACAATACATTGATGAGCAACAAGAGCACATAGCAAAAAAACGCCAATGAACATCAAAATAGCACAATAAGGAGACACAGACAAGCAACAAGAACATACAACAAGGAGGTGTTGATGAACAACAAGAGCGTGCAACATAGCACTTAGAGACATTGATGAGCACCAAGAGCAGACAACAATGTGATGATAATGAACAACAAGAGTGCACAACAATGAGACATTGACAAACAAAAAGAGTGCACATAAAAAAATCACATAATCACACTCTAAGTTGTACTAAACACTCTCCTTATTTATAAGAAGAGAAGAAAGAAGGGGTAAAGGGTAAGGGGTAGCTTTGCAGAAGCAATGACTTTGTGGCGCCTCCTACAAACCTTTTTTTTTTCCCCTAACCCTACCTATCACTACCAACTACTAACATTACACCTACTGACACCTGGACCTTGCTAGTTTTTAATACCTGGACAGGGTATCAATTTGTTTTTAAAAAAAAAGTGGAGGGGTTTCAAATGGCCAATTCTCAGCCCAATGAGTTCTCTGAATGGGTTTCAAAAAAAGCATCACCCTTGGTAATACCCTAAGATATTCAAGGTGAGAACCAGTTTGAAACCCTGGCCAATCCTCATCTCCTTTCTGATACCCACGCAACACTGATGCAGACCTTCCACCATTTGAATTTAGGGGAAGGCCTGCTCCAGCAAGTCTCCCCTAATTTTTGGGCTAACACCCTTGGATAGTCGGCCTTTGAGGCTACAACCCTGAAATTAGTGGAGGCCCTGGGGAGCAGGCCTTCCCCTAAACCCCTATACGTAACCCACATTGTCAGCCTGGTGAGTGAGTGCTTTACACTCTCTGAATGCACACTGAGCAGCTCCAGGCAGGTTCATGCAAATAAGCAACTCAAAATACAAAAGAAGAATTTTCCAAAATCCATTATGTTTTGGTAAGTGGAACCTCTTTGGGTTTCATGGTTCCTTTGAGTTCCTTTGATGCCTTGTACTGAGATGGACACCGTCAATCTGACATCTCTCTTTGATTAAGGATGGATCCCAGGTATGATTTGAACTCATGTGTATTTTTTAATCTGCTTGATTGCGCACTCAAGAATGTGTGCAAGTTTGTTGAGAGTGTCCTTGAGCCTGGACATAAAGTATTTCTTTTGGGTTGGCCGTAAACTTCCCTACCCACCCAAGGCCAGAATTCAGTTGGAAGTGCATGGAGTGAGATGAATTGCAAAGTAGTCAAACCCAGTCTGATTCCTTCATTGCGTTTGACCTTTCAATCAAATGCTCTTAGATGATATTGCTAGCTCAGGGTTTAGGGTTTAAGGTGTTTGACATTTCATAGCAGTGGGCTTTATTCAATAGTTGTAAGTAAAGGGAGGATGGTACCATCACCTACAATGCAAATATGGTTGTACTCTGGTCATCTTGTTTGAAAAAGAAGGAAATTCTGCTGCTGCACTTTCTTCTGTTCTAATCTCATGCTGCCATGTCATCTATCTGCTTGCAATCAGGATGTTTTCCAGAGACATTGATCTCTAAAGCTGCTTGTCTACCAACCTTCATGGAATCTTTGATGTTTCAGTTTTCTTCTGGCAATTGTTGATCAGTATGAAGGTTTTAATAAGGTTCTTCTTCAAATAGATAATGTAGGCAGTACACTCATCTATTGCTCCATAAGTGCTGAAAAAGAGCAAACCAGGCTCTGGTGAGATATGGCATGATTTTGTGTTACAATAACTCTGAATGTTCACAAAGCTCCTGGTCAAGTTGCAGTTGGTGAAATTTTGATGGTGATAAAGTCTGATGGACAGCTTGGAACACAAACCCAAGCAAAGAAATGTGTGCTCACTATTTCAGTGTGGGCTGTATTACACTTTTGTCTTCTCATTTACTTTCTCTTTTTTGGAAGGAGTTTTCACAACATGGGTGTGTATTTGGACTTCACCTAGTTTAGCCGTGAGGTTCCTGTTCCTGTCCTTACACTAGATTCATCTCTTGGCACTTCAAGCTCTTTGAATCAACCGGTGAAGATGGACCTTCACAACATGTCTGCAGGGCAGATGATTCCATCTTAGTAGTGGAAGTGAGGCATTTGTGGCTGAGATGCTTTTGGAGTTTTTCCATTGAAGGTTTTCTTCTACCTAACTAGTACAACTATCCATCAAGGTGCAGCCTGTGGAGACACTGGATGACTGTGCTGCTGTCCACAATACGGGATTTGCCCACTGTACTCTGATTGTGAGTGGGGTTGAAGGGGCAACCAATTTAAACCTTGCTGGACAAACTGTGGTGACAGGTGCCGGAGCTCTGGGAGAGAGGTATGCAAAAAAGGTAGATGCTGAACCAATCTGATGAGTTGCATGGGGAAGTTGAACATACTAAACAGCAGCAAGAAGCCTGCAGATAGCACAGAGAGAGGTATATGGATGGTGGGCCAAAGATAGGACCCCAAGGACTAAGAGCAATGAGAAGGAGATAAGGAAATTTATGGGTGGTGCTGATGAAGGAGATGAGGAAGATGAGAACCAAAACCTTCAACGCCAGCATGCCAAGGCCCACTCCCATTGATGGGGGTAGAGCATTCTGACAGCTCTAGACACAGGCTAACAACCCATCAGACCTTGCTGACAGCCACTCCCACCAAGGGGGTAGAGCATTCTGACAGCTCTACACACAGGTCTACCCATTGCAACTGTGTTTATGTCATTGAGTTTAGTTCCTCACCACAATGTTCATGACCCCTCCTTCCTTTCCCCCACTTTCTGTGGCTACAACTTCAGTACAGTACACAACACAACAATGCCTTTCGATTCTTTCTCTCTGGTTCCTGAGTATAGAACTAGAGGATGTGAATTTTGAACTAACCAGACTAAATCATGTCAAGGTGCAAATGGGCAAGGCTGAGCTTTCACACCCACTGGTTGTGTTCATCACCACAACCACCTTTGCAGTTCACCTCACTCCTACTTGTGCTGTTTCAGGAGACGCCACAGTGAGCCATAGCAGGAAGTCTAATTCAAGCAAGAAAAATATGAACAATGTGAGTCAAAGTCTGGGATTCTTTTTTTATCATAGAATGATCCGATTTGAGTCAACTGGCAAGCAGAGGTTTCTTTCACACGTGTATGATGACATTGATCCATTGTATGTTTCTTCACCTTGAAGTTTTCCTCCTGTGAAGAGTTTCTTTTCAATTAGCATTTGTGATTGTATGGACCTTGAGAACTTTGCAGATGTTGTACATTCTGCAAAGGGGTGCAGTACCACAGATTAGACATAGCTGTAGATTTTTTCAAGCTTCAAATGTTTGAACAGCAGGTACAGTCCATCTTTCTGCTTACCAAGATCGGCCACTACAAAATCAAATTTCAGATTCAATCCAGACACTTGCAGATCTGGAGGTAAAGCTGGTTGCAAACCTGTGAAGAGGTATGCTGCAAAGGCTTGGATGGATCTTTGCTTCATGTGAACTCGCCACAATCCACACATGATGATCTCTACTTTGAGTAGTGGTGGATGTGCAACCTGCAACAACAGAAAGAAGAAACCAAAGAATCCTAATTACTCATGAGGTCTACAGGAATGCATCACCCACAATATGCGATGTTAGCAAGCTTGTGCTTGGCATCAAGATCACAGGAGATTTGGCTTATAAGACTTTGCGTCACGTCTGCAGCCTGGACGCCGATTTTGCATTGTCGACGCAGCAAGCAAGCAAGCAACAGTTCCTGCATGACAAGTTTGTTGGGAGTGCTGCTGCACACAGTCGGCGAGCAGTCATGAGATCACAATCTGGAGCGGGATTTTCGCCCCGTTTTCCTCCTCCCATACCGCACTCATGTGGGAAGAAGAAGACTGAGGGAAGAAGAAGGAGAGCCTGGAAGACAAACAAACACACTACAAATTGTACCCCCATTGTACGTGCCGTGCGATCGGCCACGATCAGCAAACCGCAACCATGTCGCAAGCAAGACGTCATGCAGGAACACAAGAACCAGTGCTGGGCCATGATTCCCGGCCGTACCACGGCGAGAACCAGGACAAGCGCATGACGCGATCTAGACAGCGACCAGTGCGGCGCATGAAGCATGTGTGACAGGCCAGCGGAGGCATCGAGGAGATCCTTGTTTTGCAAGCTCCCAGGTGAATCTTTTCCACACGCTTCGTGCATGACCAGTGCCCATGGCCCCCATGAATTTTGCTTCTCCCCGTGTTTTGCGCCGCGCCTGACGATGCTTTTGCTGCTGCTGATGAGTCCTGACATTACATTATCCCCCGTCCGTCCGTCCGTGCTGTTGGTGGAGTACGGGCATGTGCCTGATCCGTTTCTCATGAGCTCCTGCAATCCCGGCATCATTGTTCAAAAGCATCTCGGCCGAGCCATCCATCCATGGGTCGACATTCTTGCTGCCACAAGCAGAAGCTGAAGAAAGGACTGTGGTCACCTGACGAAGACGAGAAGCTGGTGCGTCATATAACAAAGCATGGTCATGGTTGCTGGAGCGCTGTACCCAAACAAGCAGGTGAGCTTCAACATCTTGCTTACTACTCTCCTGTATGCTCACATTCCTTCCACGATCACTTCATGCCGAACTTCCTTCGATGCTTGATCACCTCCATCACATTTGCTAAATTCAGGCTCAATGATTTTCTGCTGCTTTTGCAGGTCTCCAGAGATGTGGGAAGAGCTGCAGGTTGCGATGGATCAACTACTTGAGACCCGACTTGAAGAGGGGCGTGTTCTCGTCTTCCGAGGAGAATCTCATCATCGATCTACATGCTGTTCTTGGTAACAGGTCTACTGAGAAAAAGAAAAAAAGAAATCTTCAACCTCGCTGCTGCTCTCGAGAATTTGAGCTCTTGAACTTCTTCTTCACTGCACTGCACATTCATCATATCTTCCATCACATGAATGATGCTGGCAATTTTTTGATCTAAAACTCCGCTGCATTGAATCCCTGAGCATTCCTAATTGCTATGCAGATCTATACCGAAGTCCGTTGTTTTTTTGATGATCGTGTCTGATGATGCCTGCAGATGGTCACAGATTGCGACGCATCTTCCTGGTCGAACAGACAATGAGATCAAAAACTTTTGGAATTCGTGCATCAAAAAGAAGTTGCGACAAGTTGGAATTGATCCCAAAACTCATAAGCATTTTGTCAGCGCGGCTGCCGTAACTGAGCTGCAAGCTCATGAACATCATCATGCTCGAGGTCCAGCTGCGACTTCTTCGCATCAGATGATGATGCAGCTTCACCCACCTCCTCCTTTCATTGCAGCGTCGACCAACAGCTTCGATTCTGCTGGCGGACTCCCTAGTACTGTAGCACCTGCAGCTGTGAGCAGCAGCAGCTGCATTCATCTTGCTTCAAATCATGGTCCCGCGAGCTTCACTAGATTCACCACCAGCTCCGACTTCAATCTGATCTTGAGTAATCAGGCAGCAGCTCACTGCAGCAAGCTCAATTCTCTCGTCGGCGCGGGACTCATGGACCACCATGACGCGCAGCTTTTCTCCACCACCTCTGCGAGAAATTCTCCACTGGGCACTATTGTCGATAGGAAGCAGCAGCAACATCATGCTGCAGGGGCCGCATCTTTCTCAGCTGACAAGTTTCTGGACACGCTGCAGCTGCTGATTGGCAACAATCGTCCCGGACGCGTCGGATCTAACATGATGCATCGCCGGTTCAACTTGCAGAGCGCCGGTACTACGTCCGCTTTAAAAGCAGCAGCAGCTCCTGATCCAGCAGCAGCTACCACTTCTTCCACGGATCATGATTCTGTTTCAATGCATTTCCTGGGCATGATGCAGAAGCCGAAATCAACTTTCCTGGAATCTGAGCAGGATCAAGGCATGATCAACCCGGATCAAGCTGCTGTGAAGCCGGGCACACTACTAGATTCTTCAGCTGCAACAACAACAATGCAGCAGGTAACTGCTGCTGCGTTTAATCCTCATGACTTCTGGCCGCTCCAGCTTCAAGCTTCCACATCCGGCTCTTCACAAAAAAAGCAGCCCCAGCTGCAGGGTGCAGGTGCACTACAAGCTCAAGAATTTCAGGTCCTCGGTAATGCATGCCCGTCGGATCTTGCATCAGGGCTGGAAGAGATCATGTTCCCGAGGAAGAAGCTTGGACCTCAGAGCTTAATCTCAAACAAGGCACCGGCGGCTATAGCGCCAGGTACATCCGATCAGAGCTTTCGTGGTGCTGCATCAGACGATTTCCTCCATGAACACCAAGCAGCAGGCGATTTGAGCTCCATCACTGCAGCAACTATGAGTAGCTGCGGGGTGAGGCTGGGATCACTACTCGCGGAACCTCCAGCTCGACCTCCTCATCATCTAGCTGCAGACTCGGTACTGAAGCATGGAGCTGCTCATCAACTGAATCCGCGCGGGGGTCTGCTGCATGATATGGATTATACTGTAGCAGGTACGTCGTCAGCTGCAGTCGAAAACATAATCATGATCAATGACATTCTTCCAGGTGGTGCAGAAGAAAATGAATTGAGCTCCTCTGATCTCATGCTTCTGGGAAGAACTTCCGGTGATCAGTATCACTGGGACAGCAGCACCGCTAGTAGCTCCTGCACCACCAGCACCAACAAAGAGATGAGCATCATGACTTCAATCCCTGGAGGAATCATGGCGGCACATGAACATCAGCAGCAGCAGCAGCAGCAGCTGTTTGATAGCTGCAGTAACTTCCTCCAGTGGCCAAATTTCCTAGACAAGCTGAATAATTCTTCCAGCACCACATCTCATCATCATCATCATCATGCAATCCCAGCTGCAGTCACCCATGAGCAGCAGCCAAGCTTGAATCAGATGCAGGAGAATGGTGATCAGAACATTGTGAGTTTCTCAATCAGAGAATGTTGTGAATCTGACATGGTGATGAAATGGTGTGAGTTTCTACCTGAGTCAGCAGCTGCTAGCTCTGACCAAACTGTAGCTGTCCCTGCTGCTGCAGCAACAATTGATCACCATCATCATCATCATCAGCTGCATCCTGATGATCAGGCAAGAATCTCAGCTGCAGAAGATTCTTCTCACTACAATCTTCTTGCAGCTCAAGATTCAGAATCTCCCATCGCAGAGCAGATATTGTCAATGCAGCAGCAGCAAGCAACAGTTATGGCTGATCTTTATGCTGAAAATCCTCTGGCTCCTGCTGGAGCAGCAGCTACTGGCATGATGTCCCAAGAGCTTCAAAGAATGGCTGCTGCTCTGGATGACATCTGATCAAATGCTCAAAACATAAAAGAAAAAAGAATTTGGAAGGTCTACAGAACTTCTCATCATCACAAGAGTTTATAGCTGCAAGATGATGATGGTTCTGCACTCACCTGATCAATGCACAGCTCATAATTCCTTCAAGACATAATTGTTCAGATAATCTAACACTAATTATTCAGTAACTTGTTGATGTTTGCTCATTAGAGAGAACCAAGAGATTGACATGGAGGAAGTCAAGATTAATAGAAATTTGCAACAACATTCAATCATGAAATCATGCACAAACTGCTGGCATTCATGTGGAACAAGAATATTCTAATATGATCTGAACATGTATTCAAATGTCATATGTAGAACACACATTTCTGTGCTTACAGCTTCGATCATCAGTTTACAAAACTAGGATCTGGATGTGAGGTGGGTGCTTTGTGTGCTTGAAGAGCATCTAAATCACATGAAGGGATCAAAAGTGATTCATGAAGTCTTGATATCATGGACTCAACTTCAAGGACCACATTTTCACATGTGGTTTTTCTTCATCACCTAATTGATCTGACACAATGGACACAATGAAAACCACCTGAAGACTGAACAACTGCAATGATGGGACTTGAAGAATTTTGGTAGATGTTACAACTTGGTTTTTCTTCCTGGATTGGCATGAATTCATGTCTTTTTGGAGGTTTAAATAATATCCGAATTTTTAGGTTTTGTACCTTGACTCTGCATCTTTCCATTTTCACACAATTTGTGAATTCAGAGAAGACTGGAAGGACCTTTGATATTCTGGTGTAGTCTGCTACAACAAATTGAAATTTTGCTGATGAAATTGCATGATTCACACAACACCCTTGAGCTCAAATTTGGGTCAATTGTTGACTATTTTCAACTACCGAATCAACACCAAAACTTATCACTGTCAACACCATAAGATTAGCATGATTTAGTAGCCATGCTAATCATGTGCCACAACCATATCACAGGTTGGAATTCAGAGTAGGAATAAAACACAACATATAGCTACACAACTTGCGAAGCACAAACAATTATGTGCATAACCCCACAACATGTATCACATCAATCTATTTGAGCCAAACTCCCATCCAGTTTTGAAGCTTATTAGATCGAGAACTGCACATTCTGCTAATTTAAGTAGTCCACATCTGAACCATCTCAAATATCAGTACATTGTGTGATACTGTCCTCTACCTACAAAATTTGCCTCCACAGAAATATACCCTAGTTTCTTTCCAACACATATTATTCTCAAATGTGAAAAATGGGAAGTTCAACAAGTCCTAATATAGAAAAATCCTTTGCAGCTACAAACTGATTTGATTCTGACAAAGAAACAAAAACCAAAAAGTCCATCAACCATCAGTTGAAATCAAAATATCCGCAATGAACAAGCTTTCTATCGCAACTAGATCTTGTGTACTTAGAAACCTTCAGGATACAAGGTTGCTCTGTAAATTTGTTTTTCTTCTCTTTGTTTGCTAGCTAAATTGATGTTGGTGCTGATGCAGTCTCAAATTCTAGTGCTCAGATTGCTCTGCAAATTTAGTACCTTGTTGTGTTTTCAGAGAAGTTGAATTTGAAAGCTGATGGGTTGTGATTTTGTTGCTGTTACAATCAAAAAACAGTTAACTTGAATCACTTCAAGTCTGGCCAAGTTCTTTTGTTTACAGGTGAGTAACTTGAGGTTGACATCAGTGATGAAGAAGATATTGTACTCAGAGTTTCTTCTGTTCCTTCTCAATTCTCTGCACATAGATCTGTGGATACAGAAAGTCCCTGCTCGAGTAAATTTGAGGATTGTTCATGAAAATCATGGACAGAGCTTCTGACACAAACGCAAAACGTAAAGAACTTGGCAAGTGCATGACCCTAGCTTGTTACAGTCCTTCTGTAACTCTGATTCAACACCATTTTTGTGGCTTATGAGTTGAGGGTTTTGGTGGAAACAAAAGTGGTGGATTGTGTACTTCTAAACCAATTTAATTAGTTGCCTTTCAGAGCTTGTCAATGCACAGTCTGTTGGAATTTTTTTCAGCTGCAATTTGTGACGCACTCACCAGATAATTCAAGTTGGGAGAAGATAAATGTACCCAATTTAATCTCCATGTCATAATTACATCAGACATATCACATTCATCTCATGATCAGACCAACCAATCTCACATAGACTAAACCATATCTCTTCAATCAGCAATTTTCCAAGCTTGAACTTGGATTTTGTACTTCATGTCTTAAAGCCTCCTATTTCCCCCACTTCCCTTGGAAAGGGAACTTCAGTGATGATGATTCATTGGAGCTGGTTTAGGTAGGATGACTATATATATATATATATATATATAATTTTTTATTTTTTCCAACAACATATTTATAAGTAGATTTCCGATACTTTTTCCACTAATTTGCATCTCATTTCTTTTCAATTGAATTTTAATTCAAATCCAATTCAAGTCACATGCAATGTCATTCCAACTTTCATTTGAATGAAACTTAATTTTTACAAAATCAATTCATTTTTTTCATCAATTAATCAATGGTGATCATCATTATAGCACAGAGCCCAAGTTAGTACCTAATTGCTTATATATGAGTAAGTATTATAAAATTGTAATAGGATATGTAAGGGAATGGTATATAAGTAAGTGGGTGACACACTTGGTGCCTAGTAGGTAAGTAGATGCAAAGTGGATGGTTAGTGGAAGGCTTAATTAATCACCATGGCTAGCTATGGGACAGGAATGCAATGAAAAAAAAGTATTTCCTGTCCACACACCATCTCATCCATCCTCAATCCAGATCTAATGAAAAGCCCTTCTCATTAACTAAAAGCCCAACAAAGTGGCAGATTGTCATGTACTATGGAAGGGGCGCATTCCAACTAGGAATGAGGTGAGCCCAACAGAGCAAAAGCCATTGTTCCATTAGGCCATAACACATGTTATCAATATATATAAAAAATTGGGTGTTGGATAGGTTATCAAATAATCAGTTAATAACCGCTAGTTAGCTTGTCAGTCATACACTAATTATAGGGTTTTTTTATATATTTATATATAATAGAAATGTTTTTTAAAAAAAATTGTATTAATATTTGAAGATTGATAACCTACCTGAATGATAATCAAATCATTTGATAGATTATTAGATTTTTGAGAATTCAATACTAGCCAATTATCAATTTAACCCATGATCAAAAAAATCAAGAACCAACTAACAGGTTGTTAATAATCAAGTTAAACTCACCTGCAGTTCTGGATTTGCCTTACCTGCTGCACCTTGTGTCAAGTTATGCTCATATTCTTCAATTAAATAAAGCCTTGTCAGAATAAGATCCTGCAGATCTTCTACAACTGATATCCAGTTTCATGCAATAAGTTTAGTACCCAATTTCACTCACCTTTCTGATACACCCAAAATTGGGGATGAGACAGGGGTTTGAGGCTCAAACTAGGGACCAAAGACAGGGTGACCTTGCGGATAACTCAATTTATGTATGACAGAAACCCAAAAAGTGTACAGTGGCAATTTGCAAACCATTTTAGTTGGAAGTCTCTTCCATTCAAGTAAAGCCCCAAGTGATGATACCATAGTACCTTGGCCATTTCAACACATGTCCATCAAATAATAAATTCATTTTGAAAAATTCATTTCAACGAATGAAATATTTCTCAATATTCATTATTATCCTTCACAATATTTTTTTGATTTGGAAGAAATAAAATTTTGAAAATTTCAACATTTCTGAAAATAATATAACTAATGTCAAATTTGGCCAAGGTACTAGGGTATGCCCCTGATGTTAAATGAGCAGCAGGTCTTTAAATGCAGTCCATACAAAAATATGAAAAATATGGGTGAATCCAAAACACATTCAGGGCTTGTGAATCCAAAGCACATTTTCGAGTGTGTAATGGAGATGAAGAAGAAGTCATGCTATGCTTCTTTTATACACCCAAAATGTGAAAAAAATCACTAACCCAAATGTCTCTGGGCTGCAACAATGCTGTATAGCCTAGCTACGGTCAGTTTCCGTGTTGACAAAACGAATAATTTTTGTTTTTTTTTTTTTTCAAAAAATGACTTTTTTTTTAAATTTTGAAATATTATATATATATTTCCATCTTCTACTATAATATTGTGATAAGAGGAGTGAAATTATGCAGAGTGTAGCCTATGGTAAATTAGGGTGATTTTCAACATGTCGACTTCATATTTTCACAAAATTTCATTTCACTATTTTGAGGATTATTTAATGACGAAACTGACCTTAGGGTATCCCAGGTTTCTTTTAAAGGATTTGTAATGTAGTCACAGTGGTGATCATCCAGAAAATAATTTAGCCAAATTTGGCTATATGCAATCCTTTTATGTTCTTGGCTACCTACTAAAACTTATCATTAAAATTAGATTTTAAAAAAAAAAAATTCCTATGAAACCTGGGGAATTTGGACCATTTTTTTTAAATGAAAAATCCATTCTATAGGTTAAATTCATAATATTTTTCAGGTTGAAGTTTGACGAAAATTTGCCAGTAAAAAAAGTGCTGGTACAGTAGCCTCGCGCCTAAGTACGCACCCGTTTAAGTACGCATCCCGGTAAAGTACACATTATTTTCCCGAAAAAATAAGGTTCAGATTATGAAATAACTAGCGGGTAACCCATGACTACGCCACTCCAGCCACCCCCAACGCTTTGTGCTTTCATGTTTGGATTTGTAGCCAGGTTTGGCTAAATCTTTCTTCAGATAATTGCCCACTTTTTCCACATCTTCCTA
>Ga0116227_10009497_pt1 | contig 17615 bp, 23 predicted proteins | sample S1TSphgellanicum_FD_89693 | JGI IMG/M metagenome (GOLD analysis project Ga0116227, IMG submission 89693) | Host-associated microbial communities from peat moss isolated from Minnesota, USA - S1T2_Fb - Sphagnum magellanicum MG | ecosystem: Host-associated > Plants > Peat moss > Unclassified... | reverse complement strand
TCGACGAGTTAAAGAACCGGAGTGAGAAATGGGAAGGACCAGGCGAGGGGGCTCAACGGGTTAAAGAACCGGAGTGGGAAATGCGAAGGATCGGGTGGGGGGGGTCGACGGGGTAAAGAACCGGAGTGGGAAATGCGAAGGACAAAGGCGGGGGGGGGACCAACGGTTGTTTGAAAAGAAAAGTTTTTTTAAAAAACCAAAAGCATCAACCAAACATTGTTGAAATAACACACCTGTGCATTCTGCACAGGGTTCACACTAGTTATGTGTAATTGTGATCACAATGGAAAGAAACCAATATTGTGTGTAGTTATGATCACAGCAACCCAATGGAAAAAAGAGACCCTAAGTCAGTAAATAAATACCAAAGACCATGTAGATGGTCACTAAGTGGTTTGTAGGTAGGTAAGTAGGTAGGTAGGTGCAAACGAGTGGTTGGTTCAACTCATGCTGAGTCGATGCGGGTGGAGCGTTGCCACTTTAACGTGCGCGCAAAGAAGGGGACTCTATTACGGCCTAAGAACTGCGAACACGGAGGGTTTTCCCTCGTTCTGTTCTGTTCGGTTCTGCTTCCAAGTGATTGATTTCTCCCTTATGAAATTCAATCTAGTCGCTGAATTTGCTTTTTGAATCTGTGGAGCAAAAATCTGTTGCAAAAATGGTGAAATTTTGATCCTTGGCTACTAATAAATTTGCTTGTTCCATTAAAAAAAAGAGTTGGGTTGCATTTGGTCTGTATAATTTTCTTTGGGTGAGAGAAGATTTTTGTGTTGTTTGCATTTTCTTGAGTCACAGGAGTTTGGGTTGCTGCAGAATTTTTTTTAAAAAAAAGAAAAAAGGTAGCTACTGATAATACTACGACGAGTAGTGTGCTGCAAAACTGTGGGTGTGATTTTTTTTGCTGCTGAATACTAATATGTGCAACAAAAATCTGTTGCAAAACCGAAATTTGTGAATGTGGTCATTGGGTATGTAGTTTGTTTGCATTTTGTTTTGAGTTGAGAAACAAATGAAAAATTGGTTTCATTTTTCTTGAGTCACAAAGATTTTTGGGTTACAGTGAATTTGCTGCGAGTGTGCATGGATGCCGCTGTGATGGGAAGTCGACCACTTCCGTATGACGCACTCGTCAAAGTGCTGGTCAGATTGCCTTACAAAACCCTAGCATGCTTCCGAGTTGTGTGCAAGGAATGGAACGCACTGATCACTTCCAAGAGTTTCTATCTCCAGATCTTGTCTGTAGAAAACGCGCAGCAGAAACCGTTTCTGCTGCGCGTTCTGCATCCTGACTTCTCACAAGTCATGGCATACAATCCCACACGGATGGAGTGGCGCTCTCTCTCTTTGGCTTTCCTGGAACCCATCTTCAAGAGCCAGAGGCTTGTAGCAACTGGAGGAGGTTTACTGTGCTTTTACGGCACAGTCAACGATGGTGCAGAGGAGGAGGATTCTTCTGCTGACAATAAGAAGATTTCTAGGTTGTTGGTTTGCAATCCCATTACCAAGAGTTGGGGAATTCTTCCCCATCTTGAAGAAGCTTTAAGCCTTGATGATGCCAAGGCCAAGGTGTTAGCCTTTGATGAAACATCCAAGAGCTTCAAGCTTTTCTTGGCAGATGTGCAACATGGTGACAATGATTCTGGGGTTGTTTTTGCCCATGTGTACAATTCTGCAACTCATTCCTGGACTACCACTTCCACAGCCATGGAGCAGAGGTATACCATCACTGATGACAATGAGGATGGAGTTCTGGTGAATGGGTCAGTTCACTGGACCACTTCCAGGATGTGGAGAGTGGGTGATCGTCAGGGACACACAGCAGGCATGTCCTTCGATATTCAATCCTTGAACAGCAAGACTTTTGCCAATTTCCACATTCCTTATGGTGGCCACTTCAGATTCTTCCAAGGAGCTCCTCCGGGAGGAGTTGCAAAACTGTTGGAGCTTCAGGGCCAGCTCTCCATTGTGGTACATGACAGATTGCTGGCCAGCTCTCAGCTCCTGTTTCAGCAGGACACTAAAGGGGAATGGGAGGTGATCAAGATACTGCCTCCAGATTCCAGCCTTACTACAACTGGATCTGCTGCAACTGTATCTCGGTACAAGTGTTTGGGGCAAGGCGAGTTTCTCTTCTTTGCAGGAGCAGTGTCAGATGATGATGGCTCCTCTTTGATCTCCTACAACTTGTTAGAAACTACATGGAGGTCTATTGTCAACCCTCCTCCAGGTGGTGGTGGTGGTGATGGTGGCAGTGGTGGTTTGGGAACCTTCAGTGTTTTCCATCCATCTTTGCATGTAGTATAAGATGATGGGCACTTAGCTCCATCAAGCAGATGTTGGCCTCATCAGGCAAGTTGACCTGAAATCATCTCTGAATCATCTGCTTGTTTGCTCAAATTTGCAGCTAAAACGGTATTGAATTCAGCTGTTATATGATGGGATTTTTCACTCTGATTGATTCTTCTTCTCCTACAAATTTGGCAGAGAGAATTGGTCTCTGGCATGTGGTCTTTCTTCTTGGATTCAGCCATGGGTTATGCACAGAAACCAGTCATTCCATTTGGATGAAGTCAGCTTAATTTGAGGCGAGCAATTTTTCACTCTGATTTGCTTCTTCTTCTCCTACAAAATTCGCAGAGAGAACTCTCTGGCATGTGTTGTTTCTTTCTTGAATTATTCAGCTATGGGTTTTGCATGGAAATCAGTCTTTTCTGGATTTCGACAGCAATTCCTTTCCAAAATTCCTCAATAGCAAGTATTGACAGATGGACATTTTGGTTTGTGATTGAGACAAACATAACCCCTTCTTCCCCTACACAGAGAGATATTTTGGTTCTTGATTCAGGTCCTGTCTAGTTTGTGACACAGAGTTCCTTCCATAGTTTTTGCATCATTGGCCTTTTTGGGAATGTAAATCTGCAAGATATATCTGGCCTAGATACTAATTCAACTCCTCATTGTTGGTGCAGCTTCCTGCAGAGAGAATGGCAGACTTGATTTTGCAGCTGCAGATACCAAAGTTGGGAGAGGGGGGGTGGGGGGAACGGGAATTATTACACCCCTTGATTGACAGCACAAAATTTGGTGAGATGGTTCAGGTAATTGAGATGCAAAATTGTGATCAAACGTGTGGATGGTGCAGACACAGTTTGAACAATCAGTTTTAACTATTCTATTTGTAAGGAGATTGGAATTTTATGGTAACGGGTTTCTAGATGCATATTATATGTTGAGAACGTAGACATGTTTCTAATGTATTTTTGTTGAGAATGTAGACATTGTAAATGTTGTGCACAGAACTTTGATTGTGGTTGCTTTCTTGACATATATTTCTGCAAACAACTTGGTTGTGTCAGTATTTCTCATTGTAAAGAGTGGGCACGGTTCATCCACTGTAACACGATACTGAAGTATATTGTGACATCACAGCTTGGTTGTGTTAGCATTCTCCTTGCAACAACCAAGCCAAGGAGATTGGTTGCAAAGAATGGGTGTGCCTTGTACATCATACCACAAAACACTGAAAGAGTGTTGTGTCACAGCTTTCTTGTTACCACGACAGTGGAGGAGAAATGGCATCAAAAGGTGGGTTGCATTGTTTTGCATGCATGTGAAGAAAATAATAAGACACCCTTTTCAAACTTGCCTAAAAACTTGGATTAAATTCTTTTTGGCAATCTGTCAACACCTTATAAATTTGTAACATCCTTGAAAAACTTTCTAGGAGGAAGATTCTACTTCTTAGACAGCTATCAATCTTACAAATCTAGATTTTGCTGAGACACTGGCGCAAAGGTTTCCTATGCTAAGTAACTCTAAATAAAAAGGAGAAAGATTGATGAAAAAACCTTGACATTGTGTCCATACCTTTCAAATATACAAGAAGGCTCATGCTCATGCAGATAGCAGTTGCATCTAATCATGACTACTTGGAAAACATGTACAGGTGAACACTGATACATGTGGGCTGGAAAAATGAAAAAGCTGAAAAAGCTTCCCACCCATTCATGGTGGTGTAATTAGGAGTCACCAACTAGTATCAATCACCAAGGCAATAGATACCTTTTGGTTGAACAAAATCAGTGAAGACTACTGCAGCTCCAAACTTTCCACAAAGCTACTTTTAGTGGTTCAGCTGATAAATCTCAAATAACAACCCTCTTTATATGTCATCAAAATTGCTCCCAAACTGGCTTCCAATGTCTCGGCAACTTTAAAAGCTGATCACAGGCAGATTCTGTTGCTAAAAACACTCCAAAATTGTTTCTGCTAAACTCAGCCATTTGAAAGCTGATCACTAGCAGACTCTGCTGGCAGACTCTTACTCCGTTTTTTGAACTTTACTGCCACTCCCATCCTGCCTATCATCTTCATTAAATCGCTTGTGTTTGCCTTGTGCAGAGGGGGATACTTCTGAGTTCTTGCCTCCAGCATTATCATCCCTGTCTGAACGACCTTTCCATCTCCCTCCCCGGCCACCTCTGCGTCCACCACCTCTGCACAATGTAATCATATAATTAGCATGAAACTCATTTCTTCACAAACTACAAGCAACAGTGTCTCTTCACAACATCTTGCATTGGCAGACTCATTAGAAATCCTGACAAACTGTGATTGACACTAAACAAATCCTAAAAGATGCAACTGAGGGATGATTGTACCTTCCCCTTCCTCGGTTATCATTGTAACTACCACGATTATTCTGATACCCTCTGCCACCCCCATACTCACGCTTCAAACCTTGCCCTTGTCGAAGCTTCTTCCAATAATCCTTTTCAGCTTCTCCTGCAGGTTGAACCTTCGCTAATTAATCTCTAAGCATGGCAGTCAGCAACAACATTTTTTGTTACATCTTCCAACTCTGTGCAAGTTATTTTGCAGAATCCAAGTAGCTCAGTCCTCCCATCAACTTCAACCCAGTGCTCGGCCACCCTCAAATCCACTTTCAATCAAACTGTGTTAAGCATCAAGCAATATGTTTAGCAAAGCTTCCATAGATCTGCTTACACAGTCATCCCCCTTCAGCTCAAGCTAGCCATAAAGAAGGAAATGACGCATTCAACCCAATATGTCTTACCCAGACCAGGCAGCATTCAGGCCACCTGACAATGCTTCACAGGAAACAACAATTCTATAGGACCATTTTAGAAGTGAAGTGAAAGAATCTATTTAGCTTCTGCTATTAATTTTTTTTTAAATGGTCAAAAAGTACCATCAATACTGTCCCGAGAGCTTCTGCATAGGAATTGTAGACAAAGGCAGGGAGCAGACACCCACCTTCAAGAGCCTCAAATGTGACTAAATGATTGCCAATTGTTAGGCCACTTTCAGGAGCCATTACAGCTGCAGCCCGTAGCTTTTGTGCCTCCTCAGGCTGGTCAAATCGTACAAACCCAGAAGTATCCCCCTTGGCATAGTCCACATACTACAAAACCCACCACAGGATTTGTGTAAGTACTCATCCACAACTCAAGAACATGTCTAGGACATACCACACACCATATATTGAACTTCTGGTCAATAAACACCTTATGAGATAACAGCCCACAGAATCACAGCCAACCTCAGATCAATGTAGTAATACTAACCAAAACTCACTACTGTTCCAGAAAGAAAAGAATGGGTAGCCTTTGAACGAAGACACACCCGGATCACTCCAAACTTGGCCAAGGCACCTTTGATGGCCTCCCGACTTAATTCTTCCTCTGCAGCTTGTGCACCCTCTGTGGGCACAGCCTCTTCAGTGTTCTCAGTGCCAGAGGGTCCAGCAGTTTTGGCAACGAAGGATACAATAAGTCCTTTTGTAAAACCATCATCATCCGTTGATTCAGCTGCATCTGCTCTGAAATATGAAGCAGTTCCAGATGAACACATTCAGTTAAGAAGTAACACACTCTCATGTAACATAGGTAAATAAGTGACTTAAACCAGATACAAATATGGCCAGTAAACAACTGATTAAAATGTGCATTTCATTCAATAGTTACTGTCTGGTTGATTTGACCAAGACTGCAGGATTCACCATCACAAGTGAGACAATGTCAAGTCTGTGACATTTTACAAGGGCAATATTAGCCTCCGATTAGACAAGGGGAATATGACCTCACCTCCTATTCCACTGATTATCATGTGTCTTAGACTTAGTGGAGCCATTGTGTGCAGGCTGGGCAGAAATAGCTTCCTGACGCTCATCAAAAGTCTTCCTGAAAGACAGTAAAGCTCAGTAAGGTTAAATCAGCAACAAAAGACTGTTAGATCATTGCCAGAGACATAATCAAATAGATGGTGATATCCCAGAAAAAGAAATGTGGGAAATCAACAACATGATAAAAACTGAAGCATCATACTTGGGTTCAAGCTCCAATGCAGCACCCTGGCAGATCAACTCCATACCCAGCACCTTCTGTGCCTCCTCCTCAGAAGAAAATTCCACAACTGCAAAGCCAGAGGCAGCACCCTTGTTTACTGGATGCCTTGGGAGACGCACACTCTTCACCTGCAAAAACCTCTCTAATTATGGTAAGTTTTAAACACAGATCATTTCATCCATCTTGCATGTTCAAGTTTAACAAAGACCAATAGCTCTACTCAAGCACTCCAAAGCCAATGACATATTTTTTTATTTTGGAAGAGCAAAGTGAAGGAGTATACCTCTCCATATTGAGAGAAGAAGGCTTCAACTTCCTCCCGAGTAATCTTCCAAGGGAATGGGTTGGCAGCAATGCTCCGTGCATCCACTGCTGCTCGCACAGTCTCTGGTTTCACCAACTTGGTTACACGGCCCACTTTCAAACCTGCAATCATCAATCACCAGCCCAAATTCCCTTACATATGCGCCATGCTGCACTAACAGCCAGAGAAAAAAAGAAAGAACAGATCATATAGTTGTCTCAAGAGGACACTTGGTTGCAGATAAAAAGGTAAAACCATGCACACCATCCTCAGACAGCCGCAGGAAAGTTGACTTGCGGAGAACTTCAGCAACAGCAGCAATGGTGGTGGCTGGAAACTTCTCTGGATCTATCTCCTTCACACCAAGATGACCACGCATCCTTGTGAATGAACACAGGAGTGAAAGGTTTACCACTATCACAATGTCAAGGGCTCTTCATGAAAAATTGAGGGAGGAAATCTATATTAATCATCCCAATTGAACAGGACTGAAAGATACATAAGCAAGACTTCAGGCATGTGATGTGAAGCATAAGCCAAAAACCTAAAGCAAACCCAGAGGTTGCACACAGGATTCATTCATCCCAAATTGCACATTGCAATTGCAACCAAACCCAAATAAACAAAAAAACCAGATGAATGAAATCACATTCCACATATTTCCCCATGCCACAAAACAATGCAAGAGGTTAGGATTTTCATTTAATTTTAAATTATGACTAAAAATGCACATGCAAGATGGTAATTTCAACAGATTTCTGCAGAGCATATCTTCAATGCTGCTTTGCAACTCAAAAGCAGTGAGATTGGATACATCCATCTTCAGCTTCATCAATGGACTTGAGCAAAAATTGGTCATTAGGAAGGTTACTGTCGCTGAAGTAGAATTCCACCTACAAATCTCCAAACAAACATGACACACTTCAGAGGTTGGGGAAAAAAGACCAAATCAAGAAAGCACAGTAGCTAGCTAGCTAGCTAGCTCACTTCCCCCTTCCTAAACCACAGACGGACATCCTTAGGGCTGGTTAACAAAATGCGAAAGAACACAATGAACACCCGACTCTCGCATTTTTCAACACACACACCATACATACATACACACATAAAAGCCATTCATGAACCACAACCAGACTACTCCGAAACTGACTATAATCGACGATAAAACCAAAGATAAAACCCTGAATGCAAACCCTAGCTACAAGAAGAAATGAAAATAGAGAGATGATTTGCACTCCTCACCTGCCGAAGGACTTTGGCTGCAGTCTCGTCATCCAAAGGAGCTGAAGCAGCAGCAGCAGCCATGATTACTAAATTGTCCTTGGAAGATAACAACAATCAAAACCCTCCGTTTGCAATGTGTGTTGTTGTTTCCGATCACAAGTTCTAGTCTTTTCTGCCTTTTTCCGGTTTCGCTTTCTCCAGTGCACGACGACAGAGACGATGACACTACTTTGTTCCCTTGGACTGGAATTGGAGAGCAACAAAATAAAACAACAAATGGGATAAAAGACGCGCGTGGAGTGAGCGACGGGACGACGAGGGCGGCGGCCACTGACCTAAATCCTTTGCTCGACTTGCGTGCGCGCGCGCGTGCGTGCGTGCTTGCGCGCTCGTCTCCCTCGTCTCTCTTTCTCTCACAAGGCGCATTTAGTCAAGCACCTATTGCCGCGCACTCAGTTTGCTGCATACTTCTTATCTACTTTCACCACCTTTTTTTTAATAATTAAAAATAATTATTATTTTAATAAATCGTTCCCCCGCCTCCCCCACAAATAGGGTTAATTAGAAAACCCTAATTTTGAAAAATAGGATTTCAAATTTCATCATTTTCAAACTTGGGCTTTGCATGTGTTGCTATGCACTAGGGTATCCCACAAGATCACAGTGACAATTCATTCACTTTGCAATGCAACTTGAATTGAATTGAATCCAGATTGAATTGAATTGAATAGAATTCAATTCAATTCAAATACAATGAATGGGAATTTTAATTCAACAACATTCAATTACAATTCAACTAAATTGAATTTAAATTAAGATTCAATTAATTTAAGTCTCAGTTCATCTAAATTTAATTTAACAATTCAATTAAGACTCAAATTGAATTGAAATAAAGTAAAATGCAAATTAGTGGTAGAGATATTAGAAATCTGCTCATGAATGAAGATGGGTGTTGCAAAATAATAATAATCATAATAATAATAATAAACTTAAAAAAAGACTCTGTCTTTTCATGCCTCATTATTTAAGAAAGGATTAAATATATATTCCAGTTATTCAACTCCTTGACTACACTTACCAAACCTAAAATTGTTCTACCTAAACCAACTCTCATGAATCATCATCATCATCATCATCAATGCAAAATTTGCATATGGTCTTTTGAATGTTATTTTCTAACATGTTTAGATTCAATTCTTCAAATGAACCCACACAGACACATGAAGAAGTCTCATGAGAAATAGACACGAACTCATATATATATATATATATATCCCTTTTGTTTGGTGAATAATACAATTTTGGTGCTGCACAACTTACAAAAGAGTACAAAGGAACTCTAATGAATCTGTGTGTGCACAAAGTTTATTTTCACAATTGGCACTCAAATCACCAAATTTATGTACAAAAATTCCCCTTCATTGAAGGTTGTTGTGCTGGTTTTTTACTACCTGTTCTTATGTGCAAGCCACATTAGTCTTTGCAACAAATTAGGAATTTCCAACCAGAGAAAGCCAGCTGAGATCAGGAATTCAGGATTCAGATTTTGGTAAACAGTGGGTAGGTGGGTGGGAGAAGAGCCTTGCAGCAATAATAGATAGGCTCAACATCCAAACATGGGCTCAACTCAACACTCTCACAAGTCCAAACACCAGCTTTGTGGTGCAATTGCAATCTAATCAGACTGGCAAGTGAATTCCAAGCCTGGGCTGGGGCGGGGGAGGGGTGGATGTGTGCAAATGGGTTAGCTGCATTGGCACCAGATTTGACAAGAGGTCAAATGAGGCATCAACAAATGATGATGATCACTACATTACCAACTCTAAATTGCAAAGGCCATGCTCTTACTTTATTTGCTGGGAAAAAGCAAATAAAAGCTGTGCATTTTGATCTAGATTTCTCTAAAAAATGGGGCGGGGAGAGGAGGGGGGACATGGATGGTTGGTACTAGTTACCTAGAGACTAAAGTGGCCGATAGCAATTTCCAGAGCTTGCTGTGATGGCCCAAGCAACTCCTTCACCTTGAATCCATTTTTGTAAATTTTGAATGTTGGAACAAACTTGACATTTTCTGCCTTTGCCAAATATGGACTTTCCTCAACATCCACCTGTACGCAACAACATTCATTTCAGACCCACAACAAATTGATCAGCCTCCAACTTGAAATCAAACAATCACGGCAATGTCTCCAGGTATCCAGGCTGATTTGCACCACAAAAACACTGATAAAAATGAACCATCATGGAGGTGGGTTTTGTTCATCAGGCACCTTGACAAAGTTGACAGTGGGATTCAGTTTGGAGAGCTGCTCAACAAATGATGCCATTTGTCTACACTGTTCACTCCATATTGTGTTGAATTGTACAACTGCCATTCCTGTAGTAGTACAAAAGCCATGGGGTGGTGGCGGCGTTACAACAGTTACTGAGCAGTCTCAACAGGATTGAGAGTGCATTGTAGCAGGATTCTCCAAAAAGTGAAAGCAGAATGGCAAATGATCATAATTTGCCCACTTGGAGACCCCTACCTACTTTGCTAAAAAACAATTACAGACTCCTACCTACCTTGCAGTGAAATGGCATGTCTCAATTGCTCGTTGGTGCAGACATCTTCGACCACACCACCAAAGTGCATATCATCTGTTTCTTCACCCCTTGATTTTTTCAATGCAATTTGAACCTCAAAGAGTGCCTTTGCAATATCCACATTGCCAGGCATGTCTTTCCTGAGGCTCTCATAATCCTTCAATGCCTTGTCCCACCGCTCCATCTGCGAGAAAACCCACAACCCTCATGAGGTGAAACAACTGGAGCCTCCTCAGATAGACAGAGAGACTAGGAGCACATGAGACAACAAAATTTTAGAGAGGGTTCCATGACATGCACCCACACACCCTGTTGACATTATTACCTTAAAATTAGAATCCGCACGTCGCAAAAGAGCTTTCATGTACCGTGGCTGTGCCTCCAAGGCTGCGTTGCAATCTTCTACAGCTTTTTCAAAATGACCTAATTTTGACCTGAAAGCCCAAATGTTGATAAGAGAGAAAATTAGTTTCAGAAGGATTTATTTTTCTTTTCAAAAGTTAGTTCTCGATCCCAATCACATCACACCAAGCACACTAAAATCAGAAACAGGTTTGCAAGAAAGGAGGCAAAATCGCACCTGCAAGCTGCCCGATTACAGAGCAAAATAGCATTTATTGGATCATACTGGAGCCCTTCACTGTATGCCACGGATGCCTCTAACATCTTGCCTGCTTTATACAAGTCATTGCCAAGTGTTCTAGCAGATGCAACCGCTCGTGCCTTTTGCAGTTTTAGCATCACCTCCATGTTCTTTGGATCAACATGTGCTGCATTCTCTGCTGCAATCACTGCTGCTTCAAATCTGTGTCAAGAATGTAGGGTGGAGGGGTGTGGCACACAGACGAGCATGAGTCAGAATTTTCCAAATGTGTGCATGCCTCTCTCTACATGGGTTTCCACAAAAAGCAACAAAAGCAAAAGAGAATTTGAACAAGATTCTGAGTTGTGGCTGTTTCTGAAGAGTGATAGAACTTAGAGGAGAACAACACAAAAGATTAAAAACAGACCTGCCAAGTGCCATATCAATTTCCGACTGCACAAGAAGCATGGTTGTATCAGCTGGCACATTTCTGCACTTTCTCAATGTAGTCTCCACCTTCTGTGCAGCTGAGACGACAGTGTCTGCTTCCTCATGTCTATGAAGCTTCAACAATGCCTCTGCTTTGAAAGCAAATACCTGCAGCAAGGAGAAGAGCTCAAATCTATCACAAATGTGGAAGAATTGAAAGAGATTGAAGCACCACATCACTCCCTGATAATAAAAATTATTTCCCGGCACCTATTAAAGAGCACACAGAAAAGACGAGAAAGTTATTTGTGAAGGGGATTGATTGGTTCACGCACCTTTGAAGCACAGTCTGCACCTGCTACAACAGCAGCATCACTCTCTCTTATAACGGAGTTCCAATCACAGGATTTCCTAGCTGCCAAACATTTGGCCAAATGTTTCTCAACTTTCTCCAACCGCTGCATGTCACTCGGATCTGTCTGTTGACCTGCAATTCTAAAATGGTTCCTAGCACCATCAAATCTCCCTAACCTGCACAATTTACAAACCCTGCAAAATCAGTTTGTTGTTTCTCATTGTTGTTGTTTCATCCACAAAAGTTTGCTCTCAAGGACAGAAAGCACAAGCCAAGGATTTAAAGCTAAAGGGTGTAGGAGTAGGAGTAGTAGTGCAACAACAAATTCATTTGCAGAAAAATGGCAACGAGTTGTTGCTCTTTGCACCTAAAATACAAAGATCCAAGTCGGTGATGGGCACGGAAGTAGGTAGGATCAAGCTTGATAGCTTCCTGGCATTCGCAGACCGCCTCAGCCAGCCGCCCTAATCCCATAAGTGCAGCTGCTCGATTACTGTGATAAGCAGCTTGTCCAGGTGCCAATACAATCGCTCTCTCATACAAGGCAAGAGCCTCTGCAAACTTGCCTTTTTTGTACTGTTCATTCCCTAACATTTTCAACTCCTCTGGATTCACACTTGCAAGCATCATCTGCATCATGACAAAATCATCATCTTCCACTCTTACAGCAGCAGCATGTGAGGAGGAGGAGGTGGTGGAGATGTCTGCAGGAGATGCAGAAGCTCTCGAAATCATCACTCCGGTTTTTTTGTTGCTGCCACCGCAACTCCCATTTCCACTAAAAATTACTCCTCCTTGACACATAACCTTGCCATTACTTGCACTAACTTTCCCAGCAGCAGCTGGGAATGTTGAAGATGCTTCACTACCATTGGCGGCAGCAGAGGTGGTGGTGGTGGCAGCTGCCTTTTTCGCAACTCCCCCTCCTGCAAGAAACCCATAAACAAACAGGTTTCAGATCTGTTGTGTTTCTCAACACGAAGTTTCTCAATTTGGGTTTGAACTGGACATTGCTTTCTGCTTGCAGCAGCAGCAGCAGCAGCATCTGAAGCTCAGGGACAGAGGAGGACAAACACCAAGCTAGCTCCGCAACCCGACAGATCTTCAACAACAACAACAAGTTTGGTACTACCTGAATGGATAAGGCCTCCAGTGTACACTCCTGCAGCTGTTGGTCCTAAGGTGCGACAGCTGGTACTCCCAGTTGTTGCCATGGCTGCCGCTGCCGCACAGGGACTTCCTTGTGACAGGAGGGAGCTTGTTGTTGTTCCCCCCCCTGTGTGAAGAAGCTGCTGCTGATGCTGCTGCCGACTACTGCTCCTTCGTTCCACTGTGGGGCTCCCTGCCACTGATCCTCCTCCCCTGCTGGAACTGGAGCTGCTGGAACTGGTGGTGCTTGCAGTATCCTTGGAGTTGTTTTCCTTGGATGGGCTGCTGCTACTGATGCCAAGATGAGATGCAGAACTCGGAAGGGCGGCCCCGTGGTGAAGATTTCTCCCATTAACACCAGCAGCAGCAGCAGCATCCTTGGAGCTGCTGCTTCCTGTAGAGAAATAGCGACCACTGTCACTACCCGCTGAGGATCTGCCACTTTCGCTTCCAGAGCTGGATGCCTCTCCTGCAGCAGCAGCAGCAAGCCCTTTGTGATTCTGCAAGCTTCCCATGTCACAAGTTCCCCCTCTTCTTTGCCCTAGAGAAGAAGAAGAAGAATTCTGAATCTTGGAGGAGATGGTGGAGGAGGAGGAGGCGCCGCCTTTGATAATCTCTGCCGTGGCCGCCGCCGCCGTTGCTTTGCCAGAGAGATAAGAGGAGGAAGAGCAGCTGCTGCTTCTGAAAGACTTGATACTCGCCGCACTTGTGTTGTCAGTTCCAAGCTCTTCAACAACAGAAGATCCAGGAACAACATTGCCATGAAGCTTCTTCTGCTGCTTGTCGTCTTTGGCCGCAGCATTGTAGCTGCTCCCAATGCAGTGCGTCTCCCCCAAACTGGCGGCATTGAACCTGGACCATCCCTGAAACCTATCGATCTTCCCTGCAACACTCCCATGCACCTTGCCGCCACCAAACATCATCCCTCCGTAAAGCTCGTAGCAACTCGGCCCCAGTTTCTTCTCGGCTTCACAAGCCATCTCACAAGCATCTGATTTCTCACCCCTCCCAAAAATCAAGTCTCTCAAAGCTCTCGAACTCAAAACCTCTGTCTCTGTCTCTGTCTCTCTCTCCGTCTTTTCTCTGTCTCTCTGTGTCTCTGGTTCTTTCCTTCCTTGCCTGCAATCAATTCTGCAAAATGCGATGCCTCTGCTAATCTCCTTGGCATTCCACAGCACCAGCAGCTCAAGAAGGAAAGAAAAACCAACCAACCAACCGATTCCACTCAGCAGATCATCAACTCCAAACACAAAACCACAACTGACTGACTGACTGACTGCACCAACAACAAGTGTGCAACAATGGTGTTCGTGCTATATATAAATATATACAAACAAAAAACAGGAGAATTGGAAACAACAACAACAACAGCAAACTACAATCCACAACCTGAAAAACAACAAATCAAACAACAATCACAACAACAACGAAAAGTTCCTAGATTTCACAATTTTAGGAAGCAAAACTTTGTTTTTTTTTTTTTTAGTGGTAGAGGAGAGAAAAGGATGTCCGTGGAAGAGAGAGAGGAGAAGAAGGCAAAGGAGGAAATGCACAAGGCAAAAGACGGAATAAAACAGAAGAAGAAGAACCAGAAGAAGAAGAAGAAGATGAGGAGGAGGAGGAGGAGGGGGAGATGGCACAAGAGATGAGGGAAGTGGAGAGAAGAAGAAGAAGAAGACGAGGATGAGAAGAAAGGGAGTTTGTAAAGGGAAAGAGTCTAGAGAGGAGGAAAATTATTTATTTAGTTATTTATTTCTTTTGTTTGTTTGTTTGTTTTTGTTTATTTATTTATTTATTTATTTCTTTGTTTGTTTATTTGTTTGTTTGTTTGTTTGTTATAATGTTTTTATTTAGTATTTTTTTTAATTTATTATAATAACAACAAGCACACACAGCACGGCAGCTTGTCGCATGCTCATGAGCCTTACTACTTACACACTAGGAGTCATCACGTCATAACACCACCAGGTACCTACCTACTTACCTTCCTTTCTACCTACCTACTAAGTACCTACCAGACCATGCAAGAGCAACCATTCCCAAATAATAATAATAATTAATAATTAATAATAATAATATAAAAGGGAACAAACAACAATTTCTAAGAAATTTGGAAAATGGAAAAAAAATAATTGTACTTACAACATAAAATCTCAGAACTTTGGCTCACAAAATACCTTCTTTAAAAATTAGGTAGGTACCTTCTTCCTTCATTTTTTGCCTTTTCTTTCCTTACTTTTCAATAAGAGGAAATTTACTATTATAGTGGCCCCACTATATATATAAGGGGATGAGCCCACTTGTTTGGTTGTTTTTATTTATTTTAGGGTTTGGGTACTCTAATAAAAATAATAATAAAAATAATAATATTATTATTATTAAGGTATGTACATAGTATGTACATAACAAAAGAAGTGAAAATCTTTTGGCCACATCATCATGGCTTCCCCCCCTAAAAGGGTAACCCTAATAAATCATGTATGGATGTTGTGGCCATGACCACCCTAGTAAAATAAGTAACTATAATCATGTATGGTGTTATTTGCACAAGACCACCCTAGTTAACCCAATCATGCACCTATTGTGAAGTTATGGGCAAGAGCTACTAAAGACCACCATAGGTGACAATAATGTACCTATGTATTTTGTTGTTATGAGTAAGCCCAAAGAATTGTGTGTTTATTCCCATATAACTTTTAACTCGTACTCGATATTTGACCAAAATTGTCCCCAAATGTGAAAGGAAGGAAGGAGTTGCAACCCCCTCGTCACCACTAGCCAACAACAATTGTGTAAAATTTCATCATTCTAAAACTTGGAGTCCATTGAGTTGTAGATAATTTCAAGAGGAATGTTTTTGTGAAACAAAAATGAAATTTGTTTTGAAAAATTAGAAATTTTTCATCTTTGTATGTGCAATTGATGTATGTAATTACCAAAAAAAATTGTGCTTTTAAATTTTTTGTGATTTTTCTTTTTTTTTCACAAAATTTGATCCCCCCTTCCCATTCTTCATTGAATGCAAAATTTACCAAAAAGAGTGAAAACTCATGCATATGAGTGTGGTGGGAAAAATTAATATAATATAATATAATAGAGCATTTGGACTTAAGAGGAGCCAAAAATTAATGGTCAAAATTGCACATACAACAGGCCTGTACACACAAGCAAAGAAATACAAGCTTTTTTTTAAGCTCAGGGCTCAGCCTCCCTTCCATGTTCCCACTAAGTGTAGCACCAGCAGATAGCAGACATTTAGAATATTTAGACTCCAAACTTTTTCCTTACATTCCCCAAGCTCAAAATAATTTTTTAATTATTAAAAAATTAAAATTATTAATTATTAAAAATTATTTAAATTATTTATTTTTATTATTATTATGTTGAATGAAAAAAAAAACTACAACAAAACTTGTGAGACACGAATGAAAACATCACAAGGACAGGAAAGAAGGAATGAGGTGTCTCCTGCAAAACATCAACATAAGCATGTCAGTTATTGGCCTCAGAGGATTTAGGTGAGACTAGAGAGATGTGGCAGCAGGGCAGCAGATCACAGTAGTGATCTGCCCTTTTCATTGAAGGGGTACCTACCTACCTACCTATCTACCTACTTACTTACCTAAACCCTAAACCCTATGAGGGGAAGAAAAACAAAACAAAACAAAACAAAAAGACATTTATTTGCAAAGAGAATTTACAAGAGAGATTGATGCTTTTTTTTTTAAAAATTAATCTAATAATTCTTTCCTTAAAAAAAAAGGAGTTTGGCAGGGGTTTCATCAAATGGGTGGACACTGGGACACTTGGGAAGAGGGAAGAGGAGGAGGAGGGCTGGCAGGCTAGGAAGCTTGTGTGAGGCTTCTTTGTTGGTTCTGAGATAGAGGAAGGGAAGGAGGGAGGGAAGGAGGGAGGGAGGGAGGGAGGCAGAGCTTTGATGAGAGGAGAAAAAGGGGTCTGGAGTGGGTGAAAAGAAAGATTGGGAAAAACTCATTAATGGGGTTCCTTTCATGTGGCTTTCATTATGTCAACACACAAAGTTAGATGAATTAAAGGTGCATTCACACTTGGTGTTAAAGGACTCTAGTATTAAGTCCCCTAACAACACCTCAAGCCAGCCTGGAAGAGACCTCTCTTGCAATTGCAGGTGGCAAAATAGTGTTGGCCTGAACTCTCTAAAGAGCCATGGACACCCTCTACCTATAACATATACTATATATATATATATATATATATATATGTATGTATGTATGTATGTATGTATGTATACATGTACAATATACATATGTGTATGCATTTGCTTTTTTTATTATGAGTATTCAACAATAGTTTTTGATCTAGCTCTAGTTTGGAATTTGATTAGTGATTTGATTTATGATCATTTTTGTGAGTTTTGTGTGTGTGTGTGTGTGTGTGTGTGTTTGTTTGTGTGGGAGGAAGTGTGCTTTTTTTTTCTTTATTTTTTTTTCCCCCCTTCTTTTTTGCCATGGGTTGATCATTTGTGAAACATGTCATGTAAAGGGTTTTTTTTTTTTTTTTTTTATTTTTTCTGGTGTGAAAGGTTAAATTTTTTTGTTTTTTTTGTTCCGGGATTTTTTTTTTTACAACAACATGGTG
>Ga0116227_10009496_pt1 | contig 17616 bp, 16 predicted proteins | sample S1TSphgellanicum_FD_89693 | JGI IMG/M metagenome (GOLD analysis project Ga0116227, IMG submission 89693) | Host-associated microbial communities from peat moss isolated from Minnesota, USA - S1T2_Fb - Sphagnum magellanicum MG | ecosystem: Host-associated > Plants > Peat moss > Unclassified... | reverse complement strand
GAACGGTCTTCGAACTACAGAAGTAAGTGGCCTGAAGTGACGATCGCGGCAGCGGATAAAGCCGGCGGGCCCTGTGACTCTAGAACCTGAGCGGATTGGAATGCCTCGAATGTGGTATTTTCGGCGTTATGTTTTTTGACTGTTGCCTCGTGTCCTGGTCAACAAAACGGTGTCCCGAGTTTAGCTGAACTTGGTGCTGGTCTTCCTCGTACGACGACGAGTCGTGTGAATTTCCGGGCGCCAGCTTTGGCGGTGGAGTTGTCACGACTAGCGCCTGTTCGGAGGACGGCGGTTGCTTTGACAGTGTAGTGGACGGCCTTGCCGGCAGCGTCAAGTATACGATTACGTCGATAACTCCCGGAGTGACGTACGATGCAGCAAGCGGAAATACATACCGATAGAGGCATCGATCTTGGTGGTCCCGTCGGATAGCCACGGGGATCAACGATTCTCTTTCCCAGGGTAAGTTCGCAGACACTCTAGCATGTAGGAACCCGCCGCATTTTAGAGTAATCGACCGACGCATCGAACTGGTCATCAACGCGGCAGCGGCGTGTGCTTGTTCCGATCTCCGCGTTACCATCGTCTTGCCTAATGCATCCGCAAACGTAGGAAGAACCGGACATGCGATCATTTCGTGGAACCTCACTCGCCGCTCGCGCGATGACGCTGGCGCTCTTGACGGGCTGCTCGGGCGGGAATATCGGGACCGGAACCGCGTCGAGACCGTCGGCGCTAAGTAGTCTCTTGCTGCGCGGTATGCCCTCGTCGGGCACCGGCGTTGCCGTGCATCCCTTCATCGACTTCGCCGCCATGGCGAAGAACAAAGGCCCTACGATCGCAATCTCGGTCGCGTCGCAAGACGTCGTCGACCTTTTTACGGCTGCCGGCACGCAGGTCGGCCAGTTGACCGGTTTCCATAGTCCGTTCGGCATGGCGAGCGACATCAAGGGCGACCTCTACGTCGCCGACATTCTGAACTCTCGCATTCAGGTATACGCTGCAGGCTTTTCGAGCCCGCCGACCACCTTGTCGGATCCGGGCGAGCTTCCATTCGACGTCGATAGCTTTGCCAACGGAGCCTACGTCGCCGTCACGAACAGTTCAACCACCGGTGACGGCCGGGGAAGCGTGAGCATCTTCAAAGGCTCGACGCTGCTACGCACTATCACAAGCGCGACTTTGTCATCACCCGGTTTTTGCGCGTTCGACGGCAAGGGAGACCTGTACGTCGACGGCTACGATCCAAACGGCGATGTCGTTATCGGCGAAATTCCGAACGCGACGTCTGGCGGCACGACGTTCGAGCAATTGACCACGACAAATTCCATCGGCGCGCCCCGTTCTATTCAAGTAACGACGGCCGGCGGCCAGATTGCAATCCAGGATATCGCTAATGAAGCGATCTACACCTATAATCGTCCCTCGGGCGGTTCGCTCGGAACTCCGACGCAGACCACGCCGCTTGGCGGATCTGAAACTCCGGGGACGTTTGCCTTCACGAAAGATATGGCCAACCTCTACGTGGCGGACAGCAATCTCGGTGACGCTCTCGAATACGCCTATCCGAGCGGCGGCGCGCCGGTCTCAACGATCGCCCTCGCCGGCGCCGCCGGCATCGCGGTTATCCCGACGCAATACCCAAGTAGCAGCCATTGATAACTTGGGCGCCTCGGGGGCCGACGGACTCGAACGTACGGGGCGCGGGCTACACGAGATAGTATTCCGGCTCAGGATCGTTATCGTCGACGCGGACTATTCGATCCGCTATGAGGGCCCCGGGCGGGTCGGCGAGGTGTTTAGCGGAGCGGAAACCGCTCAGAGCGTTTGGAACAGAACGAGGGCATCCACGTAGTCGCCGCGTGGATGTAAGAAAGCGCCCGGTGATCGACCGACAATTTCAAAGCCCAGCCTGCGCCACAATTGTATTGCGCGCTCGTTCGTGCTGATCACGAAATTGAATTGCATCGCTCGGAAGTCATGCTCGCGAGCATATTGCAACGAATGTTCGCACATGCTGCTCGCGACGCCGCGTCCGCTCGCGTAGCCTGCCGTCATATACGCGCAGTTTGCAACGTGCGCTCCTCCGCCAAGCTGATTGGCGCGCAGAAAATAGGTGCCGACGACCTGTCCCTCTTGATCGGCAACGAACGTTTCGCGATCCGGTCCCGTCCAATAGCTGAGCGCGTCGTCCTTGCTCATGTCGCGGGGCAGCGCGTAGGTCACACCCGCCCTGATGGACGGTTCAAGGATTTGCCAAATCGCGTCGTTATCTTCTTGCGTCGAGCGCCTAATGATTAGCATATTCCCCCTTAGTCGATGTAGCTCCGAGACCGACTAGAAGCCGAGAACCACTCGCTTCCCGATCGCACGCGAGCGAGTGGGCATTGGGCCGCCACACGTCCCAAATGCCATCGTGGATTTCTAATCGGTTCACGCGCCAGCTACGGCGGTGCCGTCGTTCGTGTTTCAGCGGTCCGCGATCGATCGTCGACCACAGTGAAGCGCGGACTCGGAAAACGCTCTGCGCCGAAGTCCGGCCAGTGGGCATTGGTCGCCACACGAACCATTCTTGAAGAATTAGGTCTTGTGCGGAATCAGGGGCGAATTGCAGCCGTAGGAACCCGGCCCAACGCAGAGTAATCGTGTGAGGCATCGAGCCGGTCATCAGCACGACGGACGTGCGCCTGTTCCGATCTCCGATCCGACCGTTATGACGACGGTGTGTTTCGGCGTCGCTACCGTTTTCGCCTGATGCATCCACACGTACGTGGAGGAAGAACCGGACATGCGTTTATTTCATGGGATATGCTCGAGCGCCGGCACGGTCATGCTGGCGCTCTTGACGGGCTGTTCCGGCGGCAATATCGCGGGTCCGACAGTCGGCGGCGCGATTGCGCCTGCTGCGACCGGGGCGGAAACCTCGTCGGGGCCGTCGGCGCTACGTCGTCTCTTGCTGCCTTCTCTGCCCACGTCCGGCGCCGAGGTTGCCGCGCATCCTTTTATCGACTTCGCCGCCATGGCGAAGAACACAGGGCCCACGATCGCCATCTCGGTCGGGGTGCAAAACGTCGTCGACCTCTTCACGGCTGCCGGCACGCAGGTTGGTCAGTTGACCGGCTTCGCTACCCCGTTCGGCATGGCGAGCGACGTCAAGGGCGACCTCTACGTCGCCGACGTAAATAACGCGCGCGTTCAGATATACGCTGCGGGCTTTGCAAGCCCGCCGACGACCTTGTCGGATCCGGGCCAGTTTCCATACGACGTCGATAGCTTCGCCAACGGAACCTACGTCGCCGTCACGAACGACCACACGACCGAGGAAGGCCCGGGAAGCGTAAGCATCTTCAAAGGCTCGACGTTGCAGCGCAATATCACGAGCACGAATCTGCAGCAAGCCCTGTTTTGCGCGTTTGATGGGAAGGGTAATCTCTATGTCGATGGCTACGATGCAAGCGGCAACGTCGTTATCGGCGAAATTAAGCATGCTACCTCGGGCGGCTCGACGTTCGAGCAACTGACCACGACAAATACGATCAGCGGGCCCAGTGGTATTCAAGTAACGACAGCCGGCGGACAAATTGCAATCGAGGATTCCAACAACCTCGCTATCTACACCTACAATCCGCCCTCCGGCGGGTCGCTCGGAACGCCGACGCAGATAACGCCGCTCGGCGGAACCCAAGAACCCCTGACCTTTGCTTTCACGAAGAATATGACCGACCTCTATGTGGCGGACAGTAGTGCGCCGGGCGTTTTCGAATACGCCTATCCGACCGGCGGTCCGGCGGTTTCGACCTTCAGCGTCCCCCGCGGCGCCCCGTTCGGTACGGCGGTTATCCCGACCCAGTACCCGGGCAGCAGCCGATGATCTCGGCCACTTTTTGAAGGCGGCGCCTCGGCGAACCGCACGCGACTTTCAGACTTCTTGGGCTGTGTCGTCCGCGGACCGGCTATAAGTCGAGCACCAATCGCTTTCCCGTCGCACGCGAACGGCAGATCATCATCACGTCGTTCGCGGCGCGTTCCGGCGCCGTGAGCACCGCGTCGAGGTGACGGGGGATGCCTTCGAGGACGCGCGTGCGGCACGTGCCGCAGATGCCGGACGAGCAAAAGTGGCGCACGTCGATGCCCTCGGCGCGGAGCGCTTCGAGGATCGATTCGTCCTGGCGCACGGGCAGCGTGCGTTTGCTGCGGGCGAGGACGACGTCGAATTCGACGGGCGCGCGGCTACGCACTTCGGTCGTGCTGGCCCAGCGCACGCGTGAGGCGAGCGGGCGGCCGTCGCCGGCAATCGCACGTGCCAGCGATTCGCGCGACGATGCCGAGACGACGGCGTAAATCCGCGTGGACGCGTCGCAGGCGGCGACGATCGGCTCCCAGCCCAGGACTGCGCCGCGGCGCTCGCTGCGGACGTGCAACGCAACGCGAGAGCCGAAGGCTCGCAACTCGTCGAGAAGCGCGGCATCGTCGCGCGACCAGGCGTCGTAGTGCAATTGCCAGTCCAAGCCGCGTTCGTCGAGCGCGCGTACGAGCGACCACGCGGCGAAAACGCCGACGTCTTCGGCGATGACAACGGTGCGCTTTGCCGTCGCGTCGAGTTCGACGCCCGCGGCCGTTACAGCGCGCATGCGCGCGTCGAGCCGTACCTTGTCGTGCAGATACTTCGAGGCGCGGCCGTCCGGATCGCGGCGAACGCCGATGACGTACGTTCCACGTCGCGTTCGACCCGCAATGAAGTAGGCGCGCGTCATCCCGTTCGGCAATTCGAGCCGAAGATGGGAACCGGGTTCGACCGGTGCGAGCGGCCGCCGGTCCGCTGCCGCTAGTTCGAAAAGGTTGATGTCGTCGGCAGCAAATCGAACGCCCGCAAGGCGAACGTCCGTCAACCTTTCGGCTCGCCGCCGACGCTCCAATGCGCGGCCGGCACTTCGCGTAGCACCACGCGAATAGTCTGCCGCGGGGCACCGAGCGTTTCTTCGGCGGCGTCCGTTAGGCGTTTCATCAGCGCGCGCTTCGCATCGGCGCTGCGGCCTTCGATTAACGTTACTTCGATGAGCGGCACGATTAGCGGACCGTGAAGCCGGTGTCGCCGAGCCGCTCGACCGAAAGCCGCACGCGGCTTCCCGGCGCAAGCGCTTCCGCAGCGGTAGCGCCGCCGGCCATGACGATCCAACCGGCTTCGAGCGTCTCGCCCGCTTCGGCGGCCAGCCGCGCGGCGGCGACGAGCGAACGGAGCGGATGGTCGAGGATCGCCGCGCTCGAGCCGATCTGGACGGCACGGCCGTCGATTTCGAGCACCATTCCGAGATTCGCGACGTCGGCGTGTGGGTCGCCCCACGGGCCAAGCACGTATCCCGACGCCGAGGAATTGTCGGCAACGACGTCCGTCAAGGAAAACTTGAAGTTCTCGTAGCGGCTATCAATGATTTCGAGGGCCGCGCACACGGCTTCCACTGCACCGAGCGCTTCGGGCATCGTCACCCGGCCCGCGAGCGGGCGCTTCAATAAGAACGCGACTTCCGGTTCGACGCGCGGATGCACGTAGCGCGCGAAATCGATCGCGGCGCCGTCGTCGACGAGCATCCCGTCGGTGAGGCGGCCCCAAATCAACTCGTCGAGGCCCATCTGCACCATCTTGGCTTTGCTCGTAAAACCCATCTTGAGTCCGGTGCGCCGTTCGCCGCGCGCCAAGCGCCGTTCGATCGAACGACGCTGCACGTCGTACGCTTCGGCCAGCGTCAGCGGCTCCGACAGCTGCGGGACGGCGCGCGCGTTTCGGGCGGCGTCGTCCAGCCGTTCGGCGAGCGATGCGAGTGACACGCTCGACGTTGCGGACGCGCCCGATACGGCCGACGCGCTCGAAGATACCGTCATGCCGATTCTCCCGCAAAAGCAACGCGCACCGAGCCGAGGCCGCTGATGCGCGCTTCGAAGACGTCGCCGGGTGCGGCTGCAATCATGGGGCCGAGCGCTCCGGAAAGCACGATGTCGCCGGCGCGTAGCGGCCGGCCGAGTTCGTGCATTTTGGCGGCGAGCCACATGAGCGCGTTGAGTGGTGAGCCGAGGCAGGCGGCGCCCGCGCCGTACGAGACGCCCGAGCCGTTGCGCTGCAGCGTCATGCCGCAGAGGCGAAGATCGAATTCACCCGGACGCACCGGCCGGCTGCCAAGCACGAAGAGCCCCGACGACGCATTGTCGGCGACCGTGTCGATAATGCCGATATCCCAATTCGCGATGCGGCTATCGACGATCTCGATCGCGGGCAGCACGTAGGCGATCGCATCGAGAACTTCGTTCGCGGTAGGCAGCGCGACATCGAGATCGCGACCGAGCGCGAACGCAACCTCGGCCTCGCATCTCGGCGCAATCAACGTCCCGTGCGGCACGCTTTCGCCGTCGGGGACGGCCATGCAATCGAAGAGCATGCCGAAATCGGGTTGATCGACGCCGAGTTGGCGCTGCACGGTCTTGGCAGTGAGACCGATTTTTCGCCCGACGAGGCGCCGGCCTTGTGCGAGCCGCGCCTTCGTTTGACGCTCTTGAATCGCGTACGCCGAAGCGACGTCGCCGGCAGCGAAATCGTCGCGAATCGGCGCGATCGCCGTGACCGTGTCGCTCGCCTCGATGAGGCGCGCCGCGATCGCATCGAGCCGGTCGAGGTCGATTTGCTCGGCCAGAGTCGGAGCCGCGCTCGGGGGACTCGTGAGGGCACTCATAGTTTCACGCACACGTTGCGAAGCTCCGTGTAAAAGTCCAAGCCGTGGACGCCGCCTTCGCGGCCGATCCCCGACTGTTTCGAGCCGCCGAACGAGGTGCGCAGGTCGCGCAGAAACCACGAGTTCACCCAGGCGATGCCGACCTCGATGCGGCTCGCTACGCGATGCGCGCGGGAGAGGTCGCGCGTCCAGATGCTCGTCGCGAGACCGTATTTCGTATCGTTTGCGCGTGCTACAACTTCATCTTCCGTGTCGAACGGTGAAAGGTGAGCGCACGGCCCGAAGATCTCCTCACGCATCACGGCGGCGTCGTCGCCGAGACCGCTCCACAGCGTCGGTTCGACGAAAGCGCCGTCCGCGAAGCGCTCCGGAAGTTCGGGAACGCCGCCGCCCGTGTGAACGGTCGCACCGGCCTCGCGCGCGCGCTCGTAATAGGATAGCACCTTCTCGCGATGTTCGCGGCTAATGAGCGGCCCCATCGTCGTCGCGTCCTCGAAGGGGTCGCCGAAACGATACGCCTTCGCGCGCTCGGTGAGGGCCGCAGCGAAGCGCTCGAAGATCGGCCGCTCGACGAAAATCCGTTCGGTGCCCAGGCACACTTGGCCCGAGTTCGCAAACGCCGAACGGGCCGTGCCGCCGAGCGCCGCTTCGAAATCGCAATCCGCGAAGACGACGGCCGCGTTCTTGCCGCCGAGTTCGAACGAGACGGGGCGGATGCCGTCGGCCGCGGCTTTCATAATCGCGGCGCCCGTGACCGTTTCACCGGTAAAGGTGATGCCGTCCACACCCGGATGGCGCGTCAGGAATTCGCCTGCGGAATCCGGCCCGAAACCGTGCACGACGTTATAGACGCCCGGTGGGATACCGGCGGCGTTCATGCATTCGCCCAGGAGCGCGGCGGTGCTCGGCGTTTCCTCACTCGGCTTGACGACGACCGTATTGCCGCAGGCGAGCGCCGGTGCGACCTTCCACGTCATGAGCAGCAGCGGCAGATTCCAGGGGCAGACGACGGCAATAACGCCGCGGGGCCGCCGGATGCCGTAGTTGAGCGCGCCGAGCCCGTCGGGGGTCGCCAGTTCGAACGCTTCGGTCGGTACGTTCTTAATAAGATCGGCGAAAACGTTGAAATTGGCCGCCCCGCGTGGAATATCGAGGTGGCGCGCGACCGACGCCGGCTTTCCGGTATCCGCAATTTCGGCGCTCAAGAAATCTTCGAAGCGACGCGTGATTTCGGTCGCGAGCCGGACGAGCAGCGCGGAGCGTTCCGGCGCAGGCAACTTGCCCCACGGTCCGTGCAGCGCCGCGCGCGCGGCGCGTACGGCGGCATCGACGTCGGCCGCCGAGGCTTCGTGAACGATGCTCACGATACGGCCATCGACCGGACTACGGTTCTCGAACCGCCTGCCGCTGCCCGGCACGTACTTACCGTCGATGAAGAGCCGCGTCTCGGTCGAGGCCAAACCATCGTCGACGGCGGACCCGGCCTCGCTGATGACTGATCCGGCCGCGTTGCCGACCACATCGCCTCGCCCGGGAGTCGCCTTAGCGACGTCGATCATAGGTCGTGCTCCTTAGGATGCCGGGGAAAAATGCGCGCGCGGCGCTGGGCTCAAACGCTGCGGCAGGCGGTACCCCATTTCCCGCGAGATTTCCGCCGTTGCGAGCTTGAGCGCTTGGGCGATGCGCAGGACGGTCGAGGCGGAAAGCCGTTCGCTCGGTCCGGCGATCGAGATCGCGGCGATCGCGCGCGACGTGTAATCGAAGATCGGCGCGGCAAGCGAATTGAGCGCGGGCTCCGACTCGCCGACGGAGCACGCCCAGCCGTTTGCGCGAACGGTCTCGAGTTCCCGCTCGAGGCCGGCGCGCGTAACGATCGTTCGGGGCGTCAGTCGCGCAAGGCCCTTCTCAACGACCGTGTCGACCGTGCTTTGCGGGGCGAAGGCGAGGATCGCTTTGCCCGAACTCGTCGAGTGCGCCGGCATGCGGATGCCGATCCTCGTGAACGCGTGCAGCGTGTTCGGCGACTCGATGCGATCGAGGTAAACGACCTCGGCGCCGTCGAGCACGGCCAGGTGCACGGTCTCGCCGGTCATGTTGCGCAGTTGCACGAGTTTGCCGTGCGCGACCTCGCGAAGTTCGACGCCGCTCACGACGAGCGAGCCGAGTTCGTGAAGCTTCAGTGCCAAACGATAGCCGCCGGCAACGGGCGTCAGAAATCCTTCGCTCGCGAGCGTCCGCGCGAGGCGCGAGACCGTGCTTTTGGGCAACGCGAGTTTGCGGGCGAGTTCCGTCACTCCGAGCACGGGGCGCTCGAACGTGAACGCCGTCAACACGTGCAATGCGTTGCAAACGACCGCGACGGTAACGCGCCGCCCCGAGCTATCGCTTTCCACTGAACGCATACTTCGCCGCGAAGGCGACGGGATCCCAAGATGCGACGGGCGCCGCGGCGGCAGTGCTATGGACGGTCTCCGGGCGCGCCTGCACGATCGAAAGCGAGCGCGCGGCCTCGAGATGCCGGTCGATGACCCATTCCACGTCGACCGGCGCGCCGAACTCGCGCTCGATCGCGAGCACCGCGTCGACGATCGCGACGATCTCGTGGTCAGCGAGTGCCGACGCGTTGCGGAAGCGTTCGGGCATCGGCCCCTCGACCACCCGGCCTGCCGTATGGTCGAAGTGCGAGACGATCCGCTTATCGTTGACCGTGTGCATGAGGATGCGCCGCTCGTCTTTGCACACTTCGGAATGATCGGGCGTCACGACGCCTTGCACGACCGCTTCGCCCCAGCCCCACGAGCTCTCGATGACGACGCGGTCGCGTTTGCCCGAAACCGGGTGAATTGAAAACGCGACTCCGGAAGCGCGCGCATGGACGAGTTCGATCACGCCGACGGCCATCGGGCACTGCCGGTAGTCGAGCGCGTTCTTGAGCCGGTATTGGAGGGCGCGCGCCGTGAAGAGCGAGCCCCAGCAGCGCTGCACGCCGTCGAGCACGGCGGCCGTTCCCGAGAGCCCGAGGTACGTATCGAACTGGCCCGCGAAGCTTTCGCTGCAACCGTCTTCGCCTGTGGCCGAACTGCGGACCGCGACCGGAACGTGCATGTTACGGCATCGGAACGACAGCTCTTCGTAGGCGTCGCAGATGTCGGCCGCGATGTCGGCCGGCATCGACGCTGCGGCGAAGGCGGCCCGAATGACGGCCGAGGCGGAATCCACGGCCGCGTCGTCGCGTGGATCGATGGTTGCCACCGCCGCTTCGATTTCGGCAGCGACGCCGCTATCGCGGCAGAACCGTTCGTACGTCGCCGTCGACACGGCAAAGCCGTCCGGGACGCGCAACCCCATGCGGCGCAGCTTCGCGAGGTTGGCGACTTTCGATCCGACGACGGCGCTCGCGCCGTCGCTCAAGCCGTCGATCCACAAAACGTGTTCCATACACAACCTCGGTTCGAGGGAGAATAAAATTCTTGACCTAATGTTCGGGTTCGTACGAATACACGCGGTCGACCACCGCAATGTCGCAGACGAATTCACAGGCCGCGCACCAGCAGGTGAAGATGCGGCGCGCCCCCGCCCAGTACTCCTGAACGAAGGCGTTTGCTCCGTAGCGTGTGGCGCAACGCGGACAAACCGTTACGAGCGCGGCCGCCGGCGCAGTCGCGTTCAAGCGAGGACGGGCTCGGGCGAGGCCGCCGGGCCGTCGAAGAGTTCGACCACGCGGTCTTTGAGTGGGCTGTAGCGGGTCTGGCCGATTTGCAGCCACTCGCGGCGGAACGCGTCGCTTGCGCCGAACTTGTCGCGCTCCTGCGGCAGATCGATGCAGCGCCGCGCGGGGTCGCGAACGGTGCCGATCGGGTCGCCCCCGTTCTTCACGATCTCCATATTCTCGAAGAACATCCGCCGGAGCATGATCACGCCCGCGTCGGAGGTGCCGAGATGTTCCTGGGTGCGGTCGGCGATCTCGCCCTGCGTCATCCACGCCATGATGTCCTGACCGTCGACGTAATCGTCGATGATCGCGCCTTTCGAATCGTAAATGGGAACCTCGTAACACGGGATTTCCGCCTGCGGCGCGACGACGCCGTTGTCGTCGGGCCGGTAGGCCTGATACCACACGTGCCAGGTGTGCGTGTCGTCGAGCGGCACGCGGATCTGGAACGAATAGACGCCGCCGCCGCCGACGCGTAGCATGTTCGGGAAGACGATCGGATGTCCGATCTTCCAATCGTCGTTTTCCTCGGTGCTGCCCGCGAGCACGCGGCGTTTGATGATGCCGAACTCGAACTCATCGAACGCCACTTTGATGTGCTTTTTCGAGAACGTTTTTGGCCCCGGTTTGCCGAGCAGCTCGTTTACTTTGGTCGCATAGTATCCGTGAAGCCACTCGACGTGGTGCGGATCGATCGAGTTCTCCATGATCTGCATGAAGTTGGCGGGAATCACGCAGTGGCCGATGTCGCGCCAGGCGTTCTCCCAAACGTACATGTCGAAGCGCGGAAGGAGCGGCGCCGGAGCGGGCCCGAGGTACGCGAAGATGAGGCCTCCGAGTTCCTCTACCTGGTACGCGACGGCTTGCACCCGGTCTTTGAACGTGCTGTGCGGCGGTTCGGGCGGTTGTTCGGTGCATTGACCGCCGGCGTCGAAGACCCAGCCGTGATAGCCGCAGCGCAAGCCGCCGGCTTCGACGCAGCCCATCGAAAGCGAGGCCCGGCGATGCGGGCAGCGCTCCTCGAGCAGGCCGAGCTTGCCGGATTTGTCGCGAAAGAGTACGAGGTTTTCGCCGAGCAGCCGCCGCGCGATCGGGCGCTCCCCAAGCAGCGATGCGGGCGCGATCGGCCACCAATAGCGCCGCAGCAATTCGCCCATGGGCGTACCCGGGCCGACGCGCGTGAGTTGTTCGTTCTTCTCTTTGCTGAGCATCGGGACGAAATCTCCTAGCGGTTTGCGGAAAATCCGTTCTTCTCACTTCTGCGGGAGGCTACGCGCGCAGCGGGGGCAGCGCGCGTAGCCCGAGGGCTACGCGTGAACGTGGGCCGGAGAGTCGCTGCTCGCGGCTTTCGTCACGCGCACGATGCCTTTGGTGCCGTCGACTTCGATCTCGTCGCCGTCGCTGATGACGCTCGTTGCAAGCCCGACGCCGACGACGCAGGGGATGCGATACTCGCGGCTGATGATCGAGGCGTGGGTGAGCGTTCCGCCGCCGTCGCAGACGCAGGCCGCGATCTTACCGAACGCCGGCGTCCAGTTGGGCGAGGTCGCTTCGCAGACCAGTATTTCGCCGGGAGCGATGCGGTGCAGTTCGCCCGCGTTGTGGAGCACGCGCGCGATGCCGCGCACTGTTCCCGCGGAGGCGGGCACGCCGGTGAGGGTCGTGATGTCCTTGCCCGCCGAGCGGATCGCATCGAAGAAGTGATGGTGCATGCCGAAGATCTCGATGAGGATCGGGTCGGTCACGTTCTCCGGCACGGTGCCGAGGACTTTCGGCATCGTGGAACGGCGCGCGCCCCAATGGTCGAAGTAGTCGCGCCGGTCCTTTGCGATACTGCGGAAGTCGCTCCACTTCTTACGTCCGTCAACGAGCGCCGTGATCTCGGGCCAGAACAAGAACATCGCATCGTCGGGCCGCTCGGTCCCGGTCGCTTCGCCCACCGCGAGGATCGCGCGGCGGAGCGGTATCGACGAACGCAGATCGAGATAGTAGTTGTGCTCGTCGTTCCACCACGCGAAGTTTGCTTTCTGGCACGACGAAAGGGCGCCGTCGAAGGTCTCGCGTTCCGACTTCGAAAGCTTGGCGCGCGCCGCGTCGATCGCACCGTCGCGTTCTTCGATCGCCTTGTGGTGCGCGTCTTCGAAGTCGTGATCTTGCGGGCGCATCAAGAACGTTTTGATCGTTCCGAGCGGCGAGGTGGGATCTTCGATCCACGGCGCGAGCGCGACGTCGCTGATGCCTTCGGTGCGCCAGCCGTAAATCTTCAGAAACGCGTCGAACTTCTGCAGCCAGTCGCCCGGGGCGCCGCCGGCGCGCGAGAGCGCGCCGTAGAGTCCCTCGGCCGGGGTGGAGGCGAAAATCGACGCGATCTCCGGCGAACGCGCGAGCGCCGTCAGTTTCCAGAGCTCGCGGTCGGTCTCGAGAATCTTCGTATCGTAGCCTTGAAGAAATTTCGAAATCTCGGCCGTGTCGATGCCGAACTCCGTGCAAGCGCCGTAAAAGCCGAGATAGTTCGCGAGCAGCGGATACATGATTTCGAAGTGAATTTCCATCGAGCGGCGCTGGAACGTGCGCGCGTCGCGCAGGTTCTGACCGATCTCGGCGAGCCCTTTGCCGGCGAAAACGTAGTTCTCGAAATAGTTTAGGCCCGCTTCGATCTCGGCAACCCGGCGCTGCCAGATATTTTCGAAGTCGTTGAGGAACACCGGCAAATTGAACGCGATGCGCGACGCGCGATGTTGCAGTTCCCACTCCGACGTGACCGGCACTTCCGACGCGAACACGTGCGTGCCCGCGATGCGCTGCGTGATGCCCTTGCCGGGCGGTAGCGGCAGGCAGTGCGCGGCGAGTTGCGTTCCCCAGGCATAGCCGTCCTCGATCCAGACCAACCCCATCGGCGTCAAGCCGCGCGGCCAATGAAAATCCATGAACCAGAACCGCTTCTCGTCCTCTTTTGAGAACGTATTCATGGGTTCGATGACGTAGCCGGCTTGCTGGTACTCCGGCTTGTAGCCCGGATACCAGTCCTCGGTGATGTACTCGTCAACCGGAACGACGTGTGCCAAGCTCGCTCTCCTTCTAAGAGATCTGCGACGGAAGCTTCTTGCGCGTCATGGTGTCAGGGACGACAACGGGATTCAATGGCCTCGTTCCACCTGGTGGCACAAAGCCATTGTTCGTGGCGGCAACCCGCGAGTAAGGTTGGGTCTACCGGCCGCCGCCCGCGCGGATCCGGCGCGAAAAGGAGTGCCCTGCATGGGAATTTTTCGTCTCGGTCACGTCGAAGTGCGCGTCCCGGACCTGGAGCTCGCCGCCGCCTACTACACCGAAGTCCTCGGCTTGCGTGAAGTCGAGCGCCAGGGAGATCGCGTTTATCTCAAAGCGTGGGACGAACACGATCATCACTCGGTTGTCCTCAAATATTATCCGCGCTACGGCCTCGATCACATGGGCTGGAAGGTCGAAGCGGTCGACGACCTCGAGACCTTCGAAACGAAAGCCGAACGTTACGGCTGCGACGTGGAACGCTTGCCGGCGGGTCACGAGACCGGCGTCGGCGCGGCGATCCGTTTCGAAACGCCGTCGGGACACGTTTGCGAACTGTTCCACGAGACCGTGAAGGTCGGCAACGGCCTGCCCAAGACGAACCCGCCGCCGGTTCCGAGCAACCTCGTCGGCATCGCCCCGCACCGGCTCGACCACATCTTGCTGACGGCTGAGGACGTCGGCGATGCCGGGCGCTTCTATCGCGAAGTGCTCGGCTTCCGGTTGACGGAACAAGTGCTCACCGGCGAAGGCCACGAGCTGTCGGTCTTTCTCGAACGCACGCATTCGCCGCACGACCTGGCGTTCGTTACTGGAACGAACGGCGGGCTGCATCACTTCGCGTTTTGGCTCGATAATTTTAGCGATCTCGCTCGGGCCGCCGACATTTTGCGCATCAACGGCATCCAGATCGACATCGGCCCGACGCGCCACGGTATCACGCGCGGCCACACGATTTACTTCTTCGACCCGTGCGGCAATCGCAACGAGGTGTTCACCGGCGGCTATTTCGTCGATCTCGATTTCGAGCCGATCACGTGGACCGAAGATCAACTCGGGAAGGCGATCTTTTACTACGAAGGTAAACTCAACGAACGGTTCCTGAGCGTGCACACCTAAATATCATGAGCGATTTCGAACGTTTCCCGAGCGACCGCGACGAAGCGCCTGGCTATCTTTCGCGTTACAACGAACGGCGCCGCGAGCAAGCCGTGCAGAGCGCCGCGGCGCTCGCGGACCCGGCGGGGCCGGTCAGCGCAAACGAGCGCTCGCGCGCCGCGCACTCGTCGGCGGCGGCCGCCCAAACCGATTCGAGCGTTGCACCGTACGTGCGCACGGCGCTGGCGAAAGCGGCGGAGCGCGCGCTGCGCGAGGCGACGGTCGAGGACGCACCGCCGGGTACGAACGCCGCCTACGCCGCCGTTACGGTAACGCCGCGCGAGATCGTTCCGCCGCCCGCCTTCCGCTCGCGTTTGGCGGGCACCGTCGACGTGCGGCTCATTCGTCACGGCGAAACGCAAGGCTACTCGAGCGACGGCGGCCTCACGCCGCTCGGGCGTTGGCAAGCGCATCGCAAGGGACAAGATCTCGCCCGCGGGATCGCGGCCGGTTCGCGCGTGAAGTTCGTTCACGCACCGACCGCTCGCGCCGGCGAAACGGCGAACGCGCTCTTTGAAGGCGTGCAGCAAGCGATGGCGCGCTACGGCATCGACGCGACCCTCGATGAGCCCGCGGCGGACCCGTGGTTCCGTAATTTTCAAGTCTGGTGCGACGGCGTCGCGCAAGATCCGACGCAGGCATTCAATCGCTACGCATCGGTGCTCGAAGGGTACGAACGCTCGAAGACGGGCGACCGGCCGGGCTGGATCGTCGAGATGGATCGCTTTTGGAGCACGCAAGCCGCGGGCGGCGACCCGATTACGATTTGGCTCTCGCAGCCGTTGCAGTATTTCGAGCCCGCCGCGCTCGTCGTGCGCCGGTTTTGGACCGGCATCACGGCTGCGCTCGCCGGGCCCGAGAAACCGGACCGGCTTTTCGTGGCGACGCATTCCGGCCCGATTCGGGCCGTTGCCGCTGCCGCCGTCGGCCACGATCCGGGCGAACCGTACAACATCGAAGACGTGCGCATCCGCGTGTACGCCGACTTGCAGCACGCGATCGTCACGTATCGCGGCCGGGGCGTCGAAATCGAAATTCCGACGACGACCGTTCCGCCGTGGTGCGCGTGAGTCTGCGAGCACTCGTGCTCGATTTCGGCGGCGTGGTTATCAAAACGCCGTTCGAAGTCGTGGCTTCGCTCGAACGGCGGCTCGGCGCGCCCGCGGGTTCGCTTGCGTGGTATGGTCCGTTCGCGCCCGAGCGGGACGAGCTTTGGTGCCGAATGCAACGGCATGAAATCACGGAGCGCGAGTATTGGGCGCTACGCGCCGAAGAGGCCGGCCGGCTCGCCGGCGCGCTGGTCCCATGGACGCCGTTTGAGTTGATGCCGGTCGTCTTCGGCGGATCGGAAAATGAATTCGTGCGCCCCGAAGCGGTGGAAGCGATCGCTGCCGTGCGGGCAGCGGGCCTGAAGGTCGCGGTCCTCACGAACGATCTCGCGGCATTCCACGGCACGCAATGGTATGAGGCGCTCACGATCTCCAAGAGCATCGAACGTCTCGTCGATGCATCGTTAACCGGCAACCTCAAACCCGATCCGAAAGCCTACGCGCAAATCCTCGAAGAACTCGGCCTCCGGCCCGAGGAGACACTCTTCGTCGACGACCAGCCCCGCAACGTCGCGGGCGCCGAGCGCGCCGGAATGCAGACCGTGGCGTTCGACGTAACGCGACCGGCCGAGTCGTTCGACGCCGTTCTAGAGCGATTTGGATTATCTACCGAGCGCGTGGGAAGCTCGTTCTGAAAATTCAAGCCTAGCGGGCTTCTATGTCGAGCGCTTGCAAACGGCTTTGAAGACTGGTTTCGTGCCGGTTGGCCCGAAGGTCGTGAATGTGTAATCGTTCTGATCGGTTCGGTCGACTCGGCGATGACCGAGTTTGCCGTCGTCGGTCGACTGGTCGTACCAAATTTCCGTGTTACCGTGCCATGGCTTGGCGGTCACAACTTCCCAATTGCCGTCACTGCCAAGCCAAGATTGCGCGAAACGCTGAAGCTTTGAATCGTATGACGTCGCACCGATCTCGAAATAGGCAGGATGCATCTTCCCCTGTGCGACGACGACCGAATCATGCAGCACGCCGCGCTCTAGAACATACGTCACGCTCGCATTCACCGGAGGATGCGACGTCGGGCCGCCAAGGCAGGCCCACGAGCCGACGTAGTATTGTAACGCGCTCATGCCGGACGTTGGCTGGGCTACCGCAGGGGCGGCCATAACGAGCAGGATAGCGAGAAAAGCGGAGTTCTTCATAAAGTCATCCTTTGAGAGTCGTGCCGGGCAATATTGCGCCGGGAATTCCGCGCCCAACGCCCCATAAGCTTAGCACGACAACGTGCCGAGGGCGTACCGAAGCCAGGGAGGCGGCGAACGTCCCCCGTCGGTCCTGCGGCGAGTCGGTTTAGCTGAGGGCGGGCCGGCACGCCTATCGTTTGAAAGCCACCTCGTTCGTTAGGCAAAGACCTCGTTGCGGGCGACGCGCTAGCCGGCGGCCAGAGCCGCCTCGATCGATGCGATCGTTTCGTCGGGGTCGCGCACCTCGACGACGAGCTTGGCGTATCTCTCGTCGTGAAGACAAATCGCGATCGCGCCGTTGGCTTTGTGCACGTCCCAAAAGACGCGTCCGCCTGCGTGGTAAAACGTGCCCGCCGTCAGAACTCCGGGTATGTTGGTGCCCCCTGCGCGGAAGCCGTGAAACCACCTGCGGGCCTCGTCACCGGCGCGCTCGACAGCGGTGACGTGCGCCAGGGGCACGCGCAATTCGCTCTTGAACGTAAACAACTTATCCCACCCCTCGACGTGTACTACGAGGTCGGGTCCAACGATTTCGATCCGCGCCATGAAAGCCGATACCCGGCAGAGCGGCGGATGTTGCAGGCGTTGACGGATGCGCCGGGGGGCAATGCGTGCCCCGCGACCGGCGAGTCGATCGGACGGATCAAGAAGGAACGCGCGATCGAACGGTACCCGGGAATCGGCGGCGG
>Ga0116227_10009495_pt1 | contig 17616 bp, 9 predicted proteins | sample S1TSphgellanicum_FD_89693 | JGI IMG/M metagenome (GOLD analysis project Ga0116227, IMG submission 89693) | Host-associated microbial communities from peat moss isolated from Minnesota, USA - S1T2_Fb - Sphagnum magellanicum MG | ecosystem: Host-associated > Plants > Peat moss > Unclassified... | reverse complement strand
TTTTTTTTTGGTTTTTTTTTTTATTGTGTTTTTTTTTTTTTTGATTCGTTGTTGTTTTTTTTCCCACCTTTGATATGTGGGGGGCTGGGGTATTTTTTGGTGGGGTGGGGGGGGGGGGGGGGGGGGGGGTGGGGGGTATTGGGTGTGGGGTTGGAAGAAGCAAGGATTAATAGCCATCGAGATTAATGCACCTTGTCAAGTTAACATATCTAGCGATGATCCCTTCATTGAGATCCTTAAACCCAAAATGTAACAATTTTTTTTTTCCCTATTACCTAACAATTGTCAAATCAATTGAAGCAAAAGCGAGTGTAAGAATTAGGAGGGAAGTTTTCTCAACTTTTTTAATCCAAAATTTGTCCATCCATTGCTACAGTTTATTCAAAGCATCTAAGTATCTAGTGTTATGCAAAATTTGTCCCATCCATTGCTATGGTTCATTCAAAGCATCTATGTATCTAGTGTTATGTGTGCATAATGTGAGACCTTTTTAAGGAAAGTGCCTACACATGCAAAAAAGAAAAAAAACTCGAATTTATTCTTACATAATATGGTTCTTTAGATGTTTACATTCATTTGTGAGGTTGAAGGAAAGGGGATGAACATGAATGCCCTTAAGTATTGTGGAATTAAGTTTGAATTTGTAAATATAATTTGTTAGTACAAATGAAAAAAAGAAGTTTTTCAAACACCTTTCACCCCATAGCTAATTAAATATCCTCGAAGGACAGTTGATTTTTGGCCAACATTTGCCAAAATGGCACAAATTGGTGAAAATTTAGTGCTTTTTGAATTTTTTAGTTCCCAAATTTCCAAAAAAATCTAATTTATTAGAGAAAGCCACCAAGATTCTATCCCAAGTTGTATCAGGTAGCCAAAAATATAGAAGCATACTAGTCTTTTTTTTTTCCTTTTCATGTTTTGTAATCGCCAAATCTGGCTAAATTGTCTTATGGACGACCGTCAGTCAGTCACTTCAGCTACATCACAAAATTGAAAACAAGGGGGTGTGTCACACACCGTGGCCTTGCCATTTACATTAAAAAGGGTATCTTAATGCAAAAAAGAAGAAGAATTATGGAAACTCAAATATTTCACCATGCCAAAAATAATATATATAATCTTCATAAAAAATATCCTCTAAAAGAAACCCAAAAATCCTTCAAGATATTATGACTCTCTAATTAATCTCAAGTTTCAACACAAGCCAAAATACCATCTTTCAATATAATGCTCATATAAAAAATAAATAGACCTATTATTGTTACTGAGGGGCCAAAATCCATTAAGCTACACAAGTTGTGGTTTCGGAGTGCACCTTTAAGATGGATTATCTTTTATTATTATTATTAGTATCATTATTATTACCGGTGGTGTTTTATTTTGTCAAATTTTATTTTATTTTGGTTTTGTTATAGCCAAAATGGAGATGATCCACAGAATGATTTAGCCAGATTTGGCTACAAACTAAATCTGAAAAAAAAAAAAAAAAAAATTTAAAATTCTGGGTATCACTTATGAAGACTTGCTTATGTGCATGTGCATCATCATCATCATCATCATCATCCTCTCTCCCTATGTACCATATCTATTCTATTCCCTCAACTCCATCATGCTTTGTGGACTTAAAGACTAAGAGCCACACTCTTGTCACCATGGCCAAGTTCAATCTCCAGTTCATGTTGGAAAGCTCATTCAGAAAGACCAGGTAACATTAACCCTTTCAACCAAAAGTTTCCATTGTTGTTCGAGTTCTTCTCAAAGCTGCAGAGCTCCTCCATTCCTACCATTCAGTGATCTTGTGTCATGACTAGAAGAATTACATCCACTGGACAACCCACTGGGAGTACTTGTACAATCTCACAATTGCTCGAACAATCTCATATTGCTTGTACAATCTCATGTGTGCTCTGGTCACAATGTTGCCAGTGGTGCCCACCCATAGCATAGTTTTGGCCATGGCCAAGAACCCAATTGTGCTGCACTATTGATCTCTCCAGTGTGAGGATGGTGATATTGGGTGCAGCTCCTCTGGGTAAAGGATCTGGAAGATGAACTCCAGGATCTGCAATTACCAGATGCAGTCATTGGACAGGTAAAAGTACAAACCCAATGTCCACCGCTTTGTAAACCGGCTATCTCAATGCATGTCTTTTGTGTGATCAATGATGCTGGAAGATCATTCTCTCTATCTTCAAAATTTTGCTAGTGTAGCTACTGTCTTTTGGCTCAACCTCTCCAAATGTTCCTTCTGAGTAGTGCAGAGGTAATTATTAACATGCTCCTGCGACTTCATATTTAGTGTGAAATCTTTGTGCGAGTTGTTTGTTTGTTTGGTGGCAGGGATATGGAATGACAGAGGCTGGTCCTGTTCTTGCCAAGTCTTTGGCATTGCAAAGACACCATTCCCAGTTAAATCAGGCTCGTGTAGGACAGTGGTCTGCAATACTGAGGTGAAGATTGTGGGCAATGAGACTGGTCTTTCTTTGACATACAACCAAATTGGCGAGATTTGTATCTGTAGACCTGAATGAAAGGTTCCATCTATTCTAGCCTTGTTTGCCATGAACATGTGACCACTTTCTTCAAGTGGGAGCAAATTTATTATGGCAGCCATTCTGTGGACATGTGGAACTGCAATTTTGTCGAACTTTACCCAATTAGATTAGGTGAAGCTGGAAGCAAGTTAAGATAAACAAAGTATTTGAGGTTGTGGGTTTAGGGTTTTGATGGCTATCAATGTGCAGGGTATTTTAACAATCCTGAAGCAACAGCTCACACTATAGACAAAGATGGGTGGCTACATACAGGCAACATTGGCTTCACTGATGAAGGTGAGGAGGTGTTGATTGTAGATCTTGTCAAGGAAATCATCAAAGTGAAAGGCTTCCTGGTAAGAGTTGGCTATACCTAACAGGATACTAAAATATGGAATATTGCCTAGTATACCAGAAAAGGTTTGTTCTGGCCTCAAGGAAATCAATGGATTAAACAATCTGATGTCTATTGTTCTTTAAGAAACTCTTGCTCATTGTTTGGAGATTGGCTATGTGACCCTCTTTCGTGGGTATTTGCAGGTACCACCGGCAGAACCTTAAGCACTTCTTATATCATATGATGGAATCCTTAATGCAGCAGTAGTTCTGTAAGTGCCCGACCACAAACATTGATCCTTTCTTTTTGGGCTGTCTATTACAGTTCCTTTGGGATAAGAGGTGTGACTTAAGCAAGTCATACTTGTACTGAAGAGGTTGGGAAAAGCCTTCTGTTAATATCCACAAGGGTTAAGGCATGCCTGGTCATGTGCAGTCATAATATCAGGAGTTACATGCGACTGATTGGAGATGGGTGGTTATATTAAAGTTATGCAATTTTGTGATGCCATAAGGATGAAAATTCAGGAGAACTCCCAGTTGCATTTGTAGTGCAGGCTCCAGGCTTTCATCTCAGTGAAGACGAGGTGAAGACCTTCATTGCAAAGCAGGTAGATTTCACTTTCTGATCACCAAGTGGAACCCCAACAGGTTCTTGTAATCATTCATTGATGGTTACAAAAGCATTCATTAATGGCAATCTGTCACTGAGAAAGAAAATTTGGCGATAATAAGAGATCCTGCTGCTTTAGGGTTTGGATTACATTCATGGGCAACACTGTAAGTGTTCTCAGCACATAGCCCTCTATGGTCTAGTGTCAGACAATACAGTAAATATTGTTGGAAGTATTCCAGTGAACAGCAAGTTGGATGATGAAGGCTAGATTGTTTCTCCATTCTCCATTTGATTCTACCACTTGCAGAATCCAAAAAACCCTTTGACATGGGTCCCCATGAGGACTGGGTAAATCCTCTGATAAGAATTGAGGGATCTTTGACACTACATTGCATTGGCTTCCCCTGTTTAGTGGGTCAAATTTCATGAGATGCAGAGTTTCCTCCAGAAAATGCTACCTTGGTACAGAGAAATATGTGATATCTTGTGCTGGGGAATTGTGATGTGTGGCATACACTAGCTGGAGCATGACAAACCCTGATTCCATGCTGTGATAATGCAGGTTGTGTTTTACAAAAGGCTTCATGCAGTTTACTTCATCGACAAAATCCCAGTTGTTCCATCTGGTAAAATCTTGTGAGAGGAATTGAGATATAAAGTGTAAAGCAATATTGCTGCTCTCCGTCTGGAATTTTCATGTTAGCTCATGTGCATTTCTTTCTCCCAAGTTTCTGACAGACCATCCCTCTTGGGCTGCAAATCTTATCTAGGGTGCAATCACTTGTGAAACTTACACTAACATGTTAAAGTCTTCAATTGGCTTCCACATCCCCTTCATACCTACGGAGGCCATGTATCTATCTAACCTGGAGAGCAAGTAAGAAGAAATCTGGTCTGGCTGTCAAGGCAGCTCTAGACATAGCAGTGCAATGGGTTTGATGGCAGATCTCATGGTACTGAGAAAGTGTAGTAATTCTGCCGGGGAAAAACCATGGAAGACCCACTTGTTATGCTTGAACAACCACATGGATTCTGATAATGATCTAGACTTCAATTGGCCTGAATTGTGAATCTTTTCACCTATTACCCTCACCTTCCCAGAGAGTTGATTGTGCACCTGACAGTATGCTTTTATGTACAAAAACTGAATGGAAATTATACAATAAGGTGCTAACAAACCCTTGGCAGTGAGCTCATGTAGTACCAGTGCCTTCAACTTCTGTATGCTTCTGGTAATTGCTGGAGCAGAAAATGAAGAGCAGGTGCTACAGAGGGGATAATAGTGCAAATGTGACACCAGAAGAGTAGTAAGGCTTCTCATGACACCTTTACACTTTAGGACAGGACCAACAAACTCTCTAGGGGGAAAGTGCAAGCACTTGCTGCAATGGTGTGGAACAACCTAACAGAAAGAAAAGCAGAAAAATCAATTAGTGGGCAAAATGAAATGCAATGTAAATGTCGAAAATGGAACTGTGGGCAAGGACAAGGCTTTGAACCATGTGGAAATCTTGAAGAGACTTGAATTGGAGTGGAGATGGTAGTTTGACAATCTCAACCGGACTCTGAAAAGGCTTCCCTTGAGGAGGTAACTTCACATACTCCTTGAAGCCTTCAAAAGGATCCCAAGGCATCCATCCCACACTCCGCATAATGGGCTCCAGTTCCTCATGATTACTCACAATATGCAATGTAGGTTTGTGGTAAAGAACGATGTCAAAGCTCACAATTGGGAGCTGCTGCTGCTGCTGCTGCTTGGATTGCGAGGAAACCTGACAACAGTCAATAAGTACACGTGGGGGTGGATTGATCTGAATATCTGTACAGTTTCTTGCTTGCATCCAAATGAAGGAGTTGTTGCACTGCTGTCTCTGTGATCTGAAGGCTGCAGCAACTGTGTTTGTTGGGTTGTCGTTGCTCATGAGAGACGGAATGTAGTGATCAGAGAAGTACTTAGACTTGCACTCAGCTTTAAGCCTCTCTTCATCCTGCTGCAGCTTATCATAATTCCCAAATTCTCCATCTGTTTGCAATTTCTCCAGGATCTCCATAGTTGTGGGCTGCAACATGACCATTCGGATGCAGGTCTCATCAGCAGTTTTTTCCCCATATAAGAGCTCTAGATGAGTATGATCGTTGATCGACTCTGCGATATTGATCTCTGGAATCATGCAGTTTGTGGCGTTTGTTTTACAATTCTTCAAGACTGCAGGAGTCGCATCGGATTCTTCCGGTTTCCGAAGAGCAGTAGTAGTACTTGATCGAATCGCTTCGAAACCCGGGCGTAGAATTGGTCCACCATTGAACCCAGTTCCGCGATCATCATGCCTTGGTGCTGCAAATAAAACACGAATTGCTATAGAGCAGTGAGAAGAAGATCTCCATCTGTGGAAGACAGTGTCCTCTTGAATTGTTCGCACTGAGTCCTTGAGTTCCTCCAGTAGCAGGGGTAATTGCAGCATGATCCCTGCTCCTGGCAGCGGCTGGAAGCGAACATGATCCGGCTGTCGCAGCAGCAGCAGCTTCTGTACTCCGGCAGAAGTTCTGGACATCCCCAAGAACAGTACGCCTGGAGCATTACAACGGTCGATCTGTCGTCCATGGTTGCTGCAATTCATGTAGTACTGACCGCATTGCTGCTTCCAGAATGCAATTATTCCCGCAATCAGCCTCATGGATGAAGTGGAAATGCCGTCACACACAAAATTCTTAAGCTCAACGTTGATGATGGATCTTATGCTATCTATCACTACTACAATGTCCGGTGCTCTCATACCTCAAGAAAGCTAAAATTCTACAAAATTCTTTCTGATCAAACTAAGTAGTGGGATTTGTTGTGGCCAATTACCTGAAATTCTCTCTCTCTCTCTCTCTCCTTCACAATTCTTCTCAACAGCTTGATGAAACAATTTTGCTAATCACTTTGAAATGGGTCTCTTTTGTTGGCAAGTTATGATCATCTTCTTCACACTGTTGATGATTTCCACCAAGAATTTGATTACCAGGATTTTCAGCATTTGCTAGAATTTGAACTCCAACAAATTTTTTTAATTATTCATTGGGCAAGCTCTCAATCCACTACTCAACTCTTCAATTGCAAAATTTTCCTGACACTGCAATCCATCATCTAAGGTGATCTGATGAGCCCAATTACTAGTTTGCTGGAACCATCATCATCATGATCAACAACAACAACAACAACAACAACAACAACAACAGCATTGCTTGAAGCAACTCATCATCCTCCAATACCACATGGACTCTGCCAGGGGAAGAGGGCAGGGCAATCCAGACTTCTTCTTCTTCTTCTTCTTCTTGCTTGGGTCGGTCAAACTTGTTGGCCTCGGTTGGAAAGCGCCACTTCTGTTTGTGTGTGTGTGTGTGTGTGTGTGTCTGTTTTCCCAACTTTGAATTTCAAACTTTTGCATGAATTAATTACCAAATTAAATAGGTGGGTAATATAATTATTATTTGGATGTAATTAGCATTAATTAAATGAATTATTTAATTTTAAATAGGTAGTTAATTTAATTATCATTTGGATGCAATTAGCATTAATTAAATGAATTATTTAATTTTAAATTAGGTAGGTAATACCATTATCATTTGGATGTAATTAACATTAACTAAATGAATTATTTAATTTTAAATAGGTAGGTAATTTAATTATCATTTGGATGCAATTAACATTTAATTAAGTGAATTATTTATAGGTAGGTAATTTATTTATCATTTGGAAGCAATTAACATTAATCAAATGAATTATTTAATTTTAAATAGGTAGGTAATTTAATTACCATTTGGATGCAATTAGCATTAATTAAATGAATTATTTAATTTTAAATAGGTAGGTAATTTAATTACCATTTGGATGATTTTTTTATAAAAAATTGGCCCCCCAAAACCAACAATTAACCAAATTTTGCAAGCAAAATCAACCTAATGAATGTGCAGGAATTTCATATGGCTTGGCTTCTATTCTTAAACTCATTAGTGAGCTCAAGTGATTTTTTGGGGACAAAAAAAAAATTGGGAGTTTTTTTGGGGAGAAACTAATGTGTTTTTTCTACTGTAAATTAAATTATTAGACTACTTTTGCTAATTTTTTGGGAGGAAAATTCGCTAGAGTTTTTATTCAACAAAATGGAGGATGAAAAACTGGGTGAGCTCCCCTTTCTATCTGTTGGGTATCACAGAAAAATAATTAAAAAGAAATAAAAATGCACCAATTATTCTACCGGGGCCTGTTCCCAGCATACGCAACGTTCCCCACCATTGATTCACATCACTATTGCGTTCCCATGGTTGGTTCACTTGGCAAATGGGAATTGGCATAACCAAAAGTGGAATTAGCAGACAACCCACCTCTCTCACTTAGGGAAAACCCTAAAAAAAGTAGCTGAATGTCAAAGAAAATAACCTTGAAATAATGCTTTTAAGGATCTTGGAAAATTTATGCCTTAAATTTACAATTTGTGAAAACATTACAAATGTGTAGATTTCATTTATGGATGATAGGGAAATCTAGAAAGTTGCAATGGCTAGGGTTTCATCCATCTTATTGGTCTTGTAGGAGGAATGGGTAGGCTTGCTTAGGGTTTTTTAGGTATGGACACCCATTGTTTGCTTATCCATCCCATTGATGTAAATCATCAAAACCATGCCATTTGGATGACTTTGATGATTGTAGCTATTGTTCAAGAAGCATGTTGTTGTTGTTTTTGTTTTGTTGTTGTGTGGTTGCCCTCTTCTTTCTCTATTGGTATTAGTAAAAGACACACAAACGAGTACCTACATCAAACATGGTAGAATTGGGCCATGCCATGCCTTTAGAGCATCTCCATTGTTGGCTTTAAACGCCCTTGCAATGGTAAGTTGTAGTGTTGGCTATTCTATTCCAGCTTGAATTCACAATGTCAATAGACATCATGTGTCAAGGCTTTTAAATAGGTACCATCTTTTCTTGATGCTTGTAGTACCCTAACTTGTTATATTGTAGTACTCAACATTCAAATCCATTTGAATATGCTTTATTGAAGCTCGTTACTCTAAGTTAATGGATATTGTCTTGCTGATCCCATAACATTGCAATAATCTCTTGTTCACATGAGTTGCCAATGTGATTCTCTCAGATAGTGGCAAGTCTTTTGTTGTAGGCTTGTTCACTTTAGGGGTTTCGAAAGCACTTGGTTTGTCATTGCCAAGGTTAGTAGTGATCACAGAAGTCTTGGAATTTGACAACTATTTGGTTGATGCAATTGCACTAATCAATGAATTTCAAAGAAAATGTAGCCAACTACTTCAAAAGCATGCTATTATTTGTCGTTCTGCATCACAAGGATCAATTGGTGATTGATCAAACGATGCCAATGTAAGATTCTAACTTTCATACAAATTGCAACATATAATGTACTACTTTTTGGTTGAATATTTTAGACAAATCAAAGTCTTTGACTTGTTTGCCATTTGTTATTGGATTTTGAAAGATATACTTGACCATTTCAATTTTGCATGGATCATGTAGGTGGAATAACTTTCGGATCCTCCAAAAATCTATAAATCTAAAGTAGATGGGTGGGGATTTGTCTCTTCTTTTGTCCTTTTGTTGCAAAGGGGGAGATTTTGTAATCCTTATTGAGATTTTCATTTGCAACCTTTCATGTAGCAAGATCTAACACCATGATCTTGGTACACTCTTGTTCCAAGTTTGGTGGATTGCACATGCTTCATAATTCAAACCAAGAATAGGGATGAATTTCCACTCATAAATGTTCTCACAAGTCATTTCCTTGTGAATATGATGTTCCAAGTGAACATTAGCATTACATGAACAAAATTTGAAAAAGAAAGAGAGGTCATTGAAAGTTAAAATTCATTATGAAATTACCATACATGAGTGTATAGCCACAATAGACTATTTGCTTGCCCATGAGTTTCAAAAAGAAATTCCACCATTAGCTTCAATTTTGAACTTGTTTGTCTATCTTTGCATGCAAGCTCTGAATCCAAAAATGAAGGTATTGAATTATAAACAAAGCTCCACATGAATCAAAAAGCATCTTGTGATGGTTTGTCTACACACACCATGTTACTTTTTTCCTCACAAGAAAAAGGAGATGCAAAGAATCTTCTTTATGATTAAATGTTCAATTTAATAACATGGCTAGGGTTGTTTCTTAGTGTTTAGGCCTTCACTAGTGTGGCCTATGCCATTAGCCCATGTGTGAGCCCATTACCAAATAGGGAAACTCAATATGTGAACATTGTTTTGCAATGTATGTATGGATTTTTTGAACAACCAAATATGAAAGGAAATCATGTTTGAATTGAATGGTAAGCCTTCAAGTGTTACCACATTCTCAACTGATTTTTCCTTCCAAAACTTGGTTTTTTGGACTTTATTTGAATTTTCAGCTGTAGAAATCGCTTAAAAATCAATGTCTCCATATTTTAAATCCAAATCTTACCAAATAAATTCCATTAAATCTTCTCATCAAGATCTTTCCAACAACACCAAAGGCACATTTCAATTCTTCCAAAATTTTCAGTTACAATTTAATTTGATTTTAAGTGAAGAAATCATTCAATATTCAAGAACTTTTGCACCACAAGTCCAAATGTCATGGAACCAAGCCCATGCACCCCTCCTCATCAAGAGCTTTCCAAAGACACCAAGAACATGATTTGAAGCATCCCAGTTCAGTGGATCTCATAATTACAAAACAAAACAAAATAAAACAAACTATCATCCTTCACAGATAGATTATCCTACACAATCAAATAAACAGGAGAGGAAAACAATATAAGCACAACATGTGAATTGAAAAATTTCTCCCAATAGAAAAATAGATTAAAAAAATAATACAAATATTTGAATTTGATTTTTTTGAAAACTTGGGAAATTAATTTGGTTATTCTTTTAATGATATAAATGGAGATGTTTCAAAGACAATGGATTAAATCACCTTTCCATATTAACTAACCTCTCAAACTTGCTAGAAGCAATTTCACATGGAGAATAGTTAATACTTTTGGAGATTTCCACCTTCACCACCTTGTTACCAATATTCTATTTCACCTAGTCACAAACTAGTTTATATTCCTTTCAAGTTCCTTTGCTTTCACCTCTTCATCATCCCTTGTTTGTGTTTTAAACTACAATAGATTGTGTCCTTTTCCTTGCATTTTAAAATTCAAAATTCAATCAAAATGGACACCAAATAATTTTAATTTATTATTATTAAATTAAATTATTTATATTCTCATAATTAGATCAAATTTTTAGTTCATTTAAAATTTAATAAATTATTTTAAAATAATAATTAAAAAATGAAAAAAATGAAAAATTTCCAATATAAAAATTTGAATTTGGGTTATAATCTGAAAAATATTCATATAAATTACACCTGATTTAAGAAAAAAAAAGGCACATCACTCAATTTAATTCTATAATGTGTTAATTGATCATTTGATCAACTAATGATTCAATTTCATCTTGAAATTAATTTCGTTGCACATGTGCAATACATAATTATATTTTTATTATAAATTTTCATAGGTTTTAAAATTCATAATTACATCTAATTAATAAGTTAAAGGCATCACATACATTATGTCACATTAGACAAAGGAAATAGCACATTTTTGTCACAATGGGAGTTCTTGTGGAATTTTTTTTTGGCTATAACAAAAGTCTTTTTACTTACAAATGACTTTGTGACTATCAATTTATGACATGTAATAGTACAAATTTTATCAATTATTAACCATTGGTATGTACCTAAATGACATAACACTTCATTTTCATAATATTTTGATAAATGCTCGAAATCTAAAGTTCTTTTGTTTGCTATGTGTAATAAAATTGCACTTGTGACATCTTAAGCGGTATTCGTTAGTATGAAGACACCCATTAGTAACATGTTTTAACCACAACAATCATGCATATTGACATATCATCACCCTTATCATTTTCAAAACATAATTTTTACTTAGGTTGACCATAAACCAATGTGAAGTAATGTTATGTGCACACACCGACTTACGTGATTGGTTTGTGACGTGCCATGGATGATGTTAATAACTTGGTTCATGCAACAAATAATGGGAAAGTGAATTGAGTAAAATGGTTGGTGATGTAGTCACACAAGGAAATTGGAGGTGTTTAACAAAACACAAATTAGATGGGTAATATATTCATTGGATCTACATTTACCATTGTGATTAAACATTGTTTTGCACAATTGGATCATGATGATGAATGGTATTGAATTTGAGCTAGTTCATCATCATTGTTTAATTGTGTAAGGCAATGTGTAAATGCATGATTAAGTGATTCACTTATGACATTTTGAAAGGTCCACATCTTACACTAGCTTTAACATTCTTACAATTATAATAATGATCAAACTATAAATATTACAATTATCCTTCATGCTTTTGGTCAAAAGTATTGGTACATCACCTTAAAAATATAATTAAACATGAAATTGGTCCAAAAATCCATGTGAAAGCTTGAGTATTTCAATGTGAAATGGATTATAAATGATTATAAATGATCAAAATCATGACATTTAAAAAATTTAAAAATAAAAAATCTCACATTGGGAAAATTTCAATGCATTTCACTCTTAAAATTTTCATTTATTGGTGGCTTATTTTTAATTTTATTTTGACATTACTATGACATAATTTTTTAATTCACATTTTTCATTTTATTTGTGTGACAAAGGCAATGTCATTATTTAAAAATTTCATCATGAGTTCATTCTTTTCCTATAATTCATTGATTTAAAAAAAATATGATGTCCATGAAAATTTCTTGCAACATGGATAACTAAAAAATTGACAATATTAATGTTGAATATGATTTTAGATTTTAGTTTCATGCGTGCAAGCAAGTTAATAGGAACCATTGTAAGTGTAACAAGAGGTTTGTGTTTCACATTTTGAGTCAAAAAATCAATTTGAATGTGGAAAGTGGTCAATGTTTTAACACAAATATGTTGTTCCTTTAGTATATGAAAACATGAGGTATGATTTGGAATGAATTTAATGATGATAACATGTTCAAAAACATTCATTAACCACTATAATGTTTATTTTTCAACATTATAAGAACTCTTTTTTTTTAGTGAGATTCTTTAAACATGACATATTTTGGGGAGAAATTAGAATCATTAAACATATTTAAATAATTGTATAATGTAGCATTTTTTGAGGTGAAAAAATATTTTTAATGATTTAAAAAACATTTGGGAAATATGCCCAAATAATTTTTACTTAATGTGGTGGGTGTGGCTCCTATTAACATATTTGTACCTTCATCTTCAACCTAGAAAAAAAAGTAATTATGATAATTCAAATAGTCTTTCTATTTTTGCTTTCACCCATTGATCTACCAAAAACCTCTTAGAGGAATTGATGTTTTAAGTTAACAATTGATGTACATTTTCTCACAATAGCGTAACAAAGGAGTTTGCCAACAAAAGACATAAGTAATTTGAATGGTACATCATTTGAATTTTTAGTAATTTTGATCATAAAAGACAATACCAATTAAGTGGAATAACATAATGACCTAAAGTTTATTTAATATGACAAATTAATGGCATTTTAGTTAATGAAAATTAGTGTGGAAATTAGTGTGGAAGACATATTAAGGTGAAAGCATAGTTAAAAGATTATTTAGATTATCAAAATCACATTTTTTCTAAATTACATATGAACTTAAAATGTGAAGCCATATTCAACATTAATATTGTCAAATTTTAAATTGTTCATTTTACAATACATTTTAATGGGAATCAATTTAGAAATAAGGATGAATTCTAAGAGAAAAATGAACTCATAATGGACTTTTGAAATCACGATGCCATGTTTGTCATGCATATAGAATGGAAATTATGGATTCAAAAATCATGTCATAAAAATGTCAAAAAAAAGAGAAAAAAAGTAAGCCACCATCAAATGAAGAATTTTAGAGTAAGATGCATTGAAACAATAAGATATTACATTTTTTTAACACAAACTTTGCTATCAAATGTAGTTAAAATGTGCAACACCTTCCTTCATCTCATTGTGTAATATCCACATTTACCCAATATTAACTTTCATTATCTATAATTGAAAATATTGTGCCATACTCAAATGAAACTATTGACAAACATAATCATCATAAATATTCATTGCCAAAACAAATCAAACAAGTGGGAATATTTATTCCTTCCCCTATGAACTTATGACAATAGTCTTTAATTCTTTCCCAAAAGCAAAAGATAATGGAAATTTATTTTGTTATTTTGTGATCTTTTACCCACCTCAAATCCGAGGTATCTATTGCATTATTGCCACTCTATTTTTAGTAAAAATCAATTGTGTATTAATTTTAATCATTTGAAATAAGAATTATGTGTTATTTTATGCACGTTGATAAATTTTTTTTCTTAATTTTGAAACCTTACCGCGAGTGACTAATTAAATAAGTATATTAGGTAATTGAGGGTTGCCATTAGCATTTTTGCTTAGCCAAATTTCTTCCAATTGATTACCCAAAAAAATAAAATCCATTGCAACTCATACAAAGGATTTTTGTGAAAAAATATGCCAAAGTCACCAAATTTCAAGGAAATTTTTTTTGCTTCTGAAATCAGGGTAAAGCCCTAGGATGAGGGCATTACCAAAATAAGGGGCCCGCCCAAGGTGGTAACCAAGGGGCGTGCCCCGAATTTTTTGATGCTCTCATTAGAAGGCTTTACCCAGCGTTTAAAATAAATAAATATAAAAATATAAATATAAAAAAATTTAAAATTAGAAAAAAGGGGCCCAAATTTCTTTATAACTAGAATTTCTTTATAGAATTTCCATAGTGTGAAATTTTCCGGGCCAAACATAGTGGAAAAAAAAAATTCACATTTTGTAAAAGTCTCTTCCTTGTACACTAGGAATTTGGGTACAAGTTTTGTGTGACCAATAACATCATTGTTGTTGTTATAAGTAATCAAAAGACACTCGAAATCATCATTGTTGCCTTTCTTCAAGCATCTCTAGAACGATGATTATGTATACGTGAAGGAAGGAAGAAGTGACTAGGTTTTTTAGAACCTTCCGGATTTGAGATCCTTCCCCCAAGGTGCCAAACTTTTGTTTGATGATAATGAATACCTTCATCATCACAGACGAATTCAAAAACGTCATCACCACGTGTTTCATGCATATTTTGTAACGGTGGTGAATTGGTAAGTAGGGGCAAGTGGTTAGCTTAGTAGTTTTTAAATTTTTAAAAAAATTCCCCACTATTTAATTACCACTTTATATTACCTAGGAAAAAGAGAAAAAAAGAAAAAAAAGGAATTTAATCTTTATATATATATATTCTTGGTTTCCTATTGGAACTTATCATAAAAATTTGACAATTTGGAATTTTTTGGTTTCAAAATCTGGCAAATTTGGGTGATTTGTTTGGTGAAAAATCTTTTATATATAGATCCTCGAAACCATATTTTTCAGGTTGAAATTTGGTGAATTTATCCTTGTTCTCTCGAATTTTACCATGCCAATGCAACTAAAATCTTGGTGTACAAGAGAGAGAGAGAGAGGGTTAACATCATGTAAAAACAACAACTAGTTGATGACCAATAGATCACACATGATACACTTATAAGTGTGTTGGACTCCCAAGTTGAGCATGAGGGATTTTCTTGCGCCGAATTTTCGATAATCCAATGGGAGCTTGCCAAGTTGATGTATGAGGGACCCGAAGATCAAAGGCTTTGTCCATTGTCGTCCTTATGCCACACAATGATGGAAGCTTACCAACCATCATGCGATAAGGGCCAAAAAATTTCAAAGATTTGATCCGTATTGCTTTGCCTTTGTTGTGCAACTATGAGAGGCAATATAGATTGAATACTTAAAAGCAACAACAAGGATTGATTCCATAGCTATGAAGGTGAAGCCAAAATTGACTTTTATATAAAGTGTGTGCAATAAAGTGAAGGAGTTGATGATGTAGCTTTTCTATTAAGTAAGATCACAAATGCTTGATCACTCACCTTATTTGATCACTCACTTTCTTCCATTTGTCATCTCGCTAATTTGTACTCTCCGTGTCCTATGTCTCCTCCCCCTTCCCCCACCCACAATTCATGCCCCTTGCCATTAAACTAGGCCAAAAATGATGATCAACACAATTTGTCATCGAATCATTTGTGAAATCTTGGATTGCACACATTTGTTATAAACAACTAGTATTCTCTCTCTTTTGGAATGTGTATTTTTTCAACTAAGTAAGTGTGATTGAAAAGGTTCCGCCGTTGTCACTTGTGAGGATTTTTTCTCCATTGATTTTCACTAATACTTATATAAGCTTTTTTTCCATGGAAACTTTGTGTGTGATTTCTATCACTTGGTTGTTGTGGGGTGCATCCAATGTTCAAAATTGCTTGTGTTTTTTGGTGATGGCCACCATGATGCGTTTCTTTGGCAATCGTTGAAAAATGATTTTCAAAACTTTGGACACTCACAAAGATAGAGTTTATATAGTCTTTGTTTGGCCAACTTCTGTAAAATGAAAAGAGTAAGACTTTGGATAGAAGAAACGTATGGGAAGGAAAGTGGGACCATTATGAACAAAATTGGGGATGTATGGGAATTGGGGGAACGACATAATAGGGACACAAGGGGAACTATGGGAACAACATAAATAACAACACTTTCTTTGTTACACATGGGAACTATGGGAACAACATAAATAACAACACTTTCTTTGTTACACATGGGAACTACGGGAACAACATAAATTCTTTGTTGGTTGTTTGTTTTACATCATCATTTTTGGCCCATACTAACATTGTCACAAATGGTTATTTTCTGGCGAAAAAAATCCTTGGAATGGCAGAAAATAGTTTGTGCACATAATAATGTTGAGGTAATTTAGTGGTTCAATTGTTGTGCCAGTTTGTTCATCAAAAGGGCGCATGATTCAGACAATGAGAACATGAACTTTTGAGAGAGTTTAACATGACCAATTGATGATGCTTCGAACAGTAGAGATATTTGGATATTTACATCATCAATAGAGGAAAAGCTTTTGTTTACCGATGCATGAACATGGCATGGTCAGCGAAAGACTCTGGAGGTCCTCCTCCTCTTTCGAGGGTCTTCCTCCTCTTTTGATTGTACGTTCAGAGAGGTTCTTTTCTTCAGAGGTCGTTCTCTTTTGATTCTTTTGATTCTACGTTTTCATTTTATAGGTAGAGAATGTCAGTGGCTGCTCTTCGAAGAAGAGTTCAGGCCATCACTATCTTGCGTTGTTAAGGTAGTAACAAGAGAGGCCTTTTCTAAGCTTAGTGTCCTTTTTAGGTTTTTCACTCATCTCCTTGTACAACTTGCTTTTTCTTCATGTTATTGGTGATGGGTTTAGGTCCTCGGTTTCGTGTTTTCTCATCTTAGTGCTCCCCCATTCATTCATTGTGCGTTTTGCATTTGTGATTATGGATTTTTGTTTGGACTTCCATCCTTTCTTTTTTCTTCTCTTGTTCCCTTCTTGTTGGGTGTTTTTCCTTTAATTTTTCAAATTTTTTTATTATAAAAAAATTGGAACTTGTTAAGATTGGTAAGAACTCCTCGCCCCCTCCAATTCATAACGATCTTACTCTTCATCATATGTAGTAGGTTCATGATAACGGTAACCTCATGCGCTTGACATTACCCATGGGTAAAAGCCTATGGGTGCCGTGAGACACTCCCAAAATGTGGGATTAACGTAGGCCCGCCTATTTTGGGAATGGTCCCACCCCTACACAGAGAGTACACAAAGTGTTCCATAGGTCCCGAGAGTACGTACCTACCAACCAACCCCGCAAATCTCCAGTTGGGTCTGGCCTTTCCCTGCAATGACAGTGAAAAGGGCAGAGGGGGCTGTTTGTGTGAGTTGTCGGCCCTTTCCGAGTCCTCGTCATCTCCGCTTTAAGGATCCTCTCTGGGACTGAGAAAAGCTCCCCTGAGCATGGCAGGGAGCATGTTGTTACAGCCTCTCTATCGCCGGCCCCATCCATCTATCTTCCCCCCCCCCCCCCCCCCCCCCCCCCCCCCCCCACTCACAAAAACCACAAACACCACACCAAC
>Ga0116227_10009494_pt1 | contig 17620 bp, 9 predicted proteins | sample S1TSphgellanicum_FD_89693 | JGI IMG/M metagenome (GOLD analysis project Ga0116227, IMG submission 89693) | Host-associated microbial communities from peat moss isolated from Minnesota, USA - S1T2_Fb - Sphagnum magellanicum MG | ecosystem: Host-associated > Plants > Peat moss > Unclassified... | reverse complement strand
TTGCGACTAGTTTTCACATGCGACTTGTCTTAGGCGACTAAAAGGATTTTAGTTGCAAAATGTCTTTTGCGACTAAAATTTAGTCGCAAAGAGCAGTCGAAAATACATGTTTTTCTTCTAGTGAATGTATCCAAGTACATAACTTGTATAATTCTTTGAAATCAAAGGATCAAATCCTTTTGTTTCGATAGTATATGTTGGATACAGATTAGGGTTTAAAAGAATGTAAGGGGGTATGACATTAATTTTACCACATTCGGTATCTAAATACAAGGTACTGGTTTTTCTTAGTACAAACGGTGTAATAAGTGGTTACTAGTTAAGCTGATGATAAATAGTTATTATCAAAGGTTGATTTCTTAATATAGATGCATTGGGTAATATTGTTGTAGTAGTTGGAATAACAAGTTGATGAACATTCACCATCTCTTCCTTCAATATCTACCTTAACCTATCATCAACAAAAGGCCAACGAATGAATTGATGTTTGACCTGTTGAGAATAGGAACAAGTTGTAGTTCTAACACCTTGATTTCCTTGTAAAATCGATGTGGAATGTGGAACTTGTGATCTTTCACTTAAACCAAGGACTAATCGTTTGGCCAAGGGATAGGTTGATATGTTGTTTCTTGTCAAACAACCGTTGGTGTTGTTCAAGCTTCAACAAGTTTCAAATTTGGTATGGAATTGATTGATTTGAATAGATATTTTAACAAATAATCAATGTTGTCAAACGGAGACAACAACATCAAATTATGAATAAACCAAGGACTAATCGTTTGGCCAAAGGATAGGTTGATATGTTGTTTCTTGTCAAACAACCGTTGGTGTTGTTCAAACTTCAACAAGTTTCAAATTTGGTATGGAACTGATTGATTTGAATAGATATTTTTCTAATAAATAATCGATGTTGTCAAACGGAGACAACAACATCAGATTGTGAATATTCACTTCTCGTGTTTGTGGTGTCATTTGGTGAGTGGTTAAGGTACATTCAATATCCTTATGCACAATCAATTTGGCTACAATTTGATGTTGTTTATTGGCTTTTATTCTTTGTGTTGCATCCATGTTTGGTACATTCATCAGTTCATTTCATATAGGTTGTACTTGTTGATCTTAAATTTGTGCAAGTTTTGAAACAAATTGATGTGTAACAAGTTCTAACTATTTTTTAAGACTTCTAATGACTATTTTGGACATCTTTTGAAATTAATAGGTTTCTGAAAAAAAATTACATTATTTTTTAAAATCAAAATTAAAGCAACTCCTCTTAGTAGTCAAGAGATTTGAAATTTTTTTCTACAAATTGGATGCTTAATTTCTTTCAAAAAATTTATTGTAACTTTAACCTATCTCCTAATGTTTTTCAAAATAAATCAGGAAACAAAAACTTTTATCCTAAAAATTACACAAAACAATTAGAAACATGATACAAAACATAATTTAAAAACATTAGTGCTTTTCAACTTTGATCTACTAAATAATCAATTTAACTATAAATTCTATGTGTGATTGCTTCTGAATCTTGATACATTATGTGGTCACCAAATGTTAATAGGTTTTTTTAATATTCCCATTAAAGTTTTTGAGTTCTAATTTTTTCAACAATAGGTTTTGGAAACAACAGTAGGTAGACTCCATATGAGAATGTAAATTTTATGTACAATTCCTACAACATGTACTCAAATTGTTAAAATTTCATAAAAACATAAATGAAAAAATACTTACTTCATTCCTCAAAGTAAAATAAATAAATAAAAACAAAAAAAATCAAAATATTTTTCCTAAATCAAGTCTCTTGTATAATTATATACAAGCCAATTAAAAAGTTTAATAATCTAAATAGACCATATAAACAATCACTAGTGATATCAACATTCATAGTTTGAAATTCAAAATTAACCATTTGTCCAATAAACTACATGTTTTGCAGACCATTAGTTCTATCAGTTACCAATTCTACCAACTATTTGTCCAACATGTGTCCTTAGTTCAACTACTTCACTAGTTAAATAACTATCAATTCAAAATCTACTGAGTACATGTCCATCAAAATACCAATTAATAAAAATTTATCAGTACAACACTCCCTCGCCTCTTATCGGTTGTTACACTTGTTAAAAATAGACACATAAAGAGAGGGAAAAAAGGGAGAAAGGGAGAGAAGGAATAATGAAAAAAAAATTTAAAAGGGACCTTTTGTAACAATGGTAGGGCCTTTTTTGTGATTTTTTTTCACAATTTCAAGGCTAAGTCCTATTTTGGGTTCAACTCCCAAAGAAATTTTAAACCAAAAACTTTCACATAATCATCAAAATCACCTTCAAAGCAAACCAATAAGCACAAACGTTTGTGATTTTCACCTCGAGCAAAACTTCTAAAAAAACACCTTGTAATAACACAAACAAAACACAACTATATAGCATTTGTTGTTTACCCACTCTTGTGTAAAACACAAATAAAACCTTGTGCATAAATAAAACAAAACTAATTACAAAACAAAAAGAACTAGCTACAGATTTTTTGGTGGTTCAAAATGAATTTACCTATAACACATAAGAATCCAAGCCAAAAACAAAGAAATGAAAACACAAAACACCATGTACCATGAAAAGTCACATAAACACAAAAAAAACTTACAAAGCATAAACACACTATGTTTTGGAATCTCAAATCACCAAAAAAATATTTGAGATCACAAGAACTTGGGTTTTATACCCAATTCACAAATTAGCTTAAACATGTTCACATTAAAACCAGTTCACACCTAAATTACATATTAAATTAGATTAGCTTAACTAAGTTAAATTAGGCATAATTAATGTAGATTTGATTATATAATTAACCATAACCATTTGACAATTATATCATGTGTTGCAACCCAAGTACATCTAAATTGAACAATCATAATGGACAGTTGAAATTAATATTTCAATAAGAAAATAAATTTTCCAAAAAATTTCCAAATGCGATGTGTTAAGTTTTTCAAAAACCATCATGTAAAATATTGAAATTGAACCATGTTGATTATGTACTTCATCCATGGGAAATGTGTTGACATCACATTGAGTCATCATTCATGACTTAAAGATCAATGCAACTTCATTTATGTAACTAAAGGATTTTTTAATTGCAATGTTGATTGTAATTAGTTTTTAGTAGCAAATTGTAGTCACAAATGTTTTTTTATTAGTGATTCATGCTCATATATTGCCACTTGGTCCAATCTAAATTTTCCATGTTGTAAAATAAATAATTGCCACTTGCCATAATCAAAATATACCATATGGCATATTTTATTAAAAAAAATTAAAATCGAATTTATTTAAGTAGGTAGGTATTAGGTGGGTAGGTAGGTAGGTAAAAGTAGGTAATTAAGTAAATAATTTTATGTTTAACTCTTTCAACGCATGAAAGATGACATTGTTATTGTTGTTAACTCTCAAGATATTCAAAGTTGGGGATAGCTTTAAACCTTCAATTGAAATGCTAAGGAGATGGAACAAATTCCATTTATAACATCTATTGTGAATTTTCTGGGCTCATCAGAGTGTGTATGGTCTTTCTATATTTTTCCATATTTTTATTAATATGTTGTTCATGTTCATGTCAAGTTTATAGGACAATGGTAAATACAGATTAGTTGACCTTCCAAATATTTTGGCACCCATGAAAAGTGTTATCATTTGGGAGTGAATCTTAATTCTAATCCCTTGTGTTATTGGGTTAACAATATTAATGTTTTGTAAATGTCATTGTGATTAATTTGTAAATGATTAATATTTCAATTGGCTATTTTTGTCTTCGAAGTGTTGTGAAACTTTCATTTGCTTTCATCACATTCTATGAATGCATGGAGTGATCATTTGAAATGATTTGGCGCTTGGATGAAACAATTTTCCAAACTTGATTAAAAGTCACACATATAACCATGAGGTTGCATATTGGGGTCTTTTCACAAATTCAAAAGGAATATGAACATTTAGTCATGACATCAATTTGCACCTTCCAACAAAGGTGAAAAATGTAAATTCTTCATGTGTGTCATTGTTGTTGGTGCATTAAATTTAAAAAAAAAATCTTTAAAAATGTTTTATGAAAAATTGTACAATGTGGTTATAATCTATCAAAATTGATAATAAAATAAAAGTGTATTCAAAATAATATGTAAATGGTAGGTTTATGGTATTTTAAAAATAGAAATAGTTATAATAAATATAGTTGTTCATAACTTCAACTATTTTTGGGTTTTAGGGGTTAAATGATTTAAAATAGTTGAAAATAATTCATATAACATTCGAAAATAGCCAAAGGTACAATAACCTAAAATACTTTAAGGTGGATTAACATAGAACAATGAAAATAACCTAAGATGGAATAAGTTAATGTAAAATAAATTAAAATAGTCAATGCTAACTTAAAATAATTAAAGGTGAAACTGCTTAGAATAGCTTAAAATATTTTTCAATAACATATAGTAACTTAGTCTAAAATAATTTCAAATACCTTAATATAAAATATTTTTCAATCGAATCATCAAAAATATTACGAATAACTTAAAGGGAAGAATTTAAAATAACCTAAAGTTAAGTAATGTTTAATTAAGGTTCAAACAAAGTTTTCATTTCACCAAAATTTAGCCAAGTTTTAGTTTTGCCAAATGTTAATTTAATTAATGTTTAACCCATGTTTAGTTAAATTTTTGTTTAATCAAGTTTTTATTTAACCAATGTTTAACCAATTTCAAATTTAACTAAGGTTTAATCAATGTTTAGCCAAGTTTTAGTTTAACTAAAGTTTAATCAATTTTTATTCAAGTTTTAGTGAAATTTTGTTTAATCAAACATTTTGCTTGCTTTCATCGATTGTGTTGTTCGCAAAACACACATGTTTCTTGTTATGACTTAAGTGATTCAAGAACTTAATGATGAAAAAAATATTACGTATGAGGGTGAAAATGATACCATCTCAATCACAAACTCATTGTCTAAAACAAAATCTTTCTGACCTTTTCGTATATGAACTTTGAAAACTCCAAATCACCCATGATTCAACTTCATGGACTCCAAGATTTTCACTTTCCACAATTGCCCACCCTTGCCAATTTCTAGTGAATAAGTGTCTTTTAGCTCTTGTTCCTTACCAAGAAAATATCAATCCAAAAACATTTTTGGAATGCTTAAATGCCACACATAGGTCCACCATTTTCAATTAAATTCCAACATGTTCTATGCATGTATATGTTTTCTTTTGAATGAAAATGTTTCAAGGAATACATCCAAGTGTAGGTTTCAAATGAAATGGGCTTTAAGCATCGTTGTTTATTTTTTGTCACAAGGCATATTTTTGTTTTGATTATGTATTGGAAAGATGAAGGCAATGGTCACTATTATAATTTTAAATATGTCATGAAGACAAACATCACTACTATTGTGTGTTTATAGATTGGCAATATATGCAAAGCTCACATGGGAGATGATCATGTCAAATGTTCTCACAAAGTTTTTGATTACTAAAACTTGGTCTATTGCAAAAATCACACATGTTTCAATGGAATTTTCTTTTACAAGATGTCTCCTATTTATCATTGATTTTGTTTCAAAACATGCATTGCCAACACAAAACCATGGATTATTAAACTAATGTGTACACAAAGTCACATATCCTTAAGTTATGACAAACATCACGTATTCTTGACCCACAACACAACCATTAGTTCTTACATGTAAATGCTAACTTAAAAGCTCACCATGTTATATAAATATCATTGAGCTCCCTCAAAACATGCATTGCCACCATGCACAACCACAAGTTATTAAGCTACTATATGTAATTTACCCAAAATTTAGCCAAATTTTTGTTTAACCAAGGTTCTGTTAGTTTTTAATCAAATGTTTAACCAAATTTTATTTTAGCCAAGGTTTATGCAAGGTTTATTAGTCTTAGATTAAAATAGGTACATAAGTAAATATGGTTTAAGTAGGTAGGTTTTTTGCAAGGAAGATTTTATTTTAATTTTAGATTTAAAAAATTATTGTGCACATCTACTTATATTATTTACAACATTGGAATAAAAGACAAAAGATATGGGATAAATTTTTTGAGTTGCAAATTGATTTCCAACTAGGTTGTGATTATACAATGTATTTCATATTTTTTGTTTTTCATTTTAATTTTGTAGACTATATAAGGAGGTGCATTTAAAACATTGAAAACACATAAACAACATAAAAAAGAACATGTTGTTTGGAATTAGATAATAAGACTTTGTTTTCTAATTATTTTTCATTGTTTTCAAATTTTGTTATCAGCTCAAACTTTGTTTGTGAGAAATTTGGCAAGGGATGTAAAAAGAGGCAAGGAATTTGTTTTTCCAAGGTTTGGGTTATTTTTTCGATTTTAATTCAGAAATGTTCCTTTTGGAAAATCATCATGGTTGAAGCATTAGACAATTGGTGTTTGAAATGAACAACACCAATTTGGTTATGCACTCTATGTGAGGAAGTTCATATTGACATAATACATGAAAGGACAAAAGAGAACAAAAACCATTGGAGAAATGTTAGATGACAAAATGTGAAGGACAAATATTAAGCATTGGTAAGACTTCAATTTAAGTGTACAAGATGGAATGAAAGGGGCAAGCAAAAGACACTTCAAAAGGGCTTTAAAAATAAAAATAAATCGAAACAACATTCAATGTTGTGACGATGAATAATTTGTTATTTTTTAATGATTTGTTTTTTAATCCAATGTATGGCAATGATTAACCGAAATATAATAAATCAGGAAAATGGTAAGGAATAACCAAGGTAGTGAAGGAGTTGATAAAATTAATATTATTGGAATTTTTAATTTTGGATTACTTTTGAAGGGAAGTGATCTAGGATGAAGTTTTGGAAATTGTTGAAGTTTAGGACGTTGTTTTACATAGAGTTAAACAAAAACTAATTGTATTCTAATTGTATTATGACCACAAATTCTATTTAAATAAGGAACTAGAATTAAACAAAAGGAATGATAGCTATAAGGAAAAAATTGTGTAACAACAATCCATCAAAATTATTTGCATAATGAAACCACAGATATTAAGTGTTTAAATGGAACATTGAATGAAATTTTGTATTGTTTTAAGTAGGCAATGAACATTTAAAATTTGCACCTACCATTTGGTGACTATTTGGGGGACAATTTTTTTTCTAAAGAAAAAAATAACAACAATTATTGAGAAGTTTGGAATTCTTGAATAACATTTTTTTTGGGTAGATTTCAACAAATTGGAAGAGATTATTTTATTAAAAATTTAGATTTTTGAATTTTTTGGATGAATAATACATTGAGGTCTAAACAGTAAAGGCTATAAGGACTTATGTCAAAATGTTTATCAAGAAACCAAAGGAATTTAAGATTTACATGACAATATGAATTGGATGGTGACTTGAAGTTTGTAGAGGAAAATGGAGCAAAGAAGCCAAATGGGAGAACATCATTTCTAAAAGAACATTTTAAAGAACATTGGGATGTAGACTAAAAGGTGTATGAAATGTCAAATAAAGGCACAATTTTGGAACCTAGAAGTTTACAAAGAGAAGAACAACTTGTAGGACATTGGGTGTCTTCAATGGGAATGGGAGTGCAAAGAGAAGTATGGATAGGGGGTCCACAAAGATATCATGGGTACCAAAGGTGATCTTTAATGAAGGGGATTATATCTCAAATATACCCAAGGGAAGGGGCTATTCATGCTTTTCAAGCACCATTTATTAATCAAGAACATGGGGATGAAAGAAATTTAAAGGATGAATTTTTATTATCAAACCCTAGAAATTTTTCAAGTGCAAAATCTATGCATAGTCAAAAGAATGATTACAACAAACGCACAAGTATACCATTTGTGTACCAATCACACATCATCAAAATATCATGAACCAATAAAAGATTGGGATGTGGATGATAACTACAATCCTAGTATTTTGGAATGGGTGGATGAAAATTACACAAGAAATTTTGTGTACGATGATGCATAGGTGAATGTTTTGGAGGAGGCATTACCAATTTCGATGAACAACCATCACAACAAAATGTGTTCATGTATGCTAAGTGATTTCACTAGATGTTGAGTGAATTCACTAGTCATAGTGAACATGACCTAGTGGGGAAGTAGTGAATTCATTGGCCTAGTGAATGATGACTAGTGAACTACACCCACATTTTGTAATAATGAACAAAAGCAAACAAATCAAAAAAGATAAAAGAAATCCAAAACATAAAAGTTACAATTTTGAGGATTTAGCCAAGTTGGCTCAAACTCTTTTTAAAATCTTTGTTTCTTGTAGAGTCAAAAAACACATTATCACATAATGTCCACAAATTGAAAGTGAAGTAAGGGATGGATTCAAGTTAAACATGTGGGACAATAGATATTAGACAAAGATTCTATGGAATAACCATAGATGACAACACAAGTCCATGACAATTCTAAAAACAAGTTGTAAGAAGATGGTCTAAGTGAAGCACAATTTGTGCAAAACAAATTAAAAGTGTAATTCTCTTAACATGACTACAAAATAACCTTTTCTTGTAAGACCAGATTCTATGTAATAGAGAGTATGGATGAATGATGTATAATTGAAGGTTAGGATGTCCAGAGAGTTTACACCTTCAACAAGCAAGCTTAGGCTAATGAATGGGATACCTCATATACCCATTATTGTCTCACAAGAACAACCAATTAGAATCTATAATGCCAAAAATTGCTATTGTAGCTTATAAGTTTGGACCAAAGGCTAAACCATTAAGAAGGACTAAATTAGAGAATGGTCAAGCCACATATCAAATATTAGTGAGTATTCAAGTTAGAAGACAGGCAAACCAAATCTATGAAGATCCAAGCTGGGTAACGGTACCCATTTCAAAACCTCAGATAATGTACATAAAACTAATCGTAACAACTCAAGCAAACATATTTGTGGGATGACCACCACCTATTCCATTAAATTGTGAACGATAGAAAACTAGATTAGTGGTGAACACTACAGCATGGGGTTCAATGGCTAGACCATATCAATCAATTTTGAAGTATCCAAATTACAAGAAGGATGTAGATCCAATTGTTCATGTGAAAGTGTGTCAAGTGGTTATTAAAGAAAATGGAAAAACCTCAAAAAAAACCATCATTTATGCATTCAACTACACATTGAAAAAAATGGCATAAGACCGTGTCATAATTACATGTCAAAATTTTCGAATTGTAGTTTTTTTGAGCTAATTCAAGCATTCTGTAAACATTATTAAAAGACATAAAATGATGAATAGATTTACATTGAGCTCAAGAATATCAACAAGGAAAGACTAAGTGGGTTGAGGTGTATGTGAGTGCATACAAAAGTTGACTCATGGATTGCAAACACTAACCACAAACAATTTTTTGACCATTATGTTTCAGGTAGGATTACAATCCTATCTAAGGATTGCAACTACAAAAATGAAACATACCATATTACAATTACATAAGGAGGCAACTTTGTTATGTGAAAATGGGATGACACCTGCAAAAGCTCAAAGTGCACTTTTAATACCATAGATTTTTAAATCTACATCAATGACAAAATTGTAAACAAAACCAAGAAAGACTAACAAACATTGCACAAACTGTGGAAGAGACAACCATAATGTGGAGACATGTACAATAAAAAAGAAGGAGGACCACATTATATCAGTAATAATGGCTACCAATCAACCTGAGAAGGGTTAGAAAAATAATTCACATGCTTGACACATATGTGGTTTGAATGGGTATAAAATGACAGATTGTCCCAAATTTGGAGAAATGCAAAAAAAATTCCAAAGGAAGAATGCATCAAGCTTGAAAAGGAAAGCCGTAACTAAGGTCAAGATAGTCACTATAAAATGTAAATGTAGTAGATGTTAATGTTGTTACAAAAAGTAGAATCACAAAAGACTAGGTGTTCTAAGGAAAAGAATCGAAGAATAATAAGAATATTGTAGATTGGGAGAAGAAAATAAAATTGAAGAAGATAATGGTAGAGATAATTTAGTAGTTAGAAAAATCACAAGCTACTAGTGAAGGATCTTCCACATCAATAGAGGGATGGAACAAAATGTGGCTAAGAATGTTGATACTACACCTTTTATAGAACCTTAAAAACCCCAGGAATTTTTTAGTTTCCCAAAGTAAACTAATATCAGTAGAAGAGATATTTTAGGACATCAATAGACAAATGTTGGAAACCAGTTATACTTTGAACTTGGGATAGTTACTTAAAATGGCTCGTGAGTTAAAGAAATATCTCTGGCAAAAAATGAAACTATATAAACCATAGATTATAGTTAAAATAGTAACAAAAAAAATAACATCTATAGTTTCAAAAGTAGTAACAATGGCAATCGTTATTAATAACCATATGGCAATTATTCTAGTACAAAGTGGGAAAAATAATGTAAAAGATGTTTTGCTAGATGGAAGGTTTAGGGTTAATATCATTACCAAACAATTGAGATTGAAGTCGGGGTTGCCAAAGCGTAAATCCACACCATATAATCTAAGGATGGCAAAGATCAAACTACTACAAAGCTAGTAGGACTAATCTGTGATTTTAAGATATGTTCACAACATAACTTATGTTATTACATTTATTATATTGTAAAATAGTGTGATAGACATTAGTTATTCCATGTTATTAAAGCGACCATGGTTGAGGGATGCCAAAGTAGCCGATGATTAGGGGAACAACATAATAACAATTTAGGGGAATGGTATGGTCAGAATTATAGTAATGACTAAGCACCTAGGAGTAGAGGTGAAACAATCAAAAAGCTATGATTATCAAGATGGTATCACAAATGAGGAGGAGGATATCATATTTAATACAAAGCTAAAATTGTTTTCCATAAGCACCATTAGTCTACTAGACTTTTAGTTTGTAGAAACCACAAAATTCTACCCACACAAATACTAAAGTTTAAAATTACAATACATAACAAAATAATATAAAATTGATTTTAGTAGAAGGAGAAACTATAAACAAATATGAGCCAAAAGTTGTTATAAGGATAAAGTATATCTTGAGACCTATTATATACATTAACTAGGGAATGTTCAAATTGATGAAATTCTAGCCAAGGTCAAGGTTCAAAAGTTGTAAATAACAAGTTTGACATTCACAAAAAAACAACAATTAACAAATCTGAATTTGGAGACTCAAGCAGAACCTTAGATGATGAAGGATGAAAAAGGAGATGGTGATGATGACATTTTGATGAGTAAAGAAGATCAGAATGCATTTGAACCATTGATCAAAAGTAACTATTTCCATGTGGACTTATAGGAGCAAGGTCATCATGAAAGGAACAAGGCGTGCAATCAAGCCAAATAATTAATGAAAAAACAATGGGCTATTTTAAATGAAAAAACGAAAGGATGGAATGGTTGTTGAACTTTCTTGCATTTGAAGTTGCTCCACAATGACTTTGTGTTTTTTGAGGAATGTTGCAGTATGAATGAAAAGAATGTAATAGAAAAATTACAAAGATTTGTAAGAAAAATAGAAACATAGAAGGTTGCTGAACGTGAAAGACTACAGAGAATTAAGAGAGAGCTTTGATTTGTTGTTTGATTACATTTCTTTAGAACATGGTTTTTTGCTATAATTTTGTTGCAATTTTCAGTAAACAAAGAAGTATAGACTTCTTGATTGATTTCCATATTCAATTTGATGTGTGCATCATTTGTGGTATTAAAATATCATGAAAATGAATTGTAATTTTGTTTGTAGTTTTTTACATTGTATTCTAGATTATGAATTTTGGTTATTAGAAATAATCATGAATTTGGTGTATTGATGGATTGCAAATAAATGTGTGTTTAGAATTAATGCAAAATTGTGAATGAATGTATATTTGTAATGCAAATATGTTGTTATAGTAAGTGTGGAGTGGTTATAGAGGAATTAAATCCATATCTACCAAAGCAATTCTAATTCAAAATAATTTTAAATATATTCATTTTTATGTACAACTTTCATGGCTTTGTCATATCATTCACAAAACAATGTGAATTTATTTTTGCAAGACTACCATTCATTTATTCCCAAATTACACTTGCATGTTTTATCCCTTTTTTTATGATTAATATTCGTGCATTTTGTATTTTCATATCCCACCTTGCACAAAAAAAAATTGTAGCATAAAATTTCATGCTTAATTTCAAAATTTAATTTGTCACTAGAAAAAATAAATAGTATCTAGCATTGATTACTTGTGCAAATTTTCATCACCAATTTTCATGTCACATATTTGTGCCTAATCCTTTTAGTATATGAGAAAAAAATTAATCTTTAATTGTGATGATCAATATCGATCCCAATTTTAACTGGAATTGTAACACAATTTCAATAATATGTTTGCATACCTAACTTTCATGTTAGGGACCTTAAAGTGAAATTCAACAAAATTATAGTGTTCATTTTTAAATTTTTTGAAAAATCATACTTAATTTTTTTATAAAAATCATTGAAAAAAAACCAAGGACATGAATTTATGTCATCATTAAAAATCATTGACACAACAAAACCTGAAGAATGAAAAAATGATAAATATTTGAATTAAATGAAAAATTAAGAATCCTAGGGTTTTTTTCCCATTTTAAAATCATCCTTCATAAGTTTTGCATTAACAAAAAAATACGAAATAAACATTCACCCCATAATTTTGACATGTGTTTCATTATGTGGTTGCAAAAACAAAGTTTTGTTTTTCATTATATGATTGCAAAAATGTATGTTTGATTTTTATATTTTGAAACATCATATCATTATTATTACATTTTTAAAAAGTTGATGTAAACAAACCTAAGGGGAAAAAATGTAACAAACATTTTGTGTATTGGAATATGAAATGAAATTTAACACATGTTGTTAAACGACATTCATGTTGAAGACCAATAAAATTTTACATGAAATAATAAAATATACATTAAGGAATATCAATGTTATGTAAAAATTTCAAAAATGCAAAACTTATGGAATAAATTTTTATTTTTATTATAAATTTTAAAACATTATTCATTTTTTAAAAAAATTAATAATAAATTTCAACTTAATATAGTTTCAAATTAAATAACATTTATTATTATTATATTTATTGATTCTATTATTATTTTAATATTCATGAATTTATTTTTTCCATTTTTTCTTTTTTCCAAATAACATTATAAAATTTTAATTGTACCGAAAGTTTTACATGTAGTCTTCTCACCTTACCTTGCAAAAAACAAGATTAATTTTTTTATCAACTAGTCAAGAAAATGATAATTATTTAAAAAATGACAATGAAAAAAAATGTAAATGTATTTAAATGAATTCATCAATTTACATCTTATCAAAAAATATATATATATATCATTAATAGGACCAAGGAATGGTTGATATTTTATATTGATAATGAAGAATTTGAAACTTGCATTAATATGTTATTACCAATGTAATTTCACTGCATTTTTTTAATCAAATGTTGAATGATAAAAATTATTCCCTGACATTTTGTTTAGACCAACTTTGTCACTTCAATGTTTAAAAACTTGTTGTGCGTCAATATGGTATTTAAAATATCATTTAAGAATATCAACTTGAACATGATGATAATTTGAAATTGTTCTAATACATTCCATTAAATTAAAATGTATGCACAATTGCAATAAAAAATATTTTGTATCCATTTTTAATTTTTCAATCAATATTTTATATAACATTTTTATTTGGTCATGAACACAAAATATTAAATATTATGTGTTTATGTGTTTATTTAAATACCACACAAATTTTTATTGTATTAAATATTTATAAGTATTAAAAAATTAATTGTAATATTTTTTTATTGCCTACCTGCCTATGACTTTAGTAACAAGATCATATGTATAGGGACTAGGTGATTGCATATTAACTGGACCAAAAAAATAGATTTTAAATTAAAGTCCATAGTTTTTCTTTTTCAAAAAATTTAATGTAAATATTTTGACACACCCCCAAGATTCAATTACACATTCGAAAGGTGAACACAATGGAAGAAGGAATTAGGGTATGCTCCCTAACTCATAACACTTTGGAGGTAAAAAAGACGTGTTTAAACTTTGTGATGGTACAACAAATGACAAACGGGTCAATTATTCATATGAATATGTAGAAACCAAACAACAAGTTGGTTAGTGCATATTAGAGTATTTTTGGTGCACGGAAAAACCATGGGCATACATGGATTCATAAAATTCATCACAGCTTAGACTTGGGGGAAGACACCACCTTCCCCCTTATAATATTCTCTATGCTTAGCCATAGGGGTTACACTCATGTATCATTTTGTCCCGAAACTATTGAGTTTCAAAATTTTCGAAATTAGGACTTCCGCCATTTCGGAAGCTCATAACTTCCTTTCCAGATCTCTAATTGAGATGAGGTCTAAAAAAAAGAATTTCTTTTCCAATGATATGTGGCACATCACTCGCACATAAATAATTCAAGCAATTTCCTATTTTTAATGGTCGAGAATAAAATTGACATTTTATAATTTGTTTTATAATTATTCAAATGCATCATGTGAACCCATTTTAAACATCTACGTCTCAAAATCTTTTCAATAATATAATGAACTTTTCAATCTAATGAATTTTAGCCCTTGAAAGCACAAAGCACCTTCAAGCGGGCCAATTTTTTTCCTTTCTTCACCTTCGAGTAGAATTTTTCCTTCTCATAGATTCATTCAAAACTTGATTGATGCAAGATAGATTAGATTGTCGAGCCACATAATGGTTCAACGTATGTTTTCGAAGATACAAGGCATAGTTGAGCTGTCATTATGGTTTAGGACGGGCATGGTGCAATGTTGTAGCCATGCAGATGGGAATAGTATGATGGTCCCGTGTTGAGGTTGGAAAAACATTTCGTGCGAAGGAAATACAAATTGTCCTTCAGAAACTACTTCTCATGTTCAAACTTCGACTAAGTTCACAATTATGGTGTTAAGATGGAGTTCGATAATTTTTTTTTCTCAAAAAGGTTGGAAGTGTTTAAAACGGACCCATGTGGGAATGAACATTTACCCTCCAAGAACCATGAAATCACGGAATTAAACAAGTCCTTGTTTATGTGCGATGTGGATTGGTAGTTTTCCGTGACTGCCATAGCCGTAAAACAGGTTCTCCCGACTCGAGAAGTGTCAAACGGTAACTCTTCGGGGAAGAAATTGTTCAACTCTCAAAGCCACGATGTTAGCTGCGGATGTAGATTCTCCTGCATGCTCTTGATAATCACAAACCTTGCATTGTACATGGTCGTTACATATTTAATGTTTTAAAACTATGAATTAATACGTTTGACAGTGGGGAGCAAGAAAAATACCTAAACCTTTAACTTACTAGTTTTGAATTAAAAATGTGTTTTAATTTGATTAGTTCAAAAAAAAGTTGAAAGCAAAAACATGGATTTTTTGAAAATTTATAATTGGCAAATGTTATGTTGGGTAATAATGTCATTTTTTACAAAATAACATTTATCAAAATTTTCATTTCAATAAACTATGGACTTTTTAAACTATTGATAATCTTACAAAATTCCAATAAATTAAAATATTAAATTTAATTGGAAACATTTATTTTGGGATTATAATAGCCTCACAATTATACAAAGAAAAAAAAATCAACAATTAAAACATGTTTATTATGTAATAAAAATCCATAACATTTTTTTATGGATTATGATCATTCATCTTGTATCACTTGAAAAATTCACCTTATAATGGAATGATGACATTTTATCTTCAATTTTTTAATTTGATTTTGAAGTGTTATAATTAACTAAATTAGTTCTTTTAAAAAAATTCATTCAAACCTTAACACATATTAAACCAAACTTAAAGGTACTCTATAAAAATTGCCATTACTACACTAAAAAATGAATTATTTAATTTGTAATTACTTGAGTGTATCACTTCTAAACTTTGAAATTTTATAAAAATAAAAAAAATCAACCATCAACTCCAAAATCAAACCCTCCATATCTTCAAGTGGTGAATAATTGGAAAAATAAACACACTATGATAATCAAAACCCTAAAAAATGTGGGGGTAGATCATTTCAAAATCTTAAAATAAAAAGTGAAATTAGGTTGGGACATTCATGTAATCCTATATTTTAAACTTTAAACCTGGGTTGTGCATGGACATCATGTTTTGTACCAAATATATAAGTCATCTTGTGAATGTTATCATATCACAAATGTGTTCACCATTTATTTTAGTGCGCCTAGCTCCTACTATAAAATGTTTACATGTTTATTAACCCCTTGCTAACACCATATGTGTTTCGTTGGTTCGATTTCCTCCCTTTACTGCATCATGCATTAATTTGTTGAAGCATTCAAAGATTAATGTCAAAATATATGAAATTAGATGCAGCTTATTTCATGATGCTTATTATCTCATTTTTTTATGTTTTTAAAAAATTTTACATCCTTTTTTTAGGTATTTGTAACTTTTGACAACCTTATTTTTTTTTTTATATTGTTAGGTTTCTTTTTTTCTTTTATTTTGGTTTTTCAAATATGTAATTAGATCGATAGTACTTATAAGATTTTATACATGTACCTACAATAGTTCCTTTAAGCTATGCTTTAATTTATGATTGCACATAACCCTAAACCCTTAATTTGACTTGTTGTTCGCACGAGAGCCAACAAAATTTTTGATTGTGACACGAACCATATTCAAAGATCAACCTGGATTACGAGATCTTTTGCGCGACTCCTACGTCCCATTCCTTTTGCCCCAACATAAAGCATGCCCTGTTTATGAAGAAATCCTGACAACATTTATGTTGATATTTCTAGAAAATAATCTAACGATCAAAAACGTTGCATGCAAGATTTACATCGTGGCAGAGATAACGTTGTAATCAAAATGGATGATCTCATGCAAAACATTTTCTACCAACTATAGTTAAAAGAGAATGTGAACGAGATTTTCTGCTTGTCCTTCATAATGCTAAGATCTCACGTTAAAGGAGGTAAATAAGCTCTGAGAATCCTATGATCCCGAACGTATCGTTGCAGGCGGGCCAAAATTTCTTGCCTTAAATGAAACAGACTTCAAGGTAACTCAATGTAATATAAAAGGTTGCACAGGGTGGTCGATTCATTGAATCATTCACGTAAAGGTTGTTTTGGCAAGTAGTTGATATGTACTTGAATCGCACAGCCCTTGTTCCCTCTGTGCTCAACCCTCAAGCTCGTGTGTCTGGAAAGGTGCGTAATTAGTTTTTTGTTATCGTCAATCCTTTTGATGGTAGTGCGTTGATCATCGATTGTTGTTGGTTTTTTATGAGCGTTTATAATCTTGCAAGAGGCGTTAATTTTATATCCATTTGTTTCAAAATATTTTCAGTCTCATAATCGTATTTTTTGCAGATGGGAGAACTCGAAGCTACCAACCTGATGGACATGCCCTCGGAAGTTCGAACTAACATCCTTAAGTTTTTATGGGCCGGGGAATACGATGCATGGGAATATAAGGAGGATGGTCGCGTTTTAATCGTTGACCTACATAAGTTGCT